>Ga0116151_10004165_pt1 | contig 12731 bp, 6 predicted proteins | sample AD_UKC117_MetaG_FD_89893 | JGI IMG/M metagenome (GOLD analysis project Ga0116151, IMG submission 89893) | Active sludge microbial communities of municipal wastewater-treating anaerobic digesters from Hong Kong - AD_UKC117_MetaG | ecosystem: Engineered > Bioreactor > Anaerobic > Digestate... | reverse complement strand
CTCCGCGCAGACGCTGAAGCCGCTGATGCCGGGCAGGTTCACGTCGAGCACGACGACATCGGGCGCATGGGCGGCACATACGGCGAGCGCCGCCTCGCCCGATTCCGCCTGCTGTACGGCGTAGCCGGCCAGCGCGAGCCGCATGCTCACGGCGCGGCGCAGGTCGGCATCGTCGTCGACCACCAGGATACTGGCATTCTTGTGGGTCATGTTCGCCTCTCCGCTGAGTCCTACGTTTTCCCTATCGACCGTTTGCACGGGAGTCCGCAGCGTTGACGCGGCGCGGAAATACGCCGGACTTATTGGACGGGTGGCCCGGCATTGCAGCGTCGTATTATCGAGCCTGCCGTTGCAGAGCCGAGCGTCGCGACGCTATGATGGAAGCGGGCTGGGTGGCGTCGCCGTTTGTGACGCGGCGTCACGACGGGGGTTCGACCATGAAAAACAGGTGGAAGTGTGAGGCGCTCGCGCTGCTGTGCGCGGTCACCGGTGCGGCGCGTGCGGACGGTACGGCAGCGGCGAAACTGTTCAGTATGCGGGAACACGACGCCGCGCCCGCGCTGCGTGCGGATGAGCAAGCACCCGGCGTGAAGCGCCGCGGGTACGTCGCGGTGAACGCGGACGCGCTGGACCGTGTGGCGCCGGGCAGCGTGTGCCGGGTCACCGCGGCGTTGTTTGCCGATGCCACGTTCGTGCTGACAATCGAGCGCAGCTCCGCGCGGCTGTCGGCGTGGACCGGCTGTGTGGACGGCATCGCCGGCAGCGACGTCGTCCTGGTGGAGCGCGACGGTGGTGTGACCGGCGTGATTCGCGCGGGAGCGCGCGGCGTTTTCGAGATCCGCGATCTCGGGGCCGACGTTCATGAGGTCCGGCAGCTCGACGTGCAGCGCCTGCGCGGTTGCCGGCGGCCCCCTTCGGTGGCACACGTCGCTGCCGCGGTGCGCGGCGCTGGTAGCGGATTCTGTGATGACGGCTCGGTGGTGGACCTGCTGGTCGTCTACACAGCCGATGCCCGGGTGGCTGCAGGCGGTGTGGCGGCGATCGAGGGGTTGATCGACCTGGCGGTGGCGGATGCGAACGCGGCGTTGGCCCGCAGCGAGGTGCAGACGGCGATCCGACTGGTGCACGCGCAGGAGGTGACCTACGCGGAGACGGGGCAGGCGGACATGGATGGTCCGCGGCTCGTGGCGACGGACGACGGCTTTCTGGACGAGGTGCACGAACTGCGCGACGCGTACGGGGCGGATTGCGTCAGCCTGTGGGTGAACGCGCTGGATACCGGCGGGATTGGGTATTTTCCGGATGCGACGCTGACGGGCATCGGCGCCAGCGGCTTCAGCGAACTGCGGCTGGACAACGCCGCGCTGGGGACGCTCGCGCACGAGCTGGGGCACAACTTCTACTGTACGCATGACCGGCTGCACACGGCCGACGTGCCCTGGGCGGACTATGCGTATGGATATGTCGAGCCGGGCGGCGCGTGGCAGACGATCATGGCGACAGCCGCGACGGCGTACATCCCGTATTTCGCCAATCCGGATGTGGCGTGGCCGGGGCCGACGCCGCCCGATCCCGGGCCGACCGGGGTGGCGGAAGGGCAGCCCGAACCGGCAGACACGGCGCGGGCAATCAATGAGACGGCGATCTACGTGGCGAACTTCCGGCCGACGGCCGTCAGCGGTCTGTCGAACGTGTTGTACGTGGCTGCCGACGCCACCCCCGGGGGAGACGGCGAAAGCTGGGCGAGCGCGGTCAACGATCTGCAGGTGGCGCTGTGCCGCGCGGCGGGATCCGGCGGCGTGGTCACGCAGATCTGGGTGAAAGCGGGTACGTACCGGCCCGATTCCGGCGGGCAGCGTACCGGCACCTTCCACCTAGCCGACGGACTGGCGATCTACGGCGGGTTTGCGGGAACGGAGGTTTCGCTGAGTGAGCGGAGGCCGGCGCAGCATTCGTCGATTCTCAGCGGCGACATCGGCGTGCCGGGCGACGCGAGCGACAACTGCTACCACGTCGTGACCGCCGACATCGCGAGTGCGACTGCGGTGCTCGACGGGTTTACCATTACGGAGGGGAACGCGAACGGCGCGGATCCGGACGACCGGGGCGCAGGCATCCTCGTGCGGGGAGCGGGGGCTGCCCGGATCGCGAACTGCACGGTGACCGGCAACACGGCGACGTACGGCGGCGCGGGATTGTACTGCGACGGGACCGCGGATCCGCAACTGACGGACTGCACGTTCACTGCGAACATCGTCACGGGCACGGACTGGCCGGCGAGCGGCGGCGGGCTCCAGTGCCAGGGCGCGGCGAGCCCGCTGCTCGAGCGTTGCGTGTTTTCCGCGAACGGAGCGCGCTACGGCGCGGGCATCGCCAGCCTGTTCGGGGCGAGTCCGGAGCTGCGCCATTGCGTCATCGAGAATCATGCGCCGGGCGCCGGCTCCGAGGGCGCCGGCTTGTATGCATACAGCAACTGCAACGTGACGCTCACGTACTGCGTACTGCGGGCGAATGCGGCGGACTACGGCGGGGCAATGGCCAACTGGTTCAACAGTTCCGCCACGCTGACGGGGTGCAGGTTAATGGGCAACAGCGGCGGAGTTGACGGCGGCGGCCTCTACAACTACTCGGACTGCGCCGTTGCGCTCGTCAACTGCCTCGCCGCAGGGAATTCCACGGCCGAGAGCGGCGGCGCGTGTGCGAGCCTGTTCAACAGCGACCTGCAGGTCATCAACACGACAGTCGTCGGCAACGTGGCGGGTTTCGACGGCGGCGGGCTTTCGTTCTACCAGTGTGCACCGTTGCTGGCGAGCTCCATCCTGTGGGCGAACACCGTCGGCGGCGTGGTGAGCGAGCATGCCCAGGTGGTGAGCGACGGCGCTGTGGCGATCGATCACTGCACGGTGCAGGCCTGGAGCGGCACGCTCGGCGGATCCGGCAACAGCGGAGCAGATCCGACCTTCCGGGATGCGGACGGCGGGGACAATACCTACGGGACAGCCGACGACGATGCGCGGCTGGCGGCGGGGTCGCCCTGCATTGATACCGGCGTCGATGCGCTGCCGACCGGCGTCGTGGAGGATCTCGACGGACGGCCGCGCGTCGTCGGTGGCACGATCGATCGCGGCGCGTACGAGTTTCCGCCTGCGCTCCCAGGCGATTTTGACGGTGACGGCGACAGCGATCTGATCGACTACGCCGCGCTGGCTGACTGCATGGCGGGTCCGGACGCGCCGCCCGCGCCGACCGCGACGATCGCGGCGACCTGCCTTGCGGTCTTCGACGCGGACGCGGACGGCGACGTGGACCTGCGCGACGCGGCTGCACTCGTACGCGACATTGGCGGCAACTGATTGGTGCAGGTCAACAAAAAGGTGAGCCTCGTCGCGTTCGCAGGAACGCCACGAGGCTCACTTGGTCTCGGCGATCAACGCCGCGATTTACACGGGACCGATCAGTTCGGTCCGCCCGCGGTGACCGAGTTCACGAAGAGCTGGAGGTCGGCTCCGTCGACCATGGCGTCGCCGGAGAGGTTGGCGGGCTCGCAGGCGGGACCTGCGACCGGAGCGCCGAAGCAGCCCTGGAAGAGGGCGAAGTCACGCAGGTCGTGGTCGCCGTCGTGATCCATGTCGCCGTCGCCGTAGGCCACGCAGCTCGCGGAACCTTCCTCACACCAGGTGGCGCCGCCGCAGGGATCGCCGGTCGAGGTGCAGCCGCTACCGCCGTCGCAGTACTCGGTGCCGTTGCAGAACGTGCCGTCGTCGGCGCAGAGCGCGTCGTTCGGCGTGAATGCGCAACCGTTGACCGAGTCGCAGGTGTCCTGCGTGCAGGCGATGCCGTCGTCGCAGATGAGCGGCGTGCCGGCGATGCAGCTTCCGCCCACGCAGTCCTCGGCGCCGTTGCACACGTTGCCGTCGTCGCAATCCGCCGGCGTGGTGCACTGGGCGACCGTGATGATGCGGAGCGAGTCGAGCGCGGCCTCGATGATGTTCCCGCTCGCGCTGCCATCGGCGGCGCCGAAGCGCAGGCGGACGGTGCTGGTCAGTGGAATGAAGTTCTCGAGGGCGAACGTGCGGTCGGTCCAGGTGTTGGCGCTGGTCAGATAGTTGAGCGTCTCCAGGTTGACCCAGGAGGAGCCGTTGTTGGACGAGACCTCGGCGACGAAGAAGTCGCCGCTGTCGTTGCCGACGTCACGGTTGAAGAACCAGCGCGTGTAGGCCAGCTCCGCCGAGGCCTCGCCGGACAGGTCGATGGCCGGGGAGACGAGGTAGATCACGCCGCTGTCGACGTCGTCGGTACCGAGCGACGAGTTCTGGGCGGTGAAGGCGCACCCGGAGCCCTCGTACGGGTCCTCGGGCTGGGCCTGGTTGCCGTTGTCACTGGTCCCATTGGGATTGCCAAAGAGCCAATCGCCGGTGCTCGCGGTGCTGCCCGAGCCACGGAGCGTCCAGCCCTGGACGTTGCCGTTGTCGAAGGTCTCAACGAACGCGGCGGTGGCGCAGGCGTCGTTCGCTTCGCTGCAATACTCGCCCGGGCAGGGATCGGCCCCGGGCGTGCAGATGTTGTTCAAGCAGGTTTCCGCGCCGTTGCAGTAGTTGCCGTCGTCGCAGTCGCCATCACCCGAGCAGGAACAGATGAAGACGTCGAAGTCGTCGACGTACCAGCCGGTCACACCGTTGCAGTAGTCCTTGCCGAATTCGAAACGGAACTGCACGGAGTCACCGGCCGTGGCGATGCCGGCGAGATCGATGACGGAGGTGCCCCAGCCGCCGCCGGCCCCGCTCCAGCCGGGCTCGCCGCCGAGGGGATTCGTGCTGCTGCCCGTGTCCAGCGTCACGTTGTAGTCGTTGTAGTCGAACGCGGACGACGGCACGAGGTTGAAGTTCCCGCCGTTGACGCTGACCTTGACGTTGCCGCCGTCGTAGCCGGCCTCGGTCGCGACGTAGTGGCGAAACTTCACCATGGCGCCGCTGGCGCCGGCGGGCAGATTGATGACCGGGCTGGTGAGCCGATGCACCGCGGTCTCGTCACCGCCCGTGGGGCATCCATCATTGAGGTCCGCGCAGAACCAGGCCGAGCCGTTGCCGCCGGGCGGCGTGCTGGCGGTCTGCACCCAGTTGTAGGGCGTGTCGGGGCTGCCGACGAACGCGGTGGTCCAGCCGTTGGCGCCGCTCTCGAAGTCGTCGAAGTAGATCGAGGTCTGGGCGCTGCAAAGCGGCGGCGGGAACGGATCGAGCACGTCCTGGTTGGAACCGCAGGAGCCGTCCGTGTCCATCTCGACGGCGAGCAGGGCCTTGTCGACCTCGGCGGCGTCGGCGGCGGTGAACATGCTGCTGGAGGGCAGACCGGTGACCGGGTCATTCGGCGTGGTGCCGACGAGGTCAGCCGCCGCCTGGTTCAGCGCGAAGTAGGCGTCGCGGTAGTCGGATGCGGGCGTGAGATAGACGGTCAGAGCGCGGTACCACACGGCGGCGGCCTTGATCGGTCCGATGCCGGTGACGGTCTGGCCGTTGAACGTCTTGCCGTCGGTGATGATGGCGAAAGCGTGGTTGCCGACGCCGCTGCCGCTGTGGACACCGCCGTTGTCGAGCGAGCTGCAGGTTTGCTGGGGGCTGTTGTTGCGATCCGGATCGCCGAAGCACTCGGGATTCCACATGTCGCGAATGGCGCCGCCGAATGCGGTGGCGTCCTCACCCATCAGCCAGCGGACGCCGTCGACGTAGCTGGAGGGCGTGCTGCACTGGCTGCGGAGGTTGTTGGGTGTATCGACGCCGGAGCCGGTGGGGTGGGTCGGCCAGTGGGGCGCGGCGGGCGGACCGGGGTTGGAGACGTCGCCGTTGTAGAGATCGATGAGTTCGCCGAACACGTCGGAGTAGGATTCGTTGAGCTGCCCCGACTGGTTCTGATAGATGAGGTTGGCGCTGTGTTCGGTGACGCCGTGGGTCATTTCGTGGGCGGTGATGTCGTCGGTGACGGTGCCGCTGCAGAAGACCATTTCGGTTCCGTTCCACCCGGCGTTGGGGCAGGGCGGGTTGGTGGAGTTGACCGTGAGGATCAGGGTCATGCCGGAGCCGTCGATGCTGTCGCGGTTGTGGCCGCGGAAGTAGTAGTCGTAGATGTCGCCGGCGTAGTCGTAGGCGCGGTTGACGTCGGCGGGGCTGGCCACGGGTCCCTGGCCTTCGGAGCGGGCGAGGGTGCCGGGCAGCGAGGAACTGCCGTTGCCGTTGTAGACCGCGCGGTTGCGGGCGGTGAGGAAGAGCGACCACTCGTCGAGCGTTTCGCCGGTGCGGGCGTCGATGAACATGGCCTGGCGGGTCGGCACGGAGTTGTCGCTGACGATGAGGTAGTAGGCGAGGCGGGCGCCGCGGGCGGCGTCGCCGTACCAGCCGGGATCGACGATGACGAGCTCGGAGTGCTCGACCATGACGGCGGCTGGGTTCATGTCGGCAATGACGTCGGCGATGACGTCGGCCTCGGCGACGAGGGGTACGACCGGCACCTTGGCGGAAATGACGTGGAAGTCGCCGTTGGCGGCGACGACCTGCCCGGACGCGTCGGTGTGCACCTTGAGTTCGCCCGAGAATACCGGGACGCCCGCGTGGACCTGCATGTAGGTTGTGTGGATTTCACCAAGATCGTCGACATCGACGCGCTGCAGGGCGAGTTGATGAGCGGCGTCGTCGGCGCCGAAGAGCGGGCCGTACTGGGCGAGGAAATCCTGGGGCGTGGCCTGGGCGCGGTTGCTCGCGGCGGTCACCGGGATGGCCTGGCCGCCGCGGCCGGTGATCATGCGCACGGTGCCGTCGGGGTTGGCGTCAACGACGTGGACCTTATCGAGCAGCGGGGCGAAGGCCGGGTTGCGGCCGGCCTGCTGGGCCGAGGCGGGCCCGGCGAGGGCCAGCGTGATTGCGGCTGCCATACAGAATGAAACGCCAACTGATTTCACGGTCAATCCTCCTTGGCAAATACGGAATAGACGGATGCGGTGGGCCCGCGCGTTCCGACCCCGGCATCGCCGCAACGGGTAACGCCGGCGGGGGCACCGCCTGAGGTTTCGTGGAGCGACTCGCACACTTTCCCCTGCACCTGAACCGGTCAGTTTATCGCATGCGCGCAGCGGTTGCACAGCGAAGTTTGTGATGTATCCGGGCTGCATGATTGAAATCAGTTGGACAAGTTTCGGCGGGCGGCGGGCGCGCGTCAGCCGGGCGTGGGAATATCGGCCAGGGCGGCGGCGACGACGTGCGCGCTCGACCACGCCCACTGGAAGTTGAACCCGCCGATGCGCCCGTCGACGTCGAGAATCTCACCGGCGAGGTGCAGCCCCGGGCAGGGGCGCGACGCGAGCGTGCGCGCATCGACTTCGCCGAGCGGAACGCCGCCCGCGGTCGCTTCGGCAAATCCATAACCGCGTCCGCTGCGCACCGACAGCGGCCAGGCGATGAGGGCGTGGGCGAGTCTGCGCCGCGCATCGCGGGAAAGGTGCGCCATCGGCGTGGTCGCCGCGATGGCGAGCGCGGCGAGCAGCGCGTCCGCAAGGCGCGCGGGCAGCAGGCGCGCGAGGGCGTTGTGCAGTTGCAACCGCGGCTGGGCCGCGCCGAGTTCGATCAGGCGGGACTCGGCGCGGGCGAAGTCGTCGCCGGGCAGGAAGTTCACCGTGAGCGCGACGTCGCGCTCGGCGGCGCGGGCGCGGTGCCAGTGCCGGGAGATGTCGAGCACGCCGGGGCCGCTGATGCCGAAGTGCGTCCAGAGCAGGATGCCGCGCACCCGGTGCGGCCTGTCGCCGGCGGCCTGCACGGTGAGCTCGACCGTTTGAGAAATACCGGAGAGCGGCGGGTGGAAGTCGCCGGCGAGGACGAGGGGGTCGAGCGCGGGCGTGAGCGGCACGAGCGTGTGGCCGAGCCGGCGGGCGAGCGTGTAGCCGAAGCCGTCACTGCCGGTCTTGGGCAGCGACTGGCCGCCGGTGGCGAGCACGACGCGCGTGGCGGTGAAGTCGCTCGCGCCGACGGTGACGCTGAAGCCGTCAGGGCCGCGCCGGATGTCGGTGACGCGGTGGTCGGCGCGGATGCGCACGCCGATGCGTTCGCACTCGGCGAGCAGGGCGCCGAGTACGGACTTGGCGCTGTTCGTCGTGGGAAAGAGCTTGCCGTTGTCCGGCTCTGCGTACATATCGACGCCGAGTTCGCGGAAGAACGCGACGGTGCGTTCGGCGGGGAAGGCGGCGAGGACGCGTTTGATGACGTTGCGGCTGCCGCCGGAGAAGTCAGCCGGCGTGACGACGCGGTTGGTGACGTTGCAGCGGCCCCCGCCGGAAACGAGGATCTTGGCGCCGAGCTTGCGGGCGCCGTCGAGCACGAGGACGTCGAGCCTGGGCGCGCGGCGGCGGGTGAAGATGGCGGTGGCGAGCCCTGCGGCTCCGCCGCCCACGATGATGACATCGGCTGATGGCGTGTTGCACCTCGTGCGTGCGGGAACGGGTTGTAGCGCCTGCGAGCGAACCGGGTGGATAGCGTAGCGGTTCGGCGGGCGGCTACAATGGTGCGTGATGGACGGCGAAAGTGGACAGGACAGGGTGCCCGGCGATGCGCCCCGGAGGCGCCGGGTGCGGTATTCCGGCACGCATCCGCGGCGTTTCGTGGAGCGCTACAAGGAACTGGATCCGGAGGCGTTTCCGGAGATGCAGGCGCACGTGCGTCGGCAGGGGCGCACGCCGGCGGGGTCGCACGTGCCGGTCTTGCTCGAGGAAGTGCTCGAACATCTTGCGCCCGCGCCGGGCGACGTGGTGGTGGACTGCACGCTGGGGCACGGCGGGCACGCCGCGCGGCTGCTCGAGCGGATCGGGCCGGAGGGCCGCCTGATCGGGCTCGACATCGATCGCGTGCAGATGCAGCGGACGGCGCAGCGGCTCGCGGCGCCGAACGTGGCTGTGCGCCGGAGTCACTTCGCGGGGGTGGCGAAGGTGCTGGCGGCGGAGGGTCTGGACGGAGCGGACGTGGTGCTCGCGGACCTTGGCGTATCCAGCATGCAGTTGGACGATCCGGCGCGGGGTTTCAGCTACAAGCACGATGGGCCGCTGGACATGCGGATGGATGACCGGTTGCCGCGGACGGCGGCGGACGTGCTCGCGGCGCTTGCGGGCGAGGAACTGGCGGCGCACCTGCGCGAGCTGGCGGACGAGCCGCACGCCGAGCGCATTGCGCGGGCGATCGTGCGGCGACGAGAGCAGACGCCGATCACGACGACGCGGCAACTGACGCAGATCATCGTGGAGGCGACGGGGCAGCGTGCGGGTGCCACGGCGGCGGGCCGCGACGCCGGCGCGTTGCATCCGGCTGCCCGCACGTTCCAGGCGCTGCGCATTCTGGTCAACGACGAGATGGGCGGTCTGGAGCAATTCCTGCGGGTGGTGCCGTACTGTCTGCGTCCTGGCGGTCGCGTGGGGATCATCAGTTTTCACAGTGGCGAGCATCGCCGCGTGGACGATGCGCTGCGTCGCGCGCGCGCAGCGGGCGTTTACGCGGCGGTTGCGGACGCGCCCGTGCGTCCCGGCGGCGTCGAGGTCGGCGGCAATCCGCGGGCGCGGTCGGCGCAGTTGCGTTGGGCGCGGCGCGGTCGCGATTGAGCGTGATTGACGGGTTTCTCTGGGCTGAAATCACATCCTGAATTCTCTGTCAACCGGAATTCATGCGCACGACAGTCAACGCCGGTAGCCTTCGAACGGCGTGGCTTATTTTGCGCTGCGCCTTGGCATTCGACCCCAACCGACAGAAGGCGCAACATGCACTTACGCACAGCTCTGGAAGCAGCGGGAGACACCCATCAGAACATCGGCACGATCGAACGGGCGTTGTCCGTGGCGGTCGGTGCAAAGCTCGTGTGGTCGGGACTGAAACGCGGGCGGAGCATCTCCGGGCAGTTGCTATCCGCAGCCGGTAGTTATCTCACCTATCGTGGCATTTCCGGATTCTGTCCGGCGTACGCCGCGCTCGACGGGTCCGCGCCGGGGCCGCTCAGCCTGTTCGTCAGCGAGATCCGCGTGAGCGAGGCGGTGACGATCGACCGTCCGGCGGAGGAGCTCTACGGGTTCTGGCGGGACCTGGGCAATCTGCCGCGGGTGATGCCGCACGTGCAGCAGGTCACCGTGCTGGACGAGCGGCGTTCGCACTGGCGGGTGGACGGTCCGGGGAAATCCAGCATGGAGTGGGACGCGCGGATCACCGCCGACGAGCCGAACACGTACATCGAGTGGGCCTCGGAAGAGGGGATCTACCTGCAGCACCGCGGGGCGGTGGAGTTCGAGTCGGCGCCGGCGGACCGGGGCACGATCGTCCGGGTGATGCTGCTGTACCGGCCGCTGGGCGGCGCCGTGGCGGCGTTTCTCGCGAAGGTGTTTCACCGGGCGCCGAGCCAGGAGATCCGCGAGGACCTGCGCCGCTTCAAGCAGTTGATGGAGACGGGCGAGATCGCGACGGCGGAGGGGCCGTCGGCGCGGCGCGCCGTCACGCCGGCGGAAACGGACTCCGAGGACAGCCGACGACCGCGGTTGCGGAGTTCGGTCCAGCCAGTCGATCTGCATGAAGACGAACCGTTGCGGCGCGGCGACGCGTGCGACCCCGTCGACGAGGCGGCGCTGGAGTCTTTTCCCGCGAGCGACCCGCCGTCCTGGAACGGATGAGGCAGGCGGACAGGCCGGATGCAACGCCTTGGGGCAAGGATTCTCAGCAGGAAAGGACGCGGCGATGCGCGCAGTATGCTGGTTTGGTGAGCACGACGTGCGGGTGGAAAACGTGCCGGATCCCCAGATCGTCAATCCGCGGGACGCGATCGTGCGGGTCACGGCCACCGCGATCTGCGGATCGGACCTGCACCTCTACGACGGCGTGATTCCGACGATGCAGGCCGGGGATATCCTGGGCCACGAATTCATGGGGGAAGTGGTCGAGAAGGGTGCGGCGGTGAACAACCTCGCAGTGGGCGACGTGGTGGTCGTGCCGTTCAACATCGCCTGCGGCGGATGCTGGTACTGCAAGCACGAGCAGTTTTCGCTCTGCGACAACTCCAACCCCAACGCGTGGATGGCCGAGACGCTGTACGGCCACGCGCCGTCGGGCCTGTTTGGCTATTCCCACATGCTGGGCGGATACGCGGGCGGGCAGGCGGAGTTCGTGCGCGTGCCGTTCGCGGACACCGGCCTGTTCAGGGTCGAGCGCGACCTGCCGGCGGAGAAGGTGCTGTTTCTGACGGACATTTTCCCGACGGGCTACCAGGCGGCCGAGAACTGCAACATCCAGGAGGGGGACACGGTCGCGGTCTGGGGTTGCGGGCCGGTGGGTCAGTTCGCGATCCGCAGCGCGCTGATGCTCGGCGCGGAGCGCGTGGTCGCGATCGACGAGGTGCCCGAGCGGTTGCAGATGGCCACCGCCGCCGGCGCGGAAACGATCGACTTCACCGGGGAGAAGGTGTACGAGGCGCTGATGGACATCACCGGCGGGCGCGGACCGGACGCGTGCATCGACGCGGTCGGCCTGGAGGCGCACGGCGCGACGCTGGATGCGCTGTACGACCGCGTCAAGGTGGCGGTCTACATGGCGACGGATCGGGCCCACGTGCTGCGCCAGGCGATCCGGGTGTGTCGCAAGGGCGGCACCGTATCCATTCCCGGCGTCTACGGCGGCCTGATCGACAAATTCCCCATGGGGCCGGCGTTCGGTAAAGCGCTCACCCTGAAGATGGACCAGACGCACGTGCACCGCTACCTGCCGAAGCTGATGGAGCACATCCGCAACGGGGACATCGACCCGTCGTTCGTGGTCACGCACCGCTTCGGGCTGGACGACGCCGCGGAGGCGTACGCCACGTTCCACGAGCAGCGCGACGGTTGCGTCAAGGTCGTGCTGCAGCCCTAGAGCAAGCTCTATTCATGTGTTGCGGGCGTGCCCCGGCTTTCTTCGAGCACGGACCCGCACTTTGACGCTACAGGTGCATGGGGGACGCGCCAGGACAGTCGCCGCGGGCGCGGCCGGCCATCAATTCGCAAACGCACCCTGGAAATCGGCGAAGTCGCGCAGGTCGATGTTGCCCGAGCTGTCGCCGCGCGCGGCGTCAAACACGTCGCACAGGCAGTCGGAGAATTCCACTTCCGGACCCGTGAGGCACGCGTCGAAGGCCGCCAGGTCGGCGAGATCGATGTCGCCGTCGTTGTCGTAATCGTGCTGCAACGGCCGTTCCACCGTTCCGGTGGGCACAAGCTTGAAGACCTCACCGCCGAGATCGCAGATATAGAGTTCGCCGTTGCCATCCTCGCCGAACGAAGAGACGAGGCTGATCGAGCCCTGGCCGGCGGGCGGAGCGAGTTGGCTCGTGCGGTCGGTGACGGTGCCGACCGAGCCGTTCAGGTAGTGGAACGACCAGATTTCGGCTGTGGCGTAGTCGGCGAGGAAGTAGGTGCCGCGCAGGTCGGGGATGGCGCATCCGCGGTAGACGTTGCCGCCCGTAACCGCCTGGCGGCTGGTCTGGTACTGATTGTAGTCGTAGATCGGCAGGGTCAGTGACGGATCGTTGCAGGTGCAGCCGCTGACGGTGCAGTGGCTGCCTGCGTTGTTCGAGCACGCTGTGCCCTCCATGCAATCCCAACCGAAATTGATGCCCCCGGGGACGCCGGCTGGGTGGAAGGAAACCTCCTCGCGGTAGTCCTGGCCGACATCGCCGATGTAAAGGTCGCCGGTCAGGCG
>Ga0116151_10004156_pt1 | contig 12747 bp, 9 predicted proteins | sample AD_UKC117_MetaG_FD_89893 | JGI IMG/M metagenome (GOLD analysis project Ga0116151, IMG submission 89893) | Active sludge microbial communities of municipal wastewater-treating anaerobic digesters from Hong Kong - AD_UKC117_MetaG | ecosystem: Engineered > Bioreactor > Anaerobic > Digestate... | reverse complement strand
TTCGGGCGAAGGTTTCACCGAAGACAGGGACTGGGGCTGCCCGCGCCACTGCGAACGAAACGGTGCCGAGTACATGTGTGAAGCTCGCTTTTTCTGCGACGCGAGCAAGCCGCCAAGCAAATCCGATCGTGATCTCTCGGCCACCGGTTTTGCCCGCCTGCCGACCGAACTGAACCCCTGCAAGGCCGCCAAGCGCGATGGATACCGGCAAATGCGGGAGGAGTGCGAGTCGCTCGATGGTGTTCTTGAGGATCTCAATGCGGAATCCTGCACCTGCAATCCGCTGACATTTCGCCCCTCTGGCGAGCCCGCTGCCGAATGTGAGATCGCCGTGACGGCTCTTTGCAACCGGACAGACTGAAGCGGCGAACAACCTTGAAACGGTGCAAGCCGATCATCCCAGACCGGCAATAAATCCCCTCCCTGTCCGTCACCTCCTCTGCATCGCGGCGAGTTCTTCCACGCCGCCCTTGATGCAGGTTCGGTTTGCTGTGGAATCGGCCGTGCCGGTGCAGACGCAATCCGCCTTCAGGAAAGTACTTCCAGGAGTTGGCCATGAATGAGATGAAAAAAGTCGGACTAGCAGTGGCCTTGTCGATCTCGATGTCCAGCCTATCCGGTTGTGCCGCGATGATGACCGGGATGGAGTTTCTCGCCGAGATTGGCGAGTGCGCCGCAGGGGTGGATTGCGTGCAGGATCGCGGCGGCTTCGACGGTGTTCAGTCGGACGATGGCATGTCCGCCATTGCTGCGGGCACACGCCCCATGCCGTCGTATGCGTCCGGTTCGGATTCCTCGACAAAATCAAGCAGCAAGAAACCCTGCAAAGGCGCTGCGTGCAAATGCCCACGAACGGCCAAGGCCTGTCAGTGATTCCCGCGACAACGCCTCGAAACTTCTGCATATGCCGGAGATGGCCATGCATTCCACGATAAGAAGTTGTCACTCGACTCGAGTAGCTTCATGTTGCCTGTCCGGCCTGTTGGCACTGATTCTGGTATGCCAGGTGCGGGCGGAATGTCCCGAGCCGAGTTCGCCCGCTCTGTCACGCCAGGGCTTGGACTTCATCACCCTCGCGACGGGCGAAGCCGACGATTCGGCGGCCGCAGAGGAGATGCTCCGGCTGCTGCCGGGGGTGCGCTGTGGGGAGGATGCATCCACCCGTGCGCTGAAATCGTTTGCGGAACTGCCGGATACCGCGTTGCTGGCAACCGCCCTGTTGGCGGATGCCGGGCAGCTGGCGGCCATCGAGGTGCTGGCCCCGCTGGAGCGCGCCGACCTTCCGCTCGATCAGAAAGCCGAACTGCTTCGGATGATCGCCGGCTGGCCCAGCATGCGTGACGGCTCGGCGCCTTCCGGTCTGGTCGTTGAACGGACGCAATGGGCAGTGAACTCGGGCAATGAGCAACTGGCGCGCGTCGCCAACGAACTTCGCGCCATGTTTGGCGACGACAACGCCCTCGGCGAGCGGGCGGATCGCCTGATGGCTTGCGCCAAACGTCTCGACGGCGACATGGGCAGCGACTGTCTGGGCATGCATGAGCTGCATACCGCCCCGTTCTCGGTCATCGAACCGCTTTGGGATACCGCTTCCATGCCGCAGCGCCACTGGCTGACGCTGTGGGCCCGCCGCACACAAGAGAACCAGTCCTTTCTGCTCGCGCGGTTGCCGGTTGAAGACAGCAAACTGCAGTACCAGATGCTCACCGAGGTGATGCAGGGTGGGGACAGCAACGAATACGCCATCAAGGCTGCCCTGACGATGATTCAGCAGGCCGCATCGGATGCCAACCGGCGGCCGCGTAACCTCCCCATTGACTTCAGCCACGACTACCGCGAAGGCATGTACGGCCTGGCCGCCTATGAATCTGGTGAAGACTATCCGCTGGCCCTGCAGGCTGCGTTTGATGAGTTGAGCACCTATCCGTTTGAAGACGCCGCCGATTCAATGCGAAAGCTGGTGCAGCTGGATCATCCCTGGCTCGCCACCCAGGCGGGCCTGTGGCTGATTCGGAATGGTCAGGCTGACGCCAGCTTAGAGCCCTTGCGTTTCACCCTCGAACCAGACGGCCTTCCGCCGAGGCATGTACTCAGTCGCCTCGGTGCCGATGGGACTGGCTCTTCGCCATACCTTCGCGAGTTGTTCCTCCGCGCGGTAGCGGACGGGGATCTCGGGAAGTGGGAGGCATTCGCCCACAAGCCGTTCGACAGCTGGCTGGAAGATCCTGAGACATTTGATGCCATCCTGGCGCGTGTCGCCCTACTCCCCATGACCGTCGAACGATCCGGAATCAACACGACGCTGGACGAAGGTTTCGAGGCCCGTATGCAGTCGCAGAACGCGCTCCGACAGGAGCTCGACGCCATCGAGTGGGCCGTGAAAACCTCATTGAACCACCCCGAGCGGGTCGATCGGTGCCTGGATGCGCTGTCCGTCAACGAAGCGCCGTTCTGGCAGGCCGTGGTGCTGTCCATCGCTGCCAATGTCGGCCGAACTGACGTCGTCAAACGCATTGCACCAAAGTTCCTGGATTCTCCACTGCCGGCGCTTCGGGACCGGGCGCGAAAGCTGTTGGGTCAGTGATTGGGCCATGGAGGTGGACGCGAGCTTGACGAGCCGGTTATCTGAGCACATAACGTCAGCCGAGGGGTTCCAGTTCACCTTATCCGTCGTCCGTAGGAGCATAACCATGTTTCCGAAACGCGAGAGGCTACGTTGGTCATCGTCTGGACGTGCCGGGAGACGAGGTTCCGGCTATCTGCCCGCAATGGTTGCGGTTCTCTTCGCGCTCCTGAACACCCAGGCTGCCACGCCTGCATGCGCGGCGACCTTCCATGCAGTGATTGTCGGACAAACCAGCGATCCGTCGATTGGCGCTTCCGTGAACGCGGACGTGGGCATGGCTATCGACTTCGCCAACGGCGTTGGCAAGCACTTTGAGGACAGTGACATCAGGGTGCTCACGGACCAGGAGGCAACGGACGCACGGGTGCGAGCAACGATTTCCCGCCTCGACATTGGCTTCGACGATTTCCTTTTCATCTACTACTCCGGCCACGGCGACACCAGCCGGAGAGAAGGCTCACCCTGGCCCTGGCTTGCCATCGGCATGGAGGGGTACGACCTGTTGATGGAAGCAAACAAGCTTGCGACCCCAAGAAAGCTGGTCGTCTTCGACGCCTGCAACGGATCGCAAGAGATGCCAACAAGACGAAGACCGGCTTCGGGCGGCGACTTTCAGCCTGCCCAAGTAGCGAGGCTGATCAAATCACTGAAAGGTGATGTGGTGGTGACTTCCTCCAAAGCACCTTTCGTCTCCTACGCCGATTCCAATGGTCGTGGGAGCCGGTTTTCGGTGGGGTTCTTTTACATTATTGCGGATGTACTGGGTTCACCGGTTTCTGACGTGGGATGGGGTGAGATCCTGAAGAGAGCAGTACAGCAGACGGTGACCGTTGGGAAAAAGAAGCAGACGCCATATTTTCTTGCTACGGATCTGCAATCTAAAAGGGGAAAACGATGAAGCTACCATGTTCGCATATCACCTTTGCGCTATTGGCGGTTTGTGCCTTCACGCCAACCCAGGTTCTTGCACTGGATGAGGGGCTGGAATTTTGCACGAAATTCTTGGATGTCGGATATATCGAAAAGAGCAATTATGATTCATATGCAAAACAGATTCAGGATGAATATGACAGCTACTGTGGGAGTAAAGAAAGCGCTCAAAACCAAGGGAGCAACGCAAACCTCGGTATAAAGGCATTCACGTTTTCCGGCGGCAAAACAATGCAGAATACGGAAAGGAATGAGTTCTGCAAAATAGGTAGTGAGAAAATCTATTCTGAAGTGAAAGCTCAATCAGCCCAAAGTAATGGCACCAACATGCTCGAACAGGCAAGGCTATGCGCTCAGGAACGCTCAAAAGAAGGGACGGAATCCCTATGGGCAGAAGTTGAGGTTCTCGAAACTGACGATAAGTTCACTGTGAAAATGCATTACCAGCCAGGTTCGGTCCGACGGGAGTTCACTTTGACTTCCATTGCAGGGAGTTCGATCAATTGCCGTATCGGTGGCGTGGACGTCGTGAACGCCATTGTCGTCAGATCGAATGGTAGTCAGGCATTTGATTGTGAGAAGGAGATTGGGGCTTCTACTAGCAGCATCCTCAATTTCCAGGCCGACGACAAGGATAAAACTGGCAAGACCGTTAACATTCGAGCCAGAAGCCGCAATGTGGCTGTCGAGCGCGAAGATGCCATCAAGCGCGAGGTTAACAGGATTGAAGAAGAACTGAAGGCCAGCATGCAACAACGACTTGATCAGTTGAGTCAAAGCCTTCGTCGTGACTTCGATGCGCTCAAGAACGATATTGGAAAAGAAGAGAATTTGGTTGACGCAATTCGTACACGAGTCAACGACGATGGCAGATATCGAGATAGTTGCCCCCGTGGCACCTACCTAAACGACATTATTGTGACCATCAAAGATCGACCTGAACGGGTTATATCGGTTACACCGAAGTGCAGGAGTTTGTTCCGGCGTTAGAGTTTACGAATGATCTACCATGCGGGTGTCTCGCACGCATATCCAAGTCCGGAGACTCGCCAGTCGGCTGCCGCCTCAAAACGCGCGGAGTATTTGCGCGCCAATACAGGTTCCCGATTGAGTAGCCAGCTTGTCGCGTGACAAAGCACAGCTCCGAACGCCTGAGAATCGCGCGGCAGATTGTCGGCCGCGCGGTTCGCTAGCTCGGCCGCGGTGAGGCGGTAAGTAAATCGCGGGGTGGATTGGCTGTTGTGCTGTGACACGCGCTCGCGTTCGGAATCTGCGATCCATGTATCGTCTTCACCGGGCGTCCAGTAGGCATATTCCTTTGCCGGAAACACATAGCCGGCGAGTTTTTCGAGGTTGCTGGGTCGTGCGTACTGGCCGCGATGCATGGCCCAGTCGGGGCTGGATTCAAAGCCGAGGATGTTGATGCCTTCAAATCGGGCAATCGTTGCGGCCTCAAACAGGGTCTTGGCGCGCTCAGTACCGGTCTGTTTTTCGGATTGATTGAGCAGGTCACGATAGCGCTCGGCCTTGCCGCGGGTGGCTGCATCGGTGAAGTGCGGTACTGCCTCGTCATAGCGTTCGGCACGCATCAGTCTGCGGGCCAGCAGATTGGACATCGCTGAACGCGGATCGTCCACCATTTCACCGCGGCGTGCTGCCAGTTCCAGGTCCTTGAGCGGCCCTTGATCCTCTTTCGCACGCACGCTCGGCGCGACGTCCAGTTGCGGCAGACGCTCGACGAGGCCGGTCAGTTCATCGAGGGTCAGCACGCGCTCTGCGAGATAGGCAGCGTCGTGCCAGTAGATCGCACCCGCACGCAGGAATAGCTCCAGGCTTTCAACAGCGTCACCGCGATGCAGGGTGAGAATGGCAGCTTCGGCCTTGATGCGGCAGCTTGGGATCCGCGCTGCGTAGGAGGAATCGTGGGTTTCGGTTCCCCAGTCTTCCGTGACAGGAAATGCGGCGATGGCTTTGCCGTAGAAATCCCGCGCCTTGTCGAGATTGCCACTTCGCAGGGCCAGCTTGGCGCGAACCCAGGCAGAGAGCGGTGATTGCGAGGCTTCGGCAAATGGGGTGGCAGCACCGTACTGGCCTTGCCGATACAGCAGCGCGGCCAGGCGATCAGCGCCGCGTACGTCCGCAGGGGATACACCTTTCAGTGCATGCTCGATGGCCGCCATAAGAGTTTCAGACGTAAGGTCCTCCGGCAGGGCCGCACGTTCCGCATCATTCAAGTTCCGATACTGGTCCCACGGCAGGCCGTGACGTGAGATTCTCCAACCATCGTTTGATGCTGAAGGCAGGTACGCCAGGGCGTAAAGGATGACGGCATCGCGGGTGACATCATTCGCCAGCAGCGCGGTCATGGATTCTTCGTTACGCAACGCAGCTTCGATGCGCCACCGCAGGGAAACCTCAGCGCCCGGGACCTTCAGTGCTGCCTGCTGCATCTGCAATCGGATGGCTTCGACCCACTGTCCTGCACGCTGATAGGCCGTTGCCGCTTCGCTCAGGGCGCGTGCACCAAGACTCATTGGATCGGCTTCTCCGCGCTCACTACGCGAGCGAACCGCTTCGAAGGCTGTCACCGAATGCGGGTACTGTTTCAGATTCAGATCAGCTTTGCCGATCATGTAGGCCGCCATCAGCGGCCAAGGTTCTTCCCTGGTCGCCACATCGTTGGCGCTCGCCTCGAAATGCGGCAATGCTTCGCGCCAGCGGCCCGCTCTGTAGTGATGTGCGCCAAGCGCATATTGCTGAAGTGAAGGTGGTAGCGTGGACGATGCAGTTCTGCCATCGGCCAACAGGCGCAAGTAGGCGGCTTGCTGTTCCGTATTCAATAGTCGTTTGCGCAAGAGATCCGACTGCTCGTCCGGCGCAATCCTAGCGCCAGCCTCATCGGTGAAGTCCTGCCAGGCGAGGTGCTCAGGCGGTTCGGTCAATCGGGAAGCTTCCAACGCGAAGCTGGCGTCCCACAGCGTGGTCAGCGCTACTTCGCGGTTTTCCAGCAGACTCGTTCCAAAAAACTCACCGCAAGCCACGGCGTGGTTAGACGCAATGCCCAGACCGATGGCAAGCACAAGGCTCGTTCGCTTCAACATGACATCTCCTTCCGACTCACCATTGCACGGTGGGCGCTTGCGGCGTGCTGGATGCGCAGCGAATCCAGCCCAATGGCCGGGTCTGCCCACTACGCAGCAGTCCTTGTGACGTTCGAATCAGTTTTCGTCGACCTGGCGCGGCGCCGTAGCCATTGGACGTATCGCCCGCCTCGCATTCTTTGCCCAGCTCGACACTGCGTGGCAGGCCAGTATCGTGCGCGCCGGTGTTGTGCAGGCCAAGGTCGAATGTATTTGATCCGGATTGCACCGAAACGAGGTCGACTGCGACTTTCCGTTCCAGCTGGTCGCCGACAACCAATGCCCTGAACGTATTCATTGATAGCGTGCTGCGGTCCTCGGGACTCGGCAGGCGGAACCATGCGATACCCCGCCGCTTGCTGCTGCGCGAGGTTTGAAGCGTCGACGCCAGCGAGGCCAGATCTGTGGGATCGACAAACAGCGTCTGCTCGTTTGCGGCTGACGCGCCTACGCGACTCCCCGATTCCACGAACCGCACGCCGCCATCTTCGTCTTTACCGACGCGCATCACATAGGTGGGAAGCGCAACGAAGTACGGCGTGTCGCTCAGCCGCTCAAACTCGGCAATCCACTCCTGACTGTGTTGCAGGTCGACCAATTCATTGGAGTCCGCGTCGAGCGCGTGGACCTGGAGCGTGTAGGTGTCCACCACATCGAGCAGTTCAGGCAGGGAACCTGATCGCCGCCAATCAGGCAGCGCGGTAATCCAAACCGGGCTTCGGTCTCCCCATGCCCGACGAAACTCGCGCAGCCAGTGGATGTAGTCGCCCAGCCGCGCAGTCGCTGAATCGTGATCGATTTCGATTGCCTTGAGCGGCGTGCCAACGCCCTCGTAGAAAAGATCCTGTTTCAGAGACCGGGCAACCGTAGTCGCAGAAACGTTGATGGTCGCGCCGTCCAGACGGACAACGGCGATTACCGGCATGCCCATGGAAAGGGCTTCAGACTCAGCTGGTTTCAGCACCCAAGGCTCATCGTCCATGACAGACCACTGTGCCACCAGTACTCGAACGGCACGGATGTCACGGGGCACGAAGATTTGATTGGGGGTGGTGTTTCGAGACCAGATGTACGCATGCTGCTCCCACTCGGCTCTCGGGGTTGATTTGCATGCACACAGATAGAGCGCCAGTGCAGCAATGCAAATCAACCCGCTTGCTGAACCGGGAAGTGCAATCATCTCGCATCAGTCCATCGCTACGCGAAAGCCCGTAAAGGCTGCGTTGAACCAAGGCCAAATCTGAAAACGGGAAGTTGGCGTTGCGTTGTTGGCAGCGCTGACATAGGAGCCGCCACGCAACATGCGCGAGTCGCAACCTTTCTGGAACGGTCCCGGAGACGTGGTGGCATAGCCATGATCGCAGCCGCAATCACTTGTCCACTCCCACAGGTTGCCGGCCATTTCATGAAGGCCCCAAGGGTTGGCAGGCAGGCTGCCAACGCGCACCGTAGTTTCATCGTTGGCGCCCTTTCTCTTGCCCGGAGGCCTGATGGAATCCTCCTTGAAATTCACTTTCTTGATGTCACTGGCGGCAGAAGGCACTTTGTCCAGCGACAAGCCCGCTCGTGCGGCATATTCCCATTCGTCCGCAGTCGGCAGCCGAAATCTCTTTCCAGTCTCGCGGTGGAGCCAATTGATGAACTCCTGGGCGTGATCCCAACTAATGCCGTTCACGGGATGCTGGCCCCGTCCCCAACCAGGGGTTTCTGGTTTGTACGTGCAGCCACCTTCTGCCACGCAGTGATCCCAAAGATCAAAGGTCACTTCGGTGGAGGCCAGCCAGAACGCGCCAAATTCGACAGTCCGTGACGGCAGACCATTGCTCCCGCAGAGCGGCCTCGTGTCGGCACTGGTGACAAACTTGCCAGCGCGGATCGGAATCATGGTGATCGTCTGCTTCGAATCCCGGATGCGAATGGTGATCGACTCGCTAGCGTTGTCACGGGCATAGGTCGGCGATACCAACGATACGAGCGCGACCAGCAGTAACGAACCGCAAATCGAAAGGGAGCTTTGGCATAAGCTGTGCCTCATTCCGCACGCCACTTACCTGCTACAACCTTGCTCTGCAAGACCACCCTCTTCGGAACCTCCATGCTTCCGATACCCGTGTCGACCCGTTCGGTCTCACACTTATCGACCAGACTTAGCCTCACGCCGTCATAATATGACTTGAACCTGCCAGTCATTACTTGCTCTGACAATATGGCCTGTTTCTGTGGTTCAGAAAGCGAATCACCTGCTTGTAACTTTGCCCACAGCGACGGTGACCATGCGGGTCCGCTCCAGCGAGAATCATAGTGTTCGCTGTCATGATCACGAACAGTCTTGGTCTCCACGGCTGTATTTGCTAGGACGCCATTCTCATCGTAAAAGTCGGTGATGAGCTGGGCTTCAACAATATATCTTACGCACTCCCTGGAATCCGTTCTTTGGAAAAAGTGTGGCGACACCAAACTACGGAAGGACTGAATTCCAACTGACGCCTTTTCTCCACCCGCAGTCTCTATCATTTTCTTTACTTTAAGACCCAGTAGATAATTGAGTGCATCTTCTGTGCGATTAATTATTTCCAGATAGATTTCGCCATCGTCTGCGCCTCCAACAAATCCCGCGTTTGTGCGGGATTGACATTGTTCGGAATCGGGAGACCTTCCGTTCAGGTATGGCGTCAGGTCGATCTCTGGCGACGCCGACATGTCGCTCAGCCCTGCTTCTTCCAAGAGCGCAATGGGGCCGCTGGAGCCAGATTTGCCAGTAATGATATATCTCCAGATTCTACGCCTAGCAACATAGGAGGCAAAGCCCAGCGGCTCATCACTCCCTGCAGACACCTTTCCGAACAAAGAGCGGTGACGTTCCGGAAAGTATTTAGGGCCAATCTGATAGAATAATGGAATATCCTCGTATCGAGCAGGAACATTGTTCATCGAACTCCGCATTCTAGAAAATGCTTCGGCAAATCTATCCACCGCCGTTTGCCCGCCCATTTCAAACCGCTTTCGGCCTATGTGGTATGCACGCCACTTGATGTCCTGAAGCGATGCGTTGCTTATTTTTGGACTGCTTAGAAAAGGGTGTTCGTTATAGCGAGCAACAAAGATTTCCTGAAAGCGCACAAGAGCGTCGTCACCATCCATTTGTTCTTCCAGTCGCGCGCAATCTTTCTTTGCGCGGGATCTGTTCAGATCATTGGCTGTAACAGGATTTCCGGAGACCTCAGAAAGGACGCCAATGAACTCGGATACAACATATTTTGACATCCGATTTTTTACTTTACCCTCGTCCGCCACACAGCCATCTGGATAGGTCACGAATCGACGAAATTCATCAATCTCCTGCGGCGTAGCTCGCTCGGACAGATTTGTTGAGCGAAGTGCATTTTCAATATCCGAATATTCAAGTCGAAAATCGCGAATGTCCAACTGTTCGAAAAGGACGCAGTTGGCGGTAGCCACGACGTCTTGTCTAGACTGGGCCAATGCTGAATTGCAAAGCGGCAGCAGTGTTGAACTTGCCAACACTCCGATTATTGAAGCGATCTTGTGCATGATAATTTTTCTCGCTTAGCTATAGTCTAGTGAACGCACTCTATCCATACAGGCAAGACGCACTTTCCCACCCCAACCTCTGCATCAAACCGAACCTCGATTTCACCCGAACTGTCGAAGGGGCCGGCTTCGAGGGTCTTGTGTTGCAATGGCTCGGATGCCTGTGCTTCAGGTTCTACGAAAAGCACGCGGAAACGCTTTCCGGCGTACTTTCTTTGCACCACGTCGACCGGGCAGGCGATCAGGAATCCGGTGGGCGCCGCGTGTGGATCCATCGACGGGAAGACGAGGCTCATGACCATGTCTCCTGCGACGTATTTGCCTCGGCCTACGGCGTCCCAGTTGGTTTCGGCGACATAACGCAGGATTTGCGAGCCCTCGCCTCCTGCCATGGTGCGGCGTCTTTTCATCCGTGCGACAAGGCTAACGACCTGGTCACCGTAGTCCGTCGTCAAATTGGCTTGACTGGGTTCGACGAAATCGTCCAGCGACTGTTGCACTTCATCGAGCATGCCCTGCTCGATGATCTGCTGGATGCCGATAAGAGTGGTCCACAGTTGACGCGCCTCGTGGCTGCTAGCCACCAGACCGACCGCCTGCCCGTGGGATGGCGTCCCCGGGGCGAGCCTGTCCTCGGCAAGCAGTCGCACCAATTCGGCTTCAGCGTCGTTCAATGCTCGGTTGTCGCCAGGTTCGCGCCATTGCCCGTATGCACCGAGCAATGCTCCCATGCGCGTGGGAAGTTCTTCAGGATCGATCATGGTGTGCCTCCTGCTCCTGCTCCCGCATGCTCTGCACGGGACTCGATGCATTCCGAGCGGGAGTCATCGTCCCAGTAGGGGAAGATGACGGACACGGAATCGAATATCGAGGAATCCAGCCCGGCGACCGTTGCGGCTTCCCGCAGGCGCACCAGAATGCGTTCCTTTTCCGGGGCTTTGGGTGGCCTCCCGCGTTTGGCAGCGGGAGGAGCAACGATTCGACAAAGGATGGCAGCTTCCTCGGCAGTCAGTGCGAATTCTGGGCCAAGAATCGCCTGGATAAAGTTGCGTAACCTCGCCTCAAGGCTGCCGTCGTGCCGCGTGGCTAGATCGGTCCATGCCAGCCTGTCGAGCAAACGGCGACGGTCTTCTTCGCATAGAAGCTCGGCAAGAGGATTGCCTTCGATGACCGGAAGCTGCCTTTCGCTCTCTTCGCCGTCGCTGTCGGTGAAATGCAAGGGCACATCGGAGGCGACAGGAAACCATTGTTTGACCTGCTCCAGGTAGCTACGGCACCAGGCCGCGATGGCTTGGATGCGAGCTGCTGAATCGCCCTGGAAGTCAGCTTCGATCTGCTGTGCTCGCGCTTGGAATCGGCGTTGCACATCGGTCATCCGTGCCTCTCGATCTTTGGCATTCACCCCGAAAGGTTTGTCCTCATCAATCGGATCGTCGGGCACGGTGCCGCGCTGCTCGCCAAGCAGGAATCGTTCCACAACGCTCTGCGTACTGGCGTGCCTGATGGTGAGATGGAAGACATCAATCCAATCTCGATGGAGAAGCCGGCTCATCCAAGCGTCCGGGCGCGGACGTTGAGGCTGACCGGGTCTCCATGCCACTCGCCGGAAATCGACCAACGCGCGGGCAAAGGCCGCTCTCAGAAAGCCGACGGGATTGGAAACCTCGCGAACCGGAGTAGCGCCGGTTGCGATGAATTTTTCTTTGACAAGGTGCTCGAGGGCCCAATGAAACGCTCGTTCGCCATCGGCTTCGTCGTTGAATTCACGAAGCGCCTGCAGGCGAAGGACATCGACGAGGGAACGTTGTCCGTCAACCATGGCGTTGCTGAGTACGCCCTCCCACGTGTCGTGCTGTCTCAGGCACTGCTGCAATCGTTCGAGAAAGTGCCTATCCGTATCGGCGTGCAAGCCATAGCCGCCTAGTGCCGCCCAGCCGCACAGGGCCAACTCGCCCAGCGCCTTCTGGAGGATTGCCAGGTTCTCCGGGCTGTCAGCGTTCCAGGGCTCGGGCAATCGGACGCGCCATGTTTCAGGAAGCGATAATGGGCCGCTCGGCCAGTGATCTGATCCTGGTGCGAGCAGGCCACCACCCAGGATGAGTTGCGACCACTTCCGGATCTCGATGGTTCTGACTGCGCGACTGAACGCGGCCATCAGCCACTTGTCTGCCGAGTCGGATGAACTAGGTTTCGATATGGCCTCGCTGCGACATGCGCGCCAGTCATCCCGTTGGACTTCAGCCTTGGCAGCTTCAAAAACCTCGGAGACTTCGGCGGGGCGTGCAATGAACCGCTTGCAGGCGAGCCAATCGCGCAGTTTCGACTCGACCGAGCTCCAAGCATCAGCAAAATCCCTGCTCGAGAACGGTGATGGATTATCCTGATCCATGCATCGACGCCATTTTGGCCTGTATGGCTCAGTCTGGCACAGGAGCACGACACATGGGACATGAGAAACCGGAGCGTCTGCGGCGGGGTGTAACCCGCCGCGACACCGGC
>Ga0116151_10004154_pt1 | contig 12752 bp, 14 predicted proteins | sample AD_UKC117_MetaG_FD_89893 | JGI IMG/M metagenome (GOLD analysis project Ga0116151, IMG submission 89893) | Active sludge microbial communities of municipal wastewater-treating anaerobic digesters from Hong Kong - AD_UKC117_MetaG | ecosystem: Engineered > Bioreactor > Anaerobic > Digestate... | reverse complement strand
TGAGTATTCCGGACCAAACTGAGCCACAGTTCCGGTAAGAGAGAGCCAGGGTTCCGGAAAATGAGAGCCACCATTCCGGAACGAGAGCCAACCACAAGAAAATTCTTTAGAATGTAGCCATGCACGTTATCGTGTAAATACATTCTAAGGAGGTCATCAAATGACCGAATATCGGGAAATCCTCCGGCTACATTGCCAGGGGATCAGTCAGCGGGCAATAGCGGAAAGCCTTTCCTGCTCACGCAACACCGTAGCCAAGGTACTGCAAAGAGCAAAAGAACTCTCCATCGCCTGGCCCCTGACACCAGAAACCACAGATGCAGTCTTGGACAAACTATTTTATCCGGACTCCGTCACCCCTACGAACCGTCGTCTTCCTGACAACGAGTACATTCATAAGGAAATGGCGAAAAAAGGAGTCAGTTTAAGGCTCCTGTGGAATGAGTATTGTGAGGATTGTAAAGCCAACCGGGAACTTCCCCTCATGTACTCACAGTACTGTCATTACTATCAGCAATATTCACAGAAAACCAGAGCCACCATGCATATCCCCAGGAAACCCGCAGAACAGATCGAAGTAGACTGGGCTGGTAAAACCATGGCGCTGACAGACCGTATCTCAGGAGAAGTTTGTAAAGCATATCTCTTTGTAGGAGTTTTGCCATACAGCCAATATGCATACGTGGAAGCTTTTCTGTCACAGGATACGGAAAGCTGGATCACCGCTCACGTAAACATGTTCAGATATTTTGGAGGAGCAGCCAGAATGCTGGTCCCTGACAACTTGAAAACGGGTGTTGAGAAAACCTCCTGGTATGATCCGGTCATCAACAAGACTTATCATGAAATGTCAGAGCACTACCAAACTGCAGTCATACCAGCCCGGGTAAGAAGACCCAAGGATAAAGCAAGTGTGGAAGGTACTGTGGGCATAGTATCTGCATGGATCATCGCAGCGCTTAGGAAACAAAAATATTTCACCCTGGAAGAGCTAGACCATGACATATGGGAAAAGCTCGAAGAGCTTAATACAACCCCTTTTCAAAAAAAAGAGGGGTGTAGGCAAAGCGTTTTCTTTGCGGAAGAAAAACCCTTGTTGCTTCAGCTACCGTCCACCCCATACGAGCTGGCTGCCTGGAGAGTAGCCACCGTACAGCTAAATTATCACATATCAGTAGACAAAATGCATTACTCAGTGCCTTATGAGTACATAAAGCGGAAAGTTGATGTACGAGTAACCAGAAACGTCATAGAAGTCTTCTACAACAACCATCGCATTGCCTCTCATCGCAAGTTGCATGGGAGACCGGATCAATACAGCATCGTAGAGGCACATATGCCGGAAGGGCACCAGAAATATATTCAGTGGAATGCTGATCGGTTCATAAAATGGGCAGAAGACATAGGTCCCAATACAACTGTCGTAGTCAAAGCCATCTTGGTTTCCCGAAAGGTAGAACAACAAAGCTATCGAAGCTGTTTAGGACTTCTGAAGCTTGCGGACAAATATTCGGTCGATCGGTTGGAAGCTGCCTGTAAGAAGGCTTTATCATATACCCCGTCGCCCAGTTTGAAAAGCATCAAAGCGATTCTCTCTTCGGGTCAGGATAAGATGGTAGAAGAAAAACCTTCACCTGCTGAACGTCCATCCACTCCATACGGGTTTACCCGTGGGGCAGACTACTATGGGAGGTTTGGTAAGCATGAAGAATGAACCGACGATTAACAAAATGCGTGACATGCGCCTTACTGTCATGGCAGAAGCCTTCAGCAAACAGATGACTGATTCCTCACTCCATAACCTTGCCTTTGAAGAACGGCTGGGACTGTTAGTGGATGCTGAATGGAGCAGCCGCAAGAACAATCGATTAAAGAAACTGATCAAAAGTGCCGGGTTCGACCAGACCCATGCCTGCATCGCGGATATCAATTACCGACCGGCCAGGAAGCTGGATCAGACTCAGATCTTACGCCTGGCAGACTGCACTTACATTGATAAAAAACATAACATTATTATTATGGGCGCTTCCGGATCAGGTAAATCTTACATGGCTTGTGCTTTTGGAATCGCAGCGTGTCAGAACTTCCATACGGTGAAATATATCCGGCTGCCGGACCTTTTGATTGAGTTGGACATCGCCAGAAACGAAGGCAGCTACAAGAAATTGATGAATCAGTATCGAAAGTTTAATCTTCTTATCCTGGATGAGTGGATGCTGGTATCACTCAAAGAGAACGAAGCCAGAGATGTTCTGGAAATCATCCATGCCAGGCATCATAAAGGATCTACCATCTTTTGTTCACAGTTTTCGCCAGCAGGCTGGCATTCAAAGATTGGGGAAGAAACAATTGCTGATGCGATTCTGGACCGTATTGTTCATGATTCATACATCATTGAAATCCATTCCGATCCGAATGATGATGATTCAATGCGTCAACTGTACGGTATCAGGGGAACCAAACAAGATTAATGGTTTTTAAACCGGAAGGGTGGCTCCGTAGTTCCGGAAGGGTGGCTCACATCTCACCGGAACTGCGGCTCCGCCGCACCGGAATATTCATCTCAGTTCCAGCCACCTTCAATACTGTTTATCCTGACTTGATCCAGAACATCAATGACAGCTGCATAGACTGGCTACATTAAGCCACACAGGCAAGGTATAAGTTGACCTCCAAAGAAAAGGTCAATTAGAGGAACGACTTCTATTTCGGCAAGTTTTCAACGGGATAATGAAAACCAATTTTATGTTATAATATCACAGTATTATAACGCTAAAACGGATTGAAGGCTTTTTCCCAGCAGGGATTGCTATTGAATAATTTGAAAGAAGAACCTGTTGGAAATAAAACCAAAGGTTAGAAAGCCATAGGAGGACAAGCATATCAATAATCGATTCCAGGAATCTTTACATGACAAAAATACCTTTTCGGTTGCCTGGGAACTGGTGCCTGGCAGAGGTGCCCGGGAGAAACAACAGGAAAATGTGTTGCTGGCAGCGCAGCAGGCGGCGGCTGACGGGAAGATCCATGCTGTGACCATCACCGATAATCCTGGTGGCCGGCCAGCTATAATGGCTTCCAGCCTGGGACAGGAGATCGTACAGCTGGGGATAGAGCCATTGGTACATTTTACTTGTAAAGATAAAAATCGCAATCAAATAGAATCCGAACTTTACGCCTTGAATCGTTCCGGAATCAGGAACCTTTTGGTCATGACGGGCGATTACCCGATGGAAGGATTCTTGGGGCGTCCTAAACCGGTTTTTGACCTGGATCCCATTCATATTCTGGAGCTTATCAACAGCATGAATCAAGGAATGAAGGCAGTAACTCCCCAGGGTACAACCAATTATCAACCGGCTGATTTTTTTGCTGGCAGCGTAGTTTCACCATTTAAAGCGTTAGAAGCAGAACTGCTGGGGCAATATTATAAATTGAAAAAGAAAATAAATCATCATAGTTCTTTTATCGTAACCCAATTAGGCTTTGATGCCCGTAAGTTTCATGAGGTACTGCAGTACATCCGTATGCTGGATCCCGATATTCCTGTAGTCGGTAATGTTTATATATTGCCTTATGGGGCAGGGCGTATGATGAATGCCAATCAACTGCCAGGCAGTGTAGTTACGGATAAATTGCTGGCAGAACTTGATCAAGAGCGTACGGCACCGGACAAGGGAGAGAAAGCCAGACTTCTGCGGGCGGCCAAGATGTATGCTTTTATGAAAGGGATGGGCTTTGATGGCGTTCATATTGGCGGGCAAAATATAAAGTATGAACAGATCAGATTTATTATTGATACCGGCGAAGAACTAAGCGCTGATTGGCGAAAACTGATCCCCGAATTTGACTACCCACAGCCGAACGGATTTTATTATTTCCAACCTGATATGCAAACGGGATTGAATACCATGACGCCGGTAAAACGTGAGGGATTGAAGCCTGAGTTGCCAGTAAGCAACAATTACCGCCTAATGCGGGGGTTGCATCACCTATTTTTTACTCCGGGGAGGAATCTATTTCCTTTGATGAGCAAGTACTATCATCGGAAAAAGGATCCTCGCCGATACCGTTTGGAACACCTGGCAAAAGTTCTTGGCAATGGCTGCAAGGACTGCGGGGATTGTGCCCTGCTGGATCTTGCTTATTTATGCCCGATGTCCCAGTGCCCCAAAAATCAACGTAATGGTCCTTGTGGAGGCAGTTATGAAGGTTGGTGCGAGGTTTACCCTGGAGAAAAGAAATGTATTTGGACCCAGGCATATGCTTATTTAAAAGCTTACCTGGAAGAAGGGAAGCTGGAAGAAGCGTATTTGCCGCCAGTCAATTGGGCGTTGTCCCAGACATCAGCGTGGTATAATTATTTCAATGGCTGTGACCACTCCGGCCTGGGGAAACCGGAGAAAAAATAGTTGTGCGTTAAATGGGGGGAGGAATAATACTATGGCAATCAATTCCAATCAAAAGGAAGAATGGGACAAAGAGGACTTTTTGCAGGAACTGAAAGAGGTCCCGCCATGTAGTCGTTTTATGCACTCACGTTTGCTGGAGGTAAATTCTGAAGAGAAGTCTATGACCTTCGTCTTCCCGGTGATGGATCATTATTCAAATCCGGCCGGGTCTATGCAGGCAGGGTTTTATTCAGCGGCTTTTGATAATGTTTATGGACCTCTTTGCCTAATGGCTTCAGGTACTCCTAATAGTGTGGCCATTAATCTCAATACTGAGTATCATCGCCCAACTTTTCCTGGGGATGAAATTACCATTACAGCACGTGTTATCCGTAATGGGCGTAGCCGCGTATTTATGAGTGCCGAGGCATATAACCAGGAAGCCAAGCTGGTAGCCACTTCAACCTGTAATTATTTGCTGCTGGACAGCCTGAAATAATAAAAATGGCATACTTGAGAATCAGAAAAAAATCAAGAAGAGAAGCAGGGCGCCTTTAATTTGGCTAAAGAATCGGTCATAAGAATTTATTAAACGTAGATCCATTCTGGAACCATCGATCATATTTATGATGATACAATCAAAGGTAATGATTGCAATATAAGGTTTGGTTTGTTTGTTGCATAACCACGCAAAAGGAGTTACAATAATTAGGCGTCGCATTCATTTGATGAGATGGTATGAGCCCTGCCTTTACAAGGAAGGGTTTGTCTTATAAATTTGCCGTGCTAGATGGGGAATTAGCGGTGCCCTGTAACCTGCAACCCGCTATAGCAGGGTCGAATTCCTGAGCTGAGGGCTTATCTTGTGAGGTCTGGCTCAAGTAAGTGGCGAAGAAGTTTGGGTCCTGCGCAATGGGACATCTTGAACCGTGTCAGGTCTGGAAGGAAGCAGCACTAAGAGATTAATCCTGTGTGACGCAGGGCTACCTGGACGGAGTTAACTGCATGAGTAACGCTTGGAAGTTATTCTCGAAGCCAGGTGCACGGCTAAATATGATATAATTTAGTAAAAGCAGGATAAAGCCTGCTTTTTTGCATAATCGGGGATTCTTTTTATAGGCAGGAAAGCGAAATAACTGTAGAGAAAATATCAATAGTTTTAGTCATGATTAACTGTAAAAGGAGGTTCTTCTATGGCTTATCTGGCTTTGTATCGTGCCTGGCGCCCGCAGAAATTTGATGAAGTAGTGGGACAGGAAAGTACGGTTAAAGCACTGCAGAACGCATTAAAAGAAGGAAAACTTACCCATGCGTATCTTTTTACTGGACCCAGGGGAACGGGTAAAACCAGTATTGCTAAAATTGTAGCCAAAGCAGTGAATTGTGAGAATCTTGATTCAGGAGAACCATGTAATAATTGTTCTGCCTGCCAGGATATAAATAACGGTAATTTCATGGACGTCATCGAGATTGATGCTGCATCAAACCGAAGTGTCGATGAAATGCGTGATTTAAAGGAAAAAGTGAGAATACTGCCTGCCCAGGGAAAAGAAAAAGTGTATATAATCGATGAAGTCCATATGTTGACACCAGAAGCGTTCAATACATTATTAAAAACCTTAGAAGAGCCACCCGCCAGAGTGAGGTTTATACTGGCCACGACAGAAGCACATAAGATTCCGGCTACCATTCGCTCGCGCTGTCAAATTTATAATTTTCGCAGATTAACTGGTGACGAAATTGTTTCTCGCTTGAAACAAGTCGCCGCTGCTGATGGAGTTGAAATTGCTGATGAAGCTTTGCAGCTGATATCCCGAAGAGCAAACGGCGGACTGCGTGATGCATTAAGTATGCTGGACCAGATATACTCATACAAAGGAAAAAAGATTACCAAGCAGGATGTTTTAGAGGTTTTAGGAATCGTCGATGATTTATTCCTGGCTCAACTTATGGAGCGGGTGTTTGCCTGGGATACAGGTGCAATTATAAGAATGTTAGGAGAAGTCTTAAATTCCGGAAAAGAAGCTCAACAATTAGCCAGAGAGGCTTCACTATATCTGCGTGATTTAATGCTTTATAACGTATTAGGTGAAGACGCAGAGTTTAGTGTAGTAACTGAGGAAAGCTTGCAAGCTGTAAAGCAACAATCAAAAATTAAAATGGAAAATATATTTGAGGCTTTAAAAATTATGACTGAAGCAGCAGACAAGCTGAGATTTAGTGATGGAAATAAATACTTGCTCGAAATTTCTTTGTTGGAAATTGCTTCTATTACAAATGCAAAAGGAGAAACAACTCAATCAAATCAGCCAGCTATCTTACGTAACAAAGATATTAAAACAGCCGTAAAACCAAATAAAGATGAAAAGCGTGATGCTCTTTGGAACAGAATTTTACAGGGAGTTAAGGAACAAAAAGTACCCACTCATGCATTACTATGCCAGGCAAAACCCTTAGGCATCAAAGAAAACGTATTGTATATTGGTTTTAAAAAGGGTTTTAAATTTCATAAAGAACGAATGGAGGAGAAAGCGAATCGTGAGTTGGTAGAAAAGGTTGTAAAAGAATTATTGAATAAAGAAATTCAAATACAGTTTATTTTCTTGGATGAAGACCAATATAATGATATAGTTGCTAAAAAGGCTATAGAATTTTTTGGGGAAGATATAGTTGAGATAAAGAATTAAGGAGGAGATCTTATGGTATTTAACCCTGGGATGGGCGGCGGTTCAATGTCTAAAATGCTTAAACAAGCTAAGCAGATGCAGGAACAAATAAGTAAATTACAGGAAGAATTAGAAGCAAGAGAAATAGAATCATCTTCAGGTGGAGGGGCAATTACACTAAGAATAACCGGTAAACAACAAATTACCGCCTTAAAAATAAATCCTGATGCAGTCGATTTAGAGGATATTGAGTTATTGGAAGATATGATCATTGCAGCAGTTAACGAAGGAATAAAGAAGTCACAAGAAATGGTATCCTCTGAGATGGCTAGAATAACAGGCGGGTTAAAAATACCAGGATTATAAAAGCAGAGTTATAAGCTTTTTATTACCCATTTTGCAGGAGGCATAATATGCGGTTAGCCCGACCCTTAGAAAACCTCATTGATGAATTAATGAAACTTCCTTCCATAGGACCCAAAACGGCACAAAGAATGGCATTGTATATTTTAAAGGAACCAGAAGCAGAGGCACGAAATCTTGCCAAAGCAGTTATTGAAGCCAGGGAGAAGATTGCGCCATGTTCTAATTGCGGATATTTAACTGATATTGATCCCTGTGTTTTATGCCTTGATGAAAAGCGTGACAGCAGCATTTTATGTGTAGCCGAAGAAGCTTCTGATATTATTGCCATTGAAAAGACTGGTTTTAATGGCCGTTATTTTGTGATTAATCAGGATTTTAATCTTATGGATAACAGCGAACTGGAGTTTAGGACTTTGGAGAAATTTAAAGCTAAATTAGCTACCGGCGGGATTCAGGAAGTGGTACTGGCCCTGAATCCTGATATCGATGGAGAGGTTGTCAGCAGGTATTTAGCACAAATAGCTAGCCAGTATAACATAAAAATAACCCGTTTGGCACATGGCTTGCCAGTAGGCGGTGATATCGAGTATGCCGATGAAATAACTTTAAGGCGTGCGATCGAAGGGAGACATGAATTTTAGCATTAAATAGTTGATTCTGGAATAGAAATACTGTAGGGTACTACAGTTTTTTTATTTCAGGAGGTAAAAAATTTGCGTGCACTAAAAAAGATGTTTCCTATGATCCTGAATTTATTGGTGGCGAATCCCGAAGCAGAAGTAAATTCAGCAAAACAGGAGGAATTAATCAATCAAGCTCGGGAAGAGTTGAGTCAAGCCTATAATATTTTTAGCAATGTTTCAGACCCAGAATTAGTTGAAATAGCGGTTCTAAACATTAAAGCAGCGGAAAAAAGATTTGATTTTTTAGTCAGAGAGATAAAGAGAAAGATCGCTGAATAAAATATTTATTAGGAGGTGTTCAATTGGAATCTTTAAATGTAATTATTGCCGCCTTGTTTTTAGTGATCGTAATCTACATAATTACCCAGGTTGCTATCAAACCAATAAAACTGCTGTGGAAGTTATTGCTGAACTCGGCAATAGGACTGGCACTGCTTTTATTGACAAATTATTTTGGCGCCTTTATAGATATCAATATTCCAATCAATATTTTGACAGTATTAATCGCTGGTTTCCTGGGTATTCCAGGAGTCGTGCTATTAATTTGCTTTTCATTTATAGTGGCATAAATATAATAATGAAATAAAAGCTTGTTAATAGCTTTTTTTTTGATTTGATTTACATTAAAATAGCCACAATGAGATTATTATTTTTAGAAAACATTTAAACAGTATATACCATATAAATAAAACAGTTAAATGTGAGTAATAATTATGTATTTTTAATATAATTGTTGACGCATAATTAGACACTAATTTATACTAATAATAATCTTTTTGAACTACGTCTTTAAATAAAAGTACTCAGGAGGTGTAATTGACGGAACAACCTATACCCAGATTGGTGGAAGCATATGTTGGAGAGTATGCCAGCGGAAAAAGCGAAATAGCGATTAATAGGGCTCTCGAACTAACCAGGCAAGGTCGGCAGGTTACTTTGGTCGATCTGGATACAGTAGAGCCCTTTTATACATTAAGGTCATTAAAGGAGAAATTGGAGAGCTTTGGTATCAATATGATTTGTCTCTCTGCAAAAGACGCTTTTGGTCTGGGGGAAACAGGTGCAATGCTTAACCCGAAAGCCAGATGGGCATTAAGACATGAAGGTGATATAATACTCGATATTGGCTACGGTGTTTACGGAGCACGCACATTAAATCTCGTTGAAGGTGCCAATGAATCAGATGAGTTAAAGGTTATGTTGGTAATAAATTATTCACGCCCTATGACTAACTCCAGAGAAAGAATCAAAGAATATATAAATAGTTTTGACCGAATAGATTTTATCGTTGCCAACACTCACTTAGGGGATCAAACCACTGCTGAAATAATAATTGAAGGCAATCAAGAAATATTAGCAGTCGCTAATGAACTTAGTTTGCCCGTAGCATATATGGCAGCAGATATAAATTTTGCTGCTGAATTGCAAAAACATCAATTCCTGGTACCAGTTAAATTTATTAACAGATATATGCCGGAAGCAATATGGTCGTAATGGTTTTTTGGAGGTGTTAATTCTAGTGCAAAAAGTTATTGGCGAAACGAAAAAAGCGTTCTTAACTGGAAATGAAGCGATAGCTTGGGGGTGTCTGGCTGCCGAGGCAGATATGATGTTTGGGTATCCCATTACTCCACAAAATGAAATAATGCATTATTGGACGCGTTTAGCTCCTAAATATGGGAAAGAATTTCTTCAAACGGAAGATGAAATATCGGCCGGTTTTACAGTATGCGGGGCGATTCAGAGCGGTATAAAAGCTTTTACAGCTACCGCAGGTCCAGGTAATGTTCTGATGCAGGAGCCGTTTGGTATGGCGGAAGGCATGCGACTACCTTTTTTTGCTATTATTCAGCAACGCGGCGGCCCCTCTTCGGGTACTGTAATATATTCTCAGCAGGAAGTTTCTCTTACTTGTTATGGTGGGAATGGAGAAGGGCACAGGATTGTTTATTCCACTGCAACTCATCAAGAGCTTTATGATTATACGATTAAAGGATTTAATACGGCCTGGAAATATAGATTTCCAACTTACTTATTAGGCGATGGATATCAGGCAAAAATGAGAGAACCGCTGGAAATGTATGAACCTTCCGAACGCGGGATTGATATTATCAAACCTTATCCTTTACTTGGTCTGGAAGGTCATATAGGTACTGATAGAGAACCGCAGCATTTGAGGAATATTTATAGCATGGAAGAAGAACTATATGATGTCGTATTAAAAAATGATGCAGATTATAATTCGGTTAGACAGGAAATTACCGAATATAGTGAATTTAATTGTGAAAATGCTGAAGTTATTATAATTTCCCACGGAGTTGTTTCCCGTGCTGCTGAAGATGCTGTAAAGGTATTGAGAGCGCAAGGTATAAAAGCGGGATCTTTCAGACCTATAACGCTAAGACCATTTCCTCGTGAACAGTTGCTGGCTGTACTGGAAAAAAGCAATGCTAAAAAGCTATTAATTACAGAATCTGCTTTGGGACAGCTGGAACGAATCGTCAAATACGAAATCTATGGACAGACCTTACCTATTGAAACCTTGTTTATGCCAGGTGTGGGAATTATAGATTATGATATTATTCAAAAGATTAAAAGCATTATTTAATCTTTAAAAGAAGGAGGAATTTAACGATGGTTGCACCCGCAACACCAAAATCATGGTATTTGCCAAGCAAGCCGCATAAATTTTGTCCCGGATGCGGGCATGGAATTGTGCTGAAAGCTCTAGGTGAAACAATAGATGAACTTGACATTCAGGACAAAACAATTTTCGGCTGTGATATAGGCTGCTCATTACTATCGTGGGATTTTCTTGCCTGCGACAGCACCCAAACACATCATGGCAGAACAACACCAGTTATGGTAGGAATCAAAAGAGCCAGACCTCAACTGATAACCATAGGCTATATGGGAGATGGAGGTGGTTATTCTATAGGGTCCCAGCATTTGCTCAATGCTGCAGTCCGAAATGAAAAAGTGACCTTGATCTTAGTCAACAATACGAATTATGGAATGACTGGGGGACAGATGGCACCAACTACGTTACCGGGCCAAAAAACAGAAACAACTCCTTATGGACGTGATCCGGAGAAAACCGGGTATCCCACCAAAGGACCAGAATTCCTTAGTGAACTTACTCCTGATGGTGCTTATGTGGCGAGGGCTACGGTTTCAAAATATAAACAGTTGAGAAGGTTTTTACGCAATGCTTTACGTAACCAGATAGAAGGAAATGGATTCTCCTTTTTGGAAGTGCTTTCAACCTGCCCTACTAACTGGAGGACCAATGCACAACAAACCTGGCATTTTCTCGAAGACGAGATGGAACAGTTTTTTACCGTGGGGGAATTTAAGACTCCTTTTGGGAAGGGGGATAAATAATGGCTTTAATTAAAATTGCCCTGGCGGGTGAAGGCGGGCAGGGTGTGCAATCAGTCGCTGAAATAATTGCGGAAGCTGCATATAATGAAAAAAAACAAACCATTTATATACCTAACTTTGGTTTGGAGCAACGCGGTGGGGTATCGATCGCTTTTATTCAAGTCAGTGATACACGTATTGGAGCCCCGAAATTTAATAAAGCTGATGCGGTTTTAGCTCTGAGCGAAAGAGCGATTGCAAGAACAGCCGCTTATTCTGATGAAAATACGTTATTTGTTTACGACTCCAGTTTTAAAATTAATCCTGATGAACTACCGAAAAAAGTTAAGCATATTATAGGTCTACCGGCCATCGATACTGCTAATAATGAATTACATCCTCGGGTATTCAACATTATTATTATGGGGGCAGTAATAGGATTAACCAATGTGGTTAAATTTGAGACAGCTAAAGAAGCATTGGAACATAAATTAGGTTATAAGTTCGAAAGTAACCCTGAACTTAGAACACTCAACTTTAAAGCTCTGGAGATCGGGAAAGAACTAGCGGTTAAATCACTGCGGGAAGGGGTGTTTAATCATGCCTAAAACAATTGAAGCGAAATCAACCCCTATGAATAAAGCTGCTTTTCATATATTTCCAGAGTATTGTAAAGGTTGTGGGCTTTGTAAAGAGAAATGCCCCAACGATGTGTTGCGGTGGTCACATAGTCTTGGTGTATATGGAACTCCCATTGTTGAACCAAAGGATGAAGAAAGCTGCATCGCATGTTTAATTTGTGAGATGGTATGTCCTGATGCGGCAATATTCATTGAAAAATATCCTAAAGTGAAAAATAAATAATCGAGGGCAAAATCCAAATCTATAGGTTAACGGGGGACGGCAATAGTCGTCCTTTTTAGTAAAGAAAACTGGGGTTGTCTGTTTAACAGTAATATATTAGTAAAAGGGAAGCATTCATAAATATAATTAAAAATTAGTTGTTAAAATTATTGTCAAAAAAAATACAACATTATATAATGATAAACGTGCCGCGCTGAATATGTACAAACCTATTTATTCTAGCCTATAATAAGCGAAAATCGCTTGACACGGAGCAAAGAGCATGATAATATAACTCTTGCACGTGAGCGAAAGCGAGCGGCGCAAAGTTCTTGATAAAACTCAAACAGCAAGACTAAAAGTGCGAAAAAAGTTATGTATCGAAAGATATGTAACGGCTCTAAACGAAGAGTAAACAAGCCAGAGATACTGGCTGGGAT
>Ga0116151_10004147_pt1 | contig 12767 bp, 9 predicted proteins | sample AD_UKC117_MetaG_FD_89893 | JGI IMG/M metagenome (GOLD analysis project Ga0116151, IMG submission 89893) | Active sludge microbial communities of municipal wastewater-treating anaerobic digesters from Hong Kong - AD_UKC117_MetaG | ecosystem: Engineered > Bioreactor > Anaerobic > Digestate... | reverse complement strand
TGCGGTCGCAACTGGTTGTGCTCAGTGCCTGTGAAAGTGGGGCGGGAGTGGTTCGTGGCGGTGACGAAGTGGTGGGGCTTGTGCGTGGATTTTTGGGTGCCGGGGCGCGTGAAGTGTTGGCTAGCTTATGGAACGTTCACGATGAAACGGCGGTAGAATTCATGCGCCACTTCTATTTGGCACTGACGAATGGCGATGGTATTCGTCCGGCTGACGCCCTGCGTGCTGCCCAATGTTGGGCGATTGGTGAAGGCCTCCATCCCTATTACTGGGCGCCATTTTATGTTATAGGAGAATAAGATGCACCTCTGCATAGTCCTGCTGCGACAGCCGTCGACGGCAAACGCGTCATCCGGCACTGAATTGGCACAAGCGAATTCTACCGCTTCGCCCTCACAATTTCACAAGCAATGCTATCTCTTCGGCGCGCTCCTGTTGGCCGTTTCCCTCTTACTGGGGTTGCGCTTGACAGTTGCCGCCGGCGACAATTCTCCCCTTGAGCTGTCAAGGCATGCACTCGTCACTCAAAAACCGGAAGACAGTTTTCAGCCGGCCATACAACATGGCGATGACGATGAAAATCCGGCCGGCAGTGATGAGATCGAACTGGAGGGCAGTATACTGAGTGCCCCCAATCACACCCAGGGGTATGGTGAGTGGACAATTCGCGCGTTGAGTGGGCGTATTTACCGCGTCATTGCCGATAACGAAACCGAATTCAGGCCCCAATTGCCTGCGATTGGCCAATCAGTAAAGGTGAAAGGCCGTTTGCGGAGTCGGGATCAAGGTGATGAAATTGTTGCCACGCGAATTGAGATTGAAGATGAACGGGAGGACGAGAGCAAACCGGATGAGTTGCAGGGAATTCTCGTTTCGGCACCGAGCGACGGCATCGGAACATGGACCGTTCAGACCGGCTTCACCCAAACCATCAGTATTGTGGTGGACGCAAACACCCGTCTTGATGATGGCATCCCGCCAGCCGGTCGTTGGCTTGAAGTACGTGGCCGCTGGCAATCCGACAACACCTTTCTGGCCGCACGTATTCGTGTGGAGGACCATCGCATCAACGAAGTTGTGGTGCGGTTGACACAAAATGTTGTTTCAACGACAGTTGCCAGCCGGTATGGTTTACTTCCCAAGGAGACCCTGCTCCGTTCCGGCAATATCCATCTCTTTATGACACAAGAGGACGAAGAGCACAATATTATAACAAAGTTAACGGCGGACCCTGATGTTCTTTGGGCCGAATTGAACTATGTGGGAGGAATCCCCGAAGGACATGGTTATAAAACCTGGCGGTGGGGAGGCACAACCGCTGATGGTTATGTCAACCAGGGGGCGTTTGATCAGGTCAACCTGGCGCCGGCGCTGACTGCATATGGGGGAAAAGATGTGATCGTTGCCGTGTTGGATACGGGAATCAATCAGGCACACAAAGCCTTTGTCGGGCGTTTACTGCCGGGCTATGACATGGTGGACGATGACGCCGATCCCGAAGATGAAGGGGATGGTGTTGGCTGGGGCCATGGCACCCATGTTGCGGGTATCATTGCCCAGGTGAGTCCACAGAGCAAATTGTTGCCGGTACGGGTGCTGAACTCCAATGGTCGCGGTAATACCTTCGCACTGGCTTATGCAATTGAATGGTCTGTCGAACAAGGGGCTGATGTGATCAACCTGAGTTTGGGTGCCGATACCAATTCGCGTGTCCTCAATGATGTGATCAGCGATGCGGTGGCCCATGGCGTTATTATTGTTGCTGCCGCCGGCAACGTCAATTCCAACGAACCCCAGTATCCCGCCAGCCTGCCTGGTGTCTTTAGTGTGACTGCGGTGGATGAAAGGAATGCCAAGGCAGACTTTGCCAGCTACGGTGCTGGTTGGGTTGATATCGCTGCACCGGGGGTCGGTATCACGTCAACAATTGTTGGCCCTTTTGGAAGTGGTTACGCAAGCTGGAGCGGTACATCCATGGCCACCGGCTTTGTGAGTGGGGCGGCAGCGCTGATGCGTCAACAGCAGCCGCAGGCCTCTGTTGCAACAATCGAGAAGACCTTTACCACGCACACGCGCGATCTCGATACGGTGAACCCCACCTATGCGGGGCAACTGGGCGGATTATTGGATGTTGCCGCCGCCCTTGCTGTCGATGATCCGGTGGCGACCCCGACACCTGCACCCACCCCGACGCCAACACCCACTTCGCCTGATCCCACTGCGGGAGAAGTGCAACTCTTCTTGCCCTATGTGCAACGGTAATCCCCTCCCCTAGCACAGTTTGGCGTACATACCTTGGCCACCGACGCAAGCGGCGTTTCCCTGTGGGAGCGCCGCTTTTTTATGAAAGAAATTGGTTTACGACTTACGCACCTGGTTGCCGGGCAGATTTACGCTTAACCACAGAGGACACAGAGCGCACAGAGGGATAAATCAGTGGGTTCCTCTGTGTCCTCTGTGTCCTCTGTGTCCTCTGTGTGAAAAATGAGATTTGTAGTCAATCAGCTTACGCACTGAGAATGAACTGTCGAAGAGAAATTATATGCCATAGTTTCTCAGAAAAAGTCGCGTGGTGCTACTCGTCTGTTTAACTCGTAACCATGCCACGCGACTTTTTCTGAATATCTACATAAGGTGTACCTTCTCGGGTGGATGCGTAAGATTTTGCGTAAGATTTAGGGTGAAAGCAAAATTTATGTATTTTTCTACTCTTCCCATTGCACCTTTAGAGCGTAGCACGGTTTTACAGGTTGACCTGTCGCATCATTGCTTACAAAGCGAACGGCATGCTTTCTCTAAATTTCCTGGTGGATGCCGTTGTCGACCCTCCATTGTTGTCTATCAACCAGTTTGGAAACCGTTGCCCACGAGAGACGGTCAGCGTGAACAGCCGCGGACCGACAAAAGAGTTATAACTGTATTGTAGAGATGAGAAGACGGAGGGATGATGTTACACATTGAACCTAGCAAACCGAAATTGCCCTGGCATGCGGTACTCTGTACGGCTGTCTTGGTACTCTTTACCGTTGTGTGGTCGACACAGGCTGCATTTGCCAGCGATAGTGAGCTTGTTGGGCGGATTGAAGCGATGCCCAGTGAAGGTCTTATCGGTAATTGGACGGTCGATGGCTTTGACTTTGTGACCAGTGGTGCAACTACACTGCGGCAAGAGAAGGGTGAGTTTGCCATTGGCCGTTGTGTGGAAGTTGAGTATGTAACAGTTGCTGCGCAGAGTGTTGCGACCCAACTGACAACCAAGAGTGATGACGATTGCCGCGCTGAGGGTACACCGACGGTGCCGGCACCGGAGGAGAGTAGCACCCCTGATCCCGGGGAAACCGCGACCGCTACCCCGGAGCCGACCGCGACCGATGATCATGGTGATGACGGTGAACACGGGGGTGATGATGGGGGGCACGAAGGTGATGACGATGGCGTTGAAATCCGTGCTGTTGTCGATAAAGTACCCGAGGGTTCATTGCGTGGCACGTGGATAATTGGTGGCACCCAGTTTGAGGTTGGCTCCGAAACTCGTATTCGCCAGAAAGAAGGTCCCCTGCGTGAAGGTGCCTGTGTTGAGATTCGCTACACCGGAAACGCCGAGCCATACACCGTTCTCCGTCTGGAGACCGAGCGTCGTTCCAAGTGTGAACGTACCCCGGGCGGTACCATTCCCCGGCCCACTAGCACGCCAGAGGGCAATACCCATGAGATTTATGGCCTTCTCAACAGTTTCCCCGATGAGCTCTTTGGGGAGTGGGTTATCAACGGTACCACCTATCGCACCATGGATGAAACTGAGTTTGAGCAGGAGCATGGCGCCTTTGAAGTCGGCATCTGCGTGAAAGCGCACCTCTCGGAAAACGACCCCACGGTGATTCGTGAGATCGAGACAACCAGCCGCTTCCACTGTGGCGGGTCCGATGAACAGGGGGACAATGCCCACGGCTATCTCTTCGGTATGATTCAGGAGTTCCCGGCGGATCTGATGGGGGAATGGCAAATCGGTGGTACCACTGTGACAGCGGACGCCGCGACGGAATTTAAGCAGCGCGGGGTTGCTTTTGATAAAGATGTGATGGTCCGAGTACATTTTATCGTATTGGATGACGGTACCTTCTACGCCGTCGAAATCGAAACAAAGTATGGCCGCGATGATGACGGTGAAGATGACGACCACAATGGTGTCTATGAAGGGGCAGAAGGCCACGCCTACGGTCTGATTGAATCGCTGCCGGAGCGCGAGGATCTGTTGGGAGAGTGGGTTGTTGCCGGGATCACCTACACGATTACCAGTGATACCCAATTCGTGAAGCCGCACAGTGATTTCGCCGTTGATGTGATGGTTCGGGTAAAGTACCGCATTGACGATAGCGGGAAGCTTGTGGCCCGCCAGATCAAGACAACACGCGGTAATGGTGGGGCAAGCAGCCACGACCACGCAACGCTCTTTGGATTTGTGGATAAGATGCCTGCCTCAGGCTATGTAGGTGAGTGGACCATTGATGATATCGTCTTCTATGCGACCGAAAAGACCAAGTTTAAAGAAGAGAATGGAATCTTCGGCCTTGGCAGCTATGTGAAGATGGAATATTACACCGTGGATGGTCGCAATATGCTGCATGAAATTGAGTCCGAAGTGCCGCCGGGCGCGGGTGACAACTCAACAGTAGGTGAGATCGAGACCATTGAAGAGGAAGGCAGCGACGGCAATGCGGTAAGTAGCGCAGCGGTTAGCGCAACGGTCTGGACCATTGGTGGCCGCCAATATGTGGTGACGCCGGCAACGGATCTCAACGAGTTTCAAGGGGCGCTGGAGGTGGGCCAAGAAGCGTATGTTAACAGCTACACCGCCACTGACGGCAGCGAAGTGGCCACGCAGATTCGTGGTGTTGCTTTGGATTACAATCTCTTCCTCCCCACGGTGAATCGGTAATTGTTGCAGATGAGAAAATAAGTTCATGAACATGTGCGAAGGCGCAAAGAAGGAGAAAATTTCTTTGCGCCTTCGCATGAATTTTATGCGTACTGAGACCGCTTTACCCATGTACGCCACTTCGCCCCTATCGTTGTCGGAGTTTCTTCAGATCTCCCCATAAATCTAATTGTCCTTACTCTTTCGTTTGCTGTAACAAGCTCTGTTTGCAAATCAACTCGCTCTTTTGGTTGAGCGAAACAACGACAGGAACTGCACCATGAAAGTTATGCTCGCCGATGATCACTTGCTTTTCGTTGAAGGATTACAGAACTTGCTCATGGCCAATGAGATTCCCGTTGTGGGCGTGGCGCGCAATGGCAATGAAGCGGTCGCCATGGCCCAGCGTCTGCGCCCAGATGTGATTTTGATGGATATCCAGATGCCGGGCTGTGATGGCTTGGAGGCAACCCGTTTGATCAAGGAACAGATGCCGGAGACGAAGATCGTGATGTTGACGATGTCTGCTGATGATGATCATCTCTTTCTGGCCATTAAAAACGGTGCATCTGGTTATCTGTTAAAAAGCCTGGACGCCGACGAATTTTTTGAGCTGCTAAGTGGCCTGGAACGGGGGGAGGCGCCAATGACGCGTTCGTTGGCCACCAAGTTGCTGACTGAATTTGCCCATCAAGCGCAACGTCCGGTCGAAGAGACTCCGACAATCAACCAACCGGATCAATTGACCGAACGCCAAACCGAGGTGTTAAAGTACATAGCGCAAGGCTGGACGAACAAAGAAATTGCCGAAACGCTGTATATCACAGAGCGTACGGTGAAATACCATTTGCAGGAGATTTTGCAGAAGTTGCATCTACGCAACCGCACACAAGCGGTGGCGTATGCTGTGCGCACAGGCTTGATTGAAGAATCTGAATTTTTAGCAGAATAACCATTGCACCACTTACGCACCGAAGACGGCGCACCTGCATAAAGCACTACGGCAGGGAAGCTCGTATTTAACGGTGGCTGCGTAAGCCTTACACTTGTACAAGAGGCTCCCATGTTTCACCTACGTCGTTACTTTTCCATCGCTAGCCTCCTTGCTTTCATTTTGGTAACGGTCTTGCTCGGAATGCTTTACCGTTCCGTAGCGCTTCACATGTTTATCCAATTGGAAGAGAACAAGAATGTTGAGTTAACGCAATCATTTGCCAATTCATTGTGGCCGGAGTTGCAGCCGCTCATTGCCCTTACCGAGCCTTCGACCCATCAAGATATCCGTGATCTGCCGATCGTGGATGAGTTACGCCAGGCCGTGATCCAGCAGATGCATGGTCTATCAGTGGTCAAAGTGAAGGTGTACGATCTCGATGGTCATACCATTTTTTCGACCCAAGTCGACCAAATCGGTGAGGATGGGAGTGCCAATGCCGGTTTTCAGGGTGCCTTACGGGGTGAGGTCGCGAGTGAACTGACCCATCGCGATACCTTTAGCGCTTTCGAAGGTACCATTGAAGATCAAGATGTCCTTTCCACCTATATCCCAATTCATGAAAACGGTTCTTTAACGGATGTGGTCGGTGTCTTCGAGCTTTACAGCAACGTCACCCCATTTCTCCGTGAGATCAACACAACCCAGCGACAACTCATCGTCGGCGTCAGTATTGCCCTGCTCCTGCTCTATCTGGTCTTGTTGTTCATTGTCAGCCGCGCCGATGGCATTATGCGTCATCAACACGCGGCACAGTTGGCCGCCGTTGAAGAGATCCGGCGCCAGCAGCGGGCTGTCGCCGTGTTTCAAGAACGGGAGCATTTGGCGCGTGAAATTCACGACAGTCTTGGCCAGGTATTGGGATATGTGAATACACAAGCGCAGGCCGCGCGGAGCTTGCTCAGCAAAGAAAAATATGGAGAGACTGATCGGCTGTTGGAACGCCTGGTGACGGTGGCCCAAGAGTCCCATGTGGATCTACGGAAGTTTATTCTGCAGCTACAGACTGGTGAACAGGATGAACTGGCCTTTTTACCGCGGCTTGCAGCGCATTTGGAGCAGTTCGCCCATTACAGCGAATTGCAGACTGAACTGCAGATTGATCCGCCTTGTCATGAGTTGAGTTTGCCCAGCGTCATCAGCTCCCATGCCTTTCGTATCATCCAGGAAGCCCTGAACAATGTGCACAAACATGCCAAGGCGAGCCGAGTCACAGTGGCGGTTGCTCTGGCCAAACATTCCTTGGAAATTGCAGTGACCGACAATGGACAGGGCTTTCCCAATACCCATACGGCCACAAACGTCAACGGCCATTGGGGCATCCAGAATATGAGAAAACGGGCGGCCGAAATCGGAGCCACGCTGGAGATTGCATCAACGCGAGGCCGGGGAACACGTATTCTCTTGCGCCTGGCTCAGCCGGGGGAGCAACCAAGTTCGGCAGTGCCACAAGTGCCCACGGAGGAATCACATCGTCCACATACGCTGCCTTGGGTAATTAGACCGTCGTCCGTTATTTCACAGATATAGCCCCGCCGGTCGCCTTCCGATCAATCCTGAACGTAACCATCAGGGGCGCTTGCCCCACTACCGGAGAAGGCGCATCCTTGATGCGCCTTCTGTTCTCTGGCGATCCCTATTTCATGCATGCGTGATGACTGTGACTTGGGAGAAGATCATGAGCAACCGCTGGAGCCAACATTGTGGTTGCGTCCCTGCCCACTTGGGCAGTGTTCCTGTTCCAACGGACAGGGGGAGATGGCGCTGGTCCCCTGTCCGTTTGGGCCTGTCACTGTGCCATGACACTGCACAAAGCTACGTGGCTAGACTATCCGTCGGGACATGGTTAAACGCGCTGCGGTTCGCTATACTGATAAGCAGTGTGGAACTGACGTAGCACAAAACTTCGTTAATTAATGCGGAATAAAGCTTATGCCGGCTGTTCGAGTTGTTATTTACGGTGCATCGCTAATTTTGGCTGCCATTGAGGCTGGGCTCAAAGAATGGCCCAATTTCACAATAACCCATATCGATCCCAACCTGCCACTGGCAGTTGAACAAATTAGAGTCCTGCAGCCGCAGGTGGTCATTGTTGATGGCCGCCACGATGATTCCGGCATCTGTCCGTCACTCATCTTGCGTGTCGATCGAATGGCAAACAATCAAGCCGCTGTTTTCAATAATCAGAGCTACCCCATTACCCACATCGACGAGCTGGTTGATGTGATTATCCGCTTTATCAGTGCGCGCCTCTCGTAGGCACGTCTGTGAAACTGTAGGCAACTGTGGTGCCTACAGTTCCCCGCGCACGATAGGGGGAGAGGTTGGGCCGGGGCTACCGGTTGCCGGCTCTGATGTGATCCCAATGACATCGTAGGTGTCCAGTGCATCTTCCAATGGGACCACCAGAAGACCCATGCCGCTGGTATCGACGGAGAAGAGCCCACCGCTGTAGCGCTCTCCATTTTTCGTAAGCCAGAGTTGATACTTCATCCCCGATTCACACTGCGGAAAGTCGCGTACGTAGACAACGGCGATGCCCAAGCTGTTATTCCAGAGAATGTCCGCCTTTGCGGTGGATTCACCACTTGGGTCGAAAATTTCAATTTCTTGTGGCTCTTCTGCTGCCAACAGAATTAAGGCTTGATTCTGTTGAGCAAGGCTATGACTCAGCACTTCTTGATGCGCCAACATCTGCTGATTCTGTGCCGCGAGCGCCTGGCTTTGTTCGACCAAACGTTGATTCTGTACTATCAGTGCCACATTGGCGACGAGCAACGCCACGGCTGCTGCCGTGGCCAAAACCCAGCCAAAGTATTGAGAGGTGGATCGTCCCTGTTTGTTTGAGACCTCGCTCGATGGCTTAGACGGCTTTGCGGGGAGTGTTGCTGCAACGGGAACGCTGCCATCTGTCCCCTCCAAACGAAAGTCCGCCATGGCCGGCGGAAGCACGAGTGGTCGGTTGTGCGCTTGCCCGGGCAGGCGTGGCGAAGGCGTGCGGCGCAGAAATGCCGGTCGCAACTGATTTGTTGTGCGGGTTGGCTGTGGCGTCGATGTCGCAATTGCCGCACGCAAGCGATCGGCAATGTGCTGTGGCGCCTCTACCGGCGGCGCACCGTAGAGCATGCGCGTCGCAAGGGCGCTAAACGCTGCCAATTCGTCCGCTGCTTGCGGGCAATGGGCAAGACGCGCGTTAATATTCGCCGCTTCCTCCGGATCTGTGGCACCAAGACCATGGGCCGGAATTGCTGCCTCAATTTCATCGCAAAAGCGAGATTGCTGATTGGTGATACCGGACGGACGACGAAACGGTCCGGAAAAATCGTTTTGCTGATTCTCAGGGTTCATGCCACTCAAAAATTTCCCAACAATGTTATTGCAAGACGCCTACAGTGAGTTTCGTTCGCAAATCAACCGTCCTGATGTAAAGACGAGAATGTAAAGACGAAACTCTGAAAATTTCCAAAATAATGTAAACTTGCTATCACATTACTTTTCTGCTCGTAAAGATCTCCTATGCTCGTATAGATAACGTATAAGGCCTGTCGTTTAGATTTATCTATACACAGATTCGTGCCGCCAAGATTTGCTAGACTAAATTTCTGTCCTGACATTCCCTGTGGCGACCTCATCTGCAAACGTACCCGATAGACTCATAACCAATTTGGGGTAGTCTATCGGGACGGAGTTGTTCAGGTGTAAACAGCGCCTCCCGATTCCAGTGTAATCAGATGATCACAACTCCATACCGGGAGACTACCTATTTTCAGGATGAACTTTAAGCCTCTATTCGAATTTGGCACATCTTGTGAGATCCCACGCAAGATTGTAAGGCGATGTCGCATCCACTACGCCGAGCCGTGCAACTCTTCCCACATCGTCCGCAACTTCTGCAAGCCACTGCGTAGCCGCGTCTTTACCGTCCCCAATGGCAACTGTAACCCTTCTGCCAACTCGCTGTGTGTGTAGCCCTGATAGAACGCCAATTCCACAAGTTGCCGCTGCTCCGCTGGAAGTTCGCCGATCAGGCGTGCCAAAATTTGCCCTTCAAACCAAAGCGGATCATCGCTAATCGGCGCCTCTGTTGCTTGATCGAAGAGTGGCTCCGGCGAACCGGCATGGGGCGTAACATGACGTTGCTCTTTGCGCAGCCGATCAATGGCCGCATTGCGCGTGATCGTGAGCAGCCAACTGCTAAATTGTCCCAATGCTGGATTCCAGCGCTCGGGTTGCTGCCAAAGTTTGAGAAAAACATCTTGTGTGACTTCTTCGGCTAACACTTGATGACGAACAACACGCAACGCCAAACTGAATACAAGGTTGCAGTACTGCTGATAGAGTTGCATAAATGCATGCTGATCTTGGCGAGATACAGCACGCAAAAGTTCGATGTCATTGATCGGTGTACGAGAAGTTACAGATGAAACCATATATCAGTGCTTTGCATTGTACATCGACATTCGTTGCATATCGGGCAACTTCGCCTTGCCGTGTTTGCGCGGTCTCTTCTGCGCGATCTCTTTCGTACCACGTTACGCCACGACCAGTTGCAATGCCCTTATAGCTTTTTTGCAGAATTCTCAAGCAGAATTATTGCTAAGTGTAACATAAATTGTGCAATTGTTAAATCCAACCAAGGGTTTCACTGCGTTACATCACTACCCACCCAAAACGATTTACCCCAACGTTTGGCTGTACGGCAGAGACCTTTCTGCTGTTGGCTGTACCCTTTGTATTACCCTCTCATCCGTGTTTGTTGGTCCGTTGGCATCGAGTTGCCGTTCACCACAAACAAGTCTTATGCACCCAACTGAGAGCACGTACCTCATTGTTGATTGATTTTGTTGGTTGATTTTCAATGGCAAACCGCTCGCAGTGTACAAGACATAATCAAGTCATCATTAAAATGGAGCAAACAACGAAATGGAGCAGACAATGATCGGAAAAACAGCTGAAAACTTGCCACCACGAAGGGGGGCATCTCGGAGACCGGTGCATCCTATGGGAGTTGTTGCCCAAGCACATGGGGGTAAACCCCGTGTGCTCGCCGGCAGCTATCTCTATCTTGCCCTTGCTGTGGCCTTTCTGCTTTCCTGGGGAGGGTGGTTTGCCCTCGCTACCGATGATGTGCAGGCAGCAAGCTTTTCACCGCAGGGGGCGCTGCCGCAAACAGCCGCAGATCGCACAAACACTGTGCCGACCGCTGATGAAATCCATCTGTTTGTGGCTAATCTCGCGGGTGCCCACGAAAACCCTGCTGTTGATACGGCTGCCTCGGGGCGTGCCGTCCTCAGCCTGATCAGTGATACGCTCACCTATCGTCTGTTTGTCTCTGATATCGTGAGTATCACTGCCTCCCATATTCATGATGGCCCCGTTGGTGTCAATGGCGGTGTGGTTCTGCCGCTGTATACCGGTAGTGGTCAATTCGATCCCGCCCACCCCATCAGCGGTACTGTCACCCTAACGCCTGTTCAGATCGCGAAGTTGATGGCTGGTGACTATTATGTGAATGTCCACACAACGGCTGTCCCGTCGGGAGAAATCCGTGGACAGCTTGAGCCCTTTAGTGCACCGACCAGCTACAACGCACTGTTGCTTGGCGCCAATGAACCAAATCCCGTAACCACCGCTGCCAAAGGTGTTGCTCAATTTACGCTGGTCAATACCAATACGCTTCAATATCATGTCGCCGTCTCCGACATCATCAGTGTAACTGCTTCGCATATTCACTTTGGTCCAGTGGGTGTAAATGGCCCAGTGGCTCACGGGCTTTACACGGGAACGGGTCTGTTCGATGCTAACAACCCGGTGAGTGGCACAGTGCAACTGAGTGCCAATGAATTGGTGGATCTGCTTACCGGCTATCTCTATGTCAATGTCCACACAAGCGCGAATCCAGGCGGTGAAATTCGCGGGCAAATCGGTGGTGTGCGTCTTTTTGGTGCCAATCTTACCGGTGCTGCGGAGACGCCACCCAATCCCGAGATCGGTTCAGGTCGGGCTGTGCTGGCGTTGAGTGCTGATGCCACAACCCTTACCTATCGGGTCACTGTGCAGGATGTCACCGATATCAATGCCTCACACATTCATCGCGCCCCCGCTGAGGTGGCGGGTCCCGTTGTCTTTCCACTTTTTAATAACAGTGGTGGTGGAACCTTTGACGCGGCCAACCCGGTTAGTGGTACGGTTGCAATTTCCATCGACCAGCTCATGGCATTGATCGATGATGAATACTACGTAAACGTTCACACACCTGCTTATCCGGCCGGCGCGCTCCGGGGCCAAATTCGGCCCATGGCAGCACCGGCGCATCTGTTGGCTCTATTGAGGGGAGACAATGAAACACCATCGGTTGAGACCAATGCCGTGGGCATCGCCCGCATAACGCTCAATGAGACACAGGGCACATTGCACTATAGCGTTGCCGTAACCGATATCACCGACGTGACGGCCTCACATATCCATCTCGCACCAACGGGGCAGAGCGGTGGCGTGGTCTTTGGTCTCTACAACAGTAGTAGTGGGTTCCCCTTCGACGCCGCACACCCCGTTGCCGGTGCCATAGTGCCGGCTGCCAAAGATTGGGTTGATCTGCTTACCGGCTATCATTACGTGAATGTCCACAGTACCTCCCATCCCAGTGGCGAGATCCGTGGGCAGATCGGTGCCGCACAACTCTTTGAAGCACGGCTCTCCCCGACCAGTGAAGTCCCGCCGGTTGCCTCCAATGCGTCTGGACACGCTGTGATGGCGCTCAATTCCACTGCAACGGCGCTCGACTATCGCGTGCGCGTTGCAGGTATCGCTGATGTTACCGCGGCCCATATTCACCGTGGTAGGGTTGGGGTCAGCGGT
>Ga0116151_10004145_pt1 | contig 12773 bp, 10 predicted proteins | sample AD_UKC117_MetaG_FD_89893 | JGI IMG/M metagenome (GOLD analysis project Ga0116151, IMG submission 89893) | Active sludge microbial communities of municipal wastewater-treating anaerobic digesters from Hong Kong - AD_UKC117_MetaG | ecosystem: Engineered > Bioreactor > Anaerobic > Digestate... | reverse complement strand
TGCGGCTGGCGCAGGCGGGCGAGATTTTCCCAGACGGCCGTATTCCCATTTGCACCATGGGAGGGCTGAAAGGGCGGGGCCATCCGGTGGGGGCTACCGGCCTATACCAGATTGCCGAGGCTACGCTGCAACTGCGCGGCGACGCGGGCGAAGCCCAGATTGACGGGGCGAAAACGGCCATGACCCAGAACATCGGCGGCAGCGGCGCGACGATTGCCACGCACATTTTGCAACGGCCGTTGTCTTAACATTCCCTAAACCGAATCCGGCTGAGCGAAACGGCCGTTCAATACCGGATCATTCTGGGATACAATGTATAATAGTTCGAGGGTAAAACAGTTCAAGCAAAATCAATTCCTGGGATGATCACATTGGCAGAAGATAGCCAAAAACTCACGATTCCGACTATATCCCCTAAATTGCAGGCTGTTCTGAAGCAAATTGTTGACGATGTCGTCAACCATATGGACTGTGTGGGAGCGATGGTTGCTACCCTGGAACAAGGGGCGGCCCTGGTTGTGCGCGCCTATGCCAATGCCGGGTTCGCGGATCCGTTGGAAAAATCCCCTATCTTTCAGTATTTGAGCCGGCTGGGGCCGGGAGCGGTTTTCCCACTGGACGAAGCTGCCTTTGCCGATAACCTGGCGGTGCGGGCCGTGTTGGGGCGAAACGGCCGTGCCAATCCTTACCTGGCTTCCACCGACATGGCCGAACTGTTTTCGCCCTTCGTTGGCGCCACCGATGCCCGCGTTTTACAAGAAGCGGCCGGCATTACCCAGGTGGTCGTGCTGCCCTTCACGTTGAATGGGGAAGTGGTCGGCTGCCTGTTCACGGTCTTCAACCGGTCCTTGAGTGATCGGCAAATCAACACCCTGCAGGCATTTGGCCGTCAGGCGGCCGTTGCCATTCAAAATCAACGCCGCCTGGAAGCGATGCAAGCCTTGGAACACATCGTCTTGCGCCTCCAGGCGCGCATGACCGACGAAGATGCAGTGTTACAGACGGTGGTCACCGGAGTGGTGGATGATTTGGGCTACGTAGGGGCCATGGTCGCCACGTTGGAAAACAACCGGGCGCTGCCGGTTAAGGCTTACGCCATCAATGCTGATCCGACGGCCGTCGCCGGGATTGAAACCGCCGCCGGGGTTGGTCTGTTGAGTGAAGAGGCCGTTGTCTTTCTAGATCAGCCGCAGTTCCAGGACAACCTCAGCGTGCGGGCTGTATCCGGGCATGACGGCCGTCCGGAGAAATACCTCGTCTCCCCGCGCCTGTACGATTTATTGCGACCGATTGTCCCGGAACCCATCGCCGCGCAGGCCCAGCAGCTGTTGGGCATTAAACAAGTGATCGCCGTCCCTCTTTTCCAGTCCGACGCAGTGATTGGCAACCTGTTCGTCACGACGCAAAAAGAGCAATTTTCCGATTGGGAAATCAGTCTGTTGACGTCCCTGGGCCAACATGCTGCCGCCGGCCTGCGCAACGCCCGCCTCTACCGGGAAATGTCGGAACAGCGGCGCATAGCCCAGACATTCGGGCGGATGGCCTTCAGCACCGTGGCCTCAGCCCACTCCTTGCGCAATCACGTGGGCAACATCAGCGGTTACGTTCAGCTGTTGCAAATGCTGCCGCAGCTCACCCCGGAGCGGCAAGAGTTTGTCTTGCGAGAGCTGCCGATGGTGACCCAAGAAATCGGCAAAATCATCGACATTCTCGACAATCTGAACGAACCTTGGCGGCTGGTTTCTACCAGCCAGGCCAATGTCAACGACAGTTTGCGGCGGGCATTGGTCGAATTATTTCCGCGTTTGCCTCACTTTAGCAACCAATCCAAAATCATTACCGAATCAAAAATCACCATTCACCTGGATTTGAATGATGACCTGCCGTTCATCGACACGGCCAAAGATATGCTGTCTGAGGCGCTGCGGATCATCATCAAAAATGCGGTGGAAGCGCTGGCGGAAGTGGAGCGCCCGCCACACATCTGGTTGTCTTCCCACCTGGCTGCCGACGGGATGATTGAAGTGGTGATTCGGGATAACGGCCCCGGTATCTCGCCGGAGAATTTACAACGAATATTTGAAATGGGTTGGACCACCAAAAAAGGCAGCGGCATGGGGTTTGGTCTCTTTTGGACCAAAGATTTTGTTGAAGGATTGGGCGGCAGGCTGGCGGTGAATAGTACGGTCGGTCAGGGGACTACGTTTGTGGTGACTTTGCCGATAACGGCCGTTTCCCCCACCGCCTGACGCCCGATCAGCCGCCAGCACAACCCGCTTAAACGATACATGATGAACGAAGAACCCGAGATGCCCATGAGCACGATGACGTCTGACAACCCGCCGGCAGAGCAGCCCGCCCGACCTTTTACCGTCTGGCGCATGCTGCGCCTGAGCAGCTTCCAAATCGGCTCGGCCATGGGCGATATTTTGGTAACCAGCATCTGGAATCGGGTGATGATCACCAATTTTGGCATTCCGGCCACGCCTGTGGGGCTGCTGATTGCCCTGCGCTACCTGCTGTCACCGCTCAGCCTGTGGGCCGGCTATTTGTCCGATACGAAGCCGCTGTGGGGCTTCCGGCGGACCTCCTACATCTGGTTGGGGCGGGCGATGATGGTGTTGTCGCTGCCCTTGTTGGGCTTTAGCCTGATGCGCCTGGAGGGGGCGACGTCGGACGTTGTGGGCTGGCTGTTGGCCCTGGCCTCTTCCCTGCTGTATGGTATCGGCACGCTGATTTCGGGTAGTCCTTTTCTGGCGCTGGTGCGCGATGCTGCGCCGCCGCAAAAGCAGGGGCTGGCTATCAGCACGGTGGAGACCATGCTCATCATCTTTTTTGCGGCGGTGGGCATTGGCTTTAGCCTATGGATGGAAGAATACAGCCAGCCGATTTTCTGGGAGATGGTGCTGACTACGGCCGTCGTTGGCGGGTTTTTCTGGTTTTTTGCCATTGTGGGTGCGGAAAAACGGGTGCGGCGGGGGGAAACGGCCGTTGCTCCGGCCGCGCCGCGCGCTGGCTTCAGCGCCATTATGGGCAAAATCTGGCAAGATCCGCGCACGCGGCTCTTTTTCTTCTTCCTGGCGGTGGCCACGATGGCCGCTTGGGCCCAGGACGCGATTTTGGAGCCATTTGGCGCTGAAGTGTTCGGGCTGCCGCTCAGCCGGACCACGCGCTTTAACAGCTATTGGCAGACGGCCACGGTCATTACCCTGGTGGCGGGCAGCTACTTCTGGCGCAAAAGAGCGCCGGAGCGGCAAGCCGTCATTGCCAAATGGGGCCTGGGGCTGATGGCTCTGGGGCTGCTCGTGTTGGGTCTGGCGGCCTTTGCCGGTCAGGTGCATCTCATCGAACTGGCGCTGCTGATTTTTGGCGGCGGGTTTGGCGTCTACACTTTTGGCGGGCTGAGCCTGATGGCAGTGATGGCTTCGGACAAGGAGGCCGGCGCTTACCTGGGCCTGTGGTCGATTGCCATCTTGGTGTCCAAAGGGCTGGGCACGTTTTTGGGCGGAGCCACCCGCGATGTGCTGTTATTGGGTATCGGCCTTGCGCCGGGCATCAGCTACGCCATCATTTTTGGGCTGGAGGCGTTGGGGTTGCTCGGGGCCATCCTCATTTTGTCGCGCATTGACGTCGTCGGTTTTGCCCGCGACGTGGGGCGGGTGATCAGCCGCACGGAAGCGCAAATCGCCCTGGCCGATTGATCCGGCGCCGGGTATAAATTAGCTGATAGACGGCCGTTTTGCCTGTGGGTAAACGGCCGTTTTTTTTTGTCCTTGTATGCCCGTTCCGTCCCCATTTAGTACAAATGGGCCATAAAACGCTCGCTCTAAAACGCCCATCGACTTCATAAATCAACGATTTCTTCACGATGTCCTTGTTCACAAATCGGTACAATGAACCCTCAGGTGGAATGGAAGCGAATTTCGTGACCAGGCCCACGCCCGGCTCTCTTCGTCGGCAAGGACACCCATACTCTGTCGTCCGTTCTCCTCCTCTAATTCCCACCTGCAAACATGACTATGATCTGGTCTACGGCTGCCGTGGCCCACACGCGCATTCGCCTTTATGGCGTGTTGTTTGGTTTGTTGATTCTGCTCAGGGTGATTCTGGTTCCAGACGCCTGGCAGGGCACGCTGGACCGCCACACCATCATGGAATTTACCGCAGCGATGCTGGCGTTATTCGCCGGCACGTTGGCCCTGGTGCGCTATTACACGCGGCGAGACCATGTATTTTTATTTATCGGCGCCGGGTTTGTGGGGGCGGGTCTGCTGGATGGCTATCATGCCTTTGCGATAAGCCCAAATCTGAGCGCAATCCTCTCCTGGTCGGTTTCCGGCCCGCGTTGGATCTGGAATGTTTCTCCGACGTTTCTCTCCATTTTGATATTTGGCAGTTGGCTGACCTGGCGGCGCGAGGTTGAAACGGGCTGGTACGGCCGTATGACCGGCCGCCGCCTCTTTATCCTGGTGGTTGGCCTGACCCTGGCCAACATCCTGCTGTTTGTGATGGTGGCCCAGGCGGAAATTGCCGCCACCATCCCGCTGGACCGCATTGAGCTGTTTATCTCCACCACCTTTTATCTGTGGGCGCTGGTCAATTACCTGGCCAAAGGCCATTGGCAGCATGATACCTTTGAACATTGGCTGGTCGTCGCCCTCTTGCTCACGTTTTCTGGCCAGATGCTCTTCATGTTTTTTTCTGCCCGGCTTTTCGACGCCTATTTTGAAGTGGCGCTTTTGCTCAAACTGGCGGGGTATGTGTGTGTGCTGGTTGGTTTGATGGGCAGCATTGTGGCAATTTTTTGGCAGGAAGCCCGCAGCACGGCCGTTTTAAAGCAGGTCAACGACTCGTTGCAGCAGGAAATTGCCGACCGCCAGCGCGCCGAGCAGGCCGAACACGAGCAGCGGCGTCTGGCCGAAGCGCTGCGCGAAGTGGGCATTGCCCTAAGCGCGACGCTGGATTTTGAGCAACTGCTGGAGTGTTTGCTGGACCAGATTGCCACCGTGGTGCCGTTCGACACGGCCAACGTTATGCTGCTGCAAGGGTCCACGGTTGACATTGTGTGTACGCGCGGATACGGCCGTTCCCGCCCGCCGGCCATTACCCAGTTTGCCCTGACTGACACGCCCAGTTTGTTGCACATGGCCCGAACCGGCCACCCCATGATCATTCCCGACGTAACCGCCGATCCGGTGTGGGTGCGCGCGGAGATGTCGCCCCACGTGCGTTCCTGGGCCGGTACACCCATCACCGTGCAGCAAAAAACGGTGGCTTTTTTAGGCCTGAATCACAGCCGGCCCAATTTTTACCAGGCGGCGCACGCCACCCGCCTCGCCGCTTTTGCCGGGCAGGCGGCTATCGCCATTCAAAACGCCCGATTGTATAAGGCGCTCAGACAACGCGTCACCGAGTTGACTACCTTAAACCAGATCAGCCACGCCGTAACCTCGTCGCTCGATCTGCAGGCCACGCTGACGATCATCACCGCCCAGGCGACCCATCTGTTACATGTCGATGCCACGTCGGTGGTTTTGGTGGACAAGGAGCAGAATGATTTGTGGTTTGCGGCGGCTTATGGCGAAGCGGCTGATTTTGTACGGGGTAAGCGGCTGGCTTTGGGGCAAGGGATTGTGGGCTGGGTAGCCCTACACGGCCGTTCACTGCTGGTAGCCGACGCCAAAGCCGATCAGCGCCATTTCCCCAATTTTGACCAGGCCAGCAGCTTCACGGCCCGCACGCTGCTTTGTGTGCCCTTGCAGGTGAAAGGCCAGTCAATCGGGGCCATTGAGGCCATCAACAAGGCGGATGGCCCCTTTGATGAGACTGATTTGCAGTTGTTGACCCTCCTGGCCGGTCCGGCGGCGGCGGCTATCGAAAACGCCCAGTTGTATGAACAGGCCCGGCACGAAATTGAAGAGCGACAGCGGGCCGAGGCGGAATTGGAAGCGGAGCGCGCCCGGTTGGCCCAGCGGGTAGCTGCCCGCACGGCCGATCTCAGTAACGCAAATGCGGAATTGGCCCGAGCCAACCGGTTGAAGGATGAATTTCTGGCGGCTATGAGCCATGAACTGCGCACCCCGCTCAATGCGGTGTTGGGTATCTCTGAAGCGCTGCAAGAAGGTGTGTATGGCGAGTTGAATGATCACCAGAGCCGTTCGCTGCACAGCATCCAGGAGAGCGGCCGTCATCTGCTGAATTTGATCAACGACATATTGGATCTGTCAAAAATCGAGGCAGGGCAGTTGGCGCTGGAGTGGATGCCGGTGTCGGTGCAGGAAGTGTGCCAGGCGAGTTTGCGCTTTGTGAAGCAGGAGGCCCATCGGAAGGGGCTGCAAGTGCAAACGTCTATCGACCCGGCTGTTTCGCTCATATGGGCCGACGAGCGCCGCCTGAAGCAGATTTTGGTGAATTTGTTGAGCAATGCGGTGAAGTTTACGGCCGTTGGCGGCCGCATTGGCCTGGACGTACTCGGCGACCCGGAACAAAAGACAATCTCCTTCACGGTTTGGGACGAGGGGATTGGTATCGCCCCGGAGCATATGGCCAAGTTGTTTCGGCCGTTTGTGCAGCTAGACAGCCGTCTGTCACGGGAATATAACGGCACCGGGTTGGGTTTGTCGTTGGTGTACCGGATGACGGAGCTGCATGGCGGCAGCGTTTCCCTGACGAGCGAGGTCGGCGCGGGCAGCCGGTTTTCGATTGTGCTGCCCTGGGACGAGTTACGAGAGCCGGGACAGCCGGCGGGCAGGAAGGTTGAGGAAACGGCCGTTACCGCCAGTCCTGGCAACAAAACCATCTTGTTAGCCGATGACAACGAGATTTTTATTGAGACTATGCGCGACTACCTGACGGCCAAAGGGTATACGCTGCTGGTGGCCCGCAACGGCCGTGAGGTCTTAGACCAGGCTTTGGCGGTCCCAGACGTGATTCTGATGGACATCCAGATGCCGGAAGTGGACGGATTGCAGGCTATCAGGCAGTTACGCGCGGCCGAGGCTACGGCCGTTATCCCCATCATCGCCCTGACGGCGCTGGCTATGCCCGGCGACCGGGACCAATGCCTGGCGGCCGGCGCTAACGCCTATTTGAGCAAGCCGTTAAGTTTGAAGCAGTTGTTGGAGGCGATTGAGGCATTTCCCCGGCGCGAGGCGACCCCTTTCCCATCTGAGCAGCAGCCCGTTGGGAATCATTCGGGCTAGCCGGCTGCGCCGGTCATGACTTGGTGAACGCAGGATGAATGAGAAACCGGTAATTTTGATTGTAGACGATGACCCCACGGCGCGCCAGACGGCGGAAATGCTGCTGCTGCAGCAAGGATATGGGCTGCAATTTGCCGCCAGCGGGCCGGAAGCCCTGGCGCTGGTGGCCGAATCGGAACCGGACGTGATTCTGCTGGATGTGATGATGCCGGGCATGGATGGGTTTGCGGTGTGCCGGGAGTTGAAAACGGCCGTAACCACCCAACACATCCCGGTGGTGCTGGTGACGGCGCTGGATGGCAAAAGCGACCTGGCCCGCGGCCTGGACGCTGGCGCCGACGACTTCATTCACAAACCGGTGAACGGGCTGGAACTGCGCGCCCGCGTGCGTTCCATGCTGCGCGTCAAACAGCGCCACGACGACCTGAAACGGATGATGCAGCTAAGGCAAGATTTAGCCGACATGATCATCCATGACATACGCAGCCCGCTGACCACCATCACCATGTACTGCGATTTGCTGCGCCTGACCACCGGCCCGGAAGGACAGCAGGCCCTGCAAACGATCATCGGCCAGGTGAACCGCCTGAATTCACACCTCACCGACATGCTGATGATGGCCAAAATGGAAAACGGCAGCCTGGTGCTGCTGCGTCAGACCGTCGATCTAAACGCGCTGGTGGAGTCGGTTTGCGCCGCCTATGCGCCGATGGCCGGTCAAAAGTCGGTGGCATTGGTCTGGGAACTGCCGCCAGAACCGCTGCTGGTGGATCTGGACGCCAATTTGTGGCAGCGCTTGTTGGATAACTTGTTGTCCAATGCCCTGAAGTTTTCCCCGGCGGGGGGGCGTGTGGCTGTGGTCTTGCAGCCGTGGGCGCACGGCCGTTTCCATTTGGCGGTGCGCGACGACGGGCCGGGCATTCCTCAGGAATTTCAGGAAACGATTTTTGATAAATTTCAAATTGTGGCCACCGGCCGCCGTGACGTAAAGCAGGTGGGGTTGGGGTTGGCTTTTTGCCGGCTGGTGGTAGAGGCGCATAACGGCCGTATCCGCGTCAGCGCCAATAAGCCCCACGGCGCGATCTTTACGGTAACCATGTGAACCTCAAGGAGAGCATCATGACGCCACAACGCATTCTGCTCGTTGACGACGATACCGAACTGGTGCGCAGTCTGCGGCTGGTTTTAACCCAGGACGGGTATGAAGTGCTGACTGCCCACAACGGCCTGGAAGGGCTGCAAACCGCCCATCAGATGCGGCCAGATCTGGTTGTGCTGGACGTAAATATGCCCTGGATGGACGGCCTGGAAGTGTGCCGGCGTCTGCGGCTGGACGGCGAACCGGCGCTGCGCTACGTGCCCATTCTCTTTCTCACCTCGCAGGATAGTGTGGACGACCACGTCACCGGTCTGGACGCGGGCGCGGATGATTATCTGGACAAGCCATTCCAATCGAAAGAACTGAAGGCGCGGGTGCGCGCCTTGCTGCGGCGGCGCGAGGCCGCCGCCGGTCCGCCGCCCGACGACAGGCAGGAACTGACGGTTGGCCATCTGACGCTGCATTTGCAGGCATGCTGGGTGCGCCGCAAAGATCATGAGGCGGTGCAGCTGACGCCGGCCGAGTTTGAGCTGTTGTATTACCTGATGACGCACCCGCAACGGCCGTTTTCCAGCCAGGATTTGTTGGCCGAGGTGTGGGATTACCCGCCCGGCACGGCCGATCCCAGCCTCGTGCGCTGGCATATTAAAAACCTGCGCCTCAAGATAGAACCAGACGCCGGCCAGCCCTCCCTCATCCGTACTGTTGCCCGGTTAGGCTACATGCTGGTGCCGGAATGAACGAGAGTCACACGCCTGGTGGGCCGACCCTCACGCAATCCTCACGCAAGCCTCGCGTCAGGCCCACGCTCCGCAAGAGATGCCTGTTGTAAAGTGTAGACATCGAACAACTACGGCGCCGCGCAAAATTTGACCAGCAAAGCGCCCGGAAAAATCAACAGTCATAACTTGCATAAGGAGCAAAAGATGAACAGCAACAATTTTTGGAAAAAACTGGATCGGGATGAAAGCGGTATTACCGCTCTGGAAACAGCCATCATCTTGATCGCCTTTATCGTCGTCGCCTCGGTTTTTGCCTTTACCATCCTGTCGGCCGGTACATTCTCCACCGAGCGGGGTAAAGAAGCCGTCTACTCCGGTTTGGGCGAAGTGCAGTCTTCAATGGAAGTGAAAGGTTCCCTTATCGCCACCGCCGCCGTCAGCGGCACCACCTCTGCGGAGATGGACACGTTGGTTTTCACCCTCGGTAATGTGGTAGGCGGCGAACCGTTGGACCTGAACACAACGACTCCGGTGATGGTGGTGAATTACGTGGATGCTTCCCAGTTTGTCAATGATGTGGATTGGGATACGAACTGGATCGTCACGAACGACGGCGACGAACTGTTGGACAAGGGCGAATTGGTCGAGATTACCGTTGACCTCAGCGGCCTGACCAACCCCCTAAGCATCAATACGCAGTTCTCGTTGGAAATGAAACCGCCCAAAGGCGCGGCGCTGAGCATTCAACGTACCACCCCGCCCTACTTTGACGAAGTGATGGACCTGAAATAAGCAAATTCACAAGTAAAGATTAAGTGAACAGTTTAGCCGGACTTGAAACCCGGCTAAACTGTCGTCCGCTTAAGGAGAAGCCTGATGGATATGGAACAGCGAGTGAAAACTCTGGAACAGGAAATGAAGATTTTGAAAAACCAGGTGCAAAAGACGTTGTTGGATATTCAAGACCAGATCCTCGTTCACTACCATCCGGCGCTCCGTTCTGAAGATGATTCGTTGGAAGAAAGCAGTGCGCCACGGCGGGAAATGGACAAGTCGCAGGGCGATAACGGGCAGAAACCGGCGGCGATACCTCTGTCCCAACCTGGCGGGTTGAAGGTGCGTCAGGTTTCGCTGGCCGATTTACGGCCGTCGCCCGAACAACCGCCTCACCCGTCACCTAAACCGGCCGCCCCGCCCGCACCACCTGCCGATGAAGTATTGGCTGGCCTGGCGAATTGGGTCAGCGAAAGCGTTGGCAAAATTGGGGCCGAGCGCACGCGTAAACTCCTGGATCTGCGCACCGCCAACGGTGGCGTCCCCGCAGACGTAGCCGACACGCTGTACCAGTTGGTCACCTTGTGTGAAGAAAATGAAGGGGTTGATGCGGCGGAAACGGCCGTTCTCCTCCAGCAGCTTAGCCAACTCTTAAAATAAGGATTTCCGAGGTATTCCATGGACAAAGCAATCATGACCACCATGCTCATCGTCATCAGCATGGTGATGGGCATTCTGCTCTTCAACGCCGCCTATCCGGCCATTATTGAAAGCAACGACGCCATGACCAGCATGACGAACCGCGCCGACGAAAAGCTAAAAAGCCAGATCACCATCGTCCATTCCGTGGGCGAGCTGGACAGCAGCAGTTGGTGGCAAGACACCAACAGTGATGGCGATTTTGATGTGTTTACCTGGGTAAAAAATGTCGGCGAAACGCGCATTGTTGCCCTGGAACAAACCGACGTTTTTTTTGGACCAGAAGGCGCTTTTAACCGCATTCCCCACCAGAGCAGCGCCAACGGCTACCCCTATTGGACCTGGCAGGTGGAAAATGCTGGTGAATGGACCCCGACGGCCACGTTGAAAATTACCATTCATTTTGGCGTGCCGTTGGGCAACGGCCGTTACTTCATCAAAGTCATTACCCCCAACGGTGTTGACGCTGACTATTTCTTCAGCATGTAGGCTCAAGCCCTCGGCACCTTGTAGGCACATATGGAAACCATTCTCACCGCTTTTATCGTTCTGGCTCTCATCCTGTTCGCCACCCTGACTATTTTCGGTGGCTACCTGAACGCCCAAGATACCCTGCGCATTGGCTGGCAAGAAATGCAGACCCGCCTGAATGACCAACTCCACACCGACCTGTCAGTGGCCCAGGTGGAAACCAAAAGCTCCGGAGCCGTAATTGAGCTAACGCTGCGCAACGACGGCGACACCCGCCTGGCCGATTTCGCTTCTTGGGACGTGATCGTTGAGTATTACACACCGTCCGGCGATTTCCAGGTGGGGTGGTACACCTATATCGACAACGAACCGGCCGCCGGCGAATGGAGCGTCGTCGGTCTATACCAGAACGCGGCGACAGCAGAAGGGGAGGTCTACGAACCCGGTATCTTCAATCCTGGCGAGGAACTGGTTATGCGCTTGCGCACCCTACCGCCCGTCGGACCAAACGCGACCAACATGGCGTTGGTCTCCACGGCCAACGGTGTGGGGACCAGCCTGCAATTTACCCGCTGATTGGACATGATGAGGCCAGGGCAGGAATGATGGAATGGCGCTAAAAATATTGTTGATCGAAAGCGATTTTCAGACGTTGGAGATGACCCAGGGGATTCTGGAGGAAGAGGGGTATGAGGTATTGACGGCCGTTGACGACGCATCCGGGCTGAAAACGGCCGTGGCCGAAAAGCCCCACCTCATCCTGCTCGACATCTTCCTGCCTGGCATGAACGGCGAAGAAGTAGCCCAATATCTGCGCGCCGACCCCGAAACGGCCGAAATCCCCCTCATCATGCTCGCCGATGAGAGCCTGCTAGGCCGCCTCACCATCGGCCACGAATCCCCGGTCGACGACTACCTCATCAAACCCTTCGACGCCGCCACGCTCATCACCAAAATCCTGCCCTTCATCAACCGCACCGGACCGCAGAAAACCGTCATTTCCTCCGGCAACGGCGAACTAGACAGCAAAATGGGCGGCGGCATCCCGCTCGGCTCCTTGACTTTGGTGGAAGGCAGCTCCGGCGCAGGCAAATCCGTCCTCTCGCAGCAGATGATTTTTGGCTCGCTCAACGACAGCTTCACGCTCTCCCTGTTCACCAGCGAGAACACCGTCAAAAGCCTGGTCAAGCAAATGCGCAGCCTGGACCTGGACATTCTGGATTTTCTGCTGTTGGGCAAAGCTCGTATTTACCCCATGGAGCTGTCTCGACTGGGAGCCAGCGGCCCGGCGCTGCTGCTTCAGGCCATGACCCGTGAGATCGGCCGCGACATGATCATCGTCGATTCGTTAACGCTGGCCATTGGCCAATCCACCATCGAAGAGGTGTTGAGCTTTTTTGAAGAGTGCAAACGCTTGTGCGCCCGCGGCAGCAGCATCATTCTTATCCTGCATTCCCACGCTGTCAGCAGCGAACTATTGGTGCGCATCCGCTCTTTGTGCGACGCTCACCTGCAGCTGCGCACCGAGGAAGTGGGCAAAAAATTGGTCAAAACGCTTGAAGTGACCAAAGTGCGCGGCGCGGACAAAACCACCGGCAACATCGTCAGCTTTGAGGTGGAACCCGGCTGGGGCATGCGCGTCATCCCGGTTAGCAAGGTGAAGGGTTAGTCATAGGGTCGAGTAGTCGGGTAGTCAAAGAGTTTCACTCCGACTACCCAACTACCGGATCAATCGACTATCAGACGGCCCGACTACTTGACTACCAGACTACGCGACTAAACTATGTCACAATCCGTTCTTCCGTT
>Ga0116151_10004143_pt1 | contig 12779 bp, 14 predicted proteins | sample AD_UKC117_MetaG_FD_89893 | JGI IMG/M metagenome (GOLD analysis project Ga0116151, IMG submission 89893) | Active sludge microbial communities of municipal wastewater-treating anaerobic digesters from Hong Kong - AD_UKC117_MetaG | ecosystem: Engineered > Bioreactor > Anaerobic > Digestate... | reverse complement strand
CGTCCCTGATCATCGCGGTGCCGACCGGCATCAAGATCTTCTCCTGGATCGCCACCATGTGGGGCGGCTCCATCCGGCTCGACACGCCGATGCTGTTCGCCATGGGCTTCATCTTCCTCTTCGTCATTGGCGGCGTCACGGGCGTGGTCCTGGCCAATGCCGGCGTGGACGCGGTGCTGCACGACACCTACTACGTCGTCGCCCACTTCCACTACGTCCTGAGCCTCGGCGCCGTCTTCGGCATCTTCGCCGGCTTCTACTACTGGATCGGCAAGATGTCCGGCCACCAGTACCCGGAGCACATGGGCAAGATCCACTTCTGGCTCACGTTCGTCGGCGTCAACCTCGCCTTCTTCCCGCAGCACTTCCTCGGCCTCGCCGGCATGCCGCGCCGCATTCCGGACTATCCCGACGCCTTCTCCGGCTGGAACATGATCAGCTCGATCGGCGCCTTCATCGCCGGCGCCAGCGCCCTCTACTTCATGCTCGTCCTCTACCGGACCTTCACCTCCAAGGCCGAATGCGCCGACAACCCCTGGGGCGAGGGGGCGACGACGCTGGAGTGGACGGTGAGCTCGCCGCCGCCGTTCCACACCTTCGAAGAGCTGCCGCAGGTCCGCTGAGGCAGAGATGGCGCGGGCTTTCCACCAGACACGGCTCGACACGCTGCCCGGCCACGCGGCCGGGCAGTCCGAGTTCCTCGATTACTGGCGGCTGCTCAAGCCGAACGTGATGCAGCTCGTCGTCTTCACGGGCGGCGTCGGCCTCTTCATCGCCCCGGGCAGCCTGCATCCGCTGCTCGCCTTCGTCGCCATCCTCTGCATCGCTGTCGGCGCCGGTGCGTCTGCCGCCATCAACAACGCCTACGACACCGATATCGACCGGGTGATGGTCCGCACCCGGCTCCGGCCGACCGCCAGCGGCCGGATCGCGCCGGCCGACGCCCTGGCCACCGGCCTGACGCTCGCCATCGGCTCGGTCACGGTGATGGGCCTCGCGCTCAACTGGCTGGCCGGCGGGCTCCTGGCGCTCACCATCGCCTTCTACGTCGTCGTCTACACGCTCTGGCTGAAGCGCCGCACGCCACAGAACATCGTCATCGGCGGGGCGGCCGGCGCCTTTCCGCCGATGATCGGCTGGGTCGCGGTCACCGGCCGGATCGAGCTCATGCCGGTCCTCCTCTTCCTGCTCATCTTCTTCTGGACGCCGCCGCACTTCTGGGCGCTGGCCCTCTACCGGCAGAAGGACTACGCCAATGTCGGCGTGCCGATGCTGCCGGTCGTCGCCGGGGCCGCCACGACCCGCCGGCACATCCTGGGCTACAGCCTCCTGCTCGCCGCCATCAGCCTGCTGCCGAGCCTCCTCGGCACCGCCGGCTGGCTCTACCTCGCCACCGCCGCCCTCCTCTCCGCCGGGTTCGTGCTCGGCGCCTGGCGGCTCGTGCGGACCGCCAGTGACCGCCAGGCGATGCGCCTCTTCAAGTTCTCGATCGTCTACCTCTTCGGCCTCTTCCTGGCCCTGGTCCTCGACCACGTGGCCCAGCCCTGGCTGAGCGCATGACCAAGGGTGACGAGCAGCGCCGCCGCCTGCGCGCCAAGAACCTCGCGGTGGCCTTCCTCCTCCTGGGGCTGGTCGTGCTCATCTACTGGGTCGCCATGGTGAAGATGGGCGGGGGCTGAGCGATGGACGCGCGGAAGAACCGCCGCACCGCACTCTTCGGCTTCGGCATCATCCTCTGCATGCTGGGGCTGACCGCGGCGTCGGTGCCGCTCTACGACCTCTTCTGCCGGGTCACCGGCTATGGCGGCACCACCCAGACCGCCGAGACGCTGCCCGAGATCGTCTCGGGACCGCCCATCGAGGTGAGCTTCAACGCCGATCACGAGCCGGGGCTGCCCTGGTCCTTTCGGCCGGCCCAGCGCTCGGTCGAGGTGCTGCCCGGCGAGAACCGGCTCGTCTTCTACGAGGCCGCCAACCACGCCGACCGGCCGATCGTCGGCCGCGCCGTCTACAATGTGACGCCCTTCAAGGTCGGCGCCTATTTCGCCAAGATCGCCTGCTTCTGCTTCGACGAGCAGACCCTGCAGCCGGGCGAGCGCGTCGACATGCCGGTCTCGTTCTTCGTCGACCCGGCGATCCTGACGGATCCGGAGACGCGGGACGTGCGCCAGATCACCCTTTCTTATACGTTCTTCATCGACGAAGAGGCGACCGAGACGCTCGCGGCCGAGACCGCGGCGCACCTCCATGCGCCGAGCGACGAGCCTAGCTGACAACGGGGGACCATCCGACCATGGCCGAAGCCACTCACGCCGGTGCCCACGCGGCGCACGCCGGGCCGAAGCACGACTACTACCTCGTCGACCCGAGCCCCTGGCCGCTCGCCGGCAGCGGCGCCGCCCTGGCGCTCACCGCCGGCGGCGTGATGTGGATGCACGGCTCGGGCGCCGGCGGCTACCTGGCGCTGCTCGGCTTCGCCGGCGTCCTCGCCACCATGTTCCTCTGGTTCCGCGACGTGCTGAAGGAGGCCTATGCCGGCGACTACAGCGAGAAGGTCGCCTCGATGCTGCGCATCGGCATGGTGCTCTTCATCGCGTCGGAGGTGCTCTTCTTCTTCGCCTTCTTCTGGGCCTTCTTCTGGGGGGCGCTGGTCCCGCCGGAGATATTCCCAACGTCCTGGCCACCGGAAGGGATCGAGCCCATCCCGGCCTTCGAGATCCCCTTCCTCAACACGATGATCCTGCTGCTCTCCGGCTGCACGGTCACCTGGGCGCATCACGGCCTGGTGCACGGCGACAACGAGACGACCAAGAAGGCGCTGACGCTGACCGTGGCGCTCGGCATCCTCTTCCTCAGCCTGCAGGTCTACGAGTACATCCACCTCGTGCATCTCGGCATGACCATCGACAAGGGGATCTTCGGCTCGGCCTTCTACATGGCCACCGGCTTCCACGGCTTCCACGTCTTCATCGGCGCCACCTTCCTGCTCGTCTGCACGGTGCGCGCCTATCGCGGCCGGCTGAACAAGGACCGGCATGTCGGCTTCGAGGCGGCCGCCTGGTACTGGCATTTCGTCGACGTCGTCTGGCTCTTCCTCTTCGTCTGCGTCTACTGGTGGGGCGGCAGCCTGTTCTGGACCTGGCCCGGCATCCAGTGAGCGTCCCGGTGAACGGGTGACGGGCGAGCCGTCGCCGATCACGACCGGTCTCCTCGGCCGCTGCCCGGCCTGCGGCCGGGGCCGCCTGTTCGCCGGCTTCCTCGAGGTCGTGCCGAGCTGCCGGTGCTGCGGCACGGCGCTCGGCGGCCAGGACAGCGGCGACGGCCCGGTCGCCTTCATCATCATGATCGCAGGCGGGCTCGTCGTCGGCGCCGCCCTCGTCGTCGAGGTGAAGCATGCCTGGCCGCTCTGGCTGCACATGGCGGTCTGGCTGCCGCTCGCCGTCGTCCTCTGCCTCGGCCTGCTGCGACCCCTCAAGGGCCTGCTGATCGCGCTTCAGTACCGGCATCGCCGGACCGACTTCCACGCCGACGGTTGAGCCGCATGCCGGATATCAGAGGCCGCCGCTTTCGGCCCGGCTGGCCGCTCACGCTGACCACCCTCGCGGCCTTCGCCGTGCTCATGCTGCTCGGCACCTGGCAGGTCCAGCGCCTCGCCTGGAAGCTCGATCTCATCAGCCGGACCGAGGCGGGCCTCGCCGCCGCGCCCGTGCCCTTGCCGGCCGACCCCGCCGCCATGCTCGCCCTCGACCTCAGGCCGGTGACCGCCACCGGCACGCTGCTGCACGAGCGCGCCTTCGCCTACGGCACCAGCCAGCGGGGCGGCCAGCCCGGCGCCCGCCTGATGGTGCCGCTGCAGCGCCGCGAGGGCGCACCGCTCCTCGTCGACATGGGCTGGATTCCCGAGCCCATCGAGGCGGCGCTGGATGCGCCCGGCCAGCCTGACGAGGTCGAGATCACCGGCATCCTGCGCGCCGACCACCAGGCCGCCAGACCGAATTTCCGACCCGAGAACCGCCCGGCCGAGCGGCGCTGGTACTGGCTCGACACGGCAGCGCTCGCGAGCACGCTCGACCTGCCGGAACTGGCGCCGCTGACCCTGGGCCGCAGCCCGTCCGGCGCCGAGACCACGCCACCCATCGCCGACCGGCCGGTGCTGGGGCTGACCAACAACCACCTGGGCTACGCCATCACCTGGTACGGGCTGGGACTGGCGCTCGTCGCCGTCTATCTCGCCTTCGGCCTCGCCCGCGGCAAGGAGCACAATTTATGAGAGCCCTGCGCCCGCTGGCGCTCGTCAGCGTCGTCCTGACCTACTGCCTGATCATCCTGGGCGGCTGGGTGCGCTCGACCAATTCCGGGCTCTCCTGCCCGGACTGGCCGACCTGCTACGGCGAGTGGGTGCTGACCCCCGGCGCCTTCGCCGCCCTCGGCGAGGTCGGCTACACCTACGGCCAGGTCATGCTCGAATGGACCCACCGGCTGATCGCCGGCGTCTTCCTCGGGCCGCTGATCCTCGTCCTCGCCGTCATCGCGTTCTTCAGGCGTCACGCCGATCGGGCCGGCTGGCGCCTCGCCCTCGGCATCCTGCTCGTCCTCTTGATCCAGGCCAAGCTCGGCGGCCTCACCGTGCTCGATGCCAACAGCCCCTGGTCCGTGGCGCTGCATCTCGGCAACGCGCTCCTGCTGCTCTCGCTCCTCGTCCTCTTCACGCTGCGCCTCCTGCCGGCCACGGCCTTCGCCGCCCCCGAGCCGGCCTTCTGGCGGCCGTTCCTCTTCTGCCTCTGGGCCCTCGTGATCGCCACCATGATCACCGCCGCCATGACCGCGAAAAGCGGCGCCTCGCTCGCCTGCTACGAGTGGCCGGCCTGCACCGGCGGCTGGCTGCCGGACCTGGGCGATCCCCAGATCCGCATCCACTTCCTCCACCGCGTCCTCGCCGCCTCGACCGGGCTCGGCATCCTCGCCTTCCTCGTCCTGGCCTTCAGGGGCGACAACCCGATCCTGCGCGGCCTCGCCGCCATCGTCACGCTCCTGGTGCTGGCCCAGATCGGCCTCGGTGCGCTGGTCATCGTCCATCTCGTCCCGACCAGCCTCGCCGTGGCGCACCAGGCCGTGGGCGTGCTCCTCTTCACCGGCATCGCGGCGGCTCTCGCCACCGTCCTGCTCACCCCCACAGACGCGCCAACCAGGGAGCCGCCGCATGTCGGCCTACGTGACCCTCGAGCGCCGCTTCAAGCGTCTCGCTGACCTCGGCGGGGCCGCCGCGGTTCTCAACTGGGACCAGGCGGTGATGATGCCCAAGGGCGGCAACGCCGCGCGCGGCGAGCAGCTCGCGGCGCTGGGCGGCCTCGTCCACGAGATCCTCACGGCACCGCAGACCGGGGACCTGATCGAGGCCGCCGCGGCCGAGCCGCTCGATGCCTGGCAGGGCGCCAATCTCGCCCTCGTCCGCCGCCGCTTCGACCGCGCCACCGCCCTGCCGCAGGAGCTGGTCGAGGCCACGGCCCGGGCCACCAATGCCTGCGAGATGACCTGGCGCGAGGCCCGGGCCGCCAGCGACTACGCCGCCCTTCGGCCAAAGCTCGAGGAGGTCCTGCGCCTGACCCGCGAGGCGGCATCCCTGCAGGGCGCGAAGCTCGGCCTCGAGCCCTATCCCGCCCTCCTCGACGGCTTCCAGCCGGGCCTCGACGAGGCCACCATCGACCGCCTCTTCGCCCCGCTCCAGGAGCGCCTGCCCGGCCTGATCGACGACGCGCTTGCGCGACAGGGCAGGGCGCTCGAGCCCGAGGGCCCGTTCCCCGTGGCCCTGCAGAAGCAGCTCGCGAAGGAGCTGATGGCGAGGCTCGGCTTCGACTTCGACCATGGCCGGCTCGACGAGAGCACGCACCCCTTCTGCGGCGGCACCCCCACCGACATCCGCATCACCACCCGCTACGACGAGGCCGAGATCGTCTCGGCCATCATGGGGGTCATGCACGAGACCGGCCACGCCCTCTACGAGGCCGGCCTGCCCGAGCCCTGGCGCCACCAGCCGGTCGGCGAGGCGCACGGCATGGCGATCCACGAGAGCCAGTCGCTCCTGATCGAGATGCAGGCCTGCCGCTCGCCCGCCTTCCTGGGCTTCCTCGCCGCCCGCCTCGCCGAAACCTTCGGCCAGCAGCCGGCCCTGGCGCCCGACAACCTCATCCGCCACTACCGCACGGTCCAGAAAGGCCTCATCCGCGTCGACGCCGACGAGCTCACCTACCCGCTCCACATCGTGCTCCGCTACCGCCTCGAGAAGGCGCTCGTCACCGGCGACCTCGACCTCCACGACCTCCCGGCGGCGTGGAACGACGGCATGCAGGAGCTCCTCGGCATCAGGCCCCCCGACGACCGCCAGGGCTGCCTGCAGGACATCCACTGGCCGGTCGGCGCCTTCGGCTACTTTCCCAACTACACCCTGGGCGCCCTCCTCGCCGCCCAGCTCTTCCGGGCCGCCGAAGCCGCCATCCCCGACCTCCTGGCCCACATCGCCCGAGGCGACTTCGAGCCCCTCCTCGCCTGGCTGCGCACCCACGTCCACGAGAAAGCCTCGAGCCTGCCGCTGCAGGGGCTGATCCAGGAAGCCACCGGCGCCGAGCTCGGCACCGAGGCCTTCCTCGCGCATGTGGGCGAGCGCTACGCGCGCTAGCCCATGAAGCCCAGGAGCTTCGGCAGGACGAGCACGGTCCAGGGCACGAAGGTGATCAGCAGCAGCACGAAAAAGAGCGGCACGAAAAAGGGCAGGAGCGCCCGCACCAGGGCGAAGGGCGAGATGCCGGCGACCTCGCTCACCGCGAAGAGGCAGAGCCCGATCGGCGGGGTGATCAGCCCGATCATCAGGTTGAGCACCATGACCACGCCCAGATGCACCGGATCGATGCCCATGGCGACCGCCGAGGGCAGCACGATGGGTGTCAGCATGATGATGATCGGCGCCGACGCCATGAAGCAGCCGAGCACCAAGAGGATGCCGTTGAGCAGCAGGAGGAAGACGATCGGGTGCGGCGACCAGTCGATGATGGTCGCGGCCAGCCTGAGCGGCACCTGCTCGACCGTCAGGAGCCAGGATATCAGCGCCGAGACGGCGATGATGAAGAGGATGTTGGCCGATGACAGGGCACTCTCGTAGAGCACCTGGAAGAGGTCGCCGATGCCGATCGAGCGGTAGACGACGAGGCCCAGCAGCAGCGCGTAGAGGACGGCGAAGGCACCCGCCTCGGTCGGCGTGAAGACGCCGGTCCAGATGCCGCCGACGATGATCACCGGGGTCATGAGCGGCAGGAAGGCATCGGCCGCGGCGCAGAGGGTCTCTCTGGCGCTCGCCGGCTTCTCGGCCCGGTAGCCGCGGCGCCGGGCGAAGATGTAGACGACCACCATCAGCGCCAGGCCGAGCAGGATGCCGGGGAGGAGGCCGGCGATGAAGAGGGCGCCGATCGAGGCGCCGGCCGTCACACCGTAGATGACCAGCGAGATCGAGGGCGGAATGATCGGGGCGATGACCGTCGAGGCTGCGGTGATGGCCGCGGCGAAGGGCCGGTCGTAGCCGGCCTGGGTCATCGCCCGGATCTCGATCCGCCCGAGCCCGGCGGCGTCGGCCACGGCCGAGCCCGACATGGACGCGAACATCATGCTGGCGAGCACGTTGACATAGCCGAGCCCGCCCGCCACCCGGCCGAGCAGGCAGTTGGCGAAGTGGAAGATCCGGTCGGTGATGCCGGTCCGGTTCATCAGCTCGGCGGCGAGCAGGAAGAAGGGGATCGCCATCAGCGCGAAGCTGTCGATGCCCGTGGCCACGCGCTGTGCCGCGATCAGCGCATCGACTCGGCCCGTCACCTGGAGGTAGCCGAGACCCGTGGCGACCAGGGCGAAGCCGATCGGCACCGCGCCCAGCAGCATCACCATGAGGAAGGCGAACCAGGCCATCAGATGTCGGCCCCGATGCCGGGCCGCACCACGGGCGTGTCGCGCCTGAGATGGCCGAGATCGACCAGGGCATGGACGACGAAGGCGACGCCGGCGATGCCGAGCCCGACCGGCAGGCTGAGATAGACCCAGCCGTAGGGCAGGTCGAGCGCCGGCGTCACCTGCCGTCCGGCGAGCAGCACCAGCCTTGCGCCGAGCCAGGTCAGCCAGAGGGCGGCCACCGCCGCCACCAGATGCGCCGCCGCGCGCACGGCATGCACGCCCCGTCCCGGCAGGACGTAGAGCAGGGCATCCAGGGTCATCAGCTTGCGGGAGCTGGCGAGCAGCCCGACGGCGACGAAGGTCCACCAGAGCATGACCAGCCGCGCCAGCTCCTCGGTCCAGCCCAGGGGCCGATTGAAGACGTAGCGGGAGATCACCTGGGCAATCGCCGCCGCCACCATGACGGCGAAGGCGAACGCCACCAGCCAGCGCAGGAGGGCACCGAGCCGCGCACCGATGGTGATCAGCCGGTCCATCGCCCGTGCCCTCCTCGAGGGCCTATTGGCCCATGGCGCGCGCCGCCTCGTAGGCGTCACGGCCGAACTGGTCCATGTAGGTCTCGTGCACGCCTTCCGAGGCGGCGATGAAGCCGGAGAGATCGGGGTTCTCGTCGATCTCCATGCCCTCGGCCCGGAGCTTGTCGAAAAGCTCGGCAGCGCCCTGGGCATTCTTTTCGGCCATCAGCACCTGCGCCTCCAGGGCGGCGGCACGGATCGCCTCCTGCTGCGCCGGCTCCAGGCCGTCCATGAACTGCCGGCTGGCAATGAGGAAGAAGCCGGCGCGCATGTGGTTGGTCAGGGTCAGGTGCTTCGACACCTCGTAGATCTTCCAGTGATACATGACCTCCACCGGGTTCTCCATGGCGTCGATCGTGCCGAGCCGGAGTGCGAGGTAGAAGTCCGCCGCCGGCATCGGCACCGGCTCGACCCCGAACGCGCGCCAGGTGTCGGTGTAGACGTTGATGTTGGGCACCCGCACCTTCATGCCCTCCAGGTCCTCGACCGCGTGCACCGGCTTGGTCGCCGAGGTCAGGATGCGCGGGTTGCGCTCGAGGAAGGCCAGCATCTCGACGCCGAGCTCGTCCGCCATGTCGGCCGACCACTGCTCGGCCCATTCGCTCGTGACGAAGGCCTGGAGATGGGCGCTGTCGCGCCACATGAACGGCATGTCGATGATCGACCAGGGCGGGTAGAAATTGGCGACGATCGAGCCGACGAGCGCAAACTCCGTGATGCCCGCCTGGACCTGCTCGAAGAGCTCGCGCTCGCTGCCGAGCGTCGAGTTGGGGAAGATCTCGATGGTGACGGCGTCGCCGGTCGCCGCGGCCACGGTCTCGGCGAAGGCGGTGAGGACCTCGTGGCGCGGATCGTCCGTCGGCGCGAGATGCCCGAGCTTGGCCGACTGGGCCATGGCCGTTCCGGCGACCAGCCCGCCGATGCCGAGCGCCATGGCGATCGCGCCTGCGCGTGCGATGTGCATGTCCATCCTCCCAGATTGCCCAGATTGCTCGAACCGCAAGGGTGCCCGAGTCGTCGCGCCCCTGATCCCCATCTGCTAGGGAAGAGCAAGGAATACGTCAACGCATACGTAGTAGGGGCAGCCTCGGCATCGAGGAATCTCGCCGGCGGGCGGAACAAGAGTCGCGGCTGATCGTTCATGTAGTGTCTTTGATCAATTTGGAGGATTGGCATGTCGGTAACCGAGGCGGGCGCAGCCGGGCAGACGGTGTCCTGGCGCCGACTGGCGATGGCCGTCACCTTCGGCCTCCTGGCCCTGACCGTGACGGCCTGCGACGACGGCCCGGCGGAGGAGGCCGGCAGCGAGGCCGGGGCAGCCGTGGACAATGCCGTCGACCAGGCCGGCGATGCCGCCGAAAGCGCCGGCGACGCCATCGAGGACACCGCCGAGGACGCCGCCGATGCGGTCGGCGACGCCGCCGAGGACGCCGGCGACGCCGTGGAGAAGGCGACGGACTAGGAGCCTGGCTGCGGGGCAGGCGGCCAGCCGCCGCTTGTCCCGCACCCTCGATCGGGGCTATCGACAGGCGCGCCGCTCTTTCTCCCGCCGCCCGAAGGACCCGACCCCCGTGCCCACCATTCTCTGCTTCGGCGATTCCAACACCCACGGCACCCTGCCGCTGACCGGCCCGGGCGACATCCGCCGCCTCGGCCCCACCCGGCGCTGGCCCGGTGTCCTCGCCGCCGAGCTCGGCCCCGACTACCGCGTCATCGAGGAGGGCCTGCCCGGCCGCACCACGGTCCATGCGGACCCGATCGAGGGTGCGCACATGCACGGGCTGGCCGCCCTGCCGATGCTGCTCGCCAGCCATTCGCCCATCGACCTCATGACCATCAAGCTCGGCACCAACGATCTGAAGGTGCGCCACTCGGTCTGTGCGGCCGACATCGCCCGCTCGATCGAGCTCCTCGTCCTGACCACCCGCCAGCTCTGCACCGCCCCCGGCCGGACCGTGCCAAAGATCCTGATCATCGCCCCGCCGCCGATCGAGGAGGCCGGCTGCCTCGCCGAGATCTTCGCCGGCGGCAGGGCGAAGTCGCTGGAGGTCGGTCCCTGGCTCCGCCGCTCCGCCGAATTTCTCGGCACGGGCTTTCTCGACGCCGGCGACCATATCGAGGTAAGCCCGATCGACGGGATCCACTACGACGAGGCGGCGCACGCCACCCTCGGCCGGGCGATCGCCGCGGCCGTGCGGGCGCTCTGAGCGCCGGCCGCCAGCAGAACGAGGCCACGAATGTTCCATGACGCCAAGGCGCGGCTGGATTCCGCCGCGGCGACGCTCGGCGTGACCGCCGAGGTCGTCGAGCGGCTGCGCTACCCGGACGAGACCCTGTGCGCCAGCCTGCCGATCCGCCTCGACGACGGCTCGATCCGCGTGCTCAAGGGCTTTCGCTGCCGCTACAACGAGGTGCGCGGCCCGACCAAGGGCGGCATCCGCTTCCATCCCAGCGTCGGCATCGACGAGGTGATGGCGCTGGCCTTCTGGATGACCATCAAGACGGCGGTGGTCGATCTGCCGTTCGGCGGCGCGAAGGGCGGGGTCGCGGTCGACGCCAAGGGCCTGAGCCCGCGCGAGCTCGAGGGCGTGGCGCGCGCCTACGTCCGCGCCTTCGCCGAGATGATCGACGAGGACCGCGATATCCCGGCGCCCGACATGTACACGGGCGGCATCGTCATCGCCTGGATGACCGACGAGATCACCGCCCTCGAGCGCCGGCCGATGCCGGCCGCCATCACCGGCAAGCCGCGCCAGCTCGGCGGCTCGCTCGGCCGCGACACCGCGACCGGCGACGGCGCGTTCCTGTGCCTGGAGCGCCTCGCCGACCGTCTCGGCCTCGGGCAGGGGGCGAGCATCGCCGTCCAGGGCTTCGGCAACGCCGCGCGCGTCTTCGCCCGTCGCGCGGCCGAGGCCGGCTATCGCGTCACCGCCGTCTCCGACAGCAGCGGTGCCGCGCACGACCCGGGTGGGCTCGATATGGACGCGCTGGCCAGCCACAAGGACGAGACCGGCTCGGTCGAAGGCTTCGCCGGCGCGCTCGATCGCGATGCCCTGCTGACCACCGAATGCGATCTCCTGGTGCCCGCGGCTCTGGGCGGCGTGATCGATGCAGACCTCGCCCGGAAGCTTCGCTGCAAGGCCATCCTGGAGATCGCCAACGGCCCCGTGCAGCCGGCCGCCGACTCGGTGCTCGAGGAGTGCCGCATCGATGTCGTCCCCGACATCCTCGCCAATGCCGGCGGCGTGATCGTCTCCTACTTCGAGTGGGTGCAGAACCGGACCGGGGACTACTGGGCCGCCGGGACCGTGGCCGAGCGCCTGGCGGAGCGTCTGCGCACCAGCACCGACGCCGTCGTCGAGCGTGCCGAGCGCCATGCTTGCGGCTTGCGGCAGGGCGCCTATCTCCTGGCCCTCGAGCGGCTGTGCGCGGCCATCGCCGCCAAGGGCACGCAGGCCTTCTACAATGGCGGCGGGGCAGGGGACGCATGACCACCTACACCAGCACGCGCGGCGGCAGCCACGGCCGGAGCTTCGAGGACGTGCTGCTGCGCGGCCTCGCCGAGGACGGCGGGCTCTTCGTCCCCGAGACCTGGCCCGCGGTCGACCTGCAGGCGCTGGCGGGCCTCTCCTATCCGGAGACCGTTGCCCGGCTCCTGGCACCCTTCACCACCGGCTGCTTCGACGCGGCCGAGCTCGAAGCCATGGCCCGGGACGCCTATGCCGCCTTCCGCCACCCCGCCACGGCCCCCTTGGTCCAGCTCGACCACGACGAGTGGCTGCTCGAGCTCTTCCACGGCCCGACCTTCGCCTTCAAGGACTTCGCCATGCAGCTTCTCGGCCGCATGTTCGAGGCGGTCCTGAAAAGGCGAGGGGAGAGCATCACCATCGTCGGCGCCACCTCGGGCGACACCGGTGCGGCCGCCGTGCGCGCCTTCGCCGGGCTGGAGCGCATCCGGGTCGCCATCCTCTTCCCCGAAGGCCGCATCTCGCCCGTCCAGCAGCGCCAGATGACCACGGCATCGGCGGCCAATGTCGAGATCATCGCCGTCCAGGGCACGTTCGACGACTGCCAGAACCGCCTCAAGGACATGTTCAACGACCAGGCGTTCCGCGGCGACCTCAAGCTCGCCGCGGTCAACTCGATCAACTGGGCCCGCGTCGTGGCCCAGGCCGGCTACTACGTCTATTCCGCGCTCCGCCTCGGCGGCCTCGCCCGGCCCTTGGCCTTCGCCGTGCCGACCGGCAATTTCGGCGACGTCTATGCCGGCTACGT
>Ga0116151_10004141_pt1 | contig 12781 bp, 12 predicted proteins | sample AD_UKC117_MetaG_FD_89893 | JGI IMG/M metagenome (GOLD analysis project Ga0116151, IMG submission 89893) | Active sludge microbial communities of municipal wastewater-treating anaerobic digesters from Hong Kong - AD_UKC117_MetaG | ecosystem: Engineered > Bioreactor > Anaerobic > Digestate... | reverse complement strand
GCCCGTAGCCTGGCACCCAACCCGCGTCTGTTGATGCTTGACGAACCACTGGGCAGCCTCGATCGCACCTTGCGCGACGATTTGGTTACGGAATTGCGGACGATTTTGAAGACCATTCATGTCACGGCCCTCTATGTCACCCATGATCAGCAGGAGGCCTTCACCATCGCCGATCGATTGGTGGTCATGCGCAAAGGGGAGATCGAGCAGGTCGATACGCCGACTGCGGTCTACCAGCGGCCGGCCAATGCCTTTGTTGCGCGCTTTTTGGGGTTTCACAATGTGCTGCCCATCCGTGAGCTTGCCGCGGTAGCACCAACGCTATTGCCGCTGACCATAAATCTGGCCGACGACAACTCGTTACTGATGATTCGCCCCGATGCCGTGACGGCACTACGCCTCGGTGCGTTACCGGCAACGCACGGCGCAGCGTTACAGCGAGCCGAAGCACCGGTGCTTACAGGAGAAATACAACAGTTGGCCTTTCTCGGGGCAGCGTATCGTTTGCTGCTCGTTCTCGGAGAGGGTCCATCGACTGGCCATCCCGCAACCGTTCGTGTACCAGCCGATGTCCGAAATGTAACGGCCAAACAATTGGTACCGCAACAGCTCTCCTTTGATATTCCCACGATCCAACTGGCGCCCCATCTCCAGGAACTGACTGTGGGCGCAACGGTTACATTGTGGCTTGAGCCAAGCGCAATCAGCCTGATTCGACCATAGTCGGTAGCCAACAAAAAAGGCAGCCTCTCCACTACGAGAAAAGCTGCCTTTTGGGACGAGTCGCTTGGCCTTGATTAAAAGTCAGTAGACAGTCAATGTCGTTAAGTGAAGATATTGTCGTGTCAAAGTAATCAGTGTTCAGGTAACAGTTTCCAGTGTGCGATTCGAGACTGACCACTGAAAACTGGGGACTGATGACTGGTAACTTAATGACATTGAGTAGACACTTATCAGCCTATGCGCCCACGGATCACTGGCCACTTATTTACTGACGCCAAGTTGTACTAGTTGACTGCGGCCACCAACGTGGCATTACTTGTGTTGGCCGGAACCCACGCCTCTCGACCATCATCAAGGCGTACATGCCACCAAACGATCGTATCGCTATCACCCTGCTTATAAACCGGCCCATCAAAGATTTCTGCCTCTTTGCCGGCATCGAGAAACCCAATGACCAAAGATTGATCGTTTTCCGGTTGGCTCACCAGAGAGACAGCCACATTGGGCAAGACACGCAGCCGCTTGCCCACGGCAAGATTGGGGTCGGCATTGCGACTCGCAGGCAGGCCATTGGTCTGCGCGCCGGCGAGGGCCGTCGTTGGCGCGGCTGCGGCTGGGCCGTCTTCAGCAGCGTTCTCACTACTACCAGCCAACGGAACGGCGGATGTCGGTTCAGTCTCTACGGTATCAATTTCTTCCGGAGAACGGAAGAACGACGCAATGAACCAGATAAAGAGTACCAGCAGAATAATCGCACTTGCACCAGCAATCGGTTGCCAATATTGGCGAAGAAAGGCCATGATATCGGTCTCAGGTGTCGCCGCCGCCGCCGTGGCCGGCAGTTCCAATGTTTCGCGCCACGGATAGCTTTGCATCACCTGCAGTTGCACCAGATCTTGGCTGAAATATTGATTGCTGAGAATATTCTGTGCCGTGTGGAGCGCATACTCATTCTGTCGCTCGCCGTCCTCATAGAGGTGGAGTTCGGCGCGCACGGCATGACGGCGGCGATCCAACAAGACAATCAGCCCCGCGATCGGCCAATCTTCATTGTCGGCAATCGTGTAGTAATCGGCATCAACGGATGTTACGGGGTTAATGGGCGCCGCGCGGTGGTCCATGTCACGCTCATCGTCAAGCGCATCCATCTCGGCTTCATCGAACTGGCTCATCGGCTAACCTCATTGGCCGGGCAGGGCAACAGTCACAATCCCACCCACTTGTGCTCGACTATCATCGTAGTAGAGCATGCGAATATTGTATTGAACGGGTATGTCGCCACGGACATAGCCCTTCCAGCTAATACTATCACCAATTTTCCGGAAAGGGTAATCACCAGCGGGCAAGCCATTGATAATGCCGCCCCGATCTTCTTGTCCCCCATAGCTCAGCGTGGTGCCGGCAATCTGTTCACCGGTGCTGACATTGACGGTAAAAGGCATACGCAATGTGTTGCCGTTTACCGTCACATCGGCCTCGACCGGCTGAATATCACGGATGACAAATCGATGGACACCAGCCACCCGTACCGAACTGCTGCCAATGTAATAGAGGCGGAAGCGGGCGTTGTAACTTACCCCACCAATACCAGGCCAATCGCCGTCGTAGTCGAGTGAGTCACCCAGATTACGCACGCTGCGCATACCGGCGATTTGAAATTCGGCACCGTTGTCCGTAATTGCCGTGAGGACAATATCTGTGCCGGGCAGACGGTCGCCGACGCTCAAGGAATATTCGGTGGGGCCACTATAGCTGATTGCACCGGGAGGGGTCTGTAGAGAAGGAAGATCTTCCAGCCCGGGGAGATTGCCAATGCTGCTTAAATCCGGTAGCCCCAAGTCCTGCGCAAGGTTGGGTAAATCACGCAGGCTGTCGGGAATGCCCGGAAGCTCCGACATATCCGGGAGCTCCGGCATTTGGGGTAATTCGGGCGCACTGCAGGCGGTCACGACAAAGCCGGCAATCAATACGAGCGATAGTAGTAACTTTTTGATGGGGAACATAAGCATCTTTCTCAATAAATGTACAGTCAACGATAAATACACAGGCGAGGATCAAGCAACAAGCAAAACGCCGTAGGCATCGTTCCTGGTACGATTCACGCCCCAGCAGATGCCATCAGTAGGCGCCTAACTCGTGCAAGCGCTCATCGCTAATGCCAAAGTGATGGGCGATTTCGTGGAGCACGGTACGCCGTACCTGTGCACGAATTGCATTCGCTTCCGGTGGACAGATCCGCAAGATTGGCCCACGAAAAATCGTGATCTTATCGGGAGCAATCATGCCATAGCTGTGGGAACGAGCTGTTAAAGGAACACCTTCGTATAGCCCAAGAAGCAAGCCGTGGCGTGTCATACCGACACTTGCATTCTGGGCCGCCGTTGGCCACTCCTCAATGACAATGGCCAGATTGTCGATGCGCTCCCACAGCGTATCGGGAATCTCGTCCAGCGCTTCTTCCACCAAAGTCGCAAAGTATTCTTGAGAAATACGTTCGGGAGGACGGATATGTTCCATCAATAGTTGCATTCTTTCACTACGCTCGGCGTGTACGTGCTATCAGCCGTACGGATACCGAGTATGGTACACGAGAGAAGCAGTGCGACTTTTCCGGGGTGAATCTACTCGCAAATCCCGGCGCAAAGAAGGCCAGCCACTCGAGTCGCCTGGCCTTCTTTGCTGCCGCACCGTCCTAGAACTGCCGCGCAATGTCTTGGAGCATTTGTCCGATCAGGCGCAACGCAATGAGCACAACGATTGGGGAAATGTCGATCATGCCAATGGGGGGGATCAAGCGCCGCGCCGGCTCCATGACAGGATCGGTTGCTTGGATCAGCAATTGGACAATGGGATTGTAGGGATCCAGATTGGGAATCCAGGTCATCAGTACACGGACCAAAATCAAAAAGCTATATAGGTTTAACAGCACGGCAAGGAGTGCAAAAATACCACCCATCTGTTTCTCACTTTCTTTTCTCTGCTGCAAAGATAATAAAGCTGTTCCTTTTTTATGCTCTAGGTGACTGTCACTGGCCACTGAGGTATCTGTTCTGCCAACTTTGTTGCGGTCAGTGACAATCACCTTTAACCTCAGATTCGATTGGGAACAACTCTAATGCAAATCTGCTGCCGCTTGCCCGAATCTCAAAGACGACCCACGCCGTATCGATCTGGGATGCGGCCTGCGACTGTTCGTGCATGGCTCAATCCAATATTAGGCGCGGCCCAATTCTTGGCTGCGATGATATGCGGCCAAGACCGCGTTGGTCAAAGCCGTGCGGACGCCGGCCTTTTCCAGCTCATAGATGCCCGCCGCGGTTGTGCCACCCGGGCTGGTCACCAGATTGCGCAGCTCGGCTGGATGTTTCCCTGTCTCTTTAACCAAGGCCACGCTGCCGGCCATCGTTTGGAGAACAATTGTCTGTGCATCGGCACGGCTAAAGCCCATCTGGACGCCGGCATCGATCATCGCTTCGATCAACAAGAGAACAAAGCCGGGACCTGATCCACCCAACCCTGTCTGCATGTCGATATAATCCTCTTTCTCAACGGGGATCTGCTCCCCCAGCGCACCGAGGATTAATGCTGTCTGTTCCCGCTGTGTGGCGGTTACTGCGGTGGTCGGCATCCACGCCGTGACGCCCATATTGAGTTGGGCGGGGGTGTTGGGCATGGCACGCACGACTCGGTCGTGCCCGAGCCCCGCTTGCAACGCCCCACTGGTGATCCCGGCCATGATGCTGAGAACTAAAGCGTCCCCGGCAATCTTTCCCTGTAGCCCGGCGGCAACTTTGCCGAAGACCTGCGGCTTGATGCTCATGACGACAATGTCGGCGCCGCCAACAGCTCCGTCGTTGTCGCCAGTGGTCTGAACACCGTACGTCTCTGCCATCACCCTCTGACGCGCAGCGACGGGGTCGCTGGCGGTAATCCGCTCGGCGGCAATCAGCCCTTTGGCCAGAATCCCTTTGATAATTGCCTCGGCCATTGCGCCGCTGCCAATAAATGCAATTTTGCTCTGCTCTAAGCTCATGATTGGTCCTCAGTGTTGATCACGCGTAGGCTGTGTCATTCGGATGTTCGAAAGATTGCTTCTCACCAAGATACGAAAGGACAACCGTGTCCCGGAGATGGTACCTTGGCTGCAATCTACGGTGTTCTGCTCCCAAAGATAGCGGACCCCACACGCACAAGTGTTGCCCCCTCTTCGATTGCAATCGGAAAGTCATTGGTCATGCCCATGGAAAGATGGGGGAGGCGTGCCGATGGCTGTTGCGCGTGCAATGCATCGCGTAGCTGGCGCAGAGCCTGAAAGACCGGTCGTGTCTCTTCGGCATCGGCGACAAAAGGTGCCATCGTCATCAATCCTTTGATCTGCAACGCGGGCAGGGCAAAGAGTTCAGCGGCGCATGCCCGCACTGATTCTGCGGTAAAGCCATGTTTGCTCTCCTCACCACTCACGTTGACCTCCAACAACACTGACAGTACGCACTCGGCAGCCGTTGCGTCGCGGCTCAAGCGTTGTGCGATCTTGAGGCGGTCCACTGAATGGATCAGTGCAAATGGCCCAATTACCAGGTTGGTCTTGCGGCTTTGGATCGTGCCGATCATGTGCCAGCGGATCTCCTCCAACCCCAGACGCTGGGCCGCCTCGACCTTTTCCCACAGCTCCTCCAGGCGATTTTCGCCAAAGTCGCGCTGTCCGGCGGCGTAGGCTGCTTCAATGGCGGCCATGGGTTTGGTTTTGCTGACTGCAACCAATGTAATCTCTGCCGGATCGCGCCCCGCCCGCTTTGCCGATTGCTCAATTTGCTGATGGACAGCCGCTAGATTGTCAACAATTGCCTGCGCTGATAGCTCTGTACTCATGGTTGTTTACCATATCTGTCGGGCGAACGTGGCCCTGCTGTACCGGCGATTCGCCAGTTCACGATTCAATTTCTATAGAGCGTCAGAAAAAGATTATCTGAACATCTATAGATCGATTCTTCCTGCTTTGCGATTTTACCAGTGATTGAGAGGGCTGGCAAGGGACAGGACGACAGGACAGGGATTCTCGCTTTGGCTAGAGACACTTAGAAAAAGCTTTGTGGGGCTACTCGTCTGTTTAACCCGTGCTCATGCCACGAACTTTTTCTGAGAAACTAGTAAATCCCGGCGTAAATAAGCCCATAGGGATTCTGCTCTCTCCACTCCAGTAACTTGGGCTTATTTACTGTCGTGGTATTTACGCTACAATGTCCTAGAGGTGTATCTGTCGCTGGCGGAGAATTCGTGTGGAGAAGGGGTGACGCGAGGACCCGCCGCTGTTATCCGATGGATGGTGGACAACCCATGTGAGCAATGGTTGCGCAGGCAAGCTCAATGTGGCGTTTGCCATTCTGTAGCGAAAAGTTGAGATGACCTGGCAACAGCGCGTCAAAGGCGAGAATCTGTAATTGTTGAATGGTGGCGATGCTTTGGGGAACTGAACAGTCATAGGTGTGCTGGAGCACGATCTTGCCACCGAAAAAGATTGCATCGCCGGCGATCAGGTAACGTTTCCGGTTGATACCGGCGACGACATAGGAATAGTGGTCGTGGCTATGGCCTGGGGTGGCGATCGGCTCAATCGTGAGCGCACCAATTTGCAGCGGTTGCCCCGCGGTGACAATGTGATCAACCGGGCAAGCGCGGTAGTGATAGTCCAGCGGATACATGCCGCTCTCACGCGCCAGCGGTAGACTGACCGCCGCTTCATTCGCGGTGCGAACAATTGCTGCTGTCTCCGGACCTGCATAGAGCTGTAGCATGGGCAACTGTTCGGCAAGGTGGGCCGCGCCACCGCTATGGTCGGTGTGGGCATGGGTTAAGAAGAGGTGGACCGGGCGCTGTAGGTCGATTTCATCTTGGGCACAGATTGCCAGGATCTGCACCGTCCCCAACCCCGCACCGGCATCGAAGATGACGTAGCTGTCACCGGCATCAAAGAGATAGATGTTGCAATCATACCGATCGGTGAGATCAAAACCGCTTTGTCCGCTGCCGATGAGATAGAGATTCGGTTCAATGCGCATCGTTTGTATACCCTCGCTAGATCACCAACTCAATTTCCCGCGCCCGATGACAACTGACAAAGCGCCCCGGCTCGATCTCTTCCAGTGGCGGCGCCACCTGGCGGCAGTGGTCAACCACAAAAGGACAGCGGGGGTGGAAGTAACAACCACTGGGCGGATTGGCCGGGTTTGCGACCTCACCTTCAGGGATGATCCGTGCGTGCCGATTTTCTGGATCTGGTTTGGGCAGCGAGGCGATCAGCGCGGCAGTGTACGGATGTTTGGGGTCCTTGAAAAGCGCCTGCGGTGGCCCAATCTCTGCCACCCGCCCCACATACATCACAATCACCCGGTTGCTGATCTGGTTGACCACGCTCAAGTCGTGCGATACGAACAAATAGGTCAACCCCAACTCATCCTGCAGATCCATCATCAGGTTAAGCACCTGCGCCTGCACCGACACATCGAGCGCCGAGACCGGTTCATCGGCCACAATCAGGCGTGGACCAGCGGAGAGGGCGCGCGCAATGCCAATGCGCTGCCGTTGACCGCCGCTAAACGCGTGCGGAAAACGCTGCATGTATTCAGCACGCAGCCCCACCAGTTTCAGCAGTTCAGCAACTCGATCTTCCCGCTCACGGCGCGTGCCGATGTTGTTGACACGCAGCGGCTCGCTGATGATGTCAAAGATCGTCATGCGTGGGTTGAGCGAGGAAAAGGGATCCTGAAAGACCATCTGTAGGCCGCGCCGCAGCGGACGGATCTCGTTCATGTCGAGCTTGGCCAGGTCAACGATTTTGCCCTCTGGTGTGCGGTAGAGGATCTCGCCGTCCGTTGGCTCGACTGCGCGGATGATACAGCGCGAGGTCGTCGTCTTGCCGCAGCCGCTTTCGCCGACAAGGCTCACGGTTTCCCCTTGAGCAATCGAAAAGGAAACGTCATCCACCGCGCGCACTTCGCCCACTTGGCGCTTGAGGAAGCCACTTTCGACCGGGTAATACTTTTTTAGGTTATTGACTTGGAGAACGGTTTTTTCATGTAGAAGTGAACCGTTGATTGCAGTCATAATTGATATCCTTATTGCTCATCTATACTTTGCTCTGAATGAGAACCGGAGTTTTTGCTGAGGTAGGAACTCCGCTTCTCATTGCAACCGCAGTATTATGTTCCAACAGCAGGTAACAGAAACTCTTTTGACCAATCAATCTGTGACATGGTACTGTTGACCTTCACTAGATGAACACGATCAAATTGAACAGTGAAACTTAAATCCAAGCCAACAGCCTCATCGTACGCGGCTGCGTATTTATCAAGATCACCGTTAAATCTGCCCAATGTCAGATGTGGAACATATTGCATATCGCCACTGAAATATGGTGCAAGTATCTGCGTATACAATGCTTGATGCAAAGCTATCACAGCTTTCTTGCCTTCTTGAACGAGCAGAAATAGATAATCATCCCAAGATTTTTCTAGTCCACGCAATTGCACAGAAAAGGTGCTATGATATTGCAATACATTTTCCATATGTCTTATCAACAGATCTTCATTCAACGGTTCTGCGATGGGAAACACAATGGTAATATGTGGCGCAATCAAACTATATTGCGGATCATATTTTTGCCTTAGCAGATCGATTTGTTCCGTGTTTATTTTGGGATAATGAACAAGTGCATAAACCATTGCTTTGGATACCCACTGTTGTTATTCATTTTTTCCGATCTTGGAAACTTGAAGTTGGGACTCAACTTCCCGGATACAAAAAGCAACTCACCTCATGCTCCACCCCGATCGGTGCCAACTGCGGCTCGTGCAACTCACATTTGCCTGGCATAAACGCGGGACAGCGTGGATGAAACGGGCACCCACTCGGCCGATTTTGCGGATGGGGAATCGAGCCGGTAATCGTGGGCAACCGCTCCCGTGGCTGGGCTTCGATGCTGGGAATCGACGTGAGCAACGACTTGGTATAGGGGTGTTGAGGATTCTTGAAGATCTCTTTGACCGGTGCCCGCTCAACCACTTTCCCTAGATACATCACCGCCACTTCGTCTGCCACCTCGGCGATGACGCCCAAGTCGTGGGTGATGAAGATCATCGCCATGCCATTTTCCGCTTGGAGCCGCTGGAGCAGATTCAGGATCTGCGCCTGCGTCGTCACATCGAGCGCGGTTGTCGGTTCATCGGCGATCAGGATGCGCGGGTTGGTGGCGAGCGCCATCGCGATCATGGCTCGTTGACATTGGCCACCGCTCATCTGATAGGGATATTCATCGATGCGCCGCGTCGGGTTGGGGATGCCGACGTGGGTCAGCCATTCAATGGCCGATTCGCGGGCGGTCCGTTTGTCCATATCCGTGTGCAGCCGGATCGCTTCGGTCAGTTGGTTACCGACCGTGTGGATTGGGCTGAACGAACTCATCGGTTCCTGAAAGATCATCGAGATCTCGCCGCCGCGGATCGCCTTCATCTCGCGGCTGTCCGCGGGCAGGCCTACCAGATTGACTTCCTGCTGCTGCCCCGCTTTGTTGGCATAGCGATAGCGGATCTCGCCATCAACGATCCGGCCCGGCTTGTCGACAATCTGCAGGATCGACTTGGCCGCCACGCTTTTGCCGCAGCCACTCTCACCGACAATGCCCAGCGTTTTGCTCGGGTGCACATCGAAGTTGGCACCGTCCACGGCCAGGACGACGCCCTCGCCGGTGAAGAAGTGGGTTTGCAGGTTGCGGACCTGGAGAATGGGTTCCGCTTCCGCAGCTTGACCACGCTGCGCCAAAGTGGGATCTATCGTTGCTGTTGTTGTCATAAATTATCCATCGGTTACATAACGAATCGCATGAGCAATCCATTGGTCTGCCGGCAGCGTTGTATCCAACGTAAGATACTTGCCGTGTGGCCGCTTCATACGGGCAATCCACCCTTGAAAGAGCACTTCACCGCTTTCAGTTTTCCCGGACCCAGCGGTGGGCTGCGCATAAACACCGGCGACCTGACTGGGCATGCGTTCCCGTGTACGCAGTCGACGGTCCAATTCTGTGAGGTCATTGAGAACGCACTCAATATAACGATAGGTTGCGCCAGATTCTGCCGCCAACCGCTGTCCCCGTTCCAACAATTCTTCATAAAAACAAGGACTGTCAAAGATCACACTGTGTCCTTGTTGCAACAGATGGCTCGCCATCGCATTCAACACCTGATAGGAGGCCCGGCCGGCCAAGTCAACAGGGACATCCGCTGCGAGCAAGGCACTTTTCGTCACATCGTGATCAATCACCACGGCGCCCGTAGCTTTGCCGATGGCCCTGGCTACGGTGGTCTTGCCGGCACCGGGGGCACCGGACATTTGGACAAAGAACAATTGGTTCATTGCTTCACCATTTCGAGGACGATCATAAAGGGAAAGCGCGTGTACATCTCATACCACGGAAAATCACGATTGGACGCAAAAAACTGCTTGACCTGTGCTTCTGTAAAGCGAATATCAAGCAAGCGGCGTAACAGTAGACCGTTCGCTTGAAATGCGGTCATGTACTCTTCCATCGTGCGGTGATAGTAATAGACAGCAATGCCTTCCCGCGCCATGCCATAGAGCGTGGCCGTGGCTGAGTCGAAATAATTGTCAACTTTCTGCCGAAAGACCGCCGAATAGGGATTGTTCATTGACAGGACAATACGCCCAGCCGGTTTGAGGACAGTGGCCAGCGTGGCAATAAAACCCTGGTAGTCTGGTACATCATTGAGCACAAGGTTGCTCACAATGCAATCAAACTGTCCTTGCTGCGCGGGAAGTGGTTGGCTGAGATCGTGGCACAGATAGCTGATCGTCCCGCTCGTATCCCGTTCCTGCGCCAATTCCACAAATCGGGGCGCGACATCGATGCCGGTCACCGTTGCGCCCCGTTCGGCCAGCAACCGCGAGACCACTCCTTCGCCACAACCTGCATCCAACACGGTAAGGCCGGTCACATCGCCTACAGCTTCCAGGAGCGGCGGGATGATGACATCAAGGTTAAAGTTTGATTGTTTGCCATTGGACGGGATGTATCCTTCCGCATAACGGTCGGCGTATTGGTTATAGGTGTTTTGCTCTTTTACCGTTTTATTCTCTATCGTTGGGGCCATCGATATATCCTTCGCTGTCAAACTGGCTCAACATCCAAAGTTTTCCAATCATCAACCATACGCGTTGTCGAGTCACCTGAGGCTAAAGCCCTCAGGCTGATAACGGAAGCTGCGCTGAAGCGCACTCTCGTTCAGCCCGCTTCAGCAGGCTTTTACTGTCAGCCACAGGGCTTCAGCCTGTGGCTAGATCATGGTCAGCAGTCAGTCACCGGTGCTCCGTATACTGAATACTGGTCACTGACCACTGAAAACTTTGTATATGTCTTTATGTCTACTAAGCGCTACTCCTCCACCACAAACCACGTCTCTGGATAGCCATGGCTCGGCGTCTGGGCATAGACGTTGCGCTCGAAGGGCTTGGGCATGTTGCGGAAGTTGTTCTTGACGACGACTGTCAGGTCGGGCACGTCAACGACCATGCCGAGGCGGGCGTGGTTATCACACATGATTTCGGTGCCTTCGATATACAATTGACGCCGCCGTTCGGGATCTAACTCCTGGCTGGCTTCCCAATGCTTGAGCACCATCTCTTTGATCCATTCAGGGCCATCATAGTCGGCGGGATCGGGGTTGGGGGTGGCGGCCCAGGTTGCGGCGAGCGGTGCCCACCGTTCGGTCGGTAACAGGCGGGGCGCCACTTCCGGGTTCCAGTCGCCGGTGGCAAACATGTTCATCATCGGCTGATTGGCTTCCATGCGCTCCTGCCAGAGGCTGCGCTCGACCGGGTTGACCTGCAACTGCACGCCAACCCCTTCGGCCCACATCTGCCCCACGCGTTCCGCAACGGCGGGGTAGTCGAGGAAGGCACCACTCACGGCGTCAATGCGCAGCACCAACCGCTCGCCACCGGGCAGCAGACGGAAGCCTTCGCTGTCCCGTTCGGTCAGGCCGAGGCCGTCAAGCAGCGCATTCGCCTCTTCGAGATCAAAACGGCCAAACTCCTCATCCCAGCGGTCCGAGGTAAAGAAGGGCGGCGTATCCTGTGGGCAGAAGGAGGCTTCGCGGCCAACGCCCAGGAAGAAGGTCTCGTTGATTTCGGAGCGTTCAATCGCCAGCGAGAGCGCCTTGCGGAAATCACGGCTTTGCAACAGTTCAGCGATTGCCGGATCTTCATTCCAATCCTGGTTAAAGGCGATCTTGGCCTGGTGGCGGGTGCGGCTGGTCCAGAACTCGACCGTGTAGTTGCCCTCGACCTCGTTGGTGCGCAGGACGGGCAGCTTTGTCAGGTCGATATGGCGGCCCTGCATGGTGTAATTGCCGGCGATGGCACGCAGGTTCAACACCTCTAACTCTTCCACCAACTCCAGCGAAATGCGATCAAAATAGGGGAGCTGATTACCTGCGGTGTCCACCGCCCAGAAGTAGGGGTTGCGCTCCAAAATGTATTCATCAGACGCAATTGTCGTGACTGGTTTCCATTGGGTGAGCACCGGCAGATCCAGGTTCATGTGCGCATCATTTTGGGCGAGAAAATAGAGATGCCATCCCTCAAAACCCGCATCAGACGCCAATTGATTGGCGACATCTTCGCCGACAAAGTCGGCGTGAAACTGTTCCAGATAGTGCGCCGGCGCAACCATGCCCAAGCCGACCCGTCCATTCTGGAAGTGCCCCGCAACTGTGGAAGTTGAGAGCGTCTCCGGCCAGGTGGGGAAAGGTTCGGCAAAGGTGATGGTGAAGGTATAATCGTCAACCTTCTCCAGGACCGCCGGTTCGCCGCCCCAGTTCATGTACCAGGGCAGTGAGGAAACCAGTAACTCGTTGGTGAGGATCTGTTCATACCAGAAAAGGTAGTCATCCGCGGTCAATGGCTCGCCATCGGACCATTTGGTTCCTTCCCGCAAATAATGGGTCCAGACGGTAGAATCCTCATTCGCCTCCCACGCCTTGAGCAGCCG
>Ga0116151_10004137_pt1 | contig 12787 bp, 12 predicted proteins | sample AD_UKC117_MetaG_FD_89893 | JGI IMG/M metagenome (GOLD analysis project Ga0116151, IMG submission 89893) | Active sludge microbial communities of municipal wastewater-treating anaerobic digesters from Hong Kong - AD_UKC117_MetaG | ecosystem: Engineered > Bioreactor > Anaerobic > Digestate... | reverse complement strand
TTTTTCACTTTGCTGTTGCTGGGCGGGAAGCTTGTTGCCAGCCAGCAATACCAGCCCGTGGATGCAAGCGATCAAACCACAGTACAAGTGAAAATTCCTGATGGCAGCAGTGCCAGCCAGGTAGCCGTTTTACTGAAGAACCAGGATTTAATCCGCAGTGAAAAAGCATTTTTGAAATACTGCCGCCAGGAAAACATGGATGCCCGGCTCAAAGCCGGAACATTCAACTTGAGCCGCAGCATGAGCGTCAAGGAAATCAGCAGTCAGCTGGTAACCGGGCAGAACGTGAAGGATTCGGTCACCATTCCCGAAGGCTATACCATCAAAGAAATCGGCCAACTTTTGGAAGAAAAGAAGGGCATACAGCCGGATGAATGGCAGCAGGCTTTGCAGGATGATTATGATTATGAGTTTCTGCCTCCGCCGGACCGGACCAACCGCTTGGAGGGCTATCTGTTTCCCGATACATATGTATTCGCCGAAGCGGATGATGCCCATGCCATGATTGAGCAGATGCTGAAAAACTTCGCGACACGCTGGGACAAGCAATTTGCTCCGCTGATGGCGGGGACGCAGATGGATTCGCATGAAATCATCATCATTGCCTCCCTCATTGAGCGGGAAGCACAGAAAGCCGAGGAGCGCCAGCGCATTGCCGGCGTGATCTACAATCGACTGGACATCAATATGCCGCTGCAGATTGACGCGACCGTACTCTACAGCCTGGGGGCGCATAAGAGCAAAGTCAATAATGCTGATCTGAAAGTGGATTCACCCTATAATACTTACCGTTATCCCGGACTGCCGGCCGGCCCCATCTCCTGCCCGGGCAGTGCCTCGATTGCGGCAGCCCTGCAGCCGGAGAATAACAACTATTTTTACTATGTCTCCCGGGGAGATGGCAGCCACCAATTCTCCAGGACATTCGCCGAACATCAGGCGGCCATTCGCAAGTATTCCCAGTAAATCAACCCACCATTGCGCAAGTCAAGAACCGTCCCCAACTTGCGCAAGTTGGGGACGGTTCTTGACTTGCGCGAATAAGCTTGGTCAAAAAGGAAATGCAATCATGAAACAACCCGAACTGCTCCTCCCGGCGGGGGATCTGGACAAATTAAAAACAGCGCTGTACTTTGGTGCTGATGCGGTCTATGCGGGCGGCAAGGAATACAGCCTGCGGGCAGCCGCCGGCAACCTAAACCAGGCGGAAATGAATGCGGGCCTGGCGCTGTTGCATGCCAAAGGTAAAAAACTCTATGTAACCGTTAATATTCTGGCCCATAACCGGGATTTGAAAAATCTGCCGGCCTATCTGGAATCCCTGGCGGATATGGGGGTGGACGGATTGATTGTTGCTGATCCCGGCATTATGAAAATGGCTCGCACATATGCTCCCCGCATTCCCATTACCGTAAGCACCCAGGCCAATATTACCAACTATGAGGCGGCCGCTGTTTACAAAGAATGGGGAGCCAGCCGGCTGGTGCTGGCGCGGGAATTATCGCTGCAAGAGATCCGGACCATCAAAGCCAAAGTGGATGTGGAACTGGAAATTTTTGTGCATGGGGCCATGTGCGTGTCCTATTCCGGGCGCTGTCTGCTGTCCCATTATATGACCGGACGCAGTGCCAACGCCGGGGAATGTGCCCATCCCTGCCGCTACCAGTATCGTCTGGTGGAAGAAAAACGACCAGAGGAATATTATCCCATTGAAGAAGATGAGCGCGGCAGTTACATCCTGAACTCCCGTGATCTGTGCCTGCTCCCGTACATTCCGCAGTTGGTGCAGGCCGGGATTGATTCGTTCAAGATTGAAGGCCGCATGAAGAGTGCCCTCTATGTAGCCGTGGTGGCACAGGTTTACCGCCAGGCCCTGGATGCCTGCCGGCAAGGCGCTGAACAATTCAGCCAGGCCCAGCTGCACAGCTGGATGGAAGAATTGCAGAGGGTCGCCACAAGACCCTTTACCGACGGTTTTATTGCCGGCGAAGTCTCTGCCCTGCAGGACATCGCCCACATTTCTCCGCAGCCGCGGGCGGAATTCTGTGGGATTGTCAGAGGTTACGATCAGGACCGCGGCAGAATAATCATCGAGCAGCGTGCCAATTTCGGCCCGGGAGAGGATTTGCAGCTCATGTCCACCGATGGACAGATTCTGGATCTGGTGCTGGAGGCCTTATATGACCAGGAAGGCAATCCCCTTGACCGTGCCCGTCACGCCAAACAATCGGTCTATTTGCCTTTTTCCCGCGAAATTGAAGCTGGTTCCATCTTGCGAAGGGTGGCCCGTTGATGCAGGACCAGATCTATGCCCGGCTGCAGCCGGAAAAAATTGATATGCTGACCAAACTGATTGAAGCCTATGATCATCTGGGAATCGTTTCCACGCTTGACCAGGCCCGGGGACTGGTCGTAATCCGTTCAACCGTCGACTGCCTGCCGGAATTGCAGGAAGTCCTGGCCCATCTTCCTTTTCCCCTCGAATTGTTTTCCACCAAACCAGAATAAACCAAGCCTGCCCAGACTTGCCCAACCCATCCCGACGCAGCTGCCGGGTGCTTTTCTGCGGGTATAAGCCGGCCGCTTTCTGCCCAAGCTAAAGTAAACGAAATCCATCTGTGTGTTGAACGGGAGGCGGCGGCTTGCTTAAGAGAATCCATTTCATGATGGGATTTTTCCTCGTTGTTTTTGGCTTGCTGCTGGGCAAACTGTTTTTCTGCCAGATCATCCAGGGACAAACCCTGACCGCTCAAGTTATCAAGATGCGCAGCCAATCGATAGCCCTGCGTGAGTTTCCGCGCGGCGAGATCCTGGATCGCAATCAACAATCCCTGACCCGGAATACGGGTTTCTCCAGCCTTTATTGCCGTATACAGGCCATCCCCGTGCGCGACGGGTCACGGGCAGCAGGTTGCCGCGAATTGGCAAAATGGCTGGGCACACGTTTGCAGGGCAGCGATGCAGCGGAATTCTATGAACGGCTGGTCAGAGCGACTGTGCAAAAAAAGCTTTTGGTCAAGTTGCATGAGGAGCTCAGCCAGGAGGAAATCAGGCAACTGCAGGCCACGCCCCATCCGGCGCTGGAAATCGTTCCCCAATGGAAACGTTACCGTCAGGATGGATTGCTGGCCCATGTCATCGGCTATGTCAGTGCCGGCGGAGAAGGACAGGCAGGGCTGGAAAAGAATTATGATGAACTTTTGCAGGGGGGTGTAGCCACGCAGGAAATCCTTTTGCAGCAGGACGGCCGGGGACAGGCCATCCCCGGGATCAATGTAAAAGTCAGAAGCACAGACAAGGCCACCAATGCTTTGGGTTTAACCATTGACGCGCGTGTCCAGCAAGCGGTGGAAAACATTATGGACCAGAGAATTGCGCGCGGTGCGGTCGTGGTCATGGAGGTGCACAGCAAAGAGATCCTGGCCATGGCCAGCCGCCCGACCTACAACCAGTACCGGGTGCAAGAGTATTTGGCTGATCTGCGCAGTCCTCTGCTGAATCGGACGTTGAGCAGCTATTATCCGGGTTCCGTGTTTAAAATCGTGGTCAGCACTGCCCTGGTGGAAGAGAATCTGGTCCGGCAGGGAGAAACATTTCGTTGCAGCGGCCAATACGTTTTTAACCAGGATTTGGCCATTCCTTGCTGGAAAGAGGAAGGACATGGGGAAGTAAGCTTTGAACAGGCCTTTGCCGGCTCCTGCAATCCCACGTTTATTCAGCTGGGTCTGCGTTTGGGGAAAAACCGCTTATTGCAGTATGTTGACCAATTGCATTTAACCAACCCCGAGCTAAGCGGTCTGCCCGGGCAGCAAAAAGACAGTTATGTCAGCATTGACCCCGGTGATCCGGCCATGGCCAACGCCTGCCTGGGGCAGAGGGGCGTGATGCTGACCCCCGTGCAAATCGCTTCTTTGCTGGCCACCATCGCCGATGATGGCTGCTGGTCGCCGCCGCAGCTGGTCAAATATACGTTGGACGGGTCCGGACAGATGAGGCAGTTGGATACGGTCCCCGGGGAGCAAGTCATCCGGGTGGCTACGGCCCAAAAAATACAGTCCATGTTGGCAGGGGTGGTCACTGATGGCACCGGTCAGGCCGCCCGTCTGGACGAAGTCGCAGTAGCCGGCAAAACAGCTACCAGTCAAACCGGCAGAATCAAGGAAAATGGAGAGGAAGTCCTGAATACCTGGTTTGCCGGGTATCTGCCGGCCGATGCACCGCGCTGGGTGATTGTGGTGCTGGCAGAGGAAGGAAAATCAGGGGCTGAAAATTGTGCACCGGTTTTTAAAGAAATTGCCCGGGAGTTGCTGGCCATAAACCCCTGAGCGTGCCGGGAGAGAGCTTCCGTGCCAACGCCGCCGGCTGCCAAGATATAAACCCCTGAGCATGCCGGCAGAGCGATCAGGCTTCATCAGAGGCAATCATTTCCCACACCCGATGTTTCACAAAAAGGTCCAGCAAATCACCGTCCAACTCCCCATCTTTGACCATAAAGCCCAGTATTTTTAACGATTGTCCAATCGACAGCGCTTTTTTATAGGGGCGATCGGCGGCAGTCAAGGCATCAAACACGTCCGTTAATGCAAGGATGCGGCCCTCCAGCGGAATTTCTTCGCCTTTCAGCCCGAGTGGATAGCCCTTGCCGTCCAGATGCTCGTGATGAATGCCGGCAAAAAACGGCACATCCTTGAGTTTGGTGGTAAAAGGGATTTTATCCAGCATCCGCCGCGTCACCTGCACATGGTCTTCCATAACGATTCTTTCCTCATCGGTCAGGGTTCCTTTGGTCACCGACAGATGGATGAGTTCATCCTGCGTAAGCCAGGGCTGTTCCTGGCCGGCTGGATCAGCATAGCGGCGCGCGCCAATTTGCTGCAGCTCCTGTTGAATCGCATCATCAACGAAAGTCGCCGGGTCATCAGCACGAATGATTAAAGCGCGGCTTTGCGCAATCACCTCTTGCTGTTCGGCCCAGGCGTCTTCCAAAGCCTTCAGCTGTACTTCACTGGCTTCTCCTGCGCTTGTCAGTTCCAGTTTTTTCTCCAGATATTCGCTGTGCGTTTTTTGCCAAATGTAGTCCAGACGCTGCAGGATCAGTTCCAGCCGGCGTTCAATGCGCGAGCATTTATTCATGACTTCAAGCGGCGTGGCAATTTTGCCAATGTCATGCAGCCAGGCCGACATCAGGAGTTGTTTGGTGCGGGTCTCGTCAAAAACCACCTCTGCCCAGCAGCCTTCTGTTTCTGCTTCAATCACAGCGGCCAGGGCACCGCTCAGGAGTGCCACCCGGCGGGTATGATTCGCATTATAAGGCGTGCGGGAGTCAATCGCCGTGGCCATGACTTCGACAAAAGAATTGAACAATTGCTCAATGTCTGTGATTAACTGCTGGTTGGTCAGCGAAATCGCAGCCTGCGAAGCCAGAGAGGAGATGACTTTCTCGTAAACCGGGGAGAAGGGGATGGGCTGATTGTTTTCGTCCAGCGCGTTAATCAACTGCAGTACGCCGATGACCTCGCCTTCATGATTCTCCAAAGGAGTCACCAGCATCGAGACCGTACGGTAGCCGGTAATTTGGTCATAGTTTTTCGGGCCGGAAAAATCAAATCCCGCCGCGGCATACACATCGGGGATGTTAATTCGCTCATTGCGCAGTGCTGCATAGGCAGAAACGTTTTCCAGGCGCATCGGCACCGGCGGCAGATCAATCGGCTCGCCTTTGCCCCCTTTAAAGGTATGCAGTGTTTGGTTTTGAATGATTTTAAAGACCAGCAAATCGCCATCCCGCAGATAGAGCGTACCCCCATCTGCATTGGTGATGCGGCGCGCTTCATAAACAATCATTTCCAGCAGGCGGTCATGATCCTTTTCCATTGACAAGGCAATGCCAATGTTCAAGATTTCTTCGATCTGATGGAGGATATCGGTGTTGGTTTGTTTCACAGGGAGATCACCATGCCTTCACGGGCGGCCGTCACCTGGGCATACTGCCGGCGCGCGTCCTGCTCGATACGGTCCATGTCATCATCGTCGTGGAAATTGGAGTGGTGAAAAAGGATGAGTTGCCTGGCACGGGCCGCTTCCAGGAGCTTAATGCCCGCCTGCCAGGTCGAATGCCCCCAGCCAACCCGGGAAGGAAGGCCGCCGACACCGTTATACTCATCGTCGGTAAAATTGGCATCATAAATCAGTACATCTGCCTGGGCGGCAAACGCAATCATGGCTGGGTCCATTTGCGGACTGTGTTCCATGTCCGTCATATAACAGCAGCTGCGTCCGGCGTGATCCACCCGGTAGCAAAGGCAGCCGCCGGGATGATTGCTTTCCAGGGTCCTGACTTGAATTCCGTCCTCCAGATCCAAGGTCATGCCGCTGATCAATTCATTCATCGTGATGGTAGCGCCCATCTGTTCCAGACTGACCGGAAAATGCTCGTACATCATTTGTCCGCGCATCAAATCACCAAAGTTCAGATTGACTTTGGTCTGGCCGTAAAGATTGAAAGCATTGCCTTTGATGAAAGCCGGGGCAAAAAAGGGGAACCCCTGGATGTGATCCCAGTGGGTGTGACTGATGAAAATATCACCGTTAATCGGCTGGTTTGCCTGCAGCAGCGCCTGCCCCAGTTTGTGAATGCCGGTGCCGGCATCCATGATAAGCAGGCGCGAACCAATTTGGATCTGGACGCAGGAAGTATTGCCTCCATACCTGACTGTTTGCATCCCCGGAACCGGTATGGAACCTCGCACTCCCCAGAATACCACTTTGAAATCCGGTTGGGTCATGGCCTCAACTTCCTTAACCATGAAAATCCGCCGCTTAATCCTTCTTTTGATCAAGAATCCTGGATATGCCTTCCAGATTGGAATAGAAGTCTTCCTCGCCGCTGTTCAATAAAGTGCGCAGCTCGGCATTCATCGCCGCGCCCGAATCATATACCTTTTTGCCCAACTCGCGGCCTTTTTCGGTCAGATAGAGATTGACCACCCGGCGATCCTGAGCGAACAAACGACGCTCCACCAGACCTTCCTTTTCCAGTTTGTCAACCATGGTAGTCAAAGAAGAGTTGTCAATTTGGGCACGATTGCCGATCTCGGTCAACGTGCAGCCGTCTTTTTCCAGCAAGGAAAAAAGAATAAATGACTGCGCCATGGTAACTCCGTAATTTTCCAGCGTCGAGCCAATATGTTTTTCAACCCGTTTCATGGTTGATTTTAAACGGTAACAGATAAAGGTTGTAAAGTCCTGCATTTTTAACTCCTTACTATCAAACTGTTTTGAACACAAATATTATCTTTATTTACATTATGATGTCCGAACATCACCATTTTGTCAAGGACGTTACACCAGGACGTTCTTAGTGTAACAGCTTTAAATTAATCCTGTTACAGAAAGAACGTCCCAGTGTAACACGCGTAACAGAAAAAATTACCTCCATCAAAGTGGCACTTTTTTTCGACCAATTTCATATAGTATAAAGCGCTCAAAATATATGGAGGTGGGATTGTGTCCGTTTTATACTGGGCATTGGCTATTGCGGCGGTTGTCAAGGGCAGTCTGCTCCTGTTTGGCTATCTGAACAATCAGGTGTTTCCCCAGCCATTGGATGCCGAGGAAGAAAAGCGTTATCTGGATGAATTGCAAAACGGCAGTGAAGAAGCGCGCAACAAACTGATCGAACACAATCTGCGGCTGGTGGCGCATGTGGTGCGCAAATACGAGAGCAGCGGCGAAGAACTGGAAGATCTGATTTCCATCGGAATTATCGGACTGATCAAGGCGATTAAAACCTACAACCATGAACGCGGGGTCAGACTGGCCACCTATGCGGCGCGCTGCATTGAAAACGAAGTGCTGATGCATTTGCGCAATATCAAGAAACTGAAACAGGAAATCTCCATCTATGATCCCATCGGTTATGACAAGGAAGGCAATGAAATCTCGCTGATTGATATCCTGACCAGCGACAGCGAAATTATTGAACAGATTGATATCCGTATGCAGGAAGAAAAAGTAAAAAACAATCTGGGGGTGCTGAACCGGCGCGAGCGCCAGGTTATCGAGATGCGTTACGGCGTCTTCAGCGGGCTTAAGGAGACCCAGCGGGATATCGCCAAAAAGTTGGGCATCTCGCGTTCTTACGTTTCCAGGATCGAAAAACGCGCGGTCAACAAGCTTATGAAAGAAATCAGCTGTCAAGGCTGAGGGAGAACGCCTTCTGTTTGGAGAAAAACCAAAGCCCGGGAGAAGAACGGTGACTGCACTGAGACCGTCGCCGCTGCCTCCCGGGCGTAAAGCGGAAATTAGCCGTGGATCAAGCGGGGCAGACAGCGGGTACAGACCCAAAGTGCCTGGCCTTTGTGTTTTACTGCCATGACATAGGCATCATCCTCGGAAATACCGCAGAAACTGCATTCCTGGGGGATATAATTGATTTTAATTCCTTGCTTGTGGGCGTGGACCGCCTCTTCCGAAAAATCAGGTGCTTCCCGTTGTTCCAGTGACAAGGCGCCGGTCGGACAGACGCCCAGACAGAAACCGGCTCCGTCACAAAGCTCTTCCTTGATTACCCTGGCTTTGCCGTTAATCAGCGCCAGGGCGCCTTCTGCACAGGGACTGATGCAGACGCCGCAGCCGTTGCACAGTTCTTCATCAATTTTGACAATGGTCCGCAAGGCCATGATGATTCCTCCTTTCAGCGCAGCAAATTCACCGGTCAGTCGGGGAATTTCGATTGACGGGGCCCGCTGCCGGCCCGCCGGCCGTTTAAGACTTGATCATGATCAACATCATTTTAAAGGGTTGGACTGCCTTCAGAGCATGCGGATGATGCGCCGGCATAATAATGCTCTCACCCTGTTTGACAATGTAGGGATGGCCGGAGATGATGATCTCGGCTTCCCCGTCCAGCAGGTAAACCATGGCATCAAAGGGCGCCGTGTGTTCACTCAGGCCCTGCCCCTGATCAAAGGCAAACAAGGTGACCGTACCGGCAGATTTATTGATCAGCGTTTTGCTGACCACCGCATCCTTCTGGTATTCCACACTGGCGGCCGAATTTGCCACCTGTGGCAAAATCTCCTTGTCAGCACCTACGATAATTTTTTCATCCATGTCCGACACCTCCGTTAAATTGTTTTAGTTTTAGCCCAGGATGGCGGCCAGATCTTGTTCCGGGGTGGCAATCGGTTTCAAATCAAAGTTCTTCACCAGCACGTCGAGCACGTTGGGGCTGACGAACGCAGGCAGGCTCGGCCCCAGGCGAATATCCTTGATGCCCAGGTACAGCAGGGTCAGCAATACCGCCACGGCCTTTTGCTCATACCAGGAGATTACCATGGACAGCGGCAGGTCGTTGACGCCGCAATCAAAAGCTTCGCTCAGAGCGACCGCGATTTGTACCGCCGAGTAGGCGTCGTTGCACTGTCCGACATCGAGCAGACGGGGAATCCCGCCGATGGAACCCAGTTGTTTGTCAAAGAAACGATATTTGCCGCAGCCCAGGGTCAAAACGGCCGTATTGTCAGGAGTCTGCTCCACAAAATCGGTAAAATAGTTGCGTCCGCTCTTGGCGCCGTCACAGCCGCCCACCAGGAAGATGTGCTTGAGGTCGCCGGATTTGACGGCGCCAATGATCTGGTCGGCCACGCTCATCACCGCGTTGTGGGCAAACCCTACCATAACCGAGCCGAGATCTTCGTCACTGCTGAACCCGGGCATTTCCTGGGCTTTGGCGATAACCGCGGCGAAATCACCGTTTTGTACATAACGCACGCCCGGCCAGCCGACCGGACCGGTGGTAAAAATATTTTCCCGGTACGTATCCTGCGGTTCCTGAATGCAGTTGGTGGTCATCAGGATGGCGCCGGGGAAATTGGCAAATTCCTTTTTTTGATTCTGCCAGGCCGTTCCATAGTTGCCATACAGATGAGGATATTTTTTCAGTTCCGGATAGCCGTGGGCCGGCAGCATTTCTCCGTGGGTATAGACATAGATTCCGCTGTCCCGGGTGACTTCCAGTAATTCTTCCAGATCTTTTAAATCATGGCCGGAGACCAGAATGCATTTGCCGGCCTTGTGTCCCAGCGGCACTTCAGTCGGCACCGGATGACCAAAGGAACCGGTATTGCCCGCATCCAGCAATTCCATGGTGCGCAGGTTGATTGCACCGCATTGCAGGACCAGACCCAGCCAGTCATTCAATCCCAAAGCTGGATTGCCGATCTGGGCCAGTGCTTCCTGGGTAAATGCATAAACAGCATCGTCTTCCTGGTTCAGAATGCTGGCATGATAGGCATAAGCAGCCACGCCTTTTAATCCATAAATCAATAATTCCTGCAGAGAAACCAAATCGGCATCACCATTGAGATCTACCAGGAAGCCGATTTCCTGTCCCTGGCTGACCAGTTCGGCAACACTGCCGGCGGGTACAAATTTGACGGACGGATCGGTACTGGCCGGAGTGTGACCGGCCGCGGCCATTTTTTCCTGCAGTTGGGTCCGCAGCGCCACGCACTCAGACAGCATCTCTGCAAAGCTTTCCGGGTCAAAGTTTACATTGGTGAGGGTGCTGAAGAGCACCTTCATCGTAAAACGGTTAACCTTTCCATCAACGATGCCATGCTTTCTTGCTTCGGCCGCATAAATGGAGAGTCCTTTGGCAGCATACAGCAGTAAATCCTGCAGGGCTGCCACATCGGGTTTCTTTCCGCATACACCGACTACGGTGCAGGCGATGCCTTTACTGGTTTGTTCGCATTGATTACAGAACATTTTTACTCCTCCTCAAAAATTTATGAATTAGGATAGGATCTATGATTAACTGGACATAAAATATCCAGTTAGAGAACAAAAAATTTATTCTTCCGATGGCAAATCGGATGATGAATCATATGCCGAATCAAAATCACCAGCGGCCAAATCTGCGATGGATTCTTTGCTCAGCTCAGCCACAAAAGCCTGCTGCGCCCGGGCCAGCACCGGAGAAATCCGACACCGGGGCTGATTGGGGCAAATAAAACCGCTTGCCAGACAAGGATTGATGGCGATCGGTCCTTCGATAGCCTCCACCACATCGCGCACCTTGATGTCTTGCGCTGGACGGGCCAGCCGGACTCCGCCCTGGGTGCCGCGCACGGTGCTGACCAGACCGTTGACTGCCAATAAATGAATGGTCTTTTTGAGAAAATCCTCGGGGATATCCTGCCGTTCAGATATAATCTTGGTGGACAAGAGTTCTCCGTAGGGATGAGCTGCCAGTTCCAACATGGTGCGCAGCGCATATTCACATTGCCGGGTCAGTTGCATGCGTACATCCTCCAAAGTGGACTAAGTTAATCAACATTAACTGATATTTAGTGTAATATGCAAATGGCTGCTTGGCAAGTGGTTTTTTATATTTTTCACCGATATTTTTATAATGACCAATTTTGCGGTATGATATGACGTAGAAGTGCATTCCGGGGCAGCAAAGTCAATCCAGCATAATCATACGGACGCTTGACATATTATTAAAGTACACGGTGAAGGAGGAAGAAAAAATGTCTGAACTCAGAAGGGATCTGGTCAAGAACAACTGGGTGTCGGTCGCCGAGCATCGTGCCCTCAAGCCCAACGATTTTCCCATCGCCAAAAAGGCGCTGGAGTCATCTGCAACGGGCGGTTTTTGTCCGTTCTGTGAGGGCAATGAACCGTTTACCCCGCCGGAGATCGCAGCCTGCCGGCAGGGGAGTGAGCCCAATACAAAGGGCTGGCAGGTGCGGGCGATTCCCAACAAGTTTTCTGCCTTCGAGCTGGAAGGTGAACTGGAGGAGACCCGCCTTGGCGTTTTCTCCCGTTACAACGGCCTGGGCAAGCACGAAGTCCTTATAGAAACCCCCGAACACAACGTTGATTTTCATCAGCTGTCGGTTGAACGCATGGAAACCATCATTAAAATGTTGCGCGATCGCTACAACGCTCTGGCCGTTGACCCGCGCATCAAATATATTCAGATTTATAAAAACCGCGGTATTTTCGCCGGTGCCTCCCTGGAGCACAGCCACAGCCAGATCGTGGCCCTGCCCTTCGTGCCATCGGAAAATCAAGGTGTCATCGACTATTATCAGGCCAACCGCCGCTGCCTGCTCTGTGACATTGCCGATCAGGAGCGCCACGGTGAACGGCTGGTGGCCGAGAGCGAGCATTTTATCCTGCTATGTCCGTATGCCCCGCGTTTTCCGTATGAAACCTGGATCATCCCCCAGCAGCACCGGGCGCATTTCGGTGACATCAAGGACGAGGAGATTCATGATCTGGCCCAAATCATCAAGAAGTTCTGCAATGTGATGATTGAAAGTCTGTCCGATCCTTCGTATAATCTGGTCATCAATACTGCGCCGGTGGATGTCAGCGATCAGCCTGGGTATCATTGGTATATCGAAGTCACTCCGCGTTTGCTGGTCAACGCTGCGGTCGAAATTGCCAGCGGGGTCTATATCAACCCGGTCGCACCGGAACTGGCCGCGGCCATGCTGCGGGAAAAGATGAACCCAGTATAAGAAATATTTTGAGGTAAACAGATGACCAACAAACTATATCCACGCATGTATGTCGATACGCTTTTGGATGTTCCGCTGGAGGAGCTGGCGGCGCTCGGCGTGCGTGCCTTTATTCTTGATCTCGACAATACCATCACCGAATGGAACAGCCAGGAGTTGCGCGCCGAAGTGGAAGCGTGGTTTCGCACCATTCGTGAGAGGGGCTTTAAGGCCTGCATCCTGTCCAACAACGGCGAACAGCGGATTGT
>Ga0116151_10004132_pt1 | contig 12794 bp, 8 predicted proteins | sample AD_UKC117_MetaG_FD_89893 | JGI IMG/M metagenome (GOLD analysis project Ga0116151, IMG submission 89893) | Active sludge microbial communities of municipal wastewater-treating anaerobic digesters from Hong Kong - AD_UKC117_MetaG | ecosystem: Engineered > Bioreactor > Anaerobic > Digestate... | reverse complement strand
GTGCCCCGTAAATGCCGGCAAGTTTAATTGCCCACTTAACCTTCTGACCGGTTTCGGCGTGATGATCCAAAGGCAGCAAAATGGTCCGGCAGCCATCGTAGTGTGTTCGTCCCCCGATGGTAATCACCGGGCAATGAGCCGCCCGGATGACCCTGGAGGTGTTGGCCCCGGCCATTCGGTTGCTGTCGCGCGCAGATGATTCAAAGCTTCTGGTTCCCATTACAATAAATTCAGCCCCCGTCTCCCCGGCAACATCCACAATAACTGAATATACCCTTCCGACTTCGAGTCTGACGCTGATATCAACCCCACTCCTGAATGACATATTCGCAGCCACTGCATCCATTTGATCACTGATCTTCTCCAGCATTTCTTCATTCTGTTCCTGGCTGAACAAAGAGGATAAAAAGCCCTGTTGTTCATGAACATATAACAAGGTAATGCTGCTTTTTGTATGCCGGGCCAGGTGGATGGCCTGGTCAAAAGCCAGATCGGTCTGCGGATCGAAATCGTATGGAACGAGTATGTTATTCATAGCTTCAGGATTATTGCCTACATTTGTATTAACAATGCAAATGTAAGTCTGTCACAGCAATAAACAAACAAACCTCAGGTATGGCTCAGATAGGTGCTTCAGAATTGATCATAAACCCCGACGGCAGTATTTACCATCTCAATCTCAAACCCGGTGAACTGGCGTCCGACATTATCATAGTGGGCGATCCGGGCAGAGTACCATTGATTTCCAGGCATTTCGACCATATTGAACTCACGCGCCAGAACCGTGAGATCTGCACCCACACCGGAAGTATCGGCGGAAAAAGAATTTCCGTTTTGTCGACCGGAATGGGCACCGACAATATTGACATTGTGCTCAATGAAATTGATGCCCTCTTCAATATAGACCTTAAAAGGCGGGAAGTCAGAGATAAGCATGTTTCGCTGAACATTATCCGTCTGGGTACATCGGGGGCCTTGCAGCAGGATATCCCGGTTGATACGGCCATTGTTTCCACGCATGGTATCGGCCTTGACGGGATGCTATACTATTACCTTGATTCACAAATAATTATCGACCAACCACTTACCAGGGCATTTATCAGTCAAACCCGATGGGATCAGAACTTTCCGCGGCCTTATGTGGTGGGAGCCTCAAACAAGCTTCTGAATATTATGGGGCGTAAATTCACCAAAGGGATGACAGCCACAGCCCCCGGATTCTACGGACCACAAGGTCGCAGGCTCAGGCTTGCCACAACGCATCCCGATCTGAATCAAGCTATTGCCGGCTTTGAATATAACGGAATGAAAGTGGCCAACTTTGAGATGGAAACATCCGCCTTATACGGGCTGGGAAAACTTTTAGGCCACAACACGCTTACCATATGCGCCATTGTTGCCAACCGGATGGCAAAACAATACAGCAAAGACTATCACAAAACCATGGAACAACTTATCAGTACGGTTCTTGAATCCATCACGGATTTACCTGATCCGGGCTGAAACAGGCATGAAGCATCAAATTGCTGATTGACAGTTATGAAATCAAAACTATGTTGATAAATTAACCGATCGGACAGCAGAATTATGCCGATCTTTGTACCTGAAAATATTTACCGGCCAATGGATCAGCCGCAAGGAAAAGACCCTCAGCTCCAGGCTTTGATCAGTCTGCTCGACGAACCTGACCAGCAAGCATTTACGCAGGTCCGCGACCGTATCTTTGCCTATGGGAGCCAGGCAGTACCTTTTCTGGAGTCTGCCTGGGAAAGCACCTTCGACAGTTTACTTCAGAAAAGAATAGAGGACATAATCCATAGCATACAATACAACCAGCTTTACCTCGATCTCACAAACTGGGCACATTTCAGAAATGACAACCTGCTGGAAGGATACCTGCTCTTTACCCGCTATCAGTATCAGAACATGGATGCTGAAGAAGTCAAAAGCCAATTGCATGACATACGGCGGGATATCTGGCTGGAACTGAACAGCAGCCTCACAGCCCTCGAAAAAGTAAAGGTGCTCAACCACATCATCTTCGACCTGCACAAATTTCAGTTGCCATCAAGGCAAACCACGGAGCCCCGTTATCTTTTCCTTAACAATCTCCTTGAGACCCGCAGCGGTTATGCCATCTCCATCGGGATTCTATATACCCTGCTTGCCCAAAGCCTTGATTTACCGGTACGCAGCATTCTGCTACCCGGAGAACGGTTTGTAATGGCCTGGCTTGATGAGACAGAAAAATCACCTGATGAGCCTGCAAGGGTCATGTTTTACATCAACCCCGAGAATAAGGGCGGTATCTTTACCCGAAATGAAATTGTAACCCTGCTCCGCCGGCTCAAGCTATCGCCGGATGATATGTTTTTCAGACCTGTAGCCCCCAGGTTTGTTATCAGTAAATTGTTTGAACTGCTTTCCTATCTTCTGGCTGCTTCCGGAGAAGCAGAACGGGCCCGGGAAATTGACCACCTGAGGACTGCATTAATCTGAATGCTGGCAAAAAATCCCTGATCAATCCTGTTATTAAAGAAAAACCCGGATCAGACCAGTGGCCTGTAATCCGGGAAAAAGCGGTGGACATTACAAAAACTATCTGTAATATGCAGTAATGAACTTCAGGATGTTCTGTTCGACCCTGGTCAGTACATCAGAAATATCAGCCCGCTCAAATTTTGAACCGGTAATACTTTCATAAAGTTCAATATATCTTTCAGAAACCTGATTTACAAACAGATCGGTCATTTCCGGCATTACCTGCCCTTCCTTACCCTGAAAATTATTGGCTATCAACCATTCACGTACAAATTCCTTTGACAATTGCTTCTGTGATTCACCGGCGGCCTGTCTTCTTTCATAACCCTCCAGGTAGAAATACCTTGAAGAATCAGGGGTGTGAATTTCATCAATCAGGTAAATTTCATCTCCATCCTTTCCGAACTCATACTTTGTATCAACAAGGATCAGGCCCATGTGTGCGGCCATTTCAGTGCCGCGCTGATACAGTTTCCGGGTATAATCTTCCAGCTTCAGGTACTCAGCTTCTTCAACAAGTCCCTGCCTCAGGATTTCCTCTCTCGAGATATCCTCATCATGTCCTACAGATGCTTTGGTCGTAGGTGTAATGATGGGTTCGGGGAACCTGTCATTTTCTTTCATTCCGTCGGGCATAGGCACCCCGCAGATCAAACGCTTCCCTTCTTTGTACTCGCGCCAGGCATGCCCCGATAAATAACCTCGGATAACCATCTCAACCTTAAAGGGTTCGCAAAGGCGACCCACGGTGACCATTGGATCAGGTATGGCAATTTTCCAGTTCGGGAGGATATCTTCCGTTGCGTCCAGGAACTTCGCGGCAATCTGGTTAAGCACCTGTCCCTTGTATGGGATTCCCCGGGGGAGCACTACATCAAACGCAGAAATCCGGTCTGTAGTAACCATTATAAGTAATTCATCCTTAATGTGATACACGTCACGGACTTTACCAACATAAAGATTGGTCTGACCGGGAAGCTTAAAGCTGGTTTTTGTAATTGCGTTTGACATATTGATGATGATTAGGTTTTACAATGAATCAAATCTGATATTGCGCCATCCTGCCAGAGCCGGCAGGCTATGCTTTGACATTTATCCATCGGAATTCAAAAGGTTTCAGCACTATCGGGGTCTGTACCTCATCGCCGGTAAACATGTCATGTCCCTTTATGTTTTCTCCGTTGATCTGATCAATGGTCAGTTCTCCGGCTGTAAGGTTATTGAGTACAAGGATGCGTTCTTCTCCTGCAGACCTGAAATAGGAAAGTACCTGATTCTCAGCCCCCGGAGTATGCGTAGTTGTAACAATTGCAAAGTTCATACTGCCTCTGCCGAACGCCTGCACGCCACGTCTTACCCTCAACTGCTCCCGGATAAGCCGGTTAACTTTAAAGGTAAGTGAATCTTTATCGGCAAGTTCATTTTCAATTTTTTCCCATTGCATGGGCCCGCGCACGAAATAGCGGGTATCGTCCTTGCCGGTTTCCTTTTTAAAACGGGCATAAAAGGCTTCATCATTTAACCGGGCATACTCATCACCGTAATAAATGATGGGTGTGCCGGGCAGGGTCAGCATGATGCTGTATGCGAGTCCTATCTTACGGTAATCCCTGTCGAGCAGTTCTGAAAGCCTGGCAGAAATTCCTTCCCCTACCCTGAAATCCCAGCGCGGGTCTTTGCAATAATGCCCGTGGATCAGCGCGCGGTCTTCCGGCGTTACCATCTCAAGCGTGAGTTCATCGTGCAAGCGCAGAAACATAAACCACTGATTATCCTGCCCGATTTCAGGTGTAACGGAGGGATGCAACACATGTTGCACTGGCCTGGCATCGCTGATTGCCAGTGACTTGAAAATCATTGGCATCAGCGGAAAATGATAGCCGGCATGGCATTCATCGCCAACACCAAAATATCTGACCACTTCGGCCGGCGGCTGGCAGGCCTCTGCAAGCAACAGGGTATTAGGCCGCACAAAATCAAGCACAGCCCTGAAAATTTTGATTATGGTATGGGTCTTAGGCAAATTCTCACAATTAGTCCCATCCTCTTTCCAGATATAAGGAATTGCATCCGCTCTGAATCCATCCAGTCCCTGACTAAGCCAGAAAACAAGTATACGACAGACCTCGGCAAGCACTTCCGGATTCCGGTAATTCAGATCGGGCTGAAACTCGAAAAAGCGATGGAAATAATACCATTCCCCATCCTTTTCCCAGTTGCTGGGGCACATACCTTTGAATAACAGACGGGTTTCCTTGTATTTATCGGTATCCTTATTCCAGATGTAATAATCGCGGTAAGGATTGTCAGGCCCTTTGCGGGATTCGATAAACCAGGGATGCTCCTCCGAAGTGTGGTTCATCGCGATATCGAAGATCACTTTGATGCCTCTGTTATGCGCCTTTTCAAGAAAATCACGGAAAGCGCGCTGCTTAACCTCAACGGGCGTATCAGCCGGCAAACCCAGCAAACCGGCTCTGATGTTCCGGTAATCCCTGATATCAAAACCCGCGTCGCGCATGGGTGAATCAAGAATGGGCAACAACCATAGACAATTTACTCCCAACTCCTGAAGCTGACCGAGTTTCTCAACCAGCCCGTCAAAAGTGTTGTTAAAAAAGTCAACATACAGCGCATAAACCACGGCATCTTTGTACCACCCTTCCGGCTGCGGGTCGAATGCCAGGGTATTCCTTGCATGATTCAGCTCGGCCAGCAGGGCATCAAGGCCTGATGCATCAATGGGATCAGGGTAAAGCTCATTCCATAAACTACGGATAATATCTGAAGCAGCGCTTTTCATTTTAATTCAGGTTACATGCATATAAACTGCTATTCTGTTTTGCAAAATTAATTTTATTAAGCCTATCATCCTGCCCCTGACACTTTTTTTTTATTTTAGTTGTTATTATGTTTCTCAAAAACTTTGTCCCGGCTCCTGTGCAAACCAGAACCTTAAATAAACTTCTTTTACTACTCCTTTTCCTTATAGCCGGAAACGGAGCCAGCGGGCAATTCAACTATTTCAGCCTTCCGGAAAGGAAAAACAAGGTTACCATTCCATTCTCCAACTATGACAACCTTGTTGTTATTGAGCTGATCATCAATGATTCCATTCCTGTGAGGCTGCTGCTCGACAGCGGGGTTGAGGGAGTTATTATCACCAATACCGGAATCACTTCTTTGCTGGAAAGTCAATGCATCAGAACGTTTATGTTGTCGGCTCCCGGCTCACCCGATATGCTGGAAGCCTGTGTAACACGTCCTTTCAAACTGAAAACCGGGCGGTTGGAGCCCATGTTTACCAACCTGATCCTGCTAAGTGAAGATTACTTCTCACTTGATCAGTATATTGGCTCCAGAGTGCACGGCCTGATCGGAATGGAAAAGTTCAGGGATCTGGTAGTTACCACCAATTACGACAGAAATACCATTAAGTTTACCCGGCCCGCTGATTACTCTCCGCCGGCAAGGTCTGTAATTATACCGCTTCAGATCAGCCGGGGCAAGCCCTATATGACCGCCCGGGTAGAGTTCGACAACGGCAGGATTATGGACCTCTGGCTGATGATTGACTCAGGGGCAAATCACCCCTTATTGCTGGAATACGACAGCCTTGACGGCTATAAGCCGGAAAAATACCTTGATGCCATAATCGGGAAAGGGCTGGCCGGAAATATTCACGGAAGTTTTGCCAGAATTGGCTGGCTGATGCTCGGCAACTACCGACTCGACAATGTAATTAGTTCCTTTTCTGATAGTTATATGCCATGGAATCTGAATTCCCGGTTACACAGAAACGGAACGCTCGGGGCCGGTTCACTGGGAAGATTCAAGGTTACGTTTGATTACAGCAACCAGCGGATGATTCTGCAGAAAGGCCTGAAATTCAAACAGCCTTTCGAATACAATATGAGCGGAATTACCTTCAGGGCGTTGGGTACAGGCTTTAGTATCTTTGAAGTGAGCGAAATTATCAAAGGCTCTCCCGGCGATAAAGCCGGAATCAGGGTGGGAGATTTATTGCTGTATATCAACGGAAAGCCCGTTTTCGGCCTCACGCTGGGCGAACTGAATCATATCCTCAGTACGCGTGAAGGAAATACCGTAAACATGGTTTTCTCCAGGGATGGCAAGGAAATCAAGACGATTATCAAACTCAGAAGGCTTATTTAGATATGTTTTACAACCTTTCCCGGAATCATGCTGACCGATAAACCAACCAGTTGTAAAAACCAGCCAACATCGCTATATATCTAATTACTAAACCTTTATAACAACGGCTCCTGAAATCCCGTTAAACCGGAACACCCCACCGGGCACGAGCCTTCATTTTTATTATTTTTGCAGAAACACGGTGCAGCGCGCTGCACTGCTTACAATTGACAATCCGACAGATATGAAAATAACCCGTTCCCCGCTTCGACACCTACAGCAGGCATTGCTTTTTGCCTTCCTTCTGTTTATTGCATTCCCCGGCCCCGTTTCTGCACAGGGTATCCCGGAACTGCGCGTTGAGCCTCCCTTCTGGTGGGCAGGCATGAAAAATCCTTCGCTGCAACTGCTGGCCTATGGAAAAGATATTGCCGCCACTACTGTAAGCCTCAACTATCCGGGCGTTACACTGAGGGACAAAGTGAGTGTTGAAAATCCCAACTACCTTTTCCTGAACATTGAGATCGCCGCGGATGCAAAACCCGGAAAGTTTGTCATCTCATTTATGCGCAACCGCAAACTGGCCTTTCAATATACCTATGAACTCAGGCAACGGAAAGAAGGATCGGCTGACCGCAAGGGTTTTTCTCCTGCCGACGTAATCTATCTGCTGATGCCTGACCGCTTTGCAAACGGAGATCCTTTAAATGACAATATGCCCGGTATGCTCGAAACGGCCGACCGCTCAAATCCATCTGGAAGACATGGCGGCGACATTGCCGGAATATCGAAAAACCTGAATTACCTCAGTGACCTTGGAATCACTGCACTCTGGATCAACCCCCTGCTCGAAAACAATAACCCGGCCTACTCCTACCACGGATATGCCATTACCGACTTCTACCGCATCGATCCGAGGCTGGGCACCAATGAAGATTATGTAAACCTCGTGAAGGATGCCCAGGCAAAAGGCATCAAAGTAATCAAGGACATGATTTTTAACCATTGCGGCATCAACCACTGGTTTATCAACGATTTACCGATGAGCAACTGGATTCACCGGTTTCCCGAATTTACCCGTTCCAATTTCAGGGCCGAAGCCTTATCAGATCCCTATGCCTCGGAATATGATAAAAACCGCTTGCTTAAGGGCTGGTTCGACACCAATATGCCCGACTTCGACCAACGCAATCCATACGTCACCAACTATCTGATTCAGAATTCAATATGGTGGATAGAATATGCAGGCCTTGACGGCATCCGGCTCGACACCCAGCCTTATCCGTACAAAGAAATGATTGCCGAATGGGGTCGCCGGGTTTTTGAAGAGTACCCTGATTTTTCCATTGTCGGAGAAGCCTGGCTGAACCAGGAAGGTATGCTTGCATTCTATCAGAAGGATGCCATTGTCAGTGATGGTTACAATTCAAACTTGCCCAGCGTGACCGACTTCCCGCTTTACGAAGCTACAAAGAAGGCCTTTACAGAGAACGAAGGATGGACCGAAGGGATGGCCAGGCTTTACTATGTTTTTGCCCAGGATTTTCTTTTTTCAGATCCATACATGAAGGTGACTTTTCTCGACAATCATGATGTAAACCGTTACTTCAATACCATCAACAGAGACCTGCCTGCCATGAAAATGGCGCTGACGTTTCTGCTCACCACACGCGGCATTCCTCAGATATATTACGGCACCGAGTTGCTTATGGACGGAGCCGAGCACAAAGGCCACGGCGACATCCGCTGGGATTTTCCCGGTGGCTGGGCGGGCGATTCAACCAATGCCTTTCTCCGCGAAGGAAGATCAAAGGATCAGAATGAAGTTTTTGACCACCTGAAGCAATTACTGCGCTGGCGCAAATCGAGCAATGCCATTGCCCGGGGCAGTCTCAGGCATTTTATCCCATTCAACGGCGTTTATGTCTATTTCAGGATGGCCGGCGACGAAACAGTAATGGTAGTCATCAACAACACCAATGACGAGAAAACCATTGACACCGGCAGGTTCACCGAAGTAACTTCCGGATACAACAACGCGCTTGACATTATGACCGGGCAGTCGTTCCCGCTTCACGGAAAACTGACCAGCAAAGGCAGGACTGCCATGGTCTTTGAACTGAAAAAGTAAGCAAAAGCGGACAATAGACAAGAAGGAACCGTTTCATTTAAGGAGAGGATTGTGGTAGTTGCCCGGGCAGGTGGTAAGAAGAAAAAATTAAACAAATCCAGGCTTTACCTGTATGCCGGTCTGTTTGCGGTGTTTCTGATTGTGATGGCCCCGTTGTTTTTCCGTTATGGCCTTCCCCTGATAAAAAGCGGTTTTTCGTGGACAGAAGCGGAACAATATCACAACCTGAAGAATTTTGGCGTACCCATTCCATCAGGATTCAAAACCCATGGCATTGACGTTTCGCATCACCAGGGGCGTATTAGTTGGGCCGAAGTTGCGGCAATGGAAGTGAACGGCATCAGAATCAGCTTTGCATTTTTAAAAGCCACCGAAGGCATAACCAGACAGGACAGGCAATTTAAACGCAACTGGGAAAAAGCCGGAGAGGCAGGTATGATGCGGGGAGCATACCATTTTTTTCATCCCACGCGCGATGCAACTAAACAGGCTGAGAACTTTATTAAACAGGTTAAACTTAAACCCGGCGATTTACCACCTGTACTTGACATTGAAGTCAGCAACCGGCGCTCAAAAGCAGAAATCGTAGAAGGGGCACAGGAGTGGTGCCGGCTGGTGGAAGAACATTATGGCGTTAAGCCGATTATCTATACCAGTCCTGGTTTTTATGATAAATACCTGGCCGATGATTTTGAGGATTACCCGTTGTGGATTGCCCACTATGTAAAGGATACGCCCCGCATGCACCACCGCCGCTGGCAGTTCTGGCAGCACACGGACAAGGCCACCATTAACGGGGTCAAGGGGACTGTTGACCTGAATGTGTTCAATGGAAGCCTCTCAAAGCTCAGGAAAATGTGTATTGAATAAGCACCACTGGTGCTGACCCTTCATCTTAAAGGCTTTTCTTCCTGAGAATGCGATCAAGCATCACAGGTACTTTTATCCGGTTGGCCAGGGAGCAGAATACTTTTTCAGAACATTTGACTCCTCAGGAATCAGCGCTATAGTCAGGTTAGTAAGTCAGAACCTCAGCAGGAACGTATGTTGTTCCGGATGGTCTTGGCTCCTCGGTCCCGGATGGTCCCGGCTGCATGGTTCCCGGATGGTCCCGTGCCGATCGCTATCGGTACCGCCCGACCACCGGGACTTCTCCCGACCACCGGGAGTAATAGTGGTGGTCGAGCGGAGCCGAGACCACCATACTTACGAGCGGAGCCGAGACCACCATACCTGCGAGCAGTACCGATAGATATCGGTACAAGACCACCATACTTTCGGGCAGAGCCAGGTCCTCCATACTATCGGTACAAGATCACCACACTTTCGGGCAGAGCCAGTTCCTCCATACCTCCGGAAATTCCTGTTGCATAATATTTCCGACCCCGGAGGGGTCGTATGTGTATAGAAACATCATCAGAAATATTACGATAATCATCAGAACGACCCCAGCGGGGTCGAATGTCTATAGAAACAACAGGTGGAAAAACAAACCGACCCCAGCGGGGTCGCATGTCTTTAGAGGTACAATCCCCATCAACTTTCCGCCATTCTCTTGCCCAGGGCGTGTTTCAATTGTTTTAGCGCTTTCATCAGAACCGGCCTCGGGCAGGCCAGGTTCATGCGCATATAGCCATCGCCGCCCGGGCCGAATTGGGTGCCTTCGTTCAAACCGAGCCCTGCCTCTTCAATCGCAAACTTCTTAAGTTCTGCATCGCTCATCCCGGTTTGGCTGAAATCAAGCCAGGCCATATAAGTGGCTTCGGGGCGTATAACCTTTACCTGCGGAAGATGGGTTTCAGCAAATTCAATCAGGGTGTGAATATTTCCATCAATGTAATCCAGAAGTTGTTCCAGCCATGCATCTCCATGCATATAGGCGGCCTCTGCAGCTACGTTGCCGAAAAGATTGCCCATTTCAATGTGCAGGCCGTCGAGGACTTTGCGAAACCTTTTCATCAGCGAAGGATTGCTGATAATGACCGACGAAGTCGCCATTCCGGCAAGGTTAAAGGTTTTGCTGGGCGCAACCATGGTAACGGTGTTTGCCGCGATCTCCGGCGAAAGAGAAGCCAGCACCGTATGTTTGTATCCCCGGTTTACCAGGTCGCAGTGAATCTCATCGGAAATCATCAGCACATTGTATTTCAGGCAAATATCAGCCATCCGCTGCAACTCGTCCGCCCTCCAGGCGTTTCCGGCCGGGTTATGCGGATTACTCAGAATCAGCATACGGGCACCATCACGGCATAACTGTTCAAGATTTTCATAATTCATCCGGTAACGGCCGTTTTCCATAATCAGCTGATTATAAACCAGTTTGCGGTTATGATTTTTGACGGCATCAAAAAACGGAAAGTAGACGGGCGGCTGAATGATAACCTTGTCACGACGAAGTGTAAATGCAAGCACCGCCATGTTCACCGCAGGGACAATCCCCGGTGAAAAGGCAATCCATTCGCGCTCTGTCCGCCAGTGATGGCGACGTTGAATCCAGGCGGTCAGGGCATCGAAATAGGAATCAGTCCGGATGGAGTACCCCAGCACTTCGTGCGCTGCCCGTTTCCGGATGGCATCCATTACAAAATCAGGCGTCCGGAAATCCATATCGGCCACCCACATGGGAATGACCTCGTTATTTCCGAAGAAAAACTTACGCAGATCGTATTTAACGCAAGCCGTATTGCCGCGGTCAATAATTTCGTCAAAGTTGTATTGCATAGGCCCGGGAAGCTTTGTGAGTTGAAACAGGTTTACTGCACAAAATTAAAAAGTGTAACGGTTTAACATCCGGAGCAACAGCAGTAATTATGATAAAAAACATGACACTATGGAAGAACCGGACAAAGACCTGCTAAAAAGATTTTCATGCCGGATGAATCTGAATATAAGCAGTTTACAAGATTGGACTCTGAAGGATCACCTTTACAACTCCGGATGTGACAGTATCAAGGAGATGTATAGTGTATAAACCTGAAGATAAGTGACTGATATCAATGGAAACTTCTTTGTCCGGCTGACCGGAAACCACTTCCCGGTGGACCATTCTGCCTGAAAGGTCTCTTACCTGAAGCACCAGCCCCTCCCTGATTAATTCGTCAAAACGGATTTTAAATATTCCGTTCCCGGGGTTCGGATAAACAATCAGACGGTTTTTCATGTCTATTTCACCGGTTCCGGCAGGTTTGGCAATGTTGAACCAGTTGATGTTATACTCTCCCGCAAATGAATAGAGCCTGAGCCTAAGGTTTCCGGCAGGCAGGTTTACCGAAACGTTTTGATTTTCCCAGTTCTGCCAGCCGCCGGTCGCTGAAACGTTCATAGAACCATAAGTCTGGAAACTCCCTCCGGATGAGGCCCGGATGCTGATGATTCCATTGGAATACTGGGAAGCTATCCGGAACATAAGCTGATATTCACCGGCTTCAGGCACCTTGATCAGATAATCAAGATAGTCCCCGTTATTGGCGAATCCCACATTGTAACCACCGCCGGCATCGGTACAGTTCTCAAGCTGAAACCCATTATTAAAATAAAAGTCCTCCGCTTCTATACGCGCCGGCAGCTGATAACGACGGGGAAGGTTATTTTTAACGTTCATGTCAGAAAAGTGCTCCAACGGTTGTGTTCCATTTATGATTCCACTTCCGGTATAGCTTATCTGAACCTGCTGACCGAATTCCACAGGAGTTTCAGGCACCAGCACCAGCCTTGCCGGCTGTCCGGGAACAACCGTGACTGAAGATATTCCTGTTAGCTGATCTGATATTTTTAAGGTAAAATCATCCGGAACAGCATTCATTTCAGTGATTTCCTTGTTGAGCGTGATGATTATTTCCTGACCGGATTCAGTGGTTTCGGCATAAATGTATTTGAAGGGTACCACGCTAACCGGCACCGGATTATCAAACAAAAACAGGTTGATGTTTGAGCCTCCCCTTTCGAAATAAAGCCTGATTTTATGGGT
>Ga0116151_10004125_pt1 | contig 12802 bp, 10 predicted proteins | sample AD_UKC117_MetaG_FD_89893 | JGI IMG/M metagenome (GOLD analysis project Ga0116151, IMG submission 89893) | Active sludge microbial communities of municipal wastewater-treating anaerobic digesters from Hong Kong - AD_UKC117_MetaG | ecosystem: Engineered > Bioreactor > Anaerobic > Digestate... | reverse complement strand
CACCAGGGACGATCGGCTCGCTGACGTGGCTCAGCCGTAATGAGGATACGGTGTCCCGTGTCCGGCACGGTCTCGTCCTGACGGGCTTCGGCGATCCGGGACCCTTTACCTACAAGCGCAGCCGCCGCGGTGACGCACCAATCGATCATATCGTCGAATATCTGCTCGAACGCGCTGACGGGCCCAAGGCCAACATCGTTGATTTCAGCCCCTACGGCTACGACGAGCGTCAGTTCTGCTCACCGGGCTTCAATCTGCCGATGGGCCGCCTTTCGCGCACGCCGTACGGCTGCTACCCGCAATACCACACCTCTGCCGATACCCTTTCCTTCATCTCCAAGGAACAGTTGGAAGGCGCCTACGCACTGCTTATGCGCATTCTCGAGGTGGTTGACGCCGATCGGAAGCTCGTCAACACATGCCCGAAGGGCGAGCCGCGGCTGGGCAAGCGCGGACTGTTCCGCTCGACCGGCGGGACTGGCGTGAGCAACCGCGAAGAGGCCATGCTATGGCTCCTCAACCAGTCGGACGGTGAACGCTCGCTGCTCGATATCGCCAAACGGTCTGGCCTCGACTTTACCCTTATTAAGAGTTCCGCTGATAGTTTGATAGACTGCGGGCTGTTGGTAGATCCCGCATAAAGGCTGGTGCCGTTCATGCCAAGATTCAGGCAGGACGGGAGGGGGACGCTGTAATACTACCCCAATAACGACCATAACGTTCGCGCATTTACTGGGTTGCCATTATGAATGCTTTCCAGCACGATGCAGCCCGTCGATCAGCCCACAACCACAAAGATCTCCCCTCTATGCGACCCAACCCAAGCGACGGCGCGCCGACATCGATGGCACAGGCTGCCACGGCCGGCCAAACGGAGCGCGCCATGCCGCGGCGCCGGCGCGACAGCCTGGGCGTGAGCGTCATCCGCTACTTCATCCCCCGGAAGGCGATGCGGCGCCGGCCAAGCCTCGTCGGCCGTACGCTCATTCGCCTGCTTCTGCTGATCCGCCGCATCCGCTTTCGTTCGCTTGCCTTGGCGCTGATGGCTTTCGCCATCACCGCAGTGACAATCTCCGTCACTGCGCGCGCCATTAAGGGCCAGCCGCAGGTCGAAGTGCTGTGGGACAAGCTGCAATACTACGCCGCCAACCGCGATCGCTATTCGGTGGTTTTTCTCGGCACCAGCCGCATCTACCGCACGATCATACCCGAAGCCGTCGACGAGGCCATGCGGGAAAGTGGCTGCAACGAAACCACTTATAATTTTGGCGTTGAAGGCATGTTCAGCGTCGAGAGGGATTATGTCCTCGACAAAATTATTTCAGAACGATCCCCGGCGCTGAAAGTGATTGTTACCGAGGACGTCCTACCCTCGATTGGCAAGGCTGATGATGCAAACTATCTCAGTGATCGCGTTCGCTATTTCTACAATATTCAAAGCTTGCCAGTCTTTCTCGATAGCCTTCTGAGTTATCCAGAGTCTGCGCTCGATACGTTCTATCGACTTATTTATTTGGGCATTGGCTACGTGCGGGAGTACTCCGGCGTCAGCCACCTCGCAGGCCTGCTCCCGAAGGTCGGTCCCGATAGTGCCAGCCTCTACGACAAAGGGTTCCTGGATAACCACGGCTATCTCGCCCTCAAAGCGGAAACCGATGCTTCCTTCGAGGTGCGCCGCCGCAGTTTCGTCGAGGACGAGCAGTGGATTGTCCGCGACCGTCAGGAGCAAGACCTCAAGGGAGCGTATTCTGCCGACCCGAGGGCTGAGAAGCGCGGGGCGCATCTGGCCCAGCGTTTGGCGGACATCGCCGAAAGTGGCATCAGACCAGCAATCCTTGTGCTGCCGCAGGAGCGGCCCGAGACGACGGTGCAAGCCATCAACACCGTTATCTCGAAGCAGGTCGATACAGCACTGGTCCTCGATTACAACAAGATCACTCAATACCCAGAATTTTTTGATAGAGACCTATGGTTTGATGCCTATCATTTCACCTCTGTCGGCGCACGGCTGGCAAGTGAAATGATTGGCCGCGATCTCTGCCGCGCAATCAAGCAATAGCCCCAGAGAACCTGCCACCGCCATGCTGTTCGTAGATCCGATCTTCTTTGTCTTTTTTCTCGTTACAGCCTCGGTGTATTGGCTTCTGACCAGTCATGGCTGGCGGAAAGTCTGGCTCCTTGCCGCCAGTTATGTCTTTTACGGCGCCTGGGACTGGCGATTTCTGTTCCTGATGATTGGCTGCTCGGCCTTCAACTACGTGATGGCTCTCATCGTCGAGCGCCAGCACAAAACAGGTGCTGCACAGGCATGGATCTTGCCGGTCAGCATTTTCGCTAATCTCTCGGTCTTATTCTTCTTCAAATACTTCAACTTTTTTGCGACATCACTGACCGAGTTCGCGGCTCTCTTCGGAGCAACGGTTTCACCGGTCACCCTGCAGGTGGTACTACCGGTTGGCATCAGCTTCTTCACCTTTCAGGCGATGAGCTATTTCTTCGATGTCTACCGAAAAGACATCCCGGCCGAAAAGAGCTTCATCGACGTCTCGCTCTACATCGCTTTCTTCCCGCAGTTGGTTGCAGGACCGATCGTGCGCGCCGCCGACTTCCTGCCGCAACTCACCCGTCGGCGGTTCTTCGCAGACGTCAACCTGCGTGGCTCTCTCCTTTTGTTCGCGATCGGCTTCATCAAGAAAGCCTGCATCGCGGATAGCCTCGCACCTTACGTCGAGCGGGTTTTTGCCGACCCGGCAACCTTCGATGCCATTTCGATTTTCTCCGCTGTGATTTTTTATGCCATGCAGATCTACTGCGACTTCTCCGGCTATTCGGACATGGCAATCGGCGCGGCCGGCCTCTTGGGCTATCATCTCGTCATCAACTTCCGCGCACCTTATCTCTCGGCCAACATCACCGAGTTCTGGCGGCGCTGGCATATCAGCCTGTCGACCTGGCTGCGCGACTATCTCTACATCCCGCTCGGCGGCAACCGCCATGGTCCACGCCGGCGCGACCGCAACCTGATGCTGACGATGATCCTCGGCGGCCTGTGGCATGGCGCTTCCTACAACTTCATCGTCTGGGGGTTCATGCACGGCCTGGCGCTGATCGTCCGGCGCGAATGGGCAGCGCTGCGGCCGGCAGTCGGCGACGTCCGTCCGTTGTCACGCTTTTTCAGCGGCCTGCTGACGTTCTATTGGGTGTGCATCGCCTGGATCTTCTTCCGTGCGGCGACATTGCCGGCGGCACTCGACATCACGTACGCCTTCGTCACCCTTCGCTCGCCGGGCACGGAGCAATTGCCGCTTGGCTTGCCTTGGATCGCAGTCATCTTGCTGATGGCTTCGCAGTGGGCAGATCAGAAGTACGGCATCGTCAAGCGGATTGAGAGCGTTTCGTGGCCGGCATTCTACGGCGGCTTAGGGACGGCATCCGCGCTCGCCCTGGCTCTGGTGCCGGGCGGAGCGCTCCCTTTCATCTATTTCCAGTTCTGAACGAGCGAAACCGCGTTCAAGCCAGCACGGTGACGCCGTTCTCGGTGCAGTCCGCTGCAGCCAAACGGATAAAGGCCTCGACGACGGCGTCTGGCGGGCGCAGCGTCGCCGGATCCTCGCCCGGCACCGCGCGCGCGCGCATGGCAGTGCGCGTCGGACCGGGGTCAACCAGGTTGACCCTGAGGCGGCTATCCGCCACCTCAGCGGCGTAGGCCGCGACGAGCCACGCCAAACCCGCCTTGCTGGCGGCGTAGGCGCCGCGGAGCGTCTTGCCGCGACTGATGGCAGACGTGACGAAGATGGCACGGCCGGCATCCGAGGCACGCAGAAGGTCATCAAACGCGCGGATCAGGCGGTAGTTGGCGGTCAGGTTAAGCGCGATCACCTGATCCCATGCCGCCTGCGGCAGCTCGGCCACGCGGGCGAGCGGCCCGAGATCGGCGGCATTGCCAACCAGGATGTCGAGCCGTCCCCAGCGCATCAGGATTGCAGCCCGAATTTCCTCGATTGCGGCAGCGTCCCTGAGGTCGCGGGCAAGGATCAGCGGTTCTGCACCCGAACCGGCCATGTCTTCGGCAACACGCCCGATCCCCTCACGATTGCGGCTTACAAGCGTGAGCAGTGCCCCTTCCCGGCGAAAGGCCAGCGCAACGGCACGGCCGATGCCGCGGCTCGCGCCGGTGATCAGCGCCACCCGATCGACTAACCGACCGAGCGGCGCCTGCACTTTTAGGTTTGACTGCTGCGACGCCATCTCGACGTCTGTTCCCCCTCGAGAAGCGAGAGCTGGCGTTCCGCCGGCGGTTCCTGATAGTCGGTCAGCCGGATCGGATAGTCGCCGGTAAAACAGGCATCGCAGTACTGCGGTCGGAGAACCGCGCGCCCGGGCTCACCGAGCGCCCGATATAAACCATCGATCGAAATGTATGAAAGTGAATCAACGCCGATGTAGCGAACCATGTCCTCAAGATTTCGGTTCGCCGCCAAAAGCTCGGAACGCTCTGGCGTATCGATGCCGTAGAAACACGAATGCGTCGTCGGCGGGCTCGATATCCGCAAGTGGACCTCGCTGGCGCCGGCATGCCGCACCATCTCCACAATCTTGACCGAGGTTGTGCCGCGGACGATTGAATCGTCGACCAGAACCACGCGCTTGCCCTTCAGCCGCGCGGCATTGGCGTTATGCTTCAGGCGCACGCCGAGAAGGCGGATCTGCTGCGACGGCTCGATGAAGGTTCGGCCGATATAATGGTTGCGGATGATGCCGAGCTCAAACGGGATACCGGATGCCTCGGCGAAACCGATCGCCGCCGGAACGCCGGAGTCCGGGACCGGCACGATCAGATCGGCATCGACCGGTGCCTCCACCGCAAGTTCGGCACCGATCCGTTTGCGCGCCTCGTAGACATTGATGCCTTCCAGGGTCGAATCCGGCCGCGCAAAGTAAATGTACTCGAAAATGCAAAACCGCCGCGGCACCTTTGCGAACGGCTTGATGCTGCGCAGGCCGTCGTCATCGATCACCACCAACTCGCCCGGCTCGATATCCCGCACGAAGGTCGCGCCGATGATATCGAGCGCACACGACTCCGAGCTCAAGACCCAGGCGCCGTCGAGGCGGCCGAGTACGAGCGGGCGGACGCCGTGCGGATCACGCATGCCGATCAGTTTGCGGCGCGTCACTGCAACCAGCGAATACGCCCCCTCGATCTGGCGCAACGCGTCGACCAGCCGGTCGACGACGGTCGAATAGGAACTCGTCGCGACCAAGTGGATGATGGTTTCGGTGTCGGTCGTGGTGTGAAAGATCGAGCCGCGGCGGACAAGCTCGCGGCGGATGGCGAGTGCATTGGTGAGATTGCCGTTGTGCGCGATGGTCATGCCGCCGAACGCGAAATCGGCAAAGAAGGGCTGCACGTTGCGCAACGCCCCTTCGCCGGTGGTCGAATAGCGGACATGGCCGACGGCGATCGGACCTTTGAGGCGCTGGATTACCGCGCGGGCGCCGAAGTTGTCGCCGACAAGGCCAAGCGCACGATGGCTATGGAAGTGCTCGCCGTCGCAGCTGACAACGCCAACCGCTTCTTGTCCGCGGTGCTGAAGCGCGTGCAGGCCGAGCGCCGTCGTCGCGGCTGCGTCGGGGTGACCGAACACGCCAAATACGCCGCATTCCTCGCGGAAGCGGTCGTCGTCTAAGGACGCTGGCGTCGTTTCCACCGTCCGGATGTCCCGTCCGATCATTGCCCTGACCGGTCGGTCGGGCGCTCCGTGCCGATCAGTCGCTCAAGCTCCCTGCGCTCCCGTTGTCCATACCCTTGTTCCGGCATGGCGTCCCGCAGGCTCGAGCTCTTCGGCTCCGGAGACATCATGTCGCGCGCCAAGCGCTCGGTTTCAAGTACTTTCCTTAAGTGCTCCCGGGCGGGGTCGGCGTGCTGCTCAACCGTTCCGGTGTAACGGCTGACAACCTCCTTCAGCCAAGCGGCGCCACTTTCGACCAGCGGCAGGCTGCGTGCCTCACGCAGCCACGCCGGATGATCCTGCGGCGGCACCAGCCAGCTGACCGCGAGGTAGGCAAGGCAGATCACGAGCCCCCCCCGGGCGACACCGAACAGGAAGCCGAGCGAGCGGTCGACGGCGTTAAGCTGGCTCGACTTGACCCGCCTTGCGATCATGCCGGTCAGGATCGACAGCGCGATCAGGGCAACGAGGAAGATCGCCCCGCCGGCGGCGATATCGGCCACCAACGGCTGATCGATTACCTGCTGCGCGAGCGGACGGACCAGCGGCAGAACGAATACCACGGCAATGATGGCGCCGACCCAGGCGGCGACCGAGAGCACCTCCTGCACGAAACCGCGTGCGAAAGCCAACAGGCCTGACAGCACGAGGACCGCCAGGACAGCGCCATCGGCAACGGTGAGCGGGAAATCAGACACGTTCGGTCCTCCGCCGAGAGGGGGCCGCACCGGCGTCGGCGCGAACGAGCGCCACCAGTTCGGCTAAGTGGGAAATCTCAGTCAACGTCAGATCACGCCCCTCGGCACCGACGCGCCGGCCGGGCACGATCGCCGAGGCAAAGCCGAGCTTGGCGGCTTCCTTGAGGCGTGCACCGGCACGGGCGACGGCCCGCACTTCGCCGCCGAGGCCGACCTCCCCGAAGACGACCGTCCCGGCGTCAAGGGGCCGCGCCGTCGCAGCGGACACCAGCGCCGCCGCAACCGCGAGATCGGCGGCCGGCTCGCTAATCCGCAGGCCTCCGGCGACGTTGAGAAAAACATCGACTGTGCCCAGCACCAAGCCGCAGCGGGCCTCGAGCACGGCGAGGATCATCGCCAAGCGGCCGCTATCCCAGCCAACGACCGCGCGGCGCGGCGTCGCGAACGAGGACGGCGCAATCAGGGCCTGGATCTCGACCAGAACCGGGCGCGTCCCCTCGATGCCTGCGAAGACGGCACTGCCGGGGACATTGCGCTCGCGCTCAGCCAGAAAAAGCGCCGAAGGATTGACCACTTCTTTCAAGCCGGCATCCGTCATCTCGAAGACACCGATCTCGTCGGTCGGGCCGAAGCGGTTCTTGACCGCCCTTAAGATGCGGAACTGATGACCGCGCTCACCCTCGAAGTAAAGGACGGTATCGACCATGTGCTCCAGCACACGCGGGCCGGCGATCATTCCCTCCTTGGTCACGTGGCCAACCAGGAAGATGACGAAGCCACGCCGCTTGGCTAGGGTGATCAGGGCCTGCGACGACGCGCGCACCTGGGCCACCGTTCCGGGCGCCGATTCAAGCGCGTCGAGGAACAGCGTCTGCACCGAGTCGACGACCACGACATCGACTGGCCCGTCGCTCTCCAGCGTCGCTGCGATGTCACGCACCGAGGTTGCCGACGCCAGCCCCACCGGCGCCGTGCGCACGCCCAGCCGGTCGGCGCGCATCCGCAGCTGATCGACCGCTTCCTCGCCCGAGATGTAGATGCACCGCACCTGGGTCGCGAGCGCGGCGGCAGCCTGCAGCAGCAGGGTCGACTTGCCGATGCCGGGATCGCCGCCGATCAGGAGCGCACTGCCAGGCACCAGACCGCCGCCGGTCACCCGGTCCAGCTCGCCGATGCCGCTCTCCAGGCGGTCGATTGGCTTCAGCGGGCCGTCGAGCGCAATCAGCTCGATCCGCCGTCCGGGCGCCCCGCCGCTGCGCTCCAACGCGCCGCCGGCACCGATCTCGCTCACTTCCTCGACCAACGCGTTCCATGCCCCGCAGTCGTCGCAGCGGCCGCTCCACTTCGGCTGGACGCTGCCACACTGCTGGCATACGTAGCTCTTCGTCGGTCGAGCCATCCCCTACCCTCGCCCGGCAGCGCCCGGCTTAAGCCCGAACCGCCATTTGGATCGGTCCTTCGGCGCGGCCGTGAATGAACTGATCGACGCGGGGGTCGCCGGAGGCATCGACGTCCGCCACCGGCCCGGCCCAGATGATCGCGCCTTGGTAGAGCATGGCGATGCGGTGCGCAATCTTGCGCGCACTCGCCATGTCGTGAGTGATCGAAAGCGCCGACGCCCCGACCTCGCGGGTGGTCTTGACGATCAGCGAGTTGATGACGTCCGCCATGATCGGATCGAGCCCAGTCGTGGGTTCATCGAAGAAGATGATCTCGGGATCGGCAGCGATGGCGCGCGCCAGCGCGACGCGCTTTTGCATGCCGCCCGACAGCTCCGAAGGGACCAAGTCGCAGACGTCCGCGCCGAGGCCGACCTGGGCGAGCTTGGCGACGGCGATGCCGCGTGCGTCGTGCCGGCGGATCTTTTGCTGGGCCAGGAGGCCGAACGTGACGTTCTCCCACACTGGCAGGCTGTCGAAGAGAGCGGCGCCCTGGAAAAGCATGCCGAACTTGCGACCGATTTCGTCGCGTGGTTCCCCGCGCAGGCCGACGCTCTCGACACCGTCGATGAGGATGCTGCCGGCGTCCGGCTCCATCAAGCCCAGGATGCACTTCAGCAGCACCGACTTGCCGGACCCGGAACCGCCGATCACGACCACCGACTCACCTGATCCTAGGTCGAGATCGATGCCATCAAGCACGACCTTGCGGCCAAAGGCCTTGCGCAGGCCGCGGATGGTGATCTTCGGCGACGCAGCGTTCATTTTGCGAAGAAGAGTTCGGTGAGGACGTAGTCAAAGCACAAGATCAGGATCGAGGCGGAGACGACGGCGCTCGTTGTCGCCTGACCGACCCCTTGCGCGCCGCCGCGCGACGTGTAGCCATGATAGCAACCCATCAGGCTGATGATGAAGCCGAATACCGCCGCCTTGACGAGGCCGGAAACGACATCGTCAACATGCAAGGCTTCGAACGTGTTCTGCAGGTAGTTGGCCGGGTTGAAGCCGAGCTTGTAAACGGCAACGATGAAGCCGCCGAAAATGCCGATGATATTGGCGATGATCACAAGGAGCGGCAGCACGATTACGCCTGCGATCAGACGCGGCGCCACCAGATATTTCATCGGGTTGGTCGAGAGCGTCGTCAATGCGTCGAGCTGCTCCGTGACCCGCATCGTGCCGATCTCGGCTGCCATCGCCGCGCCGATGCGACCCGCGACCATCAACCCCGCCAGCACGGGTCCGAGTTCGCGCGTGATCGAGACGACGACGACGTTGGCAATCGCGCCTTCGGCGGAAAAGCGGGCAAACCCGACGTAGCTCTGCAGCGCCAGCACCATGCCGGTGAAGATCGCCGTGAGCCCGACCACCGGCAGCGAGTAGTAGCCGATGTCGATCAGTTGCCGGCCGATGCTGCGGAGGTAGAACGGCGGCCGCAGGCAGTGGCTCAGCGCCTCCACCCCGAACAAGGTCAGGCGCCCGACGACGGCAAAGAACGACAGCGCGAAGGCGCCGACAAGCTGGAGCGTATTCATTGCTGCAGAGCGTCCGCGGCGCGGTAGACGCGAGCGTAGCGCGATCCCAGCGCCGTCAGGATCTCATAGCCGATGGTACCAGCACGCGCGGCCACGGCATCGACCGTCTGAGCGGCACCGATCAGCTCGACAAAGGCCCCCGGGCAGGCAATCTCCGCCGGCACGGCCGAGACATCGACGGTGATCAAATCCATGGACACCCGCCCGACAAGTGGCACCTCGAAGGCGCCGAGGGTGGCGCGGCCACGATTGCTGAGGCTGCGAAGGTAGCCATCCGCATAGCCGACGGCAACAGTTGCAATGCGGCTCGGCTGCGCAACAGCGTAAGTGGCGCCGTAGCCGACCGTCTTTGGCGGGACGACGGTCCGCACCTGCAGGATCCGGGCGCGCAAGGTGACCACCGGCCGCATTGGATTTGGCCCGCCCGCAAGCGGCTGAACACCATAGAGCGCGGCACCGGGACGGGCGAGATCGAAGTGGTACGGATCGCCCAGGAAGATACCGGCCGAGTTCGCGAGCGACGCTTGCGGCCGTGCTGGTGCGAGCACCGGCGCCAGCGCATCGAGCGCCTCACCAAAGGCTTGGCGCTGCCCCTCATTCAAGGGGTGCTCAGGCTGGTCGGCGCAGGCCAAGTGGCTCATCACCAGCACGGGTGCGACGCCCGCGAGCCGGTTAGGATCTTGGACCAAGCGTGCAAGCTCGTCCGCCGGCAGACCCAGGCGCGCCATGCCGGTATCGATATGCAGTGCCGCCGGCAGGCGCGCCTCGCGGCGGCGGGCGACTGCAGACCAGGTTTCGATGTCGCCGAGCGAATTCAGGACCGGCGTCAACCCGTGCGCGATAAGGGCCTCGTCCGCCCCTGGCAATAGCCCATTGAGGACATAGACAGCGGCCGTCGCGGGGGTGGCCGCTTCGGCGGCGCCCGCAAGCACGGCCCGGACCTCGATCCCCTCCTCGATCGTAGCGACAAAGAAGGAGCGACAGCCGGCTGTTGCAAGGGCAGCGGTAACCTCCCGCGCGCCGAGGCCATAGGCGTTGGCCTTCACCGCCGCACCGAGGCTGGCACCGGGGCGCAGCCGCTCGCGCAACAGCTGCCAGTTGGCAACCACGGCGCCGAGATCGATGGTCAGGACCGCCGCGGCATGATCAGCAACAGGAGCCACGGACGCCCCTAACGGTCGTCGACGTGCGTGATTTCGGCATCGCGGAAGGCGGTCACCGCGGCGTCGAAGATCAGCGGCACGTTGCCGGTGGGACCGTGCCGCTGCTTGGCAATCAGCACCTCCGCCTTGTTGGCAACCGTTTCCAGCCGCCGCTGCCAGGCCTCGTACTTCTCGATACCGTCGCGATCGGCGGCATGCGCGTTCGGCTGCTGGCGTTGGACGTAATACTCCTCGCGAAAGATGAACATCACCACGTCGGCGTCCTGCTCGATCGTGCCGGACTCGCGCAGATCCGCAAGCTGCGGCCGCTTGTCCTCCCGCTGCTCGACGGCACGCGAGAGCTGGGACAGCGCCAGGATCGGGACGTTCAACTCCTTCGCCAAGGCTTTGAGACCACGGGTGATTTCGGAGAGTTCCTGCACGCGGTTTTCGTACCGGTTTGCCGCCGATGGCGCGATCAGCTGCAGGTAATCGACGACGATCATGCCGAGATGATGCCGGCGCTTCATTCGCCGGGCGCGCGTGCGCATGGCGCTGATCGAGAGCGCCGGCGTATCGTCGATAAAGAATGGCAGCCGCTGCAACTCTTGCGCCGCATGGACGAGGTCCGGGAACTTGTCGGACGTTACCTGGCCGCGGCGGATCTTCTCAGACGACACGCCGGTCTGCTCGGCGAGGATGCGCGTGGCAAGCTGTTCACGCGACATTTCGAGCGAGAAGAAGCCGACCACGGCGCCGTCCTCGGCGATTGTCCCGCCGTCAGGCCTCTTGACGAGCCGACAGGCGCGGGCGGCATGGAAGGCTATGTTGGTCGCAAGCGCGGTCTTGCCCATCGACGGCCGTCCGGCAAGGATAAGCAGATCCGAGGGGTGCAGGCCGCCCAGCTTTTCATCGAGATCACGAAAACCGGATGGCACGCCGCTCAACAGCCCCTGGCGCTTGTGCGCGGCCTCCGCTTGCCGCAGGGCGCGTGTCATCGCCGTCTCGAACGTCTCGAACCCGCTCTCAAGCGTGCCCGCTGTCGCGAGGTCGTACAGCCGCTGCTCGGCACCTTCGATCTGGAGGAATGCGGTCTCCTCGATCTCGGCTTGGTAGGCGCGGTTAACGACGTCCTCGCCAAGCGTGATCAGTTCGCGGCGCAACGCCAGATCGTGGACAAGGCGGCCGTAGTGGGCGGCGTCGATGACCGAGACCGCCGCCTCAGCGAGCCGGAACAGATAAGCGGCGCCACCAACATCGCTCAAGCGCTCGCCCTGCTCAAAATAGGCCTTGAGCGTCACCGGGTCAGCGACTTGGCTGCGATCGATCAGCCGTTGGCAGGCCTCGAAGATCAGGCGGTGTTCGGCAAGCGCGAAGTGCTCGGGCCGCAGGTAATCGGCGATCCGCTCGTAGGCGCGATTGTTGACCAGGATGGCCCCCAACAGCGCCGCCTCCGCCTCGACATTGTGCGGCGGCCGGCGCAGGCCGGGTATGCGAATTTCGGGCGCACCGACAGTGAGCGTTGTCGTGGTCATCGCAAGACGGAAACCCCGTACGGGACCTTTGCGCGCGGCCCCTGTTTCGTTACGACGGAGTTTGCCCGAAAACCGCGCCCGGCGGCAGCCCCCGCCCCTGTGGAACCAGGGGACAGTTTCCGCGCTTGCTGTGGATAAGGCGTGAAAACACCAATAGCGGAGAAAGGGTTAGGCCTCTTCCTCCACTTCTTCAGCAGCAGCGGCAGCAGCAGCAGCAGCAGCGGCCTCCTCGGCTTCACGCGCTTCCTCCGCGGCGGCGGCGGCCGCTGGCGAGAGCGCCGTTGTACCGGTCTTGAGCTGTGTCTCCGCCTCATCACGCGAACGGGCAACGCTTCAACAGCAATATGAACTCGCCGCTGTTTATCGGGACAGGCTAAAAGCCTTGGTCGCCGTACAAAGCCGTCAGGATGCGACCAACGGAAAACTTGAAGAAGCTGATGTGATTGCCGCCTATAAGGATGGTGGTCAAACCTGTATCGAAGTGTTTTTCTATCGCGCGGGACAGAACTGGGGCAATAAGGCTTATTTTCCACGACACGACATGGATCAGCAGATTGGTGAAATCCTTCCCGCTTTTATTTCCCAGTTTTATGACAATAAAATGGCCCCTAAAAAAATACTGATCAACAGTAGTATAAAGCAAAAAGCACTGCTTGAAGAGGCACTATCCATGAATGCCGGACACAAGGTCAAAATCACCATGCCGCAACGGGGCGCCAAT
>Ga0116151_10004122_pt1 | contig 12805 bp, 9 predicted proteins | sample AD_UKC117_MetaG_FD_89893 | JGI IMG/M metagenome (GOLD analysis project Ga0116151, IMG submission 89893) | Active sludge microbial communities of municipal wastewater-treating anaerobic digesters from Hong Kong - AD_UKC117_MetaG | ecosystem: Engineered > Bioreactor > Anaerobic > Digestate... | reverse complement strand
GAAAATGGTGGTGTGTGGGACACGGCCGTGTCCGAAAGTCCCGCACGGGACAGGGCGCCGGGGAGGCGTATGGGCGCCCGCCCTCAGTCCCGCGCTTTCGGGCGGTGGACATGGGCGCTCTGGACGAGGCCGAAGGCGGCGAGCAGCACCAGCATGGCCGAGCCGCCGTAGGAGACGAGCGGCAGCGGCACGCCCACCACCGGCATCAGCCCCATGACCATGCCCATGTTGACCGAGAAGAAGAGGAAGAAGGTCACCGCGATGCCGGCGGTCAGCAGTGCGCCGAAGCGGTCGCGGTTCGAGATCGCCGAGACGATGCAGAAGACGATGATCAGCGTGTAGAGCGCGAGCAGCGTCATGGTGCCGAGATAGCCGAATTCCTCAGCGAGCGTGGTGAAGATGAAATCGGTGTGCTTCTCGGGCAGGAAATTGAGCCGGCTCTGGGTGCCCTGCATGTAGCCGCGCCCGGCGAGCCCGCCCGATCCCATGGCGATCTTGGCCTGGGTGATGTGATAGCCCGCGCCGAGCGGATCGGCGGAGGGGTCGAGGAAGGTGAAGATGCGGCGGAACTGGTAATCCTCGAGCAACTGCCAGTCGGTGCCCTGGGATTTCAGCACGGTGGTCACGAGCCCGACCCCGCTGGCCAGCGCCGCGGCGAAGTACCAGAGGCTGACGCCGGCGAGGAACATCACCGCGCCGCCGCCCATCATCAGGAGCAGCGCCGTGCCGAGGTCGGGCTGCTTGAGCACAAGTGCTGTCGGCGCGAGGATCAGCAGGAGCGGCAGGATCACCCAGAGCGGCCGGGAGACCTTGGCCGGGTCGAGCCAGTCGTAATAGGCCGCGAGCGCCATGACGAGGGCGATCTTCATCAGCTCCGAGGGCTGGAGCTGGAAGAAGCCGAGGTCGATCCAGCGCTGCGCGCCCATGCCGATCTCGCCCATGATCTCCACGAGGATCAGGAGCGCGAAGGTGCCGAGATAGGCGAGGGGGGCGATGGCCCGCCAGAAGCGGATATGGATCATGGCGATGCCGATCATCGCCACGATGCCGATGCCGAAGCGGATCATCTGCGGCCGCGCCCAGGGCTGGAGCGCGCCGCCCGCCACGGAATAGAGCATCAGGAAGCCCGCCGAGGCCACCGCCGCGAGCAGCAGGATCAGCGCCCAGTTGAGCGCGAGCAGCTTGGCCGCCCCGCGCGGGGTCGCGCCGCGGGCGCTCTCGAAGGCGCTCATGCCCGGTCCCGGGCCGGCGTGGCCGCGCTCGCGTCGGGTTCGGCCTGGGGCTCGCGGGCCGCGCGCTCGGCCTCGATCGCGCCGCGCTGCTCGGCGGGATAGGCGCTGAGCGGCGCCGGGCCGCCGTAGAGCGCGAAGCCGAGGATGTCGCGGGCGATGGGGGCGGCCGCCGCCGAGCCGCCGCCGCCGTGCTCGACGATCTGGGCGATGGCGTAGCGGGGATTGTCGTAGGGCGCGAAGGCCACGAAGAGCGCGTGGTCGCGACGGTTCCAGGGCAGTTGCTCGTTCCTGGTCACGCCCGCGGCGCGCTCGGCGGCGGTGATGTTACGGACCTGGCTCGTGCCGGTCTTGCCGGCCATGAGGTTCGCCGGATCGACGAAGCGCGAGCGATAGGCGGTGCCTTCGTTGGAGACGGCGAACATGCCGCCGCGCACCACCTCGAGATGCTTCGGCGCGATCGCCAGCGGCTCGGCGGCGGGGATCTCGACCGGCTCGCCGCCCACGGCCCGCACCAGCCGCGGCGCGATGCTGCGCCCGCCGGCGATGCGGGCGGCGTAGACGGCGAGCTGCAGCGGCGAGGCGAGGGTGAAGCCCTGGCCGATCCCGTAGTTGAAGCTGTCGCCGGTGGTCCATTTCTCGCTGCGGTGGATCTTCTTCCATTCGGCATCGGGCATGTTGCCGGCGGCAACCGCCGGCATCGGCAGGTCGTGGGCGATGCCGAGGCCGAGCTTGTGGGCCATGGCGGAGATGGCGTCGGGGCCGACCCGTCGGGCCATCTCGTAGTAGAAGACGTCGCAGGATTGCGAGAGGCTGCGGCGCATGTCGACGGTGCCGTGGCCGCCGTGCTTCCAGCAATGGAAGCGCCGCTTGCCGAGGCTGGTCGAGCCGCCGCAGAAGACCGTGTCGCCGGGCCGCGCCGCGCCGGTCTCGAGCGCGGCGAGCGCGACGCACATCTTGAAGGTCGAGCCCGGCGGATAGGTGCCGGCGACGGTCTTGTTCGAGAGCGGCCGGTATTCGTCGTTCAGGAGCGCGTTCCATTCGCCCGACCGGATGCCGAAGACGAAGCTGCTGGGATCGAAGCCCGGCGCCGAGGCCAGCGCCACGATGTCGCCGTTCTGCACGTCGATCACCACCGCGGCCGCGCTCTGGCCCTCCATGCGCTGCATGGCGTAGATCTGGAGCTCGGCGTCGATGGTGAGGTTCACGTCCCGGCCGGACTGGCCCTCGGTGCGGCCGAGCTCGCGCATGACCCGGCCCGCGGCGCTGACCTCGATGCGCTGGTTGCCGGCATGCCCGCGCAGGAGCGGCTCGAGCCGCTCCTCGACGCCGGTCTTGCCGATCTGGAAGCGGGGGATCTGCAGCACCGGATCGGGATCCTCGAGCTTCTCGAGGTCGCGCTCGGAGACCGGCCCGACATAGCCCACCACATGCGCGGTGCTCGGGCCGTCGGGGTAGAAGCGGCTGAGTCCCACCTCCGGCTCGACGCCGGGCAGGACGGGCGAATTGGCGGCCACGCGCACCACGTCGTCCCAGGAGAGATGCTCGGCGACCACCACCGGCACGAAGGCGCTGCGCGCCATCATCTCGCGCAGCACCCGGTCGCGGGCCTCCTGCGGCAGGTCGATGATCGTCGCGAGCCGCGCGAGCACTGCCGCCGGGTCGCCGGCCTGCTCGCGCACCATCACGATGCGGTAGTTCTGGCGGTTGCCGGCGAGCAGGCGGCCGTCGCGGTCGAGGATGTTGCCGCGGGCCGGCGGGAGCAGCCGGATGTTGATGCGGTTCTCCTCGGCGAGCAGGCGGTATTTCTCGTTCTGGAGGATCTGGAGGTCGCGCATGCGCCAGCCGAGCGCACCGATCACCCCGAACTGGAGCCCCAGCAGCATCAGGCCGCGTCGTGTGATGCGGGGCGGGGGCGTATCGGCGGGGCGCCTCATGTCAGCCGCTCCCGCGGATGCGCGCGTTCCGCCGTGCGAAGGCGCACGCCCCAGGCGACGGCCAGTGCCACCAGCGGATAGGCGAGCGCGGTCGCCACGAGGTAGCGCAGCAGGTCGTAGGGCGCCGGCGCCTCGGCGAAGGTGAGGCGCAGGGCCGCGTATATCCCGGCGAGGATCAGTGCATAGCCGATCGCGGCCGCGGCCCATTCGGCCGGGAAGGGAAGGCCGCGGAGCAGGATCCGGTTGCGGCCGGCGACCTCTGCCGCGAGCAGCAGCCCGAGCGCGCCGAGGCCGATCGGGCGCGACAGCAGGATGTCCGCCGCGAGGCCGAGCCCGACGAGCAGCCAGACCGGGGGGGCATCCGGGGCGCGCAGCACCCAGGCGATGACCAGGCAATAGAGCAGATCGGGCGGCACCAGCATGCCGCCGGGGCCGAGCGGGATCAGTGCGGCATGGATCGCCACCACGCCGAGCAGCAGCAGGAGGCCGGTGCGGGCCGGGCGCGAGAGGGCGCGCGCGCCGCTCACTGCCTCGCCTCCGGGGGGGCGGGGGGGAGGTCGGGCTGCGCCGCCAGCGGGCCGATGATCTCGCCGGGGCCCTCGATCACCGGGGGCGGGGCGCGGCGGAGCACGCGCACGAAGTCGAGGCGGCGGTAGTCGGCGGCGGGCCGCAGGCGCTGGCGCCCGTCGGCGCCGAGCGTCACGCGCCCGATCAGGATGTCCGGCGGATAGAGCCCGCCGTCGCCGGTGGAGACGACCCGGTCGCCGGGCCGCAGCGCCTCGGCCTGGCCGACGAAGTCGAGTGGCGGCGCGACGCTGTTGTCGCCCGAGACCATCACCCGCTGCCCGGAGGGCAGGACCACCCCGGGCACCCGGCTCGAGGCGTCGGTGAGCAGGATGACCCGGGCCGAGCGCTCGCCGACCCCGGCGATGCGGCCGACGAGCCCGAGGCCGTCGACCACGGTCGAGCCGTCCGAGACGCCGTCGGCGCGCCCGACATTGACCATGGCCGAGCGGCGGAAGGGGCTGCCGGCATCGGCCATCACCTCGGCCGTCACGTAGGTCAGCCGCGGATTGAGCCGGACGTTGTTGAGCGCGAGCAGCCGGGCGTTCTTCTGCTCCAGCTGCAGCGCCGCCTCGCGCCAGCCCTGCATGCGCTGGACCTCGCGGCGCAGCTCCTCGTTCTGCTGGTAGACCCGGCGCCAGGCCCGCAGGTCCGCGATCATGCGCGCCGTCGCCGCCACCGGGCGCAGGGTCCATTCGAATCCTGGGGTGACGCGGTCGAGCAGGGTGACGCGGAACTGCTCCACCCGGGCGTTGTCGATGCGCCAGACCAGGAAGAGCGCCAGCAGCAGACCGGCGGAAATCAGGATCAGCAGTCTGCGCAGGCTGCCGAAGTAATCGGGATCGGAATCTTTGCCCAACGCCACGCCGTGTCTATGCCTCTGGCTGGGCCGAGCGGCGGCCCGCCCGGACGGATCTCGCGCCCGCCTCAGGTCCCGTATTCTAGCACATGCGAGAGCTGGCTTTCAAATTCGAGCGACTTGCCGGTCCCGAGCGCCACGCAGTTCAGCGGATCCTCCGCCACGGTGATCGCGAGCCCGGTCTGCTCGCGGAGCGCGAGGTCGAGATCGCCGAGCAGGGCGCCGCCGCCGGTGAGCATCACGCCGCGGTCGACGATGTCGGCGGCGAGGTCCGGCGGGGTCTGTTCCAGCGCGGTCATCACCGCCTCGACGATGGTCTGCACGGTCTCCGACAGCGCCTCGGCGATCTGGGCCTGGGTGATCTCCATCTCCTTGGGCACGCCGTTGAGCAGGTCGCGCCCGCGCACGTCGATCCGCCCGCCGACGCCGTCGTCGGGCATGCGCGCGGTCCCCATCTCGGTCTTGAGCCGCTCGGCGGTCGATTCGCCGATCAGAAGATTGTGCTGGCGGCGCAGGTAGCTGACGATGGCCTCGTCCATGCGGTCGCCGCCGACCCGCGCGCTGCGGGCATAGACCACGTCGCCGAGCGAGAGAACCGCCACCTCGGTGGTGCCGCCGCCGATGTCCACGACCATGTTGCCGGTGGGCTCGGCGATCGGCATGCCGGCGCCGATGGCGGCGGCGATCGGCTCGGAGATCAGGCCGGCCTTGCGCGCGCCCGCGGCCATGACGCTCTCGCGGATGGCGCGCTTCTCGACCGGGGTGGCGCCGTGGGGCACGCAAACGAGGATCTTGGGCTTGGCCCAGCCGCCGCCGCGGTGGACCTTGCGGATGAAATGCTTGATCATCTCCTCGGCGACGTCGAAATCGGCGATGACGCCGTCGCGCAGCGGCCGGATCGCCTGGATCGAGCCGGGGGTGCGACCGAGCATCTGCTTGGCCTCCTCGCCGACCGCGAGCACGCGCTTCTTGCCGTCCTTGACCGAATAGGCGACCACCGAGGGCTCGTTGAGCACGATGCCCTTGCCCTTGATGTAGATGAGGGTATTCGCCGTGCCGAGATCGATCGCCATGTCGGACGAAAAAAGGCCTCTCAATCCGCCGATCATGCGCTTTGCCCTTCGACCTCGAACCGGGTTGTCGTCGTCGTTTCCTTGCGCGCCGGGACGCCCGGTCCATATAGGCCGCCGCGAAACTCAGCGTAAAGGCCCCGTCAAGCCGGACCGGGTGCGAGAAGGCATTTTTTTACAACTTTGAGTTGAACTGTTGCCCAATTGCACGGCTTCGCCACCCCGCCTTCGCGGGCCGGAGATCCGTGTGCCGCGGCAGGCGGCAGCGGGGCCGGTGCATCGGGGTTCCGGCGCCCGGCGCGAAGCCGCGAAGGCCGCATCGCGCCGGGCCGGCGTGCTCAGGCGGTCACCGCATCCTCCTTGTCGGAATGGCCGGTGAGGAGCTCCTGCGACACGACATGCGCGGATTCGCCAGGATGCACCGCGCGTGCCCAGAGGTAGAAGCCGAGGCCGATCACCGCCCAGCCGCCGGCGATCGCCCATTCATAGGGCCAGACCAGCGCCGCGGGGCTGCCGGGCATGTATAGGAAGATGATCCCGACGGCGAGGATCAGCGCGCCATACCCGACCGCCATGCCGTTGCGCACGTAGAAGGGCCGGTTCATCTCCGGCTCGCGCTTGCGCAGCACGAGGAACGACGCGGCCACCGCCGCATAGGCGACCACGATCCCCAGGCCGCCGGCATCGACCAGCCAGACCAGCGCCCCGCGCCCGAAGAGCGGCGCGATCACCGAGAGCGCGCCGACCATCAGGATGGCGTTGACGGGGGTGTTGTACCTGGGGTGCATCCGGCCGAGGAAGGCCGGCAGCATGCGGGCATGCGCCATGGCGTAGATCGCGCGGCTGCCGCCGACGAGAAACGCGTTCCAGCTCGTGATGATGCCGCCGATGCCGGCCAGCACCAGGAGCTTGCCCGCCCAGGAGCCGCCGAAGACCGTGGTCATGGCATCGGCCACCGCCAGGTTCGAGGTCGCGGATTCCTCCGCCGACAGGGCCAGCGACACCGCCAGGATGATCGCGATGTACCAGGCCACCGCCATCACCACCGAGATCACCAGGATCCGGCCGATCTGCTTGTAGGGCAGGTCGATCTCCTCGGCCGCCTGCGGGATGACGTCGAAGCCCACGAACATGAAGGGCGTCATGATCAGCACCGCCAGCATGCCCTTGGCACCGCTGACGAAGAGCGGCTCCATGTTGGCGCCTTCGCCGTTGAAGAGCGCCCCGGTGATCAGCATGATGCCGACGACCAGGATCAGGAGCGTCACGACCTTCTGCAGCAGCGCGCTCGACTTGATGCCGAGGATGTTGATCCAGGTCATGACCACCGCGCCGACCATCCCGACCAGCGCCCAGGTGAAATAGACCTCCGACCCGGCGAAGGTCCACATCAGCCCGACCTTGTAGTTGGGGAAGAGATGCTCGACGACCGTCGGCAGCGCCACCGCCTCGAAGGCCACGACCGAGATATAGCCCAGGATGATCGCCCAGGTGCAGAGGAAGGACCCGCCCATCCCGAAGGCGCGGTGGCTGTAGACATGCTCGCCGCCGGTCAGCGGCATCGCGGCGGCGAGCTCTGCGTAGGTCAGGCCGATCAGGATCACCGCCACGCCGCCGATGGCAAAGGCGAGCATCGCGCCGAGCGCCCCGGCCGATTGCACCCAGCCGCCCGCCAGCACCACCCAGCCCCAGCCGATCATCGCGCCGAAGGCGAGCGCCAGCACCTCCTTGTTGTTCAGAACACGTACGAAATTGCCTTGTGACATCACCCCGATCCCTCGTTCGGTAATTTGCTGCCGGTCCGGGCGCGGCCGCTTCCGCGCATGCGGAGGCGCCGGGCGGACACGAGAACCGCGTAATCGTCAACCGTTCACGGGCAGCATGCTGCCTCAATCGCCGTTCGATTGGAAGACATCAGTTTCGCGACAGGGGATCGGCGGGTGGCGCGGAGGACGGGCGATGTCCGGGGGAGCCGCTCGCGGAACCCGGTCCCGACCGCAGGGCGACCGGGACCGGGCAGGCGAGGGGGCCGCGCGGCTCAGGCGCTCGCGGCGTCCGGGGCGGACTTGAGCCGGCGCACCAGGAGCTTGTTGAGCGCGTTCACATAGGCCTTGGTGGAGGCCACGACCGTGTCGGTGTCGGCGGACTGGCCGGTGACGATCTTGCCGTTCTCCTCCATGCGCACGCTCACCGTGGCCTGGGCATCGGTGCCCTCGGTCACCGCATGGACCTGGTAGAGCTGCAGCTGCGCCTCGTGCGGGACCAGCGCCTTGACCGCGATGAAGGCCGCATCGACCGGGCCGTCGCCGGTGGCGTGCACGCTCTGCTCCCGGCCGTCGATGGTCAGCGTCAGCTCGGCGGATTGCGGGCCTTCGGTGCCGCAGACCACGCGCAGGTGCTTCAGCTGGATGCGGTCGTTCGCGGCATTGGTGTCGGTGTCCTGCATCAGCGCGACGAGGTCGTCGTCATAGACCTCCTTCTTGCGGTCGGCGAGTTCCTTGAAGCGCACGAAGACGTCGTTGAGCTGGTTGTCGCCCAGCTTGTAGCCCAGCTCCTGCAGCTTGGAGCGCAGCGCCGCGCGGCCCGAATGCTTGCCCATGACCAGGCTGGTGGCGTTCAGGCCCACGTCCTCGGGGCGCATGATCTCGAAGGTCTGCGCGTCCTTCAGCATTCCGTCCTGGTGGATGCCGCTCTCGTGGGCGAAGGCGTTCTTGCCGACGATCGCCTTGTTGAACTGCACCGGGAAGCCCGAGACCGTGGCGACGAGCCGCGACGCCTGCATGATCTTCCTGGTGTCGATGCCGGTGCGGAAGGGCAGGATGTCGTTGCGCACCCGCATCGCCATCACCACCTCCTCGAGCGCGGTATTGCCCGCCCGCTCGCCGAGGCCGTTGATGGTGCATTCGATCTGCCGCGCCCCGGCTTCGACCGCCGCCAGGCTGTTGGCCGTCGCCATGCCGAGGTCGTTGTGGCAATGGGTCGCGAAGACCACCTCGTCGGCCCCCGGCACCCGCGCGCGCAGCATGCGGATCAGCTCCGCGCTCTCCCGCGGGGCGGTGTAGCCGACGGTGTCGGGGATGTTGATCGTGGTGGCCCCCGCCTTGATGGCGATCTCGATCACCCGGCAGAGATAATCGTGCTCGGTGCGGGTGGCATCCATCGGCGACCATTGCACGTTGTCGCAGAGGTTGCGGGCGTGGGTCACCGTGTCGTGGATCCGCTCGGCCATCTGGTCCTGGTCGAGGTTGGGAATCGCCCGGTGCGACGGCGAGGTGCCGATGAAGGTGTGGATGCGCGGCCGCCGGGCGTGCTTCACCGCCTCCCAGCAGCGGTCGATGTCCTTGTAGTTGGCCCGCGCCAGCCCGCAGACCACCGCATTCTGCGCCTGGCGCGCGATCGCGCTCACGGCCTCGAAATCGCCCTCCGAGGCGATCGGGAAGCCGGCCTCGATGATGTCGACGCCCATCTCGTCGAGCAGGGCGGCGATCTGGAGCTTCTCCTCCAGCGTCATGGTGGCGCCGGGCGATTGCTCGCCGTCGCGCAGGGTCGTGTCGAAGATCAGGACATGGTCCTGATGGGGTGTCGTCTCGGTCATTTCTTGCTTTCCTCGGATTCCGGGCTTCTTCGGCGCTGTCGTGGCGACCCCTGAGCGCGCGCGCCGGATCCGGCCGCGCTCAGAGGCTCGTAAGAAGAAGCAGGCCGAGCGGGAACCCCCGGCAAATTGCCGGTCCGCCGCTCGTGCATGTCCGCGCCGGGTTCCACATGGCGCGGAGTATATACGCGGGCCGGCCGAGATAAAGTGCGAAAATCAAGGTTCGGCTGCATGCGGGCCGGGGGAAATGGATATGGGACCGCCCCGTCCGCCCGAGGTCTGGGAGAGCCAGTGTCACCATCCCGCCCGGCGGGCAGCGCCGGGAAACGCCCGCCCCGCCCCGTCACGCCGAAGGCGTGCCTCCGGCCCGACGCGGGCGCTTCGCTTCCGCCCGGGTCGGGCGCTGCCCTTATTTGTGGCATTGAGGTGAGAAGACTCCAGACGCATTCGCCCCGGCATGCGGCCTCCCCGGTCTGGACGCCGGCCGGCGTGTCTGAGACAAGTCCGATCTGGGGCGTCGCGCGCCGGGCGGGGCGGACCCAGGACCTCGGGGGACGTGGCGTGGACGCGGGCAGCGCAGCGAAGGCGACGGGGCGGGGGGCGCTGGCACCGCTAGCGAACCCGACGTTCCGCAGCTTCTGGCTGGCGACCCTCGCCTCGAGCTTCGGCGGGCTGATCCAGGCGGTCGGCGCCGCCTGGACGATGACCAGCATCTCCGGATCGGCAGACATGGTCGCGCTAGTGCAGGCCTCCACCACGCTGCCGATCATGCTGTTCTCGCTGGCCTCGGGCGCGATCGCCGACACCTTCAACCGCCGAAGCGTGATGCTGGCGGCGCAGTTCGGCATGCTCGCCGTCTCCGTGGCGCTGGCGCTCGCGGCCTACTGGGACCTGCTGACGCCCTGGCTGCTGCTCGGCTTCACCTTCCTGATCGGCTGCGGCGTGGCGCTGAACAACCCCTCCTGGCAGGCCTCGATCGGCGAGATCGTGCCGCGCGAGGATCTGCCCGCGGCGGTGGCGCTCAACAGCGTCGGATTCAATCTGTCGCGCAGTGTTGGCCCGGCGATCGGCGGCGCCATCGTCGCGGCGGCCGGCGCCGCGGCCGCCTTCGCGGTGAACGCGCTCAGCTATCTCGCGATCATCGCGGCGCTCCTACGCTGGCGCACCGTGCCAGGGAGCGGCAGGCTGCCGCCCGAGAGCCTCGGGGCGGCGATGGGGGCCGGGCTGCGCTACGTGGCGATGTCGCCGCACCTCGCCCGGGTGCTGCTGCGCGCCTTCCTCTTCGGACTGAGCACGATCGCGGTGCTGGCGCTCCTGCCGCTGGTGGCGCGCAACCTGGTGGACGGCGGAGCGCTGACCTACGGGCTCCTGCTCGGCGCCTTCGGGCTCGGCGCGGTGGGGGGCGCCTTCGCCGCCGCACGGCTGCGGGCCTGGCTCTCGAGCGAGGCGCTGGTGCGGCTCGCCTTCGCGGCCTTCGCGGTCTGCGCGGCCGTCGCCGGGGTGAGCACCAGCGCCCTCCTGACCGCCGCGGCGCTGGCGCTCGGCGGTGCCAGCTGGGTGCTGGCGCTCTCGCTCTTCAACGTGACGGTGCAGCTCTCCACGCCGCGCTGGGTGGTCGGGCGCTCGCTCTCGCTCTACCAGACCGCGGTCTTCGGCGGCATGGCGCTCGGGAGCTGGCTCTGGGGCCTCGTCGCCGAGGGGCACGGGTCCGAGGTGGCGCTGCTCGCCGCGGCGGCGGCCATGCTCGCGGGCGGCCTCGTCGGGCTCGCGGTGCCGCTGCCGAGCCGCACCGAGCTCGACCTTACGCCGCTCGACCGCTGGCGCGAGCCGCCGCTGCCGCCGGATCTGCGGCCGCGCAGCGGCCCGGTGGCGATCGAGATCGAATACCGCATCCGCGAGGCCGACCTTCCGGCCTTCCTCGACGTGATGATCGACCGCCAGCGCATCCGCCGGCGCGACGGCGCCCGGCACTGGACGCTCCTGCGCGACCTCGAGGATGCGGAGCTCTGGACCGAGAGCTACCAGACCGCGACCTGGGTCGAATACGTCCGCCACAACCTGCGCACCACAATGGCCGACGCCGAGATCGGCGAGCGGCTCCGGGCGCTGCATGTGGGCACGGAGCTCCCGCGGGTGCGGCGGCGGATCGTGCGCCAGATCCGCTGGCTGCACACCGAGCCGCCGCCGCCGGGCGCCTACGACCTGCATTGAGCGGCGCTTCCGGGGCCGGGCGCGAAAAAAAGGCGCCCGGATCGGATCCGGGCGCGCAGTCGGAACGAGGGACAGTGAGATGAAGCAGGGTGGTTCCGCACCAACTGCCTCACGGGGGATATGGGGCGCCGACCCCCGGTCGTGAAGGGGGTTGAAGCATTTGTGATCGGGGGGCGTCAGCGCGCCGCGTAGAGCGCCACCGCGGCGGCATTGGAGACGTTGAGCGATCCGAAGGCCCCGCGCGCGGGGATCCGCACCAGCCGGTCGCAGAGCTTCGTCGTCAGCTCGCGCATGCCCGGCCCCTCGGCACCGAGGGCGAGGGCCAGCGGACGCGCCTCGAGGCCACGCAGCCCGTCGTCGAGCTCGGTCTCCGCGGCGCCGTCGAGGCCGAGCACCGCATAGCCCATGTCGCGCAGCGTCTCGATCGCCCGCGCGAGGTTCGGCACGCGCAGATAGGGCTGGCGCTCCAGCGCACCCGAGGCGCTCTTGGCCAGCGCCCCGGTCTCCGGCGCGGAATGGCGCTGCGGCGCGATCACCGCGCGGGCCCCGAAGACCTCCGCCGAGCGCAGCACCGCGCCCACGTTGTGCGGATCGCTGACCCGGTCGAGCAGGAGCACCCGCGGCGCGCCGCCGCGGGGCGCGCAGACCTCCGAGACCGATCCCCAGTCGAGCGGCAGCACTTCGAGCGCCGCGCCCTGATGCACCGATTGCGGATCGAGCGGCGCGTCGAAATCCCGCGGCCCCACGATGCGCGGCGTCATGCCCGAGGCCGCGACCGCCTCCGCCAGCCGGTCGGCGGCATTGCGGGTCAGCAGGAGGCTGCGGCGCTCGCGCGCCGGGTTCGTGAGCGCGTCGCGCACCGCATGCAGCCCGAAGAGCCAGACGCCCCCCGCACCGGCGCCCCGCCGGGCGCGCTCCTTCTCGATGGCCCAGCCGGGCTTGCGTCCCATGGCGCGCTCCTTGCGGCAGGCAGATAGTCACGGTCCAACGGTTCGCGCAAGCGCGGGGCGCACCGGAGTGAGCTACTCCCCGATCATTGGACAGCTTTCTGGGTGACTTAAGCTACTGCCTGCACCTGGTGATCGGTTTCAATGCTGTTGAAGCAGACCACGGCCGGCGGTTGTCCGCCATGGGCAGCGTGAGGGCGCTGGTGGTTGTAGAAGGTGATCCATTGGCCGACACCTACCTTGGCCTGAGAGCCGGTCTCCCAGGCGTGCAGGTAGACGCATTCATATTTCAGGGACCGCCAGAGACGCTCAGTGAAGATGTTGTCGAGGCAGCGCCCTTTCCCGTCCATGGATATCCGGGTGCCGACGCGCTTCAGCCGGTCGGTCCAGGCGAAG
>Ga0116151_10004111_pt1 | contig 12820 bp, 10 predicted proteins | sample AD_UKC117_MetaG_FD_89893 | JGI IMG/M metagenome (GOLD analysis project Ga0116151, IMG submission 89893) | Active sludge microbial communities of municipal wastewater-treating anaerobic digesters from Hong Kong - AD_UKC117_MetaG | ecosystem: Engineered > Bioreactor > Anaerobic > Digestate... | reverse complement strand
CGAACTTGATTTTACACTGGAACTGAACAGCGAGAGTTTAAGCAAAGAGTTGGAGTACGACCTGTTTACCGAAGCAGAAGACTATCTAAAAGAGCTGGCCGCCGATCACAACGACATGACCGGTGCAGCGATTAACTTGCGTCAGCCCGCCCATGGTGAAACTTCGTACCTGCACGAAGCGACCGTGGTAGTTTACAGCCGCCCCGAACATCTGGCAGCGACCGAAAAAGGCTCCGATCCCGGTGTGGCCCTGCGAGGCGCTCTTGATGCCGTGGCTCGACAGGTGCAGGCGCGGCGCGCCAAACTAAAGCGGCGCTGGGAGAGGCCGGGCAACGAACCCGTAGACCAGGAAATCGCCGAGATCATCGCCGCCGAAGCAGAAGATTTGGACGAAGAGTAGACCAAAAGGGGACGTTCTTGCTCCCCTGCTAATCAAAGGAGAGTGAATGATGACCACGCTAGTGGGTTTAGTAAGTGACCAGCAACATGCTGAAGAGATTGTGAATGCGCTGGCGAAGATTCAGCCAGACGAGATTGATGTGCGTACTATCGAGAAGTGGCCGGATAATCTGGACGCCAACCTGAATATGGCGCCGGCGTTTGGCAACACCTATGAGACAACGGCCGTAGCCGCTCCCCTGACCGATGTGTCTCCCCTGGCAGACCTGGACGATGACGAAGCTAGTTTTTTCAAACGCAATGTGCAGAACGGCGGCGTGTTGATCGTTGTGGGCTTTGCCGGTGACAAGCACCGGACAGAAGTAGAGCGCATTTTCCAGAAACACGACGTGCGCGTAGCCGATAAGACTTGAGCAAAATTTTCCAGAACGGTGGGTTAAGAAGGGAGGAAATTCCATGAGTCTGATCAAAAGCCTGTCGCCCGACGAGTTATACCGGCGATGCGATCCGAAGCAGTTTGATTTTGAGACGACGGCCGATTTAAATGCCGAGATCACAGTGATCGGCCAGGAACGAGCGGTGGAGGCCATCCGCTTTGGTATCGGCATCGGGCAGTCGGGTTACAACCTGTTTGCCCTGGGGCCAAATGGCGTGGGAAAGTACACGGCCGTTTGCCGCTACCTCAACCAACAGGCTAAAGACAAAACCACCCCACCCGACTGGTGCTACCTCTACAACTTCGACCAACCCCATCAGCCGCAAGCCCTCCGCCTGCCCGCCGGCAAAGGTGCAGACCTTTGCCAGGACATGGAGCGGCTAGTAGACGAACTGTTTACCGTGCTGCCGGCCACTTTTGAAAGCGAAGAGTACCAGACACAAAAGCAAGCTATTCAAGAGCGTTTACAATCCCGGCAGGAAGAAGCATTAGAAGATCTGAGCGAACGGGCCAAAGCAGAAAATATCGCCCTGATCAAAACGCAGCAGCAGCTAGCCTTTGCCCCCATGCGGGGTGAGGAAATGCTGTCGCCAGAAGCGTTTCAACAGCTTTCAGCCGAAGAGCGCGAAACGATGACTGACAAAATCGAGCAGTTTCAGGATGAGCTGCGGAAAATCATGCGCCTGGTGCCGCAGTGGAGCCGGGAAAGCCGTGAAGAGTTGAAGCAGCTGGATCAGGAGATGGCCGCCTTCTCCGCGACGCCGCTGGTTGCGGAACTGAAGGAAAAGTACGCAGAATTCCCGAAAGTGACCGAGTACCTGGAGGCTGTGCGCCGTGACGCCGTTGACAATGCTGACAAATTTTTGCACACGGATGAAACGGCGCAGGCCGCCCCTAACCCCATCGTGGCGGCCGTGCAGGCGCAGCAGCAGGTTTCGCGGGAATCCTCATTCTTTAATCGTTACGAGGTGAACTTGCTGGTGGATAACGGCCGTTCCACTGGCGCACCCGTTATCTATGCCGATCATCCGACGTATGCCAACTTAAACGGCCGTGTCGAACACATCGCCCAAATGGGCGCCCTCATCACCGACTTCACCATGATCAAAGCGGGCGCTTTGCACCGCGCCAATGGCGGGTATCTCATTTTGGATGCGCGCAAAGTGCTGCTCAATCCACAAAGCTGGGAAAGCCTCAAGCGCGCCCTGCAAGCCGGCGAAATCAACATCGAACCGCTCGGCCACTCCGTTGGGCTGATCAGCACCGTGACGTTGGAACCGGAACCCATTCCGCTGGACGTAAAAGTGGTCTTGTTGGGCGAACGGCTGCTCTACTACATGCTCTACCAACTCGATCCTGACTTTGGCGAATTATTCAAAGTGGCCGTCGACTTCGAAGAGGACATGCCGCGCAATGCGGAAGACAATCACATCTACGCCCAATTCATCAGCTCGGTGGCCCGCAAAGAGGGACTGCGCCACTTTGACCGCCAGGCCGTGAGCCGGGTCATCGAATACAGCGCGCGGCTGGCCGGAGATGCGGAAAAACTGTCGACCCGCATGCAGCCGATGGCCGACCTGATGCGCGAGGCGAACTATTGGGCCGACGAGTACGGCCACGATGTGGTGCGTGCCGATGATGTGCAAAAGGCGATTGACGCCCAGAGATACCGCAACGGCCGTCTGCAAGAACGCATGGAAGAAGCCATCCTGCGCGATACCGTCTTCATCGACACCGAGGGCGAAGTCATCGGCCAGATCAACGGCCTTTCGGTGATTATGGTGGGGCAAAACACCTTCGGCCGTCCCAGCCGCATTACGGCGCGGGTGCATTTGGGCAAAGGCGAAGTCATCGATATTGAGCGGCAGGTGGAAATGGGCGGCCCCATCCACTCCAAAGGCGTGCTGATTCTGAGCGGCTTTTTGGGCGGACGATTTGCGGCGGAACGGCCGTTATCGCTCACCGCCTCCCTGGTATTCGAGCAAAACTACGCCGGAGTAGACGGCGACAGCGCCTCCTCCGCCGAACTGTACGCGCTGCTTTCCGCCCTGGCCGAAGTGCCTATTAAACAATCGCTGGCCGTCACTGGCTCTGTCAATCAGCGCGGGCAGGTGCAGGCCATCGGCGGCGTCAACGAAAAGATCGAAGGCTTTTTCGACATCTGCCAGGCGCGCGGGCTGACGGGCGAACAGGGCGTGCTCATCCCCGCCGCCAACGTCAAAAATCTGATGCTGCGGCAAGACGTGGTCGAGGCGGTGGCGGACGGCGAATTCCACATTTACCCTGTTCGCACCATCGATGAGGGTATCGAACGATTAACTGGCATACCGGCGGGTGAAAAGAAGGTAGACGGCCGTTACCCGGCCAAATCCATCAACCAGCGCGTCGCCAACCGCCTGGAAACACTGGCCGAAAAACAGCGCAGTTTTCACGAGAACGGCCGTGTAACGGCCTGAACGCGTACCGCCCTCTCCTTCCCTGGTTTTCGTTCCTGCCTGGTTGTGCCAGGCTCAGGATGCTTTTTCCTGCGGTGGATCTTCCAGTTCTACGTCTTCGGCGTTTCGGTTGGTACGAATAACGTGACCATACTTAATCAGCGCGACGAAGAAAACGCCGCCGACCGAATTGCCCAGCGTTGACCACAAGAGGAAGTGGCCGTAGTCTGCAAACCCTACCCCCTGGCGGGCAAATACCCCAGCCAACACTTCTACACTACCTAAAATCGAATGGTGCAAATGGCTAAAGCCAATGGCGGCCGTCACCAGCCAGACCAGCACAATCTGGCTGATGGTATCCCGCCCGGCAGCTACCAGCCACGACACCAAACCCATCAGCCAACCGGCCAGAATCCCGCTCACCAGGATCACGTTCCAGTCATGGTCCACCATGTTGCGCGCGATCATGCCAAATACCTCCGGCTCAATCACCCCCAGCGCCGGACCGATGGTCGCGGCCAGGGCCGCAAAGATGGCGGCTCCCAGGAGATTGGCGCTGTAGATCAACGCCCACAGGCGTGCGAGTGCTGACAGGGAAGCACGGCCGTTCAAAACCGGCAAAACGCTCAGCGTTGTATGCTCCGTAAATAGCTCCGAGCGCCCCACAATCACAAAAATAAACCCCACAGCATACGTATTCGCCACCAAAATCTCTATCACCGGCTCAGATAACTGGCCCAGAGTTAACGTAAACATCACCGCCATCAAAAAAAGGCTGAAGCCCACGTCTAATCCGGCGGAAAGACCGGCAATAAAAATGCCGCCCGCCGGCCGCTTCAGCTCGCCTAGCCCCTCCGATATTTCCACTTCTAGAATGCGGCGGGCTGGCTTGCGCGGCGCTGCCCGATCTACTTCTGAATCACTTGCGTTTTCGCTGTGGGTGTCATTGTCTCTTAGGGAAGTCATGTATTCTCTCCAGGAGTCCCTGTGGCTCTTCCCCTGTATTTCTGAGACTCAATTAAGGCTAACTGATACTGAGTGATATTCGCTCCAAAAGTATACTGAGTCTCCACTTGTTGTCCACTTCAGGCAGGGCCGCCCTACCCACCTCTCATGCGCCATAAAACTTGCACGAACGGCCGTGTTTAAGTAACCTTTTGGGCAAAATCCAAAAGCAACTGACAATTTACGGTTGTACCATCCTCGGAGGCTACTATGGAAAACGCATCATCGCTGCTGCAAACCGTCCAATCATTGGCGCTTGCGTATGGTCTAAAAATTTTGGGAGCCATTCTCCTGCTGCTCGTTGGCCGTTGGCTGGCCGGCGTTGTGCGGCGTTATGCCAGCCGGGTGATGGGCCGGCTGCACGTGGACCCGGTGTTGCAGGGGTTTGCCGGGAATCTAATCTATTACACGCTGCTGGTGATAACGGCCGTGGCCGCTCTCAACACCCTCGGCGTCGCCACCACCTCCATCGTGGCCATCATCGGCGCGTCGGCGCTGGCTGTCGGGCTGGCGCTGGAAGGCGCGCTGGCAAACTTCGCCGCCGGTGTGCTGCTGCTTTTCTTTCGTCCCTTTGCCGTTGGCGATCTGGTAGAACTGGCTGACAAATTTGGCCGGGTGGAAGAAATACTCGTTTTCAGCACGGTGCTGGTAACGCTGGACAACAAGACAGTGATTATTCCCAACAGCCAGGTCACGGGCGCGCCTATTGTCAACTATTCGCGGAAGGGACTGCTGCGCGTGGACATGGTCTTTGGCATTGGCTATGGCGATGATTTGCAGCAGGCGAAAGTGATTTTGCAAGAGCTGGTACAAAGCGACCCGCGCGTGGCCCCGCAGCCCGCCCCCACGGTGGCCGTGCTGGAGCTGGCCGACAGCAGTGTGAATCTGGCAGTACGGCCGTTTGTCGCCCCCGACGACTATTGGCCGGTTTATTTCTACCTGACCGAGCAGGTGAAACTGCGCTTCGACGCGGCTGGCATCTCTATCCCCTTCCCGCAGCGGGACGTGCACCTTATCCCGCAAAGCTAACTGGGCTAACGGGAAAGATTAGCCCATTTGCAGATGATGTGCAGGGCTGGCTGGCATGACGGCCGTCTCCACCTCATCCAGCAGCGCCAAAAATTCGTCGGCGTCTGGCGTGGTCAGCAGGATTGGAAGCCAGCTTTCCGCCAGCTCATCCCCGGCCACATACTGCTTCAGGTGCTTGCGAAAGAGGTACAGGCCATCCTGACGGCCGTAATACGCCAGCATCTCCGCCAGATGACGGCGCACAGCGGTGAACACGTCGGCTGGCGAAACCGCTGACTTGTCCCGCCGGGCAAAAATCCACGGGTTGCCGATAGCCGCCCGCCCCACCATCACCGCCTCACAGCCTGTGTGGGCCTTCATCCGGTCGATATCGGCCGCGCATTGCACGTCGCCGTTGCCGATGACCGGCACGCTTACCGTCTGGCGCAGTTGGGCGATGGCGTCCCAGTCGGCACGGCCGTTATATTTTTGTACTTTCGTACGGCCGTGCATCGCCACCAGAGCCGCCCCGTTATCCACCATAATGTGGGCGATCTCGCGGAAGTTTTTCTGCTCATCGTCCCAGCCAAGGCGGATTTTGCCGGTCACGGGCACAGGCAAATGGGTGGAAAGGAGGCGAAACGTTTCTGCCACCAGTTCTGGCTGCGGCATCATGCCCGCCCCTGCCCCGCGCCCACTCACCTTGCGCGTAGAGCAGCCCATGTTTACGTCGATGATGTCTGGCTGCCATTCCGCCACACGTTGTGCGGCCTGCAAAAGCTTGTGGGCGTCGTTGCCAAAAATCTGGATGATAAACGGCCGTTCGCCCTTCTGTTTCTCCAACCGCTGCGCGAATCGGGCATGAACCCGCCGCCCTAGCAGTGCCTCCACCGGCACAAACTCCGTGTAGTGCATCGCCGAGCCATAGGCGCGGCACAACGCCCGGTAGGGAACGTCGGAATACCCGGCCATCGGCGCCAGGATCACATCACTGTAAACCGGCACACTGCCTACCCAAAAGTGGGGCGCTTTTGCTGCCTCGGTATCTTGCATGGCGCCTATTGTAGCAGAGATGCGCCTTTCCTGTAGGGCGCGGGTGTGCGGCGCTGGGTGCTCAGGCAACGGCCGTTACCGTGACAATGTGCGCCGGAGCCGCAAACGCCACCGAACCATCGGCCTGCACAAACCGAGACAACTTCTGCGGCGCGTACTGCCGCAGCCTGTCATAACCCGCCTCGTCAATAACGTCGGCCAGCGTCCAGCCCTTGATGTCGGTATAGATCCAGTCCTCTACCGAAGCAAAACGGGCCGTGCCGGTGACAGTTCGAAGGGAGATCTCGCCCATGCCTGCGTCGGCAAACAGGGAAGCCAGCCGATTGGTATCTCCGAGGCAGTAAGGCGCTTCGATGGACTGGGCGACCTCCGGGCCGAACAGTTCATTCAGCACTTCTGTAACCACCGCATAACCGGGCGTGTCCGCCAATGGGCCCCATACAGCGACAGCAATCGCGCCGCCTGGCCGCACCACCCGCCCCATCTCGGCAATCGCCTTCACCGGGTCGGTAAAAAACATCAGGCCAAACTGGCTCACCACCCGGTCAAAGGAATTTGCAGCGAACGGAAGGTCTTCCGCCGGGCCTATTTCCCAGGTGATAGCGGGAGCCTGCTGCCGGGCGACGGCCAACATGCCTTCGTTGATGTCCAACCCGACGACGCTGCCCTGGGAACCAACAACGTGAACGGCCGTGCGCGCCAGAATACCCGTGCCACAGGCCACATCCAGCACGGCTTCCCCGGGCCGCACGCCGGCCGCCCCTAACACCTGCGCCGGCCACTCCGCAAAAAGGGCGGGCACAAAAAACTGTTCGTATATATGCGCGGCTGTTGCCGCCACTTGTCCTTTTTCATGCTCATTCATCGTTTGACCTCCGTTAACTTGTTTTAGAATAGAAGGAAACCGGGAGCATGAATAGTTCAAAGATTGAACTAGTGGGCACGTCTGACCTTACAGTAGAATGGGTTTTGGCGTAACGAGGATAGCTTTATGTACAAATATGGACAATATTGTCCGATTGCGAAAGCGGTAGAAATTTTGGGCGACCGGTGGACGCTGCTGATCGTGCGCGACTTACTGACGGGAACATGTCACTTCAACGATTTGGAACGCGGATTGCCCGGCATCTCGCGCGGCCTTTTGGCCGAGCGTTTGCGCCGTTTGCAGCGTATGGGGTTGGTGGAAAAGGAGACGGAAGGAAACGGCCGTCGCCACACGTCCTACCATCTCACTCAGGCCGGGCAGGAGCTTCAGACAGTGATCAACTCGCTCTTGCTCTGGGGGGCGCGTTGGGCTTTTGAAGAACCGGCCCCCGATGATCTGGATCCCATCTTGCTGATGTGGTGGATGCGCAGCCGCGTGCGCGTCGATCAGCTGCCAGACCATCGGGTTGTGGTGCGCTTCGACTTTGTGGGCGCGAAGTATGAAACCTTCTGGCTCCTGCTAACCAAAGAAGACGTATCGGTCTGCCTGACCGATCCCGGCTTTGATCTGAACGTGCTGGTGACGGCCGATTTATCTACCTTTTTCCAGATATGGTTGGGGCGGATTACCTATGACGAGGCACTGCAAAACAGCTGGATCGAAGTAGATGGCATTCCGGCGCTGGTGGAAGCGCTGCCGTCCTGGTTTGCTTACAGTCTGGCAGCGCCCGCCGTGCGCACGGCCGTCGCGGAGATGGCGCTGGCAAAATAAGGCCGCAAACGGCCGTTATGGGCAGTCGCGCAAGCAGCCAGCCGCTTCAGATGGGCGGAAGTCAAGCCGCAAAATCTGACCCGGCTCCAGCACGGCCGTTTCGTCGTACAACACCAGTTGGAGGCGCGACGCCTCATCCACAAATCTCAGCTCGACGTGATGCTCGCCCGGAACGATCATTTGCTCAGCAAAAACCGGCGTCGGTTCCGGTGTGCGCCAGTCATCGGTAGCCAGCGAGCGGGATAGGAGTAATTCGCCATCGACCGTTAGCTGCATTTGCATGGTGGCCGGGGGTGTTACGGCCGTAGACGGCCCAAAAATGGCGGCTGGTTCCAGCAAAGCTACCTGCAAAACCACTGGCTGCGCCGGCTGCGGCTGAAACGGCAAATCGGTCATAAAAATCTGGATGAGCATGACCACAGCCAGCAAAGCAAAAGCCGTGACAATGTTGCGCCAGGTAAACGGCAAAAACATGCGGCGGCTGGCCAGGTAGTCAGGTTCCTCTATGCCGGTTTCTTCATTCACCTTCAGCACTGGTTTCAACTCGATGGCCTGACCGAAGTCATTGGGAGGCAGCCAGGCGGCCGTAATAGGGGCGTTAGCGTAGGCGCGTTTCAGGCGGGGTACGCGTTCGCGAATAAGGCGCTGTTCCGTCCAGATGTTACCTTCCCGGTTGGCGCAGTCATCGGGCGGGCAGCCGACGACCTGCACGGCCGCCGCCCCGGCGTTCAGCGTGCGGACCAGCAAATCGGGCGGAGCCGTGCCCACGCAGGGGAGTGTGATCACTTCCACGGGCTGACTGACTGCGGTGTGGCCGTTTTGCGTGAGAAACGGCCGTGCGCCATGCGCCGCGTGCCGTTCGCAGGTGAAAACCACCTTCACCTGCCCATCCGGAGCTTTCGCCTGGGCCAGCGCCAGCCTGGCAGCGACTGTGTCCCACAAAATTTCCGGGGAATCGTCGCCCAAAGTGACCGCTACCCCATCACAAGAACCAACGCAAATGCCACAAGAAACGCACAAGCTGGGGTCTTCGATGGCGATAAATTTATGGGGTTTGCCATCGTGGCGCTCCACCATCTGGATTGCACCAAACGGACAATCAAGGGCGCATTTCGTGCAGCCGGTGCAGCGATCCTTGATGATGTGAACCTTGGGCTGCGGAGTGGCCCTTTTACCTTTGGAGAGCCAGGGCAGCAGCAAACCGACGATCGTGACGACACCCAGAGAAACCCACAAGATGATGCCTGCCACGCTGCCTGCCACCGGCAAGTAGAAGAGAAAAACGGGATCGATGCTGATTGCCCCGGGCAGTTGCAGGGAGCTAGCCTGCGGCAACATCCCCAGCGGGAAGATGATAGCGCCCAGCAGCAGCACAATGCCGAGGCCGACGGTCCACTGGGAGTCTGGCAGCCATTTTGCCCGGCTGAGTCGTTTAATGTGCAGCCAGAAGAAAACGGCCGTTACCACAAACAATAACACGTGTGCCGCCATAATCAGGCCAATGACCCACCACGTATTTTGCGCCAACTCCGCCCGGATCAAACCGACTACCACTGCCGGCCCCCACGAGGTGAAACGCTGCAAAAAGCCCACAAACGCTTCCGTGATGGCCTGAGCGCGCTGGTCCCAGATGAGCCAGTATCCGGTTACGCCCGCTACCCACAAAAAAACTGTCATAACCACGCCTGTCACCCAGGCGAGCCAGCGCGGTCCGCGAAATCGCTCCATGAACAGCGTGCGATAGGCATGCAGCAGCGTGGTGATAACCAACGCGCCAGAAGCGTAGCGGTGAATCGCGCGAATGGTCCGGCCGATAAACTGCCCTTCGATGCGCGCGACGGCGTTATACGACAGATCGTAACCATACTGGAAGAACATAAAGAGATAAATGCCGGTCAGCCCGACGATGAGCAGCAGGAAAAAAGCGATGGTTCCCGTATGGTAAAAAGGGTTAAACTGCAGGCTGCCAACCAGGCGGTTGACAGGACGTTCGACGGCCAGGGAGGCCTTTTCCAGCCAGTGGGTCCATGCAGCCTGCTTGGGGAGCCAGTTTTCGAGGGAAGCCGCAGAGGGAGAACGGCCGTTTGCCCTCTGCCCATCGACGGCCGTCCACGTCACGTCATGTACCGCTTCCTCTTCTTCCTCTTCATCCTCAGCCAGCAACAGATCGACCAGCGACTCTTCTGGCGATGTCGTACAATCGCTTTCCGGATCAGAGCCAGGGAAAACTTCTGGCTCTGAATTCTTTCTTCTCAACGTGGACATAAATTGCCCGGCTCCCCGGCAAACGGCCGTTCGCTCTTCTGCACTTTACCAACAAAAATGTGGCTCTGTGACAAAAGCCTTCGCCTTCGGTCACAAAGCCACACTCTTACTCAATCAACTTGGCTCCAAACTGCGTCAACTACTTCAGCGTCAGCAAATACGCCACGAGATCGGCAATTTCCTGCTCGTTCAATTCCTCGCCAAAATTCTGATACATCACACCAGGAGTAAACCCTTCAACCACGTGAGCATCTGGGCTAACAATAGATTCGTGAAGATACTCTTCAGCAGACATACCTTCAACGTAGGTGGCGGCACGGGTGCCTACACCAGCGTGGGACGGACCAACCACCACGACACCAGGCTCCAGCGAATGGCAAGTAATACAACCAGGCGCGCTCGCCGTACCAATCGTGGTCTGCTCATACAGCTTTTGTCCCCGAGCCGGATTACCGACTGGGCCACTGGACGCCACTTCACTAGTTTCTTCCCCACCACCGCCACCACAAGCAGCCAAGACCGTGGATAGAGCTAACACTAATACAACAACTAACAAAAACCTACGCATCGTTTCTACCTCCATTTAACTTGATATTGGAACGGTCCACAGATAAACCGACACTACTTATCACCTGCCCATAGGCACACATGACACACTACAAAACTCATCCCAGTTCTAAGCACGGCAAATCGATTTATCTAGAGCCATTCAGATTGTTAAGAATTGAACAATTATACTGCAACGAAAAGGCCGAGGGTAGGCTGTCACAGACTACACCAAGCTTTGTAAAAAACTTACTAATCTCCAACAACGACCAGCAAAAGCTTACAAAATCTAAACAAACCTACCAGACCTTAAAGCCCGGCGATGTCATATTGACATTAATAATCATATCCACCAAGATCGGTCCATAGGCCACCAGGATAAGCACAACCGTCACCGCCAGCCAGGGCTTCCAGTTGTCCAGCCAGGCCGGCCCGGGTTCTGCGTCGTAGGCTTCAGCCACAGGCATTTCGATCGGCGCTTCTAGCCGTTTCTTCGAAAATACAGTCCCGATCATATTGGAATAGAACAACAGCCCGCTGATACCCAGGATAATGCCACCGATGGCCGCCTCTATTAACATAGGCGTCCAGGCATCGGCAGCATACGGCGCGGCACCAATCATGGTGCGGCGAGGCATACCAAAGTTGAGACCCAAAATATGCAGGCCATTGCCCATCAGCAACATGCCGGCAAACCAGGTCCAGGTTTGCACCAAAGCAACTTTCCGATTCCACAACTGCTTGCCGCTCAGCTTCGGCACGAGCCAGTAAGCAATGCCAAAGAAAGTAAGCGTCACCGCCGAACCCACTGTCAGATGGAAGTGGCCGGGAACCCAACTGGTGTTATGCACAGCCAGATTCAAATTGTAAGATGAGTTGGTCAAACCACCGATGCCGCCAAAGACGAACAAAATCATAGCCAGGTTTTGGGCAGCATAAGAAGGATCGCCCCAAGGCAAGGCCCGCACCCAGCTGAGCAATCCTGTACCACCGCGGTTACGCGCACCAATTTCCAGAGAAGCCACCACATTAAACGCCGTTAACATACTGGGAAGGAACAGGCTGTAAGTGAGCAGCCCATGCAAGAACTTCCAACCGGCCGGAACACCAGGATCCAGATATTGATGGTGCAGACCCACCGGCACAGAAAGCGCCAGGAACAGCCAGAAAACCAGGCGAGCTAAAGGCTCGCTGAACAGTTTCCCGCCTGCTTGCTTGGGCATCATGCCGTACCAGGAAACGTAAGCGGGCAGCAGCCAGAAGTAAACCAAAGGATGACCAGTGAACCAGAAAAAGGTTCTCGCCAGTTGGGGATCTGTGCCTTCGACGAGGCCGAAAGACCAGGGGATAACCAATACCAGGAGCTCGGTAGCTACGCCCAGGGTAGCAATCTGCCACAGCACCATCGTAATCAACGAGCCAAGGGCGATTAGCGGCGTTTGTACACCCGGATTTTCTTTACGCCAGGCAAAGTACGTGAGGTAGAAGCCCCAACCGCAAATCCAGGAACCTACTACGACCAGGACAAGACCGATATAGAAGAACGGATTGGCCTTCATGGGCGGGTAGAAGGTAAACAGGACGGTAGCCAGATTCATCAAGATAGGAATAGCGGCCATTATCAGCCCGACGATCATCACAATCAGGCCGATGGTGTTTACCTTGGGATGGGTAAGTTCCTTGTTGAGGCTATGGGTGATGGCAAAGGTGAAGAACCCGACAATAAAAAAGGTGGTCCATACCAAAGCGTTGAGCACGGCATGAAGTGTCAGACCTTGATAGTAACTGGCAATGCCAATTTTATTTAACGTGGAATAAAAATTGATTCCAACATACTCAAGTTTTTGCAGTGGGCCGAAGAAGCCGCCGATAAATAGTGCGGTCATGGCCACGCCGATGTGCCAGGCGGTTAATTTGTGTTCTCGCGCAAACATATCTGTCTTCCCTCCTGCCTTATGGTTCTTCTACGATGATTTT
>Ga0116151_10004107_pt1 | contig 12825 bp, 10 predicted proteins | sample AD_UKC117_MetaG_FD_89893 | JGI IMG/M metagenome (GOLD analysis project Ga0116151, IMG submission 89893) | Active sludge microbial communities of municipal wastewater-treating anaerobic digesters from Hong Kong - AD_UKC117_MetaG | ecosystem: Engineered > Bioreactor > Anaerobic > Digestate... | reverse complement strand
TCACCGGAAGTGCCTTTCTCGTGCCGGTCAGATTGTTGTGTGAGAACTCCAATCATCCCAGCTCAGAGGGCACTTTCCCCATTCCGACACCCGCCGCCCGCCTACTTCATCGGTGGATCGAGGTTAAGGTGGCGCGGCAAGCCGGCGGGGATCTGAGGATCGCAGCGCCCGGAGAGCAGGCGGTGGCAGTGCTGGAACTGACCAACCTGAACCGGGTGCTGAAGTCCTACGATCACGCCGACAGCGCCTTTGATGATCCGGCCTGACCCGTACCGTCTTGAGGTGGACTCCGGCCAGGATGCGCTCGGGGAGATTGAGCAACTACTGGCCAGCGCCTGGTCCGCGCATCCCCATATTCCCGAATTGATCCGGACTCAGATCGCCATCGCGACCGGTGAGATCGGTGCCAACATCCTTGAGCATGCGACGGCCGGCCATCTCCTGCGTGTCGCGATGGAGGTCAGAGTGCTGGCGAATGAAGTCTGGGTGGAGTTCACCGACAACGGTGGTCCGTTGCATGTGGACTTGAACGCTGTTTCGCTGCCCGACGATATGGCCGAACGCGGGCGCGGCTTGCCACTGGCCAAGGCCGTACTGGACCGGCTGATCTACGAACGGGACGCGCTGAACCACTGGACTCTGGTCAGCAAGCGATTCGAGCCAGTGATCTAGTTCCACCGGGATCTAGTTCTTTATTGGCTCTTCATTCCCATAGGAAGTGATCGAGAAAGCTGGCACTCTTGATCACATGATGGGCCAACCCTGGGTGTACGACTCGACCACTGGGTGGACCACTCTCAACGAGGTCGAGGACATCCTTGACCGGATGTGGGCGGTCAATTTCCACGTGCCCGGCGCCGTTCGGATGGAAGTCGGGATCGCCGCTGCGGAGATCGCGGCCAATATCGTCGAGCACGCGGGTGCGGAGTCCCCGGTGTGGATGCGGATGGAGGCCCGCGTGGGCCTCAGCGATGTCCGGGTGAACTTCACCGACGACGGACCAGCGAGCCCGGTCGAGTTGGAACGCGTAACCCTGCCCCACGAGATGGCCGAGACGGGCCGCGGACTGGCGCTGGCGCAGGCGGTACTTCAGACGCTGTCCTACCGGCGTAACGGGCTCAACCACTGGACGCTGGTCAGCAAGCCGTTCTGAGCACCCGGGGTGACTCGGGTCGACCAGGCCGTGCGGAAGCTCAGTTGGTGTATTTGGCGGTGCGGAAGACCGTCACTGCCTCGGAACGCGAACCGACACCCAGTTTCTTCAGGACGCTGTGAACGTGGTTCTTGACGGTGTGCAGCGTGACCGACAGCCGGTTGGCGATCTGCTGGTTGGTCAGTCCCTGATCGAGTAGTTCCAAGATCTCGTTCTCCCGGGCGGTCAGCGAATCGGTGCTCGAGTCAGGGTTCGACTGTGCGGCGAATGCGTAAACCCGCTTCATCAGGATGGCGGAGACCTCCGGTGAGCACAGTGCCTGACCGTTGCCGGCGGTGCGGACCATCTCCAGCAGGTCGGCGAAGGACTCCGACTGCAGATGCAACCCCGAAACGCCGGCCTCGGCGGCGGCAACGATCTCCGATTCACGATCCATGGCGAGCCCGTACACCACCACCTTGGTCTTCGGGTCGATATCGCCACTGAGGTGGAGCAATGTCGCGCTGTCCGCGGTGCCGACATTGAGCAGGATCACGTCGGGGGCCCCGGCGTCTACCTGGCTGAACAGTGACGGGAGATCCCAGGCTTCGCCGGCTTCGACCCCATGCACCCGCAGCTGGGCGGCGAGGCATTCCCGATTGAGTCGCCCGTCGTCGATGATGACGATCCGACTGCCGGGCACGCTCCGATGGTAGCCGTGCGTGCCCCCGAACGGATCCTGGCGAATCCGGCACGTTTGGGTTCGCCGGTGAAACCCCAGCATGAATGGGGGGATCTAGTACCTATTTGACTCCTGTGATTCATTTCGGCAAATGACTGTCGGCCGGATGATTACGGGTGGTTTAACTTCCGGCGGAGGTTCCGTCGGATTCACGGGCCGAAAGGAGGTCGCCGATGACCACCATGACGAACGCGTCCACACGATCCCTGGTCGCCGAGAGGCCGAACACCGAGGGTCCGTTGCTCGATGCCCCTGCGGTGGTGCTCGATGCCCCTGCGGTGGTGCTCGATGCCCCTGCGGTGGTGCTCGATGCTCCCGCGGTGGAAGGTGCGGGGGCAAGCGTCCCGGACTTCCACGTCGGTGTTCAGGGGAAGGTCATGATCGCGTCCGCCGGGGTCGCGATGCTCGCCGCCGCCGCACTTTACGTCTATGGCCAACTTGCCCCTGGCGTCTGATCAGACTGATGAGCGTCGATCTCGAGAGCATGTCCGCCCTGGCGTTCTCCATCTACGGGCACCTGCCCGGTTCATAGGTCTCGATCCCATGCAGATCCTCCGCCCGAGAACGGGCGGGGGATCTGCGTTGTGTGGGCCGGACCGGAGGGGGCTGAACTGCGAAAGCGCCCCCGCCGCAGCACACTGGTAGCCCAGGATTCGCAATGAGGACTCAGATTGAGGAGCGGGACTAGCACAATGGGGGCCATGTCGGGGGTGGGCCGCGGGGTGGCCGTGATGCTGGTCGGACTGATGTCGTTCGGGTTCCTGGGGGCGGGCGTTCCGGCCGGATACGCTGCCCCGGACCCCACCGACACACCCGCACCGCCCGGATCGGAGTCGTCCGTCCAGTCGGGGGACGACCGGCCAGCGGCCGGCGCAACGGCCTTCTCGCTGACCGATATGGGAACCCCGACCCCGCTGACCTTCTACGGGGACCAGGGCACCGCCGAGCTGACCTTCCCCGTCCCGCGTGGCCTGGCGCCGCAGACTCTCAACGCCACCGTCGAACTGCCGGTCAACGTCCGCTCCGGGACCTTGTCGGTGATGCAACAGGAACGCACCATCGCCCGGATACCGCTGCCGACCACCGACCTGGCGCCGATCGTGATCCCGTTGGCCGGGGTCGCGATCGCGGACAACTCGGTGACCGTCACGCTGCGGACCTACCTGGTGCCGGTGGAGGGCTACTGCCTGGATCCCACCAACCCGCTTCGTCTGACCAATGCCGCCGTGACGTTCGGTGGGGACGAACAACCGCCCGCCACGGTGGCCGAGTTCCTGCCCCCGATCCTGCGCAAGCTCACCATCGCGATCCCGCCCAAGCCGGAACGGGCCGAATCGGATGCCGCCGTCCGCCTCGCGGCGGCGGTGACCGCGCGGTACGGCCAGCAGCCCACCCGGATCGTGGTGGTGCCGTCCGTGCCGCCCCCGCCGCCGGCGGGCCCGTTCGAACGTCAGATCGTCATCCAACAGGGCGACGATGTCGGCGTCGCCCTGCAGCCCATGCCGGGCGAGTTGCCGAACCTGCGGATCTCGGGTCCGGAGAGCGAACTGACCAATCAGGCGCGACTGCTCTCCTCCGATCTGGACCGGCTCGCACTGAGTTCCACGGCCGTCGTGGGACCGCTGCGCACCGCACCTCAGCTTCCCGGCGACGTCACCACCTTGCGCCAGCTGGGTCAGCCGGTGGTCTCGGCTGTGGCGCTGGCTCCCCAGGTCGCGATCGGGATCGACCAGACCCGGATGGGTCGGCCGGCCAAGAACGTCCGAGTACATCTGATCGGTTCGTACACCCCGCTGCCCGCCGCCGTCAGCGCACGCCTACTGGCCATCGTCGGGGGGGAGACCATCGACACCTGGCAGGTCGACGACCGCGGGCTGATCGACCGCTGGATCGACGTGCCGGACCGGCTGTTGCAGCGCTACACCACCGTCGGCATCTCGCTCAACGTTGCCGGCAACACCGGGCGCTGCGGCGAGTTCCAGCCGCTGACCCTGACCGTCGACGGCGACAGCGTGGTCGAAAGTTCGGCGGCAGTACCACCGACCCCCGCCGGGCTGCAGTCCCTGCCGCAGGCGCTGATGCCGCGGACCCTGATCGGGATCGGGCCGGATGCGTTCGCCGACACGGTCCGCGCGACATCCATCGCGGTGGCGCTTCAGCGGTTGTCCGCGTTGCCGATCGACACCGCCGTCACCGGGATCGACGAGGCGCTGGCGGGCAAGTTGCCGGCGGTGATCATTTCCGCCGACGGTTGGGACCAGCCGGATGTACCGCTGCCGATCCGTGCCGACCAGGGACGTCTGACCGTCAACGGGACCTCGGCCGATGGCAAGCCGGACACTCTCACCCTGGCCCCGGAGCTGCGGTACGGCGCGTTGCAGGCATTCCACGATGGCCGGCGGTCCCTGCTGGTGGCCACCTCCAACGGCGCACCCGCCCAACTCGATGCGCTGCTGGGGTGGGTGAGTGCCGATCCCCGCAGGTTCTCCAAGCTGGACGGGATCGCCCTCGTCGGCGCGCCGGGTCAGCAACCGGTCGTCGTCGGCCCCCAGCCGGGTGTCGTGGTGTCGGCTTCGGGCTCCGATCACCGGATCGTGTGGGCCGCCGGCGCAGTGACGGCCGTGGCGATCGTCGGCGCCGCGCTCAGTCTGCTGCTGCGCAACCGGAGACGCTCCGGCGGAACCGATGAAGGCTGAGCTGGCGGGCACGCAGACCACGTCAGCCGCGTCCCCCGCGGGGCCGGCCGTCTCCGCCGGTGCGACCCCCGAGCGGCCGCCGCGTCGTGAGCGCACCGTCTCGCTGCTCACCTGGCGCTGGGCCTTCCTGACGCTGCTGACACTGGTGGCGTTCCACCAGACCTTCCTGAGTGTGGCCGACAGCATCCGAGCCGGCAGCCTCAACGGCTTCCTTGCGCTGATGCCCATCGCGGCCGTGATCGCCGGTGTGGGGGTGGCCCGCCGCGAGCGGGTGGAACTGCCGATCCACGACCGGCAGACCGACATCATCGTCGGACTGCTGGGATTGACTGCGGCGGTGATGGTCCAGAGCGTTCTCCTGCCGCGCTACGCGCTCTACTTCCACCTGCTGCGCATCGACATCGCCGCCCTGTGGTTGTTCGTGTTCTCCTCCAGCGTGATCCTCTTCGGACTGCGCCCGGTGGTGCGGTTCGGCTGGGTCTGGGTGATGCTGCTGTTGAGCTTCCCGCTCACCGCGGCGATCCACTCGGCGGCATCGGTGATCGCCTTCGGTGGCAACCGTCCCTCCGCGGGCCTGGCCAGCCTGGTGATCGCGGCGGTGGCCACCGCCATCTCGGTGGGGCGGACCCGAAACCGAGCGCTGGTGGGGGCGGCGGGGGCGGTGACCATCGGCCTGGTGCTGCTCATCATGCTCGCCGTGCTGACCCCGAACGCACCGCTGCTGGTCTTCCAGACCGTGCCCGCCTCCGCGGCGATGACGCTGGTCGGGATGTCCCTGTTCTTCTACGCGCGCCGCGGTATGCCCAAGCGGGTGCTGGGCCGCAAGCTGGAACCGGTCGCCGCCCGGCAGGTACTCGCCGGCGTTCCGCTGGTCCTGCTGGCGGCCGTCCTGATCATGCTGGTTCCGCTTCCGGACCCAGCTGCCAAGGTCACCCCGGTCCCGGGGATGGTGTTCGGCCCACCGCTGGCGGCGCCGGCCGGGTGGCACCAGGTCGAGGAGAGCAACTACCCGTGGGTGCGCCGGGTCTACGGTCACGACGCCGACCTGATCCGGCAGCGCTTCGTCGCCGACGTCGGCAACCCGGAGTGGGACAAACTCGCGCGGCCACGGACCGTGATCGTCGACAGCACCAGCACCTGGCTGCCGTTCGCGCTGAAGACCTATCCGGCCAATGTGCTCTACGACGACTCGTCCAGTCGCATCAGCGATCCCGTCCTCGTCGACCTCGGTCATGGTGTGACCGGGTCTCTGGTCACCGTTGTCGACGACGCGCGACTGCTCACCTACAACCTGATGACCTGGACCTGGGGTGACGAGGATGCCGCGCAACGGGTTCTGATCGCCGCCATCGACAACCATGAGGACGAGATGGTGTTCCCGCCACCCAGCGGCGGGTTGAGCACCACCCTGCGCACCATCGTCACCGTCTTCTTCCGCGGCAATCAGGCCACCTGGGACAGCGACCCCAACTTCAAGGACGCCGACCTGCTCACCGAGTTCGGCCGTGGCCTGGTGGACGCCCAGCTGCGGAGGGTCACACGGTGACCCCGACCAGCGCGACCCCGACCAGCGCGACCCGGACCAGCGCCGGGACCCTCTCGATCAGCCTGGCCGATTCCGAACGTGCCCTGGACAAGGCGATCAACGGGCTGCGTAACGAGGACCCCGGCCGGTCGGCCTCCGTTGCCATCATCGGCTGGCAGCGGGCGGTGATCTGGACGGTGCTGGTCGTCACCGTCGGTTTCGGCATCTGGCGGCCGATGCAGACCGCCGTCGCACTGATCGGCTTCTGCACCCTCGGCTATGTGCTGACGATGATCGACCGGGTGCAGATCTTCCGGCAGGGCCTGGCCTATCGGGCGATCGTCATCTCCGACGAGGAGGCCCGGGCCATCCCGGATGACGAATTGCCCCCGTACACCATCCTGGTGCCCGCCTACAACGAACCGGAAGTGGTCGGCGACCTGCTGGCCGCGATGGCGCAGTTGGAGTACCCGGCCGACAAGATGCAGATCCTGCTGCTGCTCGAAGCGGACGACGAGGTCACCATCACCGCAGCCGAGGGCTACCAGGACTCCGAGTCGGTGACCATCGTGCTGGTTCCGCCCGCGGACCCGCGCACCAAGCCGAAAGCCTGCAACTACGGACTCCAGTTCGCTACCGGCGACTTCATCACCATCTATGACGCCGAGGATCTGCCCGAACCGCTGCAACTGCGCCGCACCGTCGCCGCGTTCGCGAAGCTGCCGCCGGAGGTCGCCTGCATCCAGTCCAAGCTGGCCTATCACAACGCCCACCAGAACATCCTGACCGGATGGTTCACCGCCGAGTACAACCTGTGGTTCGGCTACCTGCTGCCCGGGATGATGCGCAGTGACTCCCCGATTCCGTTGGGCGGCACCTCCAACCACCTGCGCCGGCAGGTGCTCGAGGGGATCGGCGCCTGGGATCCGTTCAATGTCACCGAGGACGCCGACCTCGGTCTGCGCATCCACGCGCTGGGCTACCGCACCGCGGTGCTGGACTCGCAGACCCTGGAGGAGGCCAACAGCGACCCGATCAACTGGATCCGCCAGCGCTCCCGCTGGTACAAGGGTTACCTGCAGACCTGGCTGGTGCACATCCGCCGCCCGGTGCAGATGTGGAGGTCGGTGGGCCCGCGGTCCTTCGTCCGGCTGACCCTGATCCTGGCCGGGACCCCGATCATCGCCCTGCTGAACCTGCTGTTCTGGTTCATCACCATCCTGTGGTTCCTCGGCCAACCGGAGGTGGTGGGGGAGGTGTTCCCCTGGTTCGTCTACTTCCCCGCATTGGCGGCGCTGATCATCGGCAACGGCGCCACCCTGTACATGAACCTGGTTTCGCTGCGCGAGGACGACCGCGCCGATCTCATCATCCCGGCACTGACGGTGCCGGCGTTCTTCGCGATGATGAGCGTGGCCGCCGCGAAGGGCGTCTACCAATTGGCCCGTAACCCCTCGTACTGGGAGAAGACCTTCCACGGGTTGTCGGCCCGTCCGCAGATCGATCCCGCCGTGCCGGATCCCGGTCCGTGACCGGGCTGTCCGACCGGCGGTGCAAGACCCTGGCCTTCGCCGTCCCCTTCATGGTCTACCTGGCCGTCGGGTACTGGCTGGAGGTGCGAAACGGGTTCATCCTCGGCGACGCGCTGTCACGGGTGTCGGCCGCCCAGAGTGTGCTGTTCAGCCGCGACCCGCATCTGGCCGCCATCGGCTTCATCTTTACCCCGTTGACCGCGATGGTGCAGGTGCCCGTCATCGCGCTCAGCCCGATCTGGCCGGCGCTGGCCGAGCGAGCCTTCTCGGCGACGGTGATGTCGGCGCTCTTCATGGCCGGCGCCGTGGTGCAGGTGCTGTCGATGGGGATCGACCGCGGGCTGCCGCGCTGGTACACGGTCACCATCACCACGCTGTTCGCCCTGCACCCGATGATCGTGTTCTACGGCGCCAACGGGATGAGCGAGGCGCCCTTCGTCTTCTTCATGGCCTGGTCGGTGCGCCGGCTGATCATGTGGATGGTCGACGATGACGTCCACCACCTCATCGCCGCCGGCGGAATCGCCATGGGGCTGGCCTACCTCACCCGCTACGACGCGCTGGCCTGTGTGGCCGCCGCCGGGCTGCTGGTCGCGGGCACCACCTATCTGCGGGCGCCGCGGCCGCCCCGGATGCGGCGGGCCGTCCTCGATCTCATCATCATCAGTGGTCCCGGTGTGGTGGCCTTCATCGGCTGGGCCATCGCCAGCTGGCTGATCACCGGTGAGGCCTTCGCCCAGTTCACCTCCGAGTACGGCAACAAGGCCATCCTGGAGCAGTCCGGGGCCACCGGGCCGGGCCTGCTGGGCGGGCTGTCCTTCGCGGCGGCGTGCATCCTGCTGCTGGCGCCGGCGCTGGTCCCGCTCGGCGCCTGGGCCGGCTTCATTCGCTGGCATCGGCCGCGATGGTCGATGCTGATCCCGCCGGTGGCGATCTACGGCGCCGCGCTGGCCTTCCAGTCCGGCACCTACGCCCTCGGCGGGACGTTCGGCTTCCTGCGCTTCTACATCATCGCGGTCCCGTTCGTCGCGACGCTGGCGCTGCTGGCGGTTCCCGACGGCGCCTTCGTCCCGGCGATCCGGCCCGGGCGCAATGCGGCGCCCGCGCCGACGATCCCCACCACCCGCTACCGCGGTGGGTACGCGGCCGCGGTGGCGGCGATGGCGCTGTGCGTACTGGTGGCCGGGTGGGGGATGAACCAGCCGCGGTACGCCCCGCAGGAGTACGCGCTGGGTTCGATCCTGCACCCCGAACCGGACAGCATCGATCCGGTCACCGATCGGGAGGAGCGGATCGCCCGCACCTTCTCGACCGAACGCCGAATCGCTCGTTACCTCGACGATCTGGACCTGCCGGACAGTTCGGTCATCGTCGACACGGTCTACGGCTTCGCCGTCGTCGCGGCCTCCCGTAAGCCGAAGATGTTCGTCCTGCCGTCCGACCCCGACTTCGTTCGGATCCTCAACGACCCGTCCGCCCGCGGCGCCGAGTACCTGCTGGCGGTGCCCCCCACCGGGCGCGGCCGGGCCGACACCCTCAACAAGCGTTACCCGACGCTTTACGACAACGGCGCCGATGTGGCGACCCTGGAACTGGAGATCCCGAACGACGGCGACGGCCAGCCGAATTGGCGGCTCTACCGGGTCAACGAACCCGGTCCGGGCATGTAACGTCGCGCGCATGGCAGCGTCCCCATCAGGCCCAGTCCCGCCGTTCAGCGGAAAGATCGCCCTCGACATCCGCGACTCCGAACCGGACTGGGGGCCGTTCGCCGCGCCCACCGCGGCGCAGGGAGCGCCCAATGTGCTGTATGTCGTCTGGGACGACGTCGGTATCGCCACCTGGGACTGTTTCGGCGGACTGGTCGAGATGCCGGCGATGAGCCGGATCGCCGAACGGGGCGTCAAGCTCACCCAGTTCCACACCACCGCGCTGTGTTCGCCGACCCGGGCATCGCTGTTGACCGGACGCAACCCCACCAGCGTGGGGATGGCCACCGTCGAGGAGTTCACCGACGGCTTCCCGAACTGCAGCGGCCGCATCCCCGCCGACGCCGCGCTGCTGTCGGAGGTGCTCGCCGAGCACGGGTACAACACCTACTGCGTCGGAAAATGGCATCTGGTTCCGCTGGAGGAGTCGAATCTGGCTGCCACCAAACGGCATTGGCCGCTCGGCCGGGGATTCGAGCGGTTCTACGGCTTCCTGGGCGGTGAGACCGACCAGTGGTACCCCGACCTGGTGCACGACAACCACCCGGTTGAGCCGCCGGGCACCCCGGAGCAGGGCTATCACCTGTCGGCCGACCTGGCGGACAAGACGATCGAGTTCATCCGCGACTCGACGGTGATCGCGCCGGAGAAGCCCTGGTTCACCTACCTGTGCCCGGGGGCCGGGCACGCTCCGCATCACGTCTTCGCCGAGTGGGCCGACCGGTACGCCGGCCGCTTCGACATGGGCTACGAGGCCTACCGCGAGATCGTGCTGGCCAACCAGAAGGCGTTGGGGGTTGTGCCGGCCGACACCGAACTTTCGCCGATGAACCCCTACCTCGGTGTCACCGGCCCGGACGGTCAGCCGTGGCCGGCGCAGGACACCGTGCGGCCCTGGGACTCGCTCAGCGACGAGGAGAAGCGACTGTTCGCCCGGATGGCGGAGGTGTTCGCGGGGTTCCTGTCGTATACCGACGCCCAGATCGGCCGGGTGCTGGACTACCTCGAGGAGTCCGGACAGTTGGACAACACCATCATCGTGGTGATCTCCGACAACGGCGCCAGCGGGGAGGGCGGCCCGAACGGCTCGGTCAACGAGGTGAAGTTCTTCAACGGCTATCTCGACACGGTGGAGGACGGCATGCGCCTCTACGACTCGCTCGGCGGGCCGGAGACCTACAACCACTATCCGATCGGCTGGGCGATGGCGTTCAACACGCCCTACAAGCTGTTCAAGCGGTACGCCTCGCACGAGGGCGGTATCGCCGACACCGCGATCATCTCCTGGCCGGCGGGCATCGCCGCACGCGGCGAGGTGCGGGACAACTACGTCAACGTCGCCGACATCACCCCGACGGTGTACGACCTGCTCGGGATCACCCCGCCGGACACCGTGGCCGGCATCCCGCAACGGCCGCTGGAGGGGACGAGTTTCGCTGCGGCACTGGATGATTCGTCCGCCGACACCGGCAAGCGCACCCAGTTCTACTCGATGCTGGGCACCCGCGGCATCTGGCATGACGGCTGGTTCGCCAACACCGTGCACGCAGCCAGCCCGGCCGGCTGGGGGCACTTCGACGACGACCGCTGGGAGCTGTTCCACATCGACGCCGACCGCAGCCAGTGCCGCGATCTGGCCGCCGAGCATCCGGAGAAGCTCGAGGAACTCACGGCGCTGTGGTTCGCCGAGGCGCAGAAGTACAACGGCCTGCCGCTCGGTGATCTCAACGTCTTCGAGACTTTCACCCGGTTCCGGCCGAGCCTGACCACCGGGCGGACGACGTTCACCTACTACCCGCACACCGCGCCGGTGGGCGTGGGTGCGATGGCCGAACTGCGCGGTCAGTCCTTCTCGGTGCTGGCCGAGGTGCAGGTCGAGTCCGCAGCGGCTGTGCAGGGCGTGCTGTTCAAGCAGGGAGCCGGCCACGGCGGGCATGTGCTGTTCGTCGCCGACGGCCACCTGCACTACGTCTACAACTTCATGGGCGAACTGCAGCAGAGTGTCGCCTCGCCGGATCCGATCCCGCCGGGCGGCCACGTCCTCGGTGTCCGCTACGAGCGCACCGGCACGGTCGAGGGCAGCCACACCCCGCTCGGGGTGGTGTCGCTCTACATCGACGACGTGGTGGTGGCCACCCTTGCCGATGTGCGCGCGCACCCGGCCACCTTCGGGTTGTCCGGCGGCGGGGTGCAGGTGGGCCGCAACAGCGGGCAGCCGGTGTGTGCGGCGTACACCGCGCCGTTCGAGTTCACCGGCGGCACGATCGCCAAGGTGGTGGTGGACGTGTCCGGCACGCCGTACATCGACCGCGAGCGGGAACTGGCTCTCGCCTTCGCGCGGGACTGACGCCGAGTGAGGAGCTACGCAGGAAAATGTCGAGTGGAGCGCTGCGTGGTTCCTCACTCGATGGGGTGCACGGGTGCTGACCGAACTCGTTGAGATTCCCGGCGGCTCGTTCCGGATGGGGTCGACGAGCTTCTATCCGGAGGAAGCCCCGATCCATACCGTCACCTTGGCGGCGTTCGCGATCGAACGACATCCGGTGACCAACGCGCAGTTCGCCGACTTCGTCGAGGCGACCGGCTACGTCACGGTGGCCGAGCGGCCCCTGGACCCGGCGCTGTATCCCGGTGTGGCACCGGCCGATCTGCTGCCCGGCGCGCTGGTCTTCCGCCCCACCCCCGGACCGGTGAACCTGCAGGACTGGCGGCAGTGGTGGGACTGGGCGCCCGGGGCGCACTGGCGCGCTCCGTTCGGTGCGGGCGGGGGGCTTGAGGCCCGCGGTGCGGGCGGGGGGCTTGAGGCCCGCGAGGACCACCCGGTCGTGCAGATCGCCTACCCGGACGCCGCCGCCTACGCGGCGTGGGCCGGCCGCCGGCTGCCCGCAGAAGCCGAGTGGGAGTTCGCGGCTCGGGCCGGTTCCAGCACCACCTACGCCTGGGGCGACGAGCCGCGGGTGGACGGGGCGCTGATGGCCAACACCTGGCAGGGCCGCTTCCCGTACCGCAACGACGGAGCCCAAGGGGTGGGCACCGCGCGCTGGGTGGGCACCTCCCCGGTGGGCGCCTTCCCGCCGAACGGATTCGGCCTGCTGGACATGATCGGCAACGTCTGGGAGTGGACCACCACCCCGTACTCGCAGCACCACGTACCGGACGCGCCGACCTCGTCGTGCTGCCCGATCCCGGCCGACCCCGACCCGAACGTGCTGCAGACGCTCAAGGGCGGATCGCACCTGTGCGCCCCGGAGTACTGCCACCGTTACCGCCCGGCGGCCCGATCGCCGCAGTCCCAGGACAGCTCGACCACGCATATCGGCTTCCGCTGCGTGGTGACCCGCTAGCGTCTGCTCGCAGAGGGCTAAGCCTCGATCCACCGATGAAGTAGGCGGGCGGCGGGTGTCGGAATGGGGAAAGTGCCCTCTGAGCTGGGATGATTGGAGTTCTCACACAACAATCTGACCGGCACGAGAAAGGCACTTCCGGTGA
>Ga0116151_10004102_pt1 | contig 12842 bp, 9 predicted proteins | sample AD_UKC117_MetaG_FD_89893 | JGI IMG/M metagenome (GOLD analysis project Ga0116151, IMG submission 89893) | Active sludge microbial communities of municipal wastewater-treating anaerobic digesters from Hong Kong - AD_UKC117_MetaG | ecosystem: Engineered > Bioreactor > Anaerobic > Digestate... | reverse complement strand
CTCCTGGTACTGGACAATTTCGAGCAGTTGCGAGACGATGCCAGCCTGCTCACCCAGCTTTTGCACGGGGCGGCAGGCGTCAAGCTGCTGGTCACCTCTCGTGAAGCGCTTAATTTGCAGGAAGAGTGGCTGTATCCAGTAACCGGCCTGCCCATTCCAGCGGAAACCGACCAGGATTGGCAGCGTTTAAAGCAGGTTGATGCGGTGCAGCTTTTTGTGGCGCGTGCCCGGCGTGTGCAGCCTGCCTTTCAGCCGGAAGCAGAGCGGGATGGCATTTTGCAGGTGTGCCGACTGGTTGAAGGGATGCCGCTGGCGCTGGAAATGGCGGCATCCTGGGCGCGGGCTTTAGACAGCAAAGCGATTGCCGCCGAAATTCAGCGCAGCCTGAATTTTCTTACCGCCACTGCCCAAAATATTCCCGATCGTCATCGCAGCATTCACTCCATTTTTGAACACACGTGGGCGCAGCTTGCTCCGGAAGAACAGACCGCTTTTGGCCAGATGGCGCTGTTTCGTGGCGGCTTCCGCCGGGAAGCGGCAGAGGCCGTTGCCGGGGCTGATTTGCCATTGTTAGCCAGTCTGGTTGATCGGTCGCTGCTGCGTTGGGACGCCAACGGCCGTTACCAGATGCACGAACTCCTGCGCCAATATGCTGCCGCCCATGCCACGACCACCGCCGACCAGCTTGCTGCCGCCCGCCAGCGTCACGCGGCTTACTTTGCCAACTTCCTGCACCAGCATACCGGGCATCTGCTGAGCCAGCGTCAACCAGAGGCTGTTCAGGTAATCGCCCCCGAACTGGACAATATTCGGGCTGCCTGGGAATGGATGTTAACGAACGGCCGTTACGATTTAATCAACCAGGCAGTTGACGGCCTGGCCATGTTTTGCCAACTGCAAAGCAAATTTCTGGAAGGACAGCGTTTGCTCTCCCAAATTTTGCAGCATTCCCCGACTGCGCCACAGGATCAGCCCGTCCTGGCGCGTGTGCTCAACGAACTGGGTTGGTTCCATATCCGTCTGGGCCAGTTTGATGAGGCCGAAACCGCCTTCCGGCGCTGCCAGTCCATTTATCAGGAACATCAGATGCGGCCGCCAATGGGCCACTCCACCGATCCTTTAATGGGGTTTAGCGAACTGGCTATCATTGGTGGCGATTATGAAACGGCTGCGGCCCTGGCCGAAGCGGCCAGAATGACGGCAGTTGCCCAGCAAAATTGGTGGAATGTGGCCACGGCAAATTACCTGCTGGCCAGCGCCGCCCGCGACCAGGGCGATTACAGGCAGGCCAAAGCCTCGGCAACGGCCGCTTATGCCGCCACTGAACAGACACAGGACCGCTGGTTTATGGCCTACTGCCTGTATGAAATGGGTCAGGCCGCCGCCGCACTCGGCGATTATGCCCAGGCACGCCAGCATCTCACCGCCTGTTACAATCTTCGGGAGGCGTATGCGAATTCAGAGGGGATGGCATTGGCCATGACCAGCCTGGGCGATATTGCCTGTCGTCAGGGGCAGTTTGATGAAGCCGCGTCTCTGTTTCAGCAAAGTGTGGCGATTTATCAGCAAATTGATGATCTGGGTGGCCTGGCAACGGCTTATCATGGGCTGGGGCGTACGGCCGTTGCCCAACAGGCAGCCAACACGGCGCGTCAGCATCTGCGCGAGGCGCTGCAGATTGTCACGGACATTCAGTTCACGGCGCTGCAGCTGAAGGTGCTGGCTGATGTGGGTCATTTGTTGCTGCGTGTTGGGCGGGTGCAGCCCGGCCTGGGGCTGCTGCGGTTTGTCGCCACGCACCCGGCCGCCGGGCAGGAAACGCAGTCTATGGTGAAACGATGGGAGCAGCAGGTGAAAACGGCCGTGTCTCCCACCCTGTTTGCCGCCGCTACACCCCCTGTCGATCTCGATTCTGCCGTCTCGTTAGCGATGCGTGAACTGCTGGTGCCGGTGCCGGAAACGGCCGTTTCCCCTCTGCCCGCAGCACCCCCCGCCGCCGCCCACCTGCTGGAGCCTCTCACCGAGCGCGAACAGGAAATCCTGCAGCTCATCGCGCAGGGTCAGACCAACCGCCAAATTGCCAACACCCTTTCCGTCGTCGTCGGCACCGTCAAGTCGCACAACAACCGGCTGTTTGGCAAACTGGGCGTGGCCAATCGCGCCCAGGCCATCGTTCGCGCCCGCGAACTGGGCCTCATCCCCTAATCCCCCTTTTTAAACCCAGCACATCCAGGATTACGCCTTCTCTAACCTTGTAACCCCCTGTTGATAACCCCCATTTATAACCTTCGTTAGCAGACCCACCCCCCGGGTTACCCCTATCCTGTTGACTGTAACCAAACACAGACACAACAGGAGATGGACCCATGACCCAAGACGTAACCAATACACAGCAGGCAGAAGCCTTTGCCGAACGCATGATGACCATGCTCAACGAAGGCTCGTTGGCTTTAATGACCAGCATCGGCCATCAGACTGGCCTGTTTGACACCTTAGCCCTGCTGCCACCGGCAACCAGCGCCCAGATTGCAGCTGCCGCCGGGCTGAATGAGCGCTATGTGCGTGAATGGCTCAATGCCATGACGGTCGGCCAGATTCTGGAGCATGACGCAGACCGGCAGACGTATTGCCTGCCGCCAGAACATGCCCAATGGCTGACCCGCGCCGCCGGGGCGGACAACATCGCTGTCTTTATGCAATACATCCCGCTGCTGGGTGCGGTGGAACCGCAAATTGTGGAGGTATTTCGCCGCGGCGGGGGTGTGCCGTACAGCGCCTTCACCCGCTTCCAGAAAATCATGGCCGACGACAGCAACCAGACGGTTGCCGCCAACCTGGTGGCGCATGTGCTGCCCCTGGTGCCGGGTTTGACCGAACGGCTAACGGCGGGCATTGCGGTTCTGGATGTCGGCTGCGGGCGGGGACGGTCGCTGAATGTGATGGCGCAGGCATTTCCCCAGAGCCGGTTCACCGGCTACGACTTTTCGGAAGAGGGTGTGGCGGCTGCCAGAGCAGAGGCCGCTGCCTGGGGGCTGCGTAATGTGGAATTTGTGGTGCAGGATACGGCCGTATTCACCGACGTTAATCGCTACGACCTGGTCACCGCCTTCGACGCCATTCACGATCAGGCCTACCCGGCTCAGGTGTTGCGCAACATTCACAAGGCGCTCAAGCCCAATGGCGTCTTCCTGATGCAGGATATCGCCGCATCCAGCCACGTGCATCACAACATGGACCTGCCCACCGGCCCGTTTCTGTACACCATCTCCACCATGCACTGCATGACGGTGTCGCTGGCGCAAGGTGGTGCCGGACTGGGCACAGTATGGGGACGGGAAACGGCGCTGCGTATGCTGGCCGAGGCCGGTTTTGGCCCCGTTTCCGTGCAGCAGTTGCCCTATGACATTTTCAACGATTACTACATCGCGCACCTCGTCAGAGATATTGGAGGTAGTTAAATGAACGATTTTCCACGCCCCGGCCCTTATCTGGAGATGATGCAGCGCGTGGTGGGGGAAACGGCCGTTACCATCCGCCCCATCCAGCCCAACGATTTTCAGCCCATCCTGGATATGCACCAACGCCTGTCAATGGATTCCCTGTTTTTGCGCTACCTGGTGCCCTATATACCCGGCTATCTACCCACCCATTTGCGCCACATCTGCCGCCGGCCTGCTGGGCAGGGTTTCGGGCTTGTTGCCACCACCGGCACACAGATTGTTGGCCTTGGTTACTACGTGATCAAGCCAGAGCAGCCAGATACAGCTGAACCGGCCCTGCTCATTGAAGACCAGTTTCAGGGGCAGGGCATCGGCGGGCGAATGTTAGACCAGCTGGTAACGGTTGCCCGCGGCCAAGGCGTGCATTTTTTTGACGCATTGACGCATAGCAGCAACCGGTCCATGCGCCATTTACTGCATCGCCGCGGGCAGCTCATCAGCAGCCAGTTCGAAGGCGGGCACATCCGTTCTTTTTTGTCATTAGCCTCAAACGTTTATAAGCAGCACGCTTAACTGGAGGAGTATCATGAGTCAGGAAAACCCCTTTTTAGCAGAATTCATCATCCGCGAAAAACAGCAGGCGCTCCTGCGCGCGGCTGAAAACCGACAAGTACTCCCCAGCAAGCGACGCCAGTCTAGGCACAGCATCCTGAATAGGCTGCGCAAGCTAGCCCAAAATCGTGATAAGGCAAACAGAATACCGGGAGCAACCAGGGCACGCCAGCCTGCTCCCAACCAACCCAATAATAGGAGGCACAATCAGATGAAACGTAAACTTATTTTTTTGTACGGTATACTTTGTTATTTACTCGGCGCAGGCGCCTATTTTGTGGGCTTAGGCGGCTTTTTAGCCGATGCCTTAGGCCCCTTTTCCATCAACAAAGGCATGACCACCGACTTTTCTCTCGCCCTATTGATCAACGTCGGCCTGATAGTTCTATTTGGCCTGCCCCACAGCCTGATGGCCCGGCGCGGCTTCAAAAAGTGGTGGACACGCCTCATTCCCGCTGCCGCCGAGCGCAGCACTTTCATGCTGCAATCAGGTCTGTTTGCGCTGCTGCTAATCTGGCAGTGGCGAGCCATGCCGGTTGTCCTCTGGCACATTGAGCAGCCTTTCCTGAACAGCCTGGTGTGGGGGCTGTACTGGCTGGGCTGGCTCATCGCTTTCCTGGCAACGCTGGCCATCAATCATTTTGAACTGACCGGCTTGCAGCAAGTGTATGCATATCTACGCAACCGTGAACCGGAACCGGTGGCCTTTAAGCAGCCCTGGCTGTACCGTCTCGTGCGGCATCCCATGCAGTTTGGCGCGCTCATCGCTTTCTGGGCCACACCGCACATGACAGTGGGCCGCCTGGTATTTGCCCTGGGCATGACCACCTACATTCTCATTGGCCTGTATTTTGAGGAGCGCGATTTGGTGCACCGCTTTGGCGACAGTTACCGCGCATACCAGCAGCAAACGCCCAAACTATTGCCGCTGCCGCGCAGCAAACGCGCCCCATCTCGTCCACAAGTTCCATCAGAAGTGCGATAAAGCGTTTGTGGCTGATAGCTGATTATAGAAATCAGCTATCAGCCACCCATCTTGACTTCGCTATGAAAACATTTCTTACCATCTGGCTGGGGCAGTTTATCTCCCGCATCGGCACGGCCATGACCCGCTTTGCGCTGTTAATCTGGGTCTATGAACAGACGGGCAGCGCGACAAATGTAGCCCTGCTGGGCTTTGCCGCCTTCCTGCCGATGATTGTGATTAGCCCGCTGGCGGGCGTGTGGATTGATCGCTTTGATCGCCGCAAAATCCTGATCTTTTCTGATCTGGGCGCAGGTGTGATGACGGCCGTTCTACTTGCACTCGTGGCAACTGATCAGCTCCAGCTCTGGCATCTCTACCTGGCGGAAGGCGTTGCCGGCGCGTTTGAGGCGTTTCAGATACCGGCCTATACGGCCGTTACCAGCACCCTGCTTCCCCAAAACCAGTACGGCCGAGCCAACGGCCTGCGCGCCCTGGCCAACTTCGGCTCCCAGGTGCTGGCTCCGGCACTGGGCGGGCTGTGCCTGGTCTGGATGGGTCTCAGCGGCGTGATGATGATTGACGTGCTGACTGTTCTAACGGCCGTTGGGATGCTGCTCGTGGTGCGCATTCCGCCTGTTCAGAATGATGCGGCTTCTGCCCCAAAGGCAGCCTTAGGGCAAGAACTGCGTGTTGGCTTCCGCCTGATCTGGCAGCACAAGGGATTAACGGCGCTGGTGGGCATCACCACCCTGATCCATTTCTTTGCCGCCCTTACCTGGCTGTCGATCATGCCGGCCATGATTCTGGCGCGCTCGGGTAACAATGAACTGGCTCTGGCAGGTGTGCAGAGCGCCATGGGCATTGGCGGCGTGCTGGGCGGGATCCTGATGAGTGCTTGGGGCGGTCCCTGGCGCAAGATACACGGTTTCCTGCTCGGCATCGCCTTCTCTTTCTTGCTGGGCGATATCCCCCTTGCCATCGGCCGCAGTTTACCCATTTGGATAATCGCGGCGGGGTTGGGATCCTTCTTCATCCCTATTCTGAGCGGCAGCAACGATGCTATCTGGCAAAGCATCGTCCCGCAGGCGGTGCAAGGCCGCGTGTTTTCGGTGCGCACCATGCTGAACAATGCTTTTCTGCCCGTTGGCTATCTGCTGGGCGGCACGCTGGCTGACCGGATTATGGAACCGGCCATGGCTGTCAATGGTCAGTTAGCGCCTATGTTTGGCTGGTTAGTGGGCACGGGGTCTGGCGCAGGGATGGCGCTGATGTATATCGGTTCGGCCGTTCTGGCTATTGCCGTTTGTCTGCTGGCTTATCTTTTTCCGGCGGTGCGCCGTGTTGAAGATATCAAGTGGGGTGGGGCGGGTGAGTACCGGCCTTCGGCCGTTCCCGCCAGTGCAGATGCGGGTGAACGCTATGCCGAAAAGGAATTGCTTGACGAACCTGTTGTTAAATCTTTCCGTTTGTTGCCCTTGGTAAAAGGCAAGCGCTTTTTAGGAGACAAAGATAATGAAACGCACCCTCGTAACCATCAGCGCCCTGCAACACCGGTGCCAGACCCATGAAGCAGATGCCTTTGCCGGACTTTGGCTGCCGCATGAACCGGCCTGCCGCATCATCGCCGCCTGCACCCGCGACGGCGTCGAGACCGTTAACCGGGTCAGGTTATCGCCTCCCAACCTTCAGGATATTTGGGCTTTGGCCCAACTGCAAAGCGCAAACATGCGCTTGAGGAGTTAAAAATGTTTCCCTGGCAAAAACTGTTCGTCGATATGGCTGTCTTCACCACCTTCTTTACCCTCTTTGTCTTAGGGACGCTGCGCTGGAAGCCGCGCCTCTGGCTGCAAGACTTTCCCGCCGACATTCAGGCTTTGGCCGGCCCCAAAACCCCGGCCGAAAAGCGCCTGACCCAGATGATCGGTATCCCCTTTATTCTTTTGTTCTTTGGGCTGCCCCTGCTGCTCAGTTGGGACCTGAAAGCTGTTTGGGGAGCCGGTTTCAGCTTTGTCGATGCCTGGTTATATGGCTATGCTCTGTTTTTTGGCGTCAATTTGTGGGATCTGGTTGTAATTGATTGGTTGGGATCACTGCTGATTGATCCGAATAACCCACCCATCGCGGGCACAGCCGGGGCTAAGGGATACCGTGACTACGCTTTCCACTTCTATGCTTTTCTGAAGGGGTGTGTTCTGGGCATTGTCTTCGCGGCATTTTTTGCTGTTGTCATCACTTTTTTGGCTTAGCGGCCAAAAATTAAGTAGATTAGCCCAAGATTTTGAATTGGTTGTCGGCTCGCCTTGCGGACCGGATGCCGGTACGACTGTTTCAACCAGCAACCTGTTCAGCTTAGCCGAGACGTTGGCCGCGTCAAGGGACGCTGTGCTTCTGCCCTTGACCCGGCCGGCGGCTCTCGGCTTAATCAGGATTGCCACTGGTTGAAAAAATTGGTTGAGCGAGGTGCGCAGTTACACACATTTATTGACATTACCGTCCTTGGGGTTGTCTGTGTTTATTTTTTGCAATAACCAAGACGGCAGCAGCTTCCCTTTGGGAATGGAAAGGATAACTTGCATCATAGCCTGCCCATGATCTTCAATCAATTGCCATTTGACGTTAGAGTTGAGTGATCAGTAGAAAGTTTTCAGAAGACCCGAAGGGTTTGAAACCTAGGATACTCGACTCAATTGGTGCAAAACCCTTCGGGTCTAATGCCAAAAACTTTTTGCGATTTACTTGAACCAGGCATCCATAAGTTTAATAATGAGATTCCTGTCCCGGTGGTACATGCTGATCTTGTTCCAGGTAAAGTGGCGAAAATATTACGCATTTTTTGCCTGCAGCGTCAATTTTGTTACAAGGCACTGAAACATTGGTGATCTATGTCATTGTGCTAAATTGGGCAGCCCAGCGTATAATTCCCTGAAATCAGGCAGAGTTCGTTTTTAATTGAAGCCACCATTTTGCGTCATGAGGGTGAAGACCGGTGCCTCGCCACACAGTGAGAATTCCGGCGCTGTCCCGCAACTGTGAAGTCTAACGGCCGTTCCTCCAACGGCCATGACCAGCCAGATCCCCTCTTCTGCCTGCATGTATCCTCGCGGAAGGACCAATCCCAACCAGACTGTTCCTTTGCCTTGTGAGGTGATCATGATGCAGGTTCACGAACTCCATATCGAAGATTTAATTGACTTGACCTTGCTGCAGCGAATTCAAAATTCGTTTGCTGAGGCAATGGGCGTTGCCGCCGTGACGGTAGACCGACAGGGTATGCCCATTACCGAAACCAGCAACTTCTGCAAAGTGTGCCAAATGATTCGCTCCACGGAAGTGGGCCTGGCCAGATGCCAGCAATGTGATGCAGAAGGCGGGCGCATTGCTTTGGAATTGCAGGAACCGTATGCGTATAGGTGTTCTGGCGGATTTTTGGATGCAGCTGCGCCGATTATTATCGATGGGCAGTATGTTGGTTCCATTCTGTGCGGCCAGGTCATTCCTTCAGATGCGCCGGAAGCGTTTATCCAGGATATCCTGGCCCGAAATTTACCATTGGGTTTACCTGCCGAGCAATTTGAAGAGGAAGTGCGCAAGATCGAGCCGCTGCCAAGAGAACGGTTTCATGCGGCGGTGGAAATGTTATCCTTGGTGGCCAACCATGTAATGGAAAAAGGCGCCGCTAACCTGACGCAGTCCTATCTGCTGCAAGAGACCCAGGAACGAGCCGCTTTGCAGGCTGCCTTACAAGAAGCGCAGTTGCGAGCCTTAAAGGCTCAAATCAACCCCCACTTTCTATTCAATTCCCTGACATTGCTTGGTTACACCGCGCTGGAAGAAGGCGCTGCCCGGACGGAAGAGATTGCCTACAATTTAAGCGATCTCTTGCGTTACAGCCTGCGCAATGTGTCTACCCAGGTGGAGCTGGGTGTTGAAGTGGAAATGATCCAGCAATATTTGGCGATCCAAAAAATTGGCTTTGGTGACCGCTTGCAAAGCCAGATTTTGCTTGATCCGGAGCTGGCGCACGTAGAAATCCCCTGCATGATCCTCCAGCCGTTGGTGGAAAATGCGGTTATTCATGGGGCGGAGCCTCTAACCCGGCCGGTAACGATCACTGTCCGGGCAACCCGCCAATCCGACTATCTCGTGCTGGAGGTGGCGGATGATGGCGTTGGGATGCCGCCGTCGATTGTGCATAACATTGAAAACGGCCGTTTCGAAGGAGATGGCGCTTCTTTGGGCTTGCAAAACGTATATCAACGGCTGGTTAACGAGTATGGTGACTCGGTCGAGATTGGGGTGAAAAGTGTACCCGATCAGGGAACCCTGATTCATCTGGCTATCTCCCTCACCACCGAAAACGGCCGTTTCCACCGCACTTCCTCCAAAAAGACCCTGCCCAAAGCGTCTGGTATTGGCAACCAGATAAGTTTTAATCAGCCGCAGCTGCCGCTAAAAACACCACCCACCCTGTCCTATAAACCCGGCTTTTTAGGCACAATTGATGTAAAGCCTGCGGCTCCTCCATTGGGATCGCAGTAAAAAACCACGATGTCCGGAATTTTGATCGTCGATGATATGCCGGTCATTCGTTCTGCGCTGGTGTCTATCCTCTCAGAGCAGAATGATGATCACCGCGCCATTTGGGAGGCCGCCAATGGGGAGGAGGCTGTACAACTGGCGCGTCTTTATAAACCGGACATCATTTTGATGGACATTAAAATGCCAGGCGTGACCGGTTTACAGGCAACGGCCGTTATTCGCCGCGAACTGCCAGAAGCCAAAATCATCATTCTGACCGCCTACAATGAATTTAGCTACGTCCAAAAAGCCCTCAAGTTAGGAGCGCGCGATTACCTGTTAAAGCCTATCCGGCCCAATAAATTATTGGAGTTGTTGGCTGAAATAAATCAAGAAATCGAGCAAGAACGCCGCGATTTACGCACGGTGGAAATTGTCAAAGATTCCCTGCAAAAAACTCTGCCCGTTATCGAAACCAATCTGGTGGAAAACCTGATTCGCGGCACCCAACCCGAAGGCTCATCAACCGAAGAATCGTTGGCTTATCTGGGCAAACGGCTTATCTGGCCTGTTGTCTTGGTGACGAAGATTGATGGGTTTGATGCGCTCAGCCAGGTTCAGGCTCCGGCAGCCCTGCAGCAGCTCATCTCATCGCTGACCAAGATTGTTCGCCAGGAATTACCTGATCCGCATCGGGCATTGGTGGGGTACAGCAATCCAGGCCGGGTGGTCGTCATTATTTCCACCGAGATGCACCTGGCGACAGCGTCGCAGCTTCGGGTGTGGGGCGAGAAGATTCGCACGGCCGTTGCCGATACCCTGCCTTTCACGGTGACCATTGGCATGGGCAAACGTTACATGGCGCTGGAATCCATCCCGCTGTCTTACGCCGAAGCCAATCTGGCCCGACGTTACCATAGCCATGTTCAAGGCAATGTCGTGGTAGGTATCGACGACCTCGAAGACCTGCTGCCAGCTACCGACGACCGTGGTTTATATCTGGTGCAAAAGGAACGCGAGCTCACGCAGTTAGTACGGGCCAATCAACAGCAAGAGGCGCAAAAACTCACCAACCACATCGTCGATTATTTGTCACAGCAGTATTCATCTTCACCCGAAGCCATCAAAAACCATTGCGCGGAGTTGATGACCCTGGTGGCCTGGAGTGTGGTTGGCGCCGGCGTGAATGATCCTAAAGCGCTGACCTTGCTCCAACAGCAGGCGCGCGCGTTGGCTTCCTGGCGAACAATTCCGGAAATTCGCGCCTGGACGCTGAACAGTCTGGCGGAAATGATGACCTTTGTTCAGGGGATGTCGCCGCGACAAAATAGTGTGCAGGACGCGCTGGCCTATATTCATGAGAATTACCATCGGCCCGATATTTCGCTGCAAGAGGTGGCCGAGGCCGTGAATCTTAGCCCGTCTCACCTGAGTTCGCAGTTCAAAACGGCCGTTGGCGTTAGCTACGTTAAATATCTGACGTCTGTTCGCCTGAAAGAGGCCCAAAAGTTGCTGCGCACGACCGATCACAACATCGCCACGGTAGCCGAAATGGTTGGGTATCCCAGCGCCACCAACTTTTACCGTCATTTTCAACGCCAGATTGGCATGACGCCGGCCGCCTACCGCGACACTATCGTTTCTTAGCGGCGTGCTCCTGGTCACGCAGTCGCGCTTCTAACTCCACAATGAGATTGGCCTGGGCGCTTAGCATCTGTTCCAGGTTTTGCGCTGTGGCCGTGGCGGGCTGCATGGCGGCCAGCGCAAGCACCGTCGCCAGATAAGCGTTGAGGCGGTCGGTCGGCTGCAGATTCCCCTGGCGCGTATATCGCGCCCGCGCCTGGAAATCGGGATGGGAAGTGTTGATGGTTACACGGCCGTTTCCCACCTCCACGCGCCGCCCCTCCTCCGCTTTGCTGACAAAGGCCACCTGCCAGGGGAAGCTGCCCACAACGGCCGTCACCGCCGCCTGTACAGCCTCTTCAACCTGACCTAACGTTTCCCGGCTTTGCTGCTGGTTGATGCCCGATAACACCGTTTTTAATTCCGCTTCGATAGGCAATAACGCCTCGTACAACACCGTCCGGCCCTGCGTGCGCACAAAATCATCCCGGTTGATGATGGGCTGCACGATTTCCCCCACTTCGATGAAACCTGTCAGGTGGGGATGCCCCCACACGGCCGTTTTCGCCGCCGATTTGCGCATAAAAGATTTGATGTCGGCCGCTTCGCCGACGCGCCGGCCTCGGGCAAAAAAGCTAACCGGGCGATGCACGGCCGTTGCCTGCGCCACCTTCAGAAACACCGTCACCGGGAAAACCTCCCCTTTGTGTTCCAGGTTCAATTCATGGTGCAGGACGGGTCCCGCCACCGCGCCATAATCGAAGGGCCGGCAATTCAGCGGCTCCCCTTTCTCGCTGACGGCGATCTGCAAGTCGGGCCGCGCCAACAGCCGTTCAAAATGGTTCTCGATTTCCGCCTGGAGCGAAACGGCCGTTACCCCCCGAAACCAATCAACATCAAACCCGCTCACGGTTACCAGACAGCCTGTGCCGCGGTCACTGGGAAATGGCTCGTCCAGCCGCCGCCCTTCTTTAATGCCCCGGTGCTGGTCGCGCTGCAGTTCCAGCACGAAGTGCGAGCCGTGCGCGTGCTGTGCTTGGAACTGAATACGCTCCGCCGCCGCCCGGAAGGCATGGACGCCAAAGCCGAAACGGCCGTTTACCCACGTCTGCCCCCGCTTTTTCGATTCACCCACGTTGCGCACCACCCGTTCCAGCGTCTCGCGGGTCATGCCGCGGCAGTTGTCCAGCACACTCACGGCGCGCCGTTCGCGATCAATGGTCAGTTCAATGTGGATGGGATAAGGGTACGCGCCGCCGTTCTCCCGATACAGCGCCTCGGCGTCGTCGAGAGCGTTGTCGACGTATTCCATCAGCACACGCTCGGCCGTTTCATAGCGCCGGGCCACTTCATTCAGCATCAACACCGGGTCGGAAATCTCCAGGTCAATGGTCCCCGGCGTCTGCGAGGCAAAGGTTTTGGCAACAGGTCTAAACATGAATCCCACCGGTTCGATTTCAAGTGTGGTTGCAGATAGAAGAATGGGACGCGGATAAACGCCGATAGCGCCGACAGCGCCGATTTTCGCGGCTAAAACCCCTCCCTACCCGCGCCAATCCGCCGCATCCGCAAAAATCCGCGGCCCGTTTCTCAATGCTTCTTCGCCACGTTCGCCGCCACCAAAATCGGGTCCCAGACGGGCGCAAAGGGCGGCGCGTAGCTCAAATCCAGCCCGGCTAAAT
>Ga0116151_10004099_pt1 | contig 12844 bp, 9 predicted proteins | sample AD_UKC117_MetaG_FD_89893 | JGI IMG/M metagenome (GOLD analysis project Ga0116151, IMG submission 89893) | Active sludge microbial communities of municipal wastewater-treating anaerobic digesters from Hong Kong - AD_UKC117_MetaG | ecosystem: Engineered > Bioreactor > Anaerobic > Digestate... | reverse complement strand
TTCTCAAAATCACGAGTCGACATAAGCCCCATGGAATGCAGATTTGGGGCAAAAATATATGCATCTTCATAAATAGTTCTGTCCTGAATAACCGTTTTCCCCGATTTGCGGATATTTAAAATTTGGTTTAACCGGCTATTTAAAAAGTAAACCTGCAAATTAAACGACCAACGCTGCATATCGTCATAAAAGTCGTTAAGGTAAGGATTATCATCTACATCTTCGTAATGTGCCTCCCAATTGTAATGTTTTGACAACAATCCGGCTAGAGTAGTTTTTCCAGACCCAATATTACCTGCTATTGCAATATGCATTGCCCCTTTAGAATTATCTTTTCCCATATGCTTATATTTTATTGTTTATCGGGATTTTGATTAAACAATGTAGGTGTTTGTTCAAAAAGAGATGGATAATCCTCGTCGAATTTTTTTAACACCGTAGTTATAATCATTTCCCGCATCACTTTAGAATGATTCTTAATTTTATATTTTTTACAATAATGCTCAAATGCCTGAAGCTCACGCTTATTAAACAGTATCGTTTTCCTGTATTTTCTTTTTAGGCTTTTATCTTTTTGCTCTTTCTTTTTTTTCACAATCAATATTAAAAAATATTTGTTTTAAATATAATAACTTTATCTTCTGTAGTTACTACAATTCTTTTATTACTTATTAACACCCTGTCGAACACTTTTATGGGCAATTCCATTTCACCCTGCTCAAAATCAGCCGTATTGTAATACATCAACTTATTGTTATGGCTATAAAAAATTTTATCATCTATAATCTGAAAATAAGATATTTCTTTAACCGGAAACATTTTAATATAGGTTCCATAATTATCAAAAAGAAATATGCCCTGTTCCGGAATAGACAAATAAATGTAATCATTTTTTTCGGCAATGTATACCTGCCCTAAATCCGATTTTTGATCAATTATATCGTATAAAGAACTACTCTTTTTAGATTGATTAAGGCTTTTATCTACATAAAAAAGCTGCTGCAAACTTTGATCAAAACCCCAAAACCCTCCATTAACCGATTGGCAAACCGATACAACATGATTAAAACCCAGCTGGTTTAGAAATATCGGGCTAACAATTGGTGCAAGATTTTTATCTAAAAAAAGAACCTGGTTAAAATCTTTATAAAATACTAAAATGCGAAAAGGGTCAGTGGCATCAATCCCTGATATCCTGCCTGTAATAGAGTGAGTAAAAAACTTTTGGGTGTGGTTCTCCAAATCAAATTGCAACAAAGTATTGTTGCTAACCATATACAACTTATTAAAACCATCGGTAGTAATTGCTTCAACTTTTATATCCAGTTCCTTTTCGGAGATAAATCCGGATTGGGCAAATAAATCTGATGCCAAAACCATATTCACGAAAATGAACAAAAAAATTCTCATTGCATTTGATTGTTTAATACGATAAGCTCGTCGATATACTCCCGGTTATTAGCCAAACGAGGAACTTTATTTTGCCCTCCTACCTTGCCTTTTGATTTTAGCCAGTTATAAAAAAGATTTTGGTTAGCTTCAATAAGCATAGGCTTTTCAAGTGTCATATCCTTATATCGTTTTGCCTCGTAATCAGAATTTAGCTTTTGCAATGCAACATCCAGCGTATCAACAAACAAATTGAAATCCTGAGGTTTTTTATCGAATTCAATCAGCCACTGATGGCAACCCTTGCTATTTTCGCTCATAAAAACGGGTGCCGCTGTATAATCTTTTATCAATGCCCCGGTTTTCAGGCAAGCCTCTTGTAAAGCTTTTTCGGCATTATCTATAATAACCTCCTCGCCAAAAGCATTTATATAATGCTTTGTACGTCCACTAATTTTTATTTTATGCGGATATAATGATGTAAAAACAATTGTATCGCCAATCATGTAACGCCACAGTCCAGAATTGGTGGATATTACAATGGCATAATTTTTATTTAACTCCACCTCGTCGATATGCAGGGCTTTGGGGTATTCTTTCCCCAGCTCTTCCATTGGGATAAACTCATAAAAAATACCATAATCGAGCATTAAAAGCATATCGTTTCGCGATGGGTAATCCTGAATGGCAAAAAACCCTTCCGATGCATTATATGTTTCCATATAATTCATTTTATCGCTCGGAATAAGCTTTTTGTATTGCTCACGGTAAGGCTCAAAGCTTACCCCACCATGTGTAAAAAGCTCTAAGTCGGGCCATACCTCCAGAATGTTATTTTTACCTGTTTTTTGCAATATATATTTTATCAGAACCATCATCCACGATGGCACACCAGCAATATTGGTTACATTTTCTTTAATGGTTGCATTCGCTATTTTCTCTAACTTTTCCTCCCATTCGCTTAACAGTGCTATTTCCTGGCTTGGGGTTTTTATTAGATAGGTCCAAAAAGGTAAATTCTCAATTAATATAGCCGATAAATCACCGTAAAACGATTCGTTGTTAATGCGGTTTATCTGGTGACTACCACCCAACGTTAATGCTTTTCCGCTAAAAATGCCTGTTTCGGGGTAATTGGTTGTATATAAAGCCAAAATATCTTTGCCACCTCTAAAATGGCTATCTTCCAGAGTTTCTTTCGAAACCGGAATAAACTTGCTTTTATCGCTTGTAGTTCCCGACGATTTAGCAAACCATTTTATTTCCGAAGGCCATAAAACATTCTGTTCACCCTTTAATAATCGATCGATATATGGTTTAATATCTTCGTAACTATGAATGGGGACATGTTTTTGATACTCTTCAATACTGTCAATGGTTTTGAATTTGTACTTCTTCCCAAACTCAGTTTCTTTAGCCTGATCGACCAGTTTAAATAACACTTCGCGCTGGGCATCATACGGAAACTTTTTAAAAAGGTCTATTTGGTATAGCCTTTTAAAATTTAACCAGGTAACTATTGAATTTATAATTTGCATATATCGATTAAACCAAGTAAAACAAAAAAAGTAAAACCAAATATAAGGAATATTTGGTTTTAGAAAAATCATAAAAAGAAATATCGTTATACCTGTGCTAATTTCTTGCCTGCCTGCTTTAATATTTCATCTTCACGTGCAAAACTTAATCCTAATATTTTGTTATCGATAGTATCGTGATAAAAGACCGATAATGGGAACAAAGCAACACCATAATTATCCATAAGCTTGCGCGCAAATTCGGTATCTTTTTCATTGCTTATTGAGCTATAATCAATCAGCTGATAAAAAGTACTTTGTGTTGGAATTAATGTAAAACGCGATTTTTTTAATAAATCAACCATAGTATCGCGTTTTTTTTCAAATTTACTGCTTATGGAGTTGTAATCAATCCTGCTCCTTAAAAAGTCGGCTAATGCATATTGCAAAGGAGTATTTACTGAGTTAACCTGAAACAACTGATTCTTCCTTATTTGTGCCATCAGCTTTTCTGAAGCAACACAATAGCCTATTTTCCATCCCGGTACATTAAAAGAAATACCAAACGACGACACAACGATACTTCGCTCAGCTAACTGCTCGTTACATAATACACTAATATGCTTTTGTTTATCGTAAACCATATGTTCAAAAACCTCATCACTAATAACATTGATCTTTGTTCCGTTGGTAATTTTACGTAACTGTGCAATATCCTCGTCGGTAAATATGGCTCCGGTAGGAATATGCGGAGTATTAATAATAATTAACTTAGTACGTGTATTGATAATTTTCTGAACGGCCTCCCAGTCGATTCTGTAATCGGGATGTTTTAACTGAACAAATACAGGCCGGCCGCCACAACTTACAATAGCAGGAACATAGCTATTAATTGCAGGTTCAAATATTACTACCTCATCGCCTTCGCTTACAAAGCTGCTAATGGCGGTATACATTGCCTGCGTGGCGCCTGCTGTGATAGTTATTTCGGTTAATGGGCTAAAATTTACACCACATCTTTTTTCTATTTTTTCCGAGATCGCTTCGCGTAGTTCAAACAATCCATCGGGGTGTGCATATTCTCCCGATTTTTGCTTGATATATTCAATAGAAAGCTCTGTCAGCTTATCAGAACACTGAATATCGGGTGCTATTTTCGAAAGGTTAATTATATCGGTATCCTGCACAAGCTCCGATATTATCGTAAATATATCTTTTCCAATGTTCGATAACTTTGCTTTTATCATCACAATCTGAATTGGTTAAAAAATTGGTCGCAAATGTAAAAAAATATCTTTATCAAAAATCTGTCATGTAACAGGCTTTCTCCTTTTTTTTCAACAATTGTTAATATTTTAGCTCGTATTAAAATGATCTAAACGGCTAAATTAAACGTTTTGGTACTTCAGAAATATGTTTTATGGCTAAATTTGGCTAACGATCTTTTTATTTGCCCGAACCATTCGAAAGCATTGACTAATGCAATACATCTTTTAAAACCCCTACTGAATTTATGTTTTTAACCCCTTCGTGATGTATGGAATAATATTCGACCAGTTTATCCAGAAGCATTTCTCTTTCATTGCTTTTTAAATTAATATCCTCATGTTGATTTTCTGAAAAACTCAACATTCTGGAGAATATCAAACTTAAATCTTTTTCAAGTATTAAGGGATGAAAAGGTTTTATCTGCATAAAAGTCCCAGCTTGCAAGTCGAAATAGCAATTTTGACCCGAAAAATTATTATCAGGAAAAAAACCGAGGTATTTGCTTAAATGAATCAGGAAATACAAATGAAAATTTGAAAATCCACGCTCTTTATAATCCAGCAGTTGAATAGAATGAAATAAATAATTGAATAAATCTTTACTGGGCTCTTGTTCCTGCAGGGTTTTATATAATATTTCGGCAATAAATAAAGCTATGGAACTTTTCCTGATATCATAGGGCATACTTGAAAAGATATGAGCGCTTTGAATTTCTTTAACATTTTGAATGTTTTTATTTGGCTTATAATAAGCATCCATTTCTAAAAGTGATAAAGGCTGGAAAAGATTACTTTTTATTTTAGATTTTTTATTGTGTACGCCTTTAATAATATACGATTGCCTGCCAAAAAGCTCGGTATAAATAGTAACAATAATACTGTTATCCGAATATTTAATTTGATGAAGTACTATTCCACGTGTTTTATGTATCATCGATTTAAAAACAAAGCCCTACTTTATAAATAACAATTTTGTAATATGAGTTTTCGATCCGTCGTCGTTTGTACAAAATACCAGGTAAACACCTGTACTTGCGCGTTTACCGTCAAAGTTATTACCATCCCAAACGGCCTGGCCGCCTTCGGCAGTAGTTTCGTAAACAATGTTTCCACTTATATCGGTAATTTTAACATTTACATCCGACACAAGTCCGCGTATGGTAATATTTCCGTTATACCCTTCGCGCACCGGGTTGGGATAAACATAAACGTCCCTAAACTCATCACTCCCCATGGTTGCTGATCCACGATACGATACCAAGCCCTTGTCGGTAGCAAAAAACACTTCCCCTGTTTCGTGATTTATTCCGATATGATTAATCCTGTTAGAAAGTAAAGGGCTATTTTCGGCAGTAAAGTGGTTTATTTCCTCTGTTCCATCTTTCGAAACCAGAAAAACACCCGAACTTTGGGTACCAAGCCACTTCCGGTTGGCTCCATCAACGGCAATAGAGGTTACTACATCGTTATTTAAAAGATAATTAGTACCATCACCAATTGTTAATTTAACCCTTTGGGCGTAAAAAAGGCCCGTTTCAAAAACATTTTCGGGTGTATAATAAACAACCACTCCCTGGTCTGTACCAACCCAAATATCACCATCCAAATCCGGTACTATAGAAAAAATATTGTTAGAAATAATTTTCCCATTTTCGTCAACCACACTAAACTTTTTATATAAGTCGTCGTTTTCGTTATCGATGGTTCCATTGTCGCTAAAAACAAACAATCCATTCCCATCAAGCAAAACAACCCACTTATTATTATTCTCGGTAACAACTATTTTAGATAAGGTTGCCCCGGTAATTGTTTCGCCAAAATTAAAGCCATGCCATTCGCCCTGGCTTGTTTTAACCGATATAGGTTTGGTAACATTATAATTTGTTACCCACAAGTTATTTCCCTGATCGAAAGCCAAACCACCAATGCGGCAAAAATCTCCTCCCGGAATTATAGACTGTAAAGTACTATTTTCGGCATTGTATGTTTCAACAATCTGATCGTTTTGGTATTCAACAACCCCCATACCCCAGCTTCCGGCATAATAATGCTCCGGATTTTGCGGGTCTGTTTTTATAACAATATAATCTACTGCATTATAATTATAAAACGATTTCCACTGCTCATTGCGAAACGAAAAAATAGCACTATTTAAAAATGTATTATTCCAGGCCGAACTAACACCTCCCGGTGCAACAAGCACACGGTTTTTCGAAGCCTCAACATAAAATGCACTGGCAGTATAAGGCGCATTAGGTATTATGGTTTCGGTATTAATTCCATTGTATTTTAATAGCCCCGAACCTCTGTTGGCAATCCAATAGGTATTGCTTTCTTTAAACACATCAACAGGATTTAAATTACTAATCCCGGTAACCGAAACCGAATCCTGAAAAACAAAAGCTGTTGTGTAATTTAATATATTGCGGTTGGTTACAATCTGGATATTTTCATCAGTAACAATATTTTTAACCGAGCTATACGCATTATTAAATATATTCCATAAACCATTATTATATAAATACATAATATCGTTACCCGATTCGTTATTCTGATTAACCAATATACCCTGATCGGTAACTATTACTTGATTATACGAACCATTTGGATCAGGCAAAGTGGTAATTTGCTCCCAGTTTGCATAATCAATAAGATTGGGATTATTTATATCGGCCACATAAATGCCCTGACTGGTTGCTGCATATATATAATCGTTATAACCATAAACACAATTTACATTTATTTGAGTCCCCAAATTACCAATATAATATGTATCTTTAATTTCCTTTTTTTCAAGATCGAGCAAAACAATACCAAAACCACACGACAAATAAGCATATTGACCAATCGGACGAATATGGTTTATGGCTTTGCTTCCCAAAATCATTTCGCGCTTAATATCAGGAATATTAAACACCTGGTCATCATATACCAGATCGATATTTCCGTTCGAATAACCTACTATTAGCACATTGTAACTGTTGTAAAATTCAATGGCAGTAATACCAATATCAGAAAGCAGGTTAACCTTAGTAAGCTTTTCGATATTGTTTGCTGATTTATGGTAAGAAAAGATTCCGTTTTCAGATGCAACATATATTTTATTGGCAGAGTTAGTCAAATCAACAGGGTAAGTAAAAGGCAAATGATCGCGCCACTCGCCAACACCTATCTGTGCCTTTACCTTGAGAATCGAAACAACAGATAGCAAAACAACCAGCAAGCAAAAATTTCTCATGTGTTATAATTTGTTTTTAATGATCAAATTAACAAACCATTTTTATAGTTAATTATTTTGTTTTTGCTTAAAATTTATTAGAAAATCTGCTAACTTTTGCGAAGCAATAGCCCTATGGCTAATTTTATTTTTTTGTTCCAGCGACATTTGGGCAAACGATTGATTAAAACCCAAAGGCTTAAAAATTGGATCGTAACCAAATCCTTCTATTCCATATTTTTCAGTTAATATTTCGCCCTCAATAACGCCTTCGAAAAAATATTCCACTCCATTCAATATCAACGCGATAATTGTCTTAAATCGTGCAGTGCGTTCTTTTACACCTGTCATTTTAGATAACACCTTATTCATATTATCATCAAAACTTTTCGATTCTCCCGCATAACGTGCTGAATATACTCCTGGTTCACCATTTAAAGCATCTATTTCAAGGCCAGTATCATCTGCAAAACAGTTTACAGAATACTTTTGAGATACATACCTGGCTTTTTGCAAAGCATTCTCATGCAATGTTTCGTAATCTTCAGGTATTTCTTCGTTGCATCCAATATCATTTAAACTAAGTAACTGTATTTTATTATTTATAAGATGCTGTACCTCCTCAAGCTTATGTTTATTGTTTGTTGCAAATACTATGTCCATGATTATAATTTTTCAAAAAAAAGTGGATGATATTAAATTTATCATCCACAAATATAGTTTTCTTCGTTCTTTCTTTTAATAAAAACCTTCGTATTTTGTTAAATCATCGCGTGGATTAATTACCATAACCGGAATTTTAAAACTATTGGCTATGATGTATTGTTCCTGAGCTCCCAGCATATAATCTGCAAAGCCTATATTTTTCGTTGAGAGAGTTAAAATTAAATCGGCATTAACACTTTTTGAATACTCAATAATTTCGTTCGGAAAGTTCTTTTTCCCTTCCGCAGTAACAATTTCATATTCAACACCTTTGCTATCCATGAATTTACGGGCAAAAGCTATATTTGCTTTTATCCGTTTAATAAACAACACATCGGTAGTATTGGGTTTAATAATATGGAATTTAGGGCTAAAGTATTTATAAAAATAGCTTACCCAATTCAATTTCTCTTTACTTTCTCTTTTAAAATCGATTGGAAAAACGATATCTCTCAAATCGGTTTCGTTAGGAGGCTCCTGCACAACAACAAAAGGCACTTTGGAAGAAACGATGACTTTTAACGCCCAGCTTCCGGTAAGTTTTTGCATTCCGCGCAATCCATGTGTACCCATAATTACTAACTCTGCCCCAACCTCCGAAGCTACTTCGCCAATAGTAGTAAATATACTCCCCTTCCTAGCCATTGGTACAATCTCTATACCATTACGTCCCTGGTTTTCGGAAACAACAGGTTTTAATTTTTCCATGGCTTCTGCATCGTCCTTTTCGCTCTTTGTAATATGTATTAATACAATTTTTTTTGTATTTGCTTTTTCGGCAAATTTAAAAGCATGCAATAAGGCATAATCAGCAACCTGGGTAAAATCCCATGGAATTAATATGATATGTTCTTCGTTCTCCATAAAATATCAGAATTTTATCAATTCATCTTTTTTTAAATAAATTTTCTTATCTTACACCTAAATTTCAGGCTTAAATGCTAATATATAACCAATATCCGATTAATAAAAAAAATATTGTCAAAAATACAATATTTTTTTACTTTCTAACTATTATTACACTACTTGTATTTTCATTACGCACTTATTCGCAATATTCTGTAAATCCTTATATTCAAAGAATTATTGTCCAAAATTACGGTTTCGAAAACAATAATTACTCCATTATCCAAGACAAAAACAAAATAATATATGTCGGAAATAGTAATGGTATCTTGCAATACAATGGAAATACATGGAACCAACTCGATATTAGTGGTATACCCAGAATGGATATAGATATGGATGGGATAATCTATGTTGGATTGGATAATGATTTTGGGTATATCGAAAATAAAGGAACAAAATCTGCTTTTATTTCCCTTTCAGATTCTTTAAACGCTATTAAAAGTACTTTTGGTCAAATCAACCAGGTTTTTTGCAATCAACAGGGAGTGTATTTTTGTTCAGACAACTACCTGTTTTGCTTTAATAAATCAGGAGTTTCGTTACTAAAGGAATCTAAATCGAAACTTAAACTTTTTAAAGTTAACGGACATATTTACCTGCAAGTTTTGGACGAGGGATTCTATAAACTTATCCAGAACCAGATTAGGGTAATACCTCAAAGCTTATACTTTAACGGCAAAACAATATTAGACATTTTACCATACCACGAACGCCTGTTAATTAAGACAAAAGAAGATAAGGGATTTTTTATTTTTGATAATTACACGGTAGAACCTTTTAACACACAAGCCGACCAATTTATTGAAACAAACATTTATACACAGTCGCGCCAGCTAAACAATGGCGATTATGCTATTGGAACACAGCTTCACGGAATTATAATCATAAACCAGCAAGGAGAAATAATAAATCATATAGAAGAAATCAGCGGACTATACAGCCTTACTGTAAACGCCCTTTATGTTGATATGGAAGATAACCTATGGGCACTGCACGATCAGGGAATAAGCCGTATTGAGATACCTTCGGCTTTTAGTTATTATTCAAAAAATCATGGATTAAGAGGAAACATTAAAACACTAATACGATTTAATAATAAAATATATGTAGGAACGTCATTGGGGATATTTTATATGGATTTTACTACAAATGAAAACTGTTTAAAATGTTCCAGGTTTGTCCCCTTGCATGATATTAAATCGAACTGTCACAAATTTCACATATTTAACAATCAGTTATTTGCAATTACATCAAGCGGAATATATGAAATAAAAGACGATAAAGCTTTTTTATTTTACAATCGCGATGCTGGTGAAATTTGCTCGGTATTGCACTCACCAAATAATCCTTACTACATATACTTAGGCTTAAAAGATGGTTTTATGGCTATTCGGTATTCCTCCGGAATGCTTATTGTTGAAAAGAAATTAGAAGCAATCCCCTATAAAGTTTCAAGCATTGCCGAAGATAAAGATGGAACCGTTTGGGTATCATGCAATAATCATGGTGTTTATAAAATCCCGCCATTTAAAAAATTCCATAAAGACCTTGATGTTGAACATTTCTCTTCGCGAACAATATCTTCAAAAGAAATCCACTGGATAAACTTATATGTTTTGAATGATGGAGTAATTTTTTCATCTAACGAAGGCTTATTCAGATATAAACCGGAAGAAAAAAACTTTTATGCAGATTCGGTTATTGTTAACGAATTTGCAACAATGAAAAACTGGGTTTATCCAATTGTTGAAGATATCCATGGAAATATTTGGTTAAATATTACCGATAAAGATAAGAAACGAAATAAAACTCTTGTAAAAAATATGTCTTCCGATTCTGTGCAAAAAATTATGCCTTTACCTTTAAACAGAATCAAAGATTTTTATATTACATCTATTCTTCCCGAAAACGAAAAAACTGTTTGGTTTGGAGGCATTGATGGATTAATAAAATATAATGTAAACACAAATTTAAATCCATACTATAAGTTTAATACTTTTTTAAGCAAAATTGTTGTCGGTAAAGATTCTGTAATTTACAATCTTCCTTTTGGCAAACCTGAAATAAAAGTCAGCGAAAAATCAATTATCCCCTATCATTTTAACAGAATAGTATTTAATTTTTTAGTTAACGATTATAAAAGCGAAGGTTATTTATTATACAGATATAAACTGGATGGTTTCGATAAGCACTGGTCGGACTGGAGCGAGAATAACTTTAAAGAATATACCAATTTATACGAAGGTGATTATACTTTTCATCTTCAAGCCAAAAATATATTTGATAAAATTTCTGATGAGATAACTTTTAATTTTACTATAAAACCTCCATTTTTCAGAACTAAAATAGCTTTTGTAATTTATCTTATATCCCTTTTATTGATTTTTATATTAATAGGGAAATGGAGAGCGTATTATTTTGCCCGCGAGCGTTTCAGACTTGAAAATATAATACACGAAAGAACTGAAGAAGTTGTTATACAAAAAGAAAAAGCCGATAACCTGCTCGATCGGGTATTGCCAAAAAGCACTGCAAAAGAATTAAAATCGGGACGTAAAGCCGGCCCTTACCATTACAACATGGTTACCGTACTCTTTTCTGACATACAAGGATTTACAAAAATATCGGAACAAATGGACTCCGAACATCTGATAGATGAACTGGACCGTTTCTTTTTGCAGTTTGATAGCGTGGTAGAAAAATACAATATTGAAAAGATAAAAACCATAGGAGATGCCTATATGTGTGCTGGGGGTATCCCTATAAAAAACAGGACAAACCCAGTAGAAGTAGTATTGGCTGCAATGGAAATGCAGAACTACATGAAAGAACTCAAACAAATGGCCTGCGACAGCGAAAACCACATCTGGGATTTACGAATTGGAATTGATACTGGGCCAGTGGTTGCAGGAGTTTTAGGTCGAAGCAAAATTTCATACGACATTTGGGGTGGAACAGTGAATACTGCCAGCCGAATGGAAGCATCGGGTGAACCAGGGAAAATTAATATTACCGAAAACACTTACATGCTCATCAAAGATTTTTTTATATGCCAGTACCGCGGTAAGATGCCCATAAAATATAAGGGTGAAATTGACATGTATTTTGTTGAAGGTTTTAAACCTCATATGTCTTCTGATTTAAAGGGTCAGGTGCCAAATGCCAGCTTCTTTACACAACTGCAATTACTGCGCATACACGATGTTGAGGAATATGTGTTAAGCAAACTGGAAGAAGGGCTGCCCGACAATCTTTATTATCACAATGTTAAACATACTATTGATGTGGTAACCCAGGTTGAACTAATTGGCCGCTCTGAAGGTGTTAACGATGAAGATATGCTGATTTTAAAAACTGCTGCTCTTTTTCATGATATGGGGCACCTTATTAATTATGACACGCATGAAGAAGAAAGTGTTAAGTTGGCCAGAAAACTGCTTCCGGAATACCACTATAACTCTAACCAAATAGAACGCATATGCCAGCTCATATTGGTAACTCAAATGCCCCCACAGCCTAAAAACATGCTTGAAGAAATTATGTGCGATGCCGATTTGGATTACCTGGGCAGAACAGACTTTGTGCCTGTATCCATTAATTTATATAAAGAATTAGCCGAGCGAAAAAAAATTGATTCATTATTGGAATGGAACCATATGCAAAGTAAGTTTATTGAAAAACATCAATATTTTACTAAAACGGCACAAAAACTGCGCGAAGTAAACAAGAAAAAACAGCTCGAAAACATCCAGAAAGAAATCCGCCGTGAGATGGAAGAAGGTGATGAATAACTAATCTATTAAGTCATTATTCTGATTCTGATTCTATTTCTATTTCTA
>Ga0116151_10004098_pt1 | contig 12845 bp, 12 predicted proteins | sample AD_UKC117_MetaG_FD_89893 | JGI IMG/M metagenome (GOLD analysis project Ga0116151, IMG submission 89893) | Active sludge microbial communities of municipal wastewater-treating anaerobic digesters from Hong Kong - AD_UKC117_MetaG | ecosystem: Engineered > Bioreactor > Anaerobic > Digestate... | reverse complement strand
GCAACGTTCCCATCCCAACGATCCTTGAATGCCGATCGTCAGAATCGCCGTCTCAGATGCTCATGAACAGACGGGCCAGCCGCATCGCTTACATTTCAGCGATCGGGGCGCCAGTTCGATCGATGGGGGATCCTCGTGCCAGTGGAGACACGGCCATGCGCCTGCTCGCTTCCTCCTTGCTCGTTCTGCTCCTGCTCACCGGCCATCAGGCCGCCCGGGCGGAAGGCGAGCCCGATGCCTTCAGGGCGGTGATCGAGGCGCAGCTCGAGGCCTTCCGGCACGACGATGGCGGGGCCGCCTTCTCCTTCGCCTCGCCGACCATCAGGAGCCTCTTCGGCACGCCCGAGAGCTTCATGGCGATGGTCGTCCAGGGCTATCCGCAGATCTACCGCCCGCGCAGCGTCACGTTCGGCGCTGTCGTGACCTATCGGGGCCAGCCGGCCCAGATGGTGCATCTGGTGGGCCCGAAGGGGGAGACGGTGACCGCCTACTACCAGATGCAGCAGCAGCCCGACGGCAGCTGGAAGATCAACGGGGTCTTCCTGGAGGCGGCGACGACGGCTTGAGCCCGGCGGCAACGCCCGTCAGCACGGGCCAGTAGGCGACGGCGAAGCCGCCGAAGGCGAGGATCCAGGCGGTCGCCGCCAGATGCAGGAGGCCGGGCAGGGCGAGCGTGGTGCCGGCGAGGATGCGTGCCAGGGCCGCCACGACCAGGGCGCAGAAGATGGCGACCGTCGGCCAGTCCGCGGTCAGGGCCCGGCCGGAATGGCCGAGGCTGGCGCGGGTCATGACGGCCAGCGTCATCAGCCCGACACCACCGGCGAGCCAGGCGTGGATGGCCGCCACCGGCAGCACGGTCGACGGCAGGACGTGCGCCAGGAGGACGAGGAAGAAGCCCAGCGGCACGAACGCATAGGCGACGTGCAGGACGAGGAGCAGGGGCTCGGCCGTGGTCCGCTCGCCGGCCCAGCGGCCGAGGCGGACGAGGTGGAGCGCTCCGGCGATTCCGGCGAGCCAGGCCGTCGCCGCGGCCTCCGACGCGACGACCCAGGAGGCCAGCGCCGTGGCGGCGGTGGCGAGGCAGACCCCGTCGAAGCGCCCGAAGGAGGCCGGCAGCCGGCCCGCCCCGCGCTTGACCAGCCAGTTGCGGGTGAAGCTCGGCACGATGCGCCCGCCGATCAGCATGATCAGCATCAAGATGGCGAGGATGCCGACCCGCGTCCCATAGTAGGCCCCACCGGTGCGGGCGGCCTCGAGATGGAAGAGCGCGTTGCCGAGGAAGAGCAGGCCGACCAGCGCCAGCACCGGCAGGTTGCGCTTGTTGCGGCCGGCCAGAAGCTCGCGGAGGATGACGGCGAAGACGGCCGCCAGGAAGGCGAGATCGACGAGGGCGCTCAGAAGTGGGCCGAGAACGTCACCAAAGAGCACGGCGAGGCGCCCGGCGAGCCAGAGGAGCGCCAGGCAGAGCAGCGGCGTGCCGGTGACCGGCAGCCGTCCCGTCCAGTTCGGCACGGCGGTCAGGAGAAAGCCGGTGACGGTGGCCGGGACGAAGCCGTAGAGGAGCGAATGAACGTGCCAGTCGACGGGCGCCAGGGCGATCGGCAGGTCGATGCCGCCGGTCAAGAGCAGGATCCAGAGCAGCATCGCCAGGGCCGACCACAGGCCAGCGGCGAGGAAGAACGGGCGGAAGCCGAGGCCGAGCACGGCGGGGCCCCGGTAGGTGCGGATTCGCTCGGCGGTCGTGGCGCTCATGCGGGTTTCCCGGAAGGGCTGGCCGGCCTCGGCTGGCCGACGGGATTGCGGACTGCAGTCCACTTCGATTAAACAGTATTTTCAATACCAATTCAGAATGGAGCGGCGATGCGTCTCACCGCGTTCACTGATTTCGGCCTCAGGGTGCTGATGCGGCTCGCCGGCTCGCCCGGCCGGGTGATCACCACCGAGGCGCTGGCGACGGAGCTCGCCGTCTCGCGCCACCATCTGACCAAGGTGGTGCGGGCGCTCGGCGCGGCCGGCTTCGTCAGCACCGCCCGCGGCGCCGGTGGCGGCTTTCGTCTCGCCCGCCCGGCGGGCGCCATCACGGTCGGCGACGTCGTCCGGCAGCTCGAGGGGCGGCACGCTTTGGTCGAGTGCTTTCGTGCCGACGGCGGCGCCTGCGTGCTGACGCCGGGCTGCCGGCTCAAGAAGCATCTGGCCGGCGCCCGCGAGGCCTTCCTCACCGAGCTCGAGACGGTGACGGTCGCCGATTGCGCCGTGGCGCCACCGCCCGCGCCGCGCGTGGCCATGGCACCTTGACCGGCTGGGCGGAGTACGGCCTCGCCGTCCTCCTCTTCGTCGTCGCCCACGCCGTTCCGCCGCGCACCACGCTGCGCGCCCGGCTGACCGGAGCCCTCGGCGAGCGGGGCTATCTCGTGCTCTACTCGCTGCTCTCGCTCCTCCTGCTCTACTGGCTGCTGGTCGCAGCCGGGCGGGCACCCTATGTGCCGCTCTGGGACCCGGCCGGCTGGCAGGCCTGGATTCCGAACCTGGTGATGCCCCTCGCCCTGGTGCTCGCGGTCTGCGGCACGGCGGTGGCCAATCCCTTCTCGCTCGGCGGCAGCCGCCGGCACGAATTCGATCCGGCACGACCCGGCATCACGGCTGTCTCGCGTCACCCGCTGCTGCTGGCCGTGGCGCTCTGGGCCATCGCCCATATGGTCCCCAACGGTGATCTCGCCCACGCCCTGCTGTTCGGCGGCCTCGCCGTCCTGGCCGTCCTCGGCATGATCCTGCTCGATCGGCGGCACAGGCGGCGATGCGGCGATCGGCGCTGGCAGGCGCTCACGCGCAAGACGGCGTTCCTGCCGGGTGGCGCCCCGCTGCCGGCGCCCGGCGATGCCTTTCCCGCGGGCCGCGTGGCGCTCGCTCTGCTGATCTGGGTAGCCCTGCTCCTCGTCCACCCGGCGCTCTTCGGCGTTTCGCCGCTGCCGCCTCTCTAGCGGGCGCCTGCTACGAATCCTCCAGCCCCGCCACTGTCACGTCGAGATTGCGCAGCAGGCCGTCGGCGAGGCCGTAGATCCAGCCGTGGATGGCGAGCTTTTGGCCGGCAGCCCAGGCGTCGCGGATGATCGTCGTGGCGGCCACGTCCTGGACCCGGTCCTGGACGTTGAACTCGCAGAGCGCGTTGACCCGGTCGGCCTCGCTGCCGATCGCTTCGATCCGCGCGGCGTTCCGCCGATAGGTGCCGCGCACCGGCTCCAGCCAGTGATCGACGATGCCGTTGCGCTCGTCGAGCAGGGCCGCACGGACCCCGCCGCAACCGTAATGGCCGCAGACGATGACGTGCTGCACCTTGAGCACGGCCACCGCGAAGGAGAGGACGGAGAGGAAATTGATGTCGGAGGGCGGCGCCAGGTTGGCGACATTGCGGTGGACGAACAGCTCGCCCGGGTCCAGCCCGACGATCTCGTTCGCCGGCACCCGGCTGTCGGCGCAGCCGATCCAGAGATATGCCGGGCGCTGTTGCCGGGCGAGCCGCGGGAAGAAATCGGGATCGCGCTCCTGGCGGGCGATCGACCAGGCGCGGTTGCGGCGGAAGAGGTCGTCGATCATGCGGCGGTGGGGCCCGGGTCATCGATGAGCAGGCCGCGGCGCGCGGCCATGCGCAAGGACAGAGCACGCAGATCGCCGGCCGTCAAACGCAGCCGTGCCAGCGGCATGACGACGGCGTTCTCGAGCGCCAGGTGCTCGCGCTCGCTGCGCGCGAACTCGGCGAGATCGAGTCGGGTCGAGCGGTCCAGCGGCCGGCCGGTGAGCGCTGCCTCGTCGAGCGCCTGGCCGATCCGGGCCGCCAGCGCGCTGCCGCTGCTGTGCTCGGCGGCGAGCCGGCCGAGCACGGCGTCGATCGCGTCCTCGAGGGACGCCCGACGACGCAGCAGCGGGAACAGGTCCTGCTCCTCGTCGATCACGTGGATCGCCATGTCGCGGCTGATGAACGCGCCGACGGTCCGGGCGAGGTCGGGATCGGACCCCGACGTCGCCGCCAGCGCGTCGGCCAGCCGGCAGAGCACACGCTGACGATGATGGTCGGCCATGAGGTAGTCGAGCGGCTGGCGCAGGAGGCCCGCGGGCAGGGGGTCGAGGCTTTCGCGCGGCCGATCAACCGGCATGGCTGCTCTCGTGCGGGCTTTCAGTGCGCCGTCGTCGTGTCGAGCTCGGCCAGCGCCTGCTCGACCATCAGGACGAGGGCTGCCAGACCCGGCACCGCGCTCCGGTTCATGACGCCGATCAGCTGGACCCAGGCCTCGTCGTCGGCCCGGGCGAGCCAGGTCCGGACGATGTGCGACGTGAGGTCGCCGATATCGGCATCGAGCATGCCGGCGGCATTGCTCAGGCGGGCGAGCAGGCCGAGCTCGCCCGCCTCGATCAGCGTGGCCTCCGCCACGCCGGGCTCGGTCAAACGACCGACCAGCTCACCCATCATCCGCCGACTCCGCTACTGCACCAGCGGCGACTGGGCGCCGCCGAGCTCGATGCCGCCGATCTCGGCCCGGCCGACCAGGATCGACACGTACTGGCGCACGGCATGGCGCCAGACCCGGGCGCCCAGCCATTCCCGGATCCGCTCCTCGACCATCTCGAACGGCAGCACCCGGCCGGCGATCCGCCGCTCGAGCCGGAGCACGTGGACGCCATATGGGGTCTCGACCGGCTCCGGATGGACCCGGCCGGGCTCGGCCCGTCGCAACGCTTCGGCGAACGCCGGCGTCACCGCATCGCCGGTGACCTGGCCGAGATTGCCGCCCGAGGCGGCGGACGGGCAGGCCGAGACGTCGCGCGCCATGGCGGCGAACCGTTGCGGCTGCTCGGCCAGGCGGGCGAGGGCCGCCAGCGCCTGCTCACGGGCCCGTCCATAGGCCACCGGGTCCGCGGCATCGGCCGAGAACAGGATATGCGCCGCCTCGTAGAGGTCCGGGCTGGTGAAGCGCCTCTGGTTCTGCGTGTAGAAGCGCCTGGCCGCCGCCTCGTCGGCCTCGGGCACCTGGACCTCCTGCCGCAGCAGGGTGGAGATCCGCGCCTCCTCCGGCGTCTCGCGCCGGCCCTCGTCGTCGATCTCGGGCACGCCCTCGATCTCGAGCCGTGCCGCCTCCTCGAGCAGCAGATGGCGGATCACCAGCGCCCGCGCCGCCGCCTCGCCGGCCTCGCGGGCCGAGCCGGCCGGATGGTGCTGCGCCTCGCGGGCGATGGCCGCCTGGTCGATCACCGTGCCGTTGACGGTGACCGGCGGGGGCTGGCGCAGCTTCGGCCGGCTCTCCAGATCGAAGATGCGCATGCCGCTCATTCGGCCGGCTCCATCGGCTCGGCCCGGGCCTCGATCCGCGGCCGGCCGACCGGCCCCGGGACCCGCCAGTCGGCGCCGGCGCTCCGGACCACCTGATAGCCCGGCCGCCAGACGTAGCGGACCGGCACCGACCAGATGTGGACGAGGCGGCTGAACGGGAACAGCAGGAAGATGGTGAGGCCGAGAATGATGTGGACCTGATAGGGCCAGTCGACGCCCGCCACCAGGATCGCCGCGTCGCCGCGGAAGGTGAGGATGCGCTGCGCCCATTCGGCCAGGGTCATCATCGTCCCGCCGTCGCTGTGCGAGAGCGAGAAGGGCAGGGTCAGGAGGCCCAGCGAGAGCTGCACCCAGAGGATGACGAGGATGGCGATATCCATGGTGGTGCTGGTCGAGCGGATGCGCGGGTCGGTCAGCCGCCGATGCAGCAGCAGCGTGAGGCCGACGAAGCAGACCACCCCGGCGATCCCGCCGGCGATCACGGCGACGAGCTGCTTGACGCTGGCATCGAAGGCCCAGGAATAGCCCCAGTGCGGTGTCAGCAGGCCGACCAGGTGGCCGAAGAAGAGGAAGAGGATGCCGAAATGGAAGAGGTTGGAGCCCCAGAAGAGCTGCTTCTTGCGCAGCATCTGGCTCGAGCCCGAGCGCCAGGAATAGGGCTCGCGGTCGTAGCGGATGATCGAGCCCGCGATCATCACCGCCAGCGCGATGTAGGGATAGATGCCGAAGAAGAAGGTGTTGTACCAGGTCGCCATGGGGTTTCTCCTCAGGCAGGACGATCGTGGACGCTGCGGATCTCGGCGCGGATGCGGGTGGCGAGCCGGCTCTTGCCGCAGGCGTCGTCGGCATCGGCGGCGCCGCCGGGGCCGAAGGTGACGGCCGCCTCCTCCCAGTCGGCGTCGAGCGCCTCGAGGTCGTCGGGATCGTCATCGGCGGTGGTCGCCAGCGGCACCGATGCGGCCTTGCTCCCGGCGATCGCCAAGAGGGCCACGAAGATCGCGATATAGGTCGAGCCGCGGCGCCGCAGCCGCTCCTCCAGGGCCTCGAGGATCGGCAGCGGCTGCTGCAGCAGCCCGTGCGCCTCGTCGCGCGGCAGGAGGGAGAGGAACTCGAGGAAGAGCGGCAGGAAGTCCGGCAGCTCGTTCGCCCGGATCCAGTAGCCGTGCCGCTCGTAGTGGGCGGCGAGGTCGACCATCGCCTGGCCGCGGTCGCGGCTCTCGCCGTGGACATGCTCGAAGAGATGGAGCGAGAGCGAGCGCGACCGGTCGAAGAGCACGGTGTAGCGCTCCTGGATCTCGTAGAGATCGAGCGAGGCGAGCTCGGCGATCAGCCGGTCGAGGGCAGGCAGGGTGTGCGCCGGCACCAGCCGTTCCTGGTGGAGCACGGCCTGGATCTCGCCGCAGGCGCCCTGCAGCTCGGCCGTCGGGTAGGCGAGGAGGGCCGAGAGCGCCTTGTAGGAACGGGCTCCGCTGCTGGCCATCACGACACCTCCATCGGCGTCTTCGGCTTCTTGCGGCTGGGCGCCCCGAAGAACAGCGTCGCGTCGCTGGTCCCGCCCGAGCAGGAATTGCCGAAGGTGAAGCCGCAACTGCCGCGCAGCTCGTAGGGATCGACTCCGGTCTCGCGGTGCGAGGTCGGAATGACGAAGCGGTCCTCGTAATTGGCGATGGCCATCAGCTCGTACATCTCCTCGATGTCCAGACCCTTCATGCCGACGCGCTCGGCGATCGCCTCGTCGATCACGCCGTCCACGGTCTTCGCCCGCATGTAGGCACGCATCGCCAGCATCCGCTCGAGGCCGAGCGCAATCGGCTCCTCCTTGCCGGCGGTGAGCAGGTTGGCGAGGTACTTCAGCGGGATGCGAAGCGAGCGGACGTCCGGCATGTCGCCGTCGACGCCCATCTGGCCGGCCTCGGCGGCCGCCTGGATCGGCGAGAGCGGCGGCACGTACCAGACCATCGGCATGGTCCGGTATTCCGGATGGAGCGGGAAGGCGATCTTCCAGTCCATCGCCATCTTCCAGATCGGCGAGCGCCGGGCACCCTCGAGCCAGGCTTCCGGCACGCCGTCGGCCCGGGCCTGGGCGATCACCTCCGGGTCGTTCGGGTCCTTGAAGAGCTCGAGCTGCGCCTCGTAGAGGTCCTGCTCGTTGGTCGTGGCCGCCGCTGCCTCGATCCCGTCGGCGTCATAGAGCACGACGCCGAGATAGCGGATGCGGCCGACGCAGGTCTCGGAGCAGACGGTCGGCTGGCCGGCCTCGATGCGCGGGTAGCAGAAGATGCACTTCTCGGATTTGCCCGATGCCCAGTTGTAGTAGATCTTCTTGTAGGGGCAGCCCGAGACGCACATCCGCCAGCCGCGGCAGCGCTCCTGGTCGATCAGGACGATGCCGTCCTCCTCGCGCTTGTAGATGGCACCCGACGGGCAGGCGGCGACGCAGGTCGGGTTGAGGCAGTGCTCGCAGAGGCGCGGCAGGTACATCATGAAGGTGTTCTCGAAGGCGCCGTAGATCTCCTTCTGCACGCCCTCGAAGTTCACGTCCTTCGACCGCTTGGCGAACTCGCCGCCGAGGATCTCCTCCCAGTTCGGCCCCCACTCGATCTTCTCCATCCGCTCGCCGGTGATCAGCGAGCGCGGCCGGGCCGTCGGTGTCGCCTCGAGCTCCGGGGCGCTCTGCAGGTGGTCGTAGTCGAAGGTGAAGGGCTCGTAGTAGTCGTCGATCTCGGGCAGGTCCGGGTTGGCGAAGATCTTCGCCAGCACCCGCCACTTGCCGCCGATCCTGGGCTCGATCTTGCCGTTCGACTTGCGGACCCAGCCGCCGTTCCACTTCTTCTGGTTCTCCCATTCCTTGGGATAGCCGATCCCGGGCTTGGTCTCGACATTGTTGAACCAGGCGTATTCCATGCCTTCGCGGTTGGTCCACACCTGCTTGCAGGTCACCGAGCAGGTATGGCAGCCGATGCACTTGTCGAGGTTGAGCACCATCGCGATCTGTGCGCGGATCTTCATTCTGCGGCCTCCACACCGACGGGTTGCGACGTTTCCTCGAGGGCGGGGCGGTTCAGCGGCCCCTCGAGCCAGTCGACGTTCTGCATCTTGCGGACGATGACGAACTCGTCGCGATTGGAGCCGACCGTGCCGTAGTAGTTGAAACCGTAAGAGAGCTGCGCGTAGCCGCCGATCATGTGGGTCGGCTTGAGGATCGCCCGGGTCACCGAGTTGTGGATGCCGCCGCGCTTCTTGGTGGTCTCGGCACCCGGCGTGTTCACCATCTTCTCCTGGGCATGGTACATCAGCATCATGCCGGGATTCACCCGCTGCGAGACCACCGCCCGGGCGGTGAGCGCGCCATTGGTGTTGTAGACCTCGACCCAGTCGTTATCGACGATCCCGGCCTTCTTGGCGTCGTCCTCGCTGAGCCAGACGATCGGCCCGCCCCGGCTGAGCGTCAGCATCAGGAGGTTGTCGGTGTAAGTGGAGTGGATGCCCCACTTCTGGTGCGGCGTGATGAAGTTGAGCACGATCTCGGTGCTGCCGTTGGGCAGCTTGCCCTGGATGCGGGCCACGGATTTCGGATCGATCGGCGGCTTCCAGGTGACGAAGGCCTCGCCGAAGGCCCGCATCCAGTCGTGGTCCTGATAGAGCTGCTGGCGCCCGGAGAGCGTGCGCCAGGGAATCAGCTCGTGCACGTTGGTGTAGCCGGCATTGTAGCAGACCTTCTCGCTCTCCAGGCCCGACCAGGTCGGTGACGAGATGATCTTGCGCGGCTGGGCGGCGATGTCGCGAAAGCGGATCTTCTCGTCCTCCTTGGTCAGCGCCAGGTGGGCGTGCTCGCGGCCGGTGATCTTCGAGAGCGCCTCCCAGGCCTTGACCGCGACCTCGCCATTGGTCTCGGGGGCGAGCATCAGCACCACCTCGGTGGCATCGATGTCGCTGTCGATCCGGGCCATGCCCTTGGTCGGGCCGTCCTCGGTCACCGCCCCGTTGAGCGCCCGCAGGAGGTCGACCTCGTGCCCCGTCTGCCAGGCGATGCCCTTGCCGCCATTGCCGACCTTCTCCATCAGCGGCCCGAGCGCCGTGAAGCGCTTGTAGACGTTCGGGTAGTCGCGCTCGACCACGGCGACGGTCGGCATGGTGCGGCCGGGAATCGGCTCGATCTCGCCCTTCTTCCAGTCCTTGACGTCGTAGGCCTGGGCCAGCTCGCCCGGGCTGTCGTGCTGGATCGGCACCAGCACCACGTCCTTCTCCACGCCCAGGACCTCGGGTGCGATGGCGGAGAACTGCCGGGCGATGGCCTTGTAGATCTCCCAGTCGCTCTTGCACTCCCAGGCCGGGTCGGTCGCCGCCATCAGGGGATGGATGAACGGGTGCATGTCGGAGGTGTTGAGGTCGTTCTTCTCGTACCAGGTAGCGACCGGCAGCACGATGTCGGAGAAGGCGCACGTCGTGGACATGCGAAAGTCGAGCGTGACCAGGAGGTCGAGCTTTCCTTCGGGCGCCTCGTCGTGCCACTTGACGTCCTTCGGCTTGACCCCGCCTTCCTCGCCCAGGTTCTTGCCCATGACGCCGTTCGACGTGCCGAGCAGGTGCTTGAGGAAGTACTCGTGGCCCTTGCCCGAGGAGCCCAGGAGATTGGAGCGCCAGACGAAGAGGTTGCGCGGCCAGTTCGCCGGGTCGTCCGGGTCGTGGCAGGAGAGCTCGAGCGTGCCGTCCTTCAGGGACTTGGCGACGTAGTCCTTCGGCTCCAGCCCGGCCGCCGCCGCCTTGGCGGCGATGCCGAGCGGGTTCTCCTTGAGCTGCGGCGCGGAGGGCAGCCAGCCCATGCGTTCGGCGCGCACGTTGAAGTCGATCAGCGAGGCCTGCCAGTCGCCCGCCGGGGCGGTCGGCGAGAGGATCTCGTCGGCGGTCACCGTCTCGTAGCGCCACTGGTCGGTGTGGGCGTACCAGAACGAGGTCGAGTTCTGCTGCCGCGGCGGCCGGCCCCAGTCGAGCGCGAAGGCGAGCGGCAGCCAGCCGGTCTGCGGCCGGAGCTTCTCCTGGCCCACATAGTGCGACCAGCCACCCCCCGACTGGCCGACGCAGCCGCACATCACCAGCATGTTGATGATGCCGCGGTAGGCCATGTCCATGTGGTACCAGTGGTTGAGACCGGCCCCGAGAATGACCATCGAGCGGCCTTTGGTCTTCTCGGCATTGGTGGCGAACTCGCGTGCCGTGGTGATGATCTTGTCGCGGCTGACGCCGGTGATGTTCTCGGCCCAGGCCGGGGTGAAGGGCACGTCGTCGTCGTAGCTGGTCGCCACGTTGCTGCCGCCGAGCCCGCGATCGAGGCCGTAATTGGCGCAGAAGAGGTCGAAGACGGTGGCCACCAGGGCCTCGCCGTCGGCGAGCTGCAGGCGCCTTGCCGGCACGTTGCGCTCCAGCACCTCGCCATGGTCGGTGGCGACGAAGTGCTCGGTGGCGCGGCCGCCGAAATAGGGGAAGGCCACCGGCACGACCTCCTCGGGGTCGCTGATCTGCGTCAGCCGCAGCCGCGTCGTGCGGCCCTGGGCATCCTTCTCCTCGAGGTTCCACTTGCCCTGCTCGCCCCAGCGATGGCCGATCGAGCCATGCGGCACGACCACCTCGCCGGTCGTCTCCTCGATCGCCACGGTCTTCCACTCGGGATTGCTGGTCTCGCCGAGCGCGCCAGCGAAATCGGCGGCGCGGAGCTGGCGTTCCGGCACGAGCCGGCCGTCCTGCTCGACCAGCTTCACCAGCATCGGCATGTCCGAGTACTTGCGCGCGTAGTCCTCGAAATAGGCGGCCTGGCGGTCGAGATGGTACTCGCGCAGGATGACATGGCCGATGGCCAGGGCGAGGGCCGCATCGGTGCCCTGCTTGGGCGCCAGCCAGAGATCGGCGAACTTGGTGGCCTCGGCGTAGTCGGGCGAGACGACGACCGACTTGGTCCCCTTGTAGCGCACCTCGGTGTAGAAATGGGCGTCCGGGGTCCGGGTCTGCGGCACGTTGGAGCCCCAGATCATGAGGAATCCCGCGTTGTACCAGTCGGCGCTCTCAGGCACGTCGGTCTGCTCGCCCCAGGTCTGGGGGCTCGCCGGCGGGAGGTCGCAATACCAGTCGTAGAACGACATGCAGACCCCGCCGAGCAGCGACAAATAGCGCGTGCCGGCGGCGTAGGAGATCATCGACATGGCCGGGATCGGCGAGAAGCCGACGATCCGGTCGGGGCCGTGCTTCTTCGCGGTGTAGGCATTGGCCGAGGCGATGATCTCGGTCGCCTCGTCCCAGCCGATGCGCACCATGCCGCCATGGCCGCGCACCTTGATGTAGTCGGCGCGCTTCGCCGGGTCCTCGACGATCGAGGCCCAGGCCGCGACCGGCGACAGGGTCTGGCGCGCCGCCCGCCACTTCTTCAAGAGGCGCGAGCGGATCAGCGGGTATTTGAGCCTGGCGCCCGAGTACATGTACCAGGAGTAGCTGGCACCCCGCGAGCAGCCCCGGGGCTCGTGGTTGGGCAGATCCGGGCGCGTCCTCGGGTAGTCGGTCTGCTGGGTCTCCCAGGTGACGATCCCGCCCTTGACGTAGATCTTCCAGGAGCAGGAGCCGGTGCAGTTCACGCCGTGCGTCGAGCGCACGATCTTGTCGTGCTGCCAGCGCTTGCGATAGGCCTCCTCCCAGCTCCGGTCCTCCGATGTGGTGATGCCGTGGCCATCGGCGAAGGTGCCGATCTTCCGGTCCAGGAAGGTCAGGCGATCGAGGAATTGGCTCATCGGTCTCTCCGGCTCAGCTGGCGGGCACGGCGGCGGGTGTCGCCCGGCGGTCGCGCTCGATGTCGTGGAGGTGGCCGCCCGGGCGCGTGTAGACGAACCAGGTGACGGCGACGCAGGTGACGTAGAAGACGAGAAAGCCCCAGAGGGCCATCTCCGGCCCGCCGGTCATGGCGATCGACGTGCCGTAGCTCTTCGGGATGAAGAAGGCGCCATAGGCCGCGATCGCCGAGGTGAAGCCGATGATCGCCGCCGACTCCTTCTCCGCCTGGCGCTGCCGCGCTGCCGCATCGCCGTTCGGCATCAGCCGGTCCATCTCCTTGCGCATGATCGGCGGGATCATCTGGAAGGTGGACGCATTGCCGATCCCGGTGCCGAGGAAGAGCAGCATGAACATCAAGAAGAAGCCGTAGAAGGCGAAGGGCTGGTCCTTGATGCCGAGGAAGAAGAGGACGCCGGCGACGGCGCCGATCATGCCGATGAAGGTCCAGAACGTGACCCGGCCGCCGCCGTACTTGTCGCTGACCCAGCCGGTCATGGCGCGGCTGACCGCACCCACGAGCGGGCCGAGGAAGGCGAACTGCAAGGCGTCGACCGCCGGGAACTGGGTCTTCATCAGGAGCGGGAAGCCCGCCGAGTAGCCGATGAACGAGCCGAAGGTCCCGGTGTAGAGCCAGCACATGATCCAGTTGTGCCGGCGACTGAAGATCACCGACTGCTCGGCGAAGGAGGCCCGGGCAGCGGCGATGTCGTTC
>Ga0116151_10004096_pt1 | contig 12849 bp, 9 predicted proteins | sample AD_UKC117_MetaG_FD_89893 | JGI IMG/M metagenome (GOLD analysis project Ga0116151, IMG submission 89893) | Active sludge microbial communities of municipal wastewater-treating anaerobic digesters from Hong Kong - AD_UKC117_MetaG | ecosystem: Engineered > Bioreactor > Anaerobic > Digestate... | reverse complement strand
TGCTCGACGACGGGGAGGAGCTGGCCGCGCACACGCTCGTGTGGGCGGCGGGCGTCCAGGCCAACCCGCTCGGGCGAGCGCTCGGGCTCGCGACCGGGCGCGCCGGGCGCATCGTGGTCGGCGCCGACCTCCAGGTCCCGGGTCGGCCCGGCGTGTGGGCGATCGGCGATGTGGCCGCCATCGCCTCGGGTGGCCGCGACGGCGAGCTGCTGCCGCAGCTGGCGCCGGTGGCCATCCAGTCGGGTCGCTTCGTGGGGGCGCAGATCGCGGCGGCGACGACCGGACGGGCCCCGGCCACCTCGTTCCGCTACCGCGACAAGGGCACGATGGCCACCATCGGGCGGAGCCGGGCGGTGGCCGAGCTGCCCCTCGGCATCCGGCTCTGGGGCCTCCCGGCCTGGCTGGCCTGGCTGGGGCTCCACCTGGTGATGCTCGCCGGCTTCCGCAACCGCATCTCGGTGTTCGCCAACTGGGCGTGGAACTGGCTCACCTACGACCGGGGCCCGCGGCTGATCTTCCGGTCGGGCCCGCGCCGGGCGGGCTGATCGGTGCGGTCAGGCCCGGCCCAGGGCGCGGTCGACGGCGATCTCGATGGCCACCCGGTCGGCCCGCTCGCCGGGCTGGCGATAGCGGGCGGCGTAGCCGGCCACGGCGGCGGCCACCCGCTCGGGGTCGTCGGTGACGGTCGCGGGGCCCTCGAGGCTGAGCCAACGACCGCCGTCGAGCTGGCTCACGACGGCGCGGCTCCCCGGCCGGTGGGCGAGGTTGCGGGCCTTGCGGCTCGCCGCCCAGGTGATGATCCGCACCAGGCGGGCCTCGGGGTCGTAGGAGAACCCCACGGGCACCACGTGGGGCGAGCCGTCGGCCCGGAGGGTGGTGAGGGTGGCCAGGTGGCGCTCGGCGAGGAAGGCGAGCACGTCGGGGGCGAGGTCGTCGAGGTCGAGGGCCATGGCCCCATCCTGGTGGAACGGGGGGCGGGGCCCACCACCCCCGCTCGTATGCTGCGCCGGTGACCTGTACGGCCTGCGGCGCCGAGGTGGGGGAGGGCGCCCGGTTCTGCGCGTCCTGCGGTCGGGCGCTGCGCGCCGTCGACGACGAGCGCCGGGTGGTCACCGTCGTGTTCGCCGACCTCGTGGGCTTCACGTCGCTGTCCGAGCGCCTCGACCCCGAGCGGGTCAAGGACCTGGTGGACCGCTGCTTCGACCGGCTGGCCGCCGACGTCACCTCCTTCGGCGGGCAGGTCGACAAGATCGTGGGCGACGCCCTCGTCGCCCTGTTCGGCGCGACGGTCGCCCACGAGGACGACCCGGAGCGGGCGGTGCGCGCCGCGCTGCGCATGCAGGTGACCCTCGCCGAGGAGGCGGCCCAGATCGACCAGGACCTGCAGATGCGCGTCGGCGTCAACACCGGCGAGGTCCTGGTGGGCGCGATGCGCGCCGCGGGCTCGGTCACCGCCATGGGCGACGTGGTCAACACGGCGAGCCGCCTGCAGACGGTGGCCCAGCCCGGCGAGGTGTTGGTGGGTCCGGCCACCCACGCCGCCACCCACCACACCATCGCCTACGAGCCCCGGGGCCTGCTGGCCGCGCGCGGTCGGGAGGAGCCGGTCGACACCTGGGCGGCGGTCATGCCGACGCTGCCCCCGGGCTACCGGGCCCGCCGCATCGACGTGCCCCTCGTCGGTCGCGCCCACGAGCTCGACCTGCTGACCACGGCGGTCGACACGTCGTTCCGCCACGACCGGGCCCTGCTGGCCCTGGTGGTGGGCGACGTGGGGATGGGCAAGAGCCGGCTGGCCGACGAGGTGGCGCGCGCGGCCGAGCTCGACCACGAGGCGGTGGTGCGCGAGGGGCGCTGCGTCCCCTACGGCGAGGCCAACGTGTGGTGGCCGGTGGCCGACGCGCTGCGCGACGGGCTGGGCGTCCAGGTCGGCGACGAGCCGTCGGCGGCCCGGGCGCGGGTGCGTGAGGTCCTCGCCGCCACGATGGAGCGCGGCGGCGCCGACCCGGAGGTGCAGCGGACGACGGCCGGGCTGCTGACCTTGCTCGGCTACGACGACGGCGCCGAGCTCGACCCGGCGACGGTGCGCCAGGAGGCCGGCCGCGCCCTCGGGGTGTACGCCTCGGCGTCGGCCAAGCGGGCCCCCCTCGTGCTGCAGATCTCCGACCTCCACTGGGCCGACCCGGCGGTGCTCGACCTCATCGACGACACGTTCGCCGTCTTGCACCACTGCCCGGTGGTGATCCTGGCCACCGCCCGCCCGGCCCTGCTCGACCAGTGGGCGCCGCGCCGTGGCCGCCACAACGCCCTCACCCTCCACCTCGACCCCCTCGACCGCGAGGCGTCCGACGAGCTGCTCGAGCACCTCCTCGGCGCGGCGCCGTCGCCGGCCACCGCCGAGGCCCTCTTCGAGCGGGCCGGCGGCAACCCCTTCTTCCTCGAGGAGCTGGTGAGCCTGCTCGACGGCGAGGCGGCCGCCGAGCCGGGCCGGGTGGCCGCGCTCCCCGACACCCTTCGCGGCCTGGTGGCGGCCCGGCTCGACGACCTGTCGCCCGACGTGCGGGCCGTGGTGCAGGACGCGTCGGTGATCGGCCAGACCGGTCCGATGCTCGGGCTGCGGGAGATGGGTCGCAAGCAGCACCCGTCGGTGGACGTGGACGCCGTGGTGGCCCAGCTGGTGGCCGACGAGATCATGGTCGTCGACGGCGAGCAGTGGCGCTTCCGCTCCGACCTGCTGCGGGAGGTGGCGTACCAGACCATCACCAAGGCCGACCGGGCCAAGAACCACCTCGGCATCGCCCGCTTCATCGAGGACCGGGCGGCGGCGCTGCGCCCCCGGCCGCCGTGGGTGGTCGACCAGCTCGCCCACCACTACGGCGCAGCGGTGGCCCTGGCCGCCGAGCTGGGGCCCAACGCCCGGACCGACGGCTTCCCCGACGACCTCGCCGACCACGCCCGACGGTGGGTGACCGAGGCCGCGGACCGGGCCCGGCGCGATCAGGCCGTGCCCTCCGCGGTGCGGCTCTACACCCAGGCGCTCGACCTGCTCGACCTCGCCGGTCTCGAGCCCGACGGCGACCGGGCTCGCGCCGCCGAGGCCATCCGGCTGCTCCTCGGCCGCTCGGCCGTGGCCGTCGAGGGCTGGGAGCTGGCCCTGGCGCGGGGAGACGCCGAGCTGGCCCGGAGGATCGCCGAGCGCCTCGACGACGACCGCTCGGTGGCGCGCGCCGTGCTGGCTCGCGGCAGCGTGCAGCAGCGCGAGGGCGACCTGGATGGCGCGATCGTCACCGTGTCCGACGCCGCCGCTCGGTTCCGGGCGCTCGGCGACGTGGCCGGGCTGGGCGAGGCGCTGCGCCAGCGCTGCATGGTCGAGATCTTCGCGGGACGGGTGGCCGACGCCGAGGTGTCGGCCGAGGCGGCGCTCGCGGCGGCGACCGAGGCGGGCGACCGCTCCACCCAGGCGTGGGCGTCGCAGAACCTGGCCTGGACGGCGTTCGTGACCGGCCGACCCGACGACGCCGATCGTCGCCTCGCCTCCGCGATCGAGGTGTTCGGCGAGGTGGGCGAGACCCAGGGCCTGGCGTGGAGCCTGGGCCTGCTCGCGTGGGTGCGCTTCCAGCAGCGCCGGGTGGCGGAGGCGGCGGCGCTCGGTGAGCAGGTGCTCGACGAGGCGCGGGCGCGCAGCGACCCGTGGGCCTCGGCGATGATGACGCTCCTCCAGGCCTCGGTGCGGCTCTGGACCGGTCGGACCGACGAGGCGGTCGAGCTGGCCGACGCCGCCCTGCGGACCTTCAAGCGGCTCGACAACGCGTACGGCACCGCGCAGGCCACCGCCGTGCTGGGCCGGGCCATGGTGATGGCGGGTCGGGTGGAGGACGGCTTCGCGCTGCTGGGTCGGCCGGCTCGGCGCGACGGCGAGCCCGAGCCCTCCCTCGCCGAGGGCATGCCGGGGCGGATGACGCGCTTCGCGGCCTCGGTGCAGGTGGGCGAGCCCGGGCGCGGCGCCGACGTGGAGCCCGAGCTCCACGAGCTGAGCGCCCTGGGCGTGGGCGGTGCCGACCTCCAGGTGGGCCTGGCCCTCGCCGCCCTCCAGCGGGGGGAGGTCGACGACGCCCGCCGCCACCTCGGATCGCCGTCGTGCGTGGACACCGACCCGAACGTGCTCGCCATCCGCTCGCTGGTGCACGCGTCGGCCGGGTTGGGCGACGCCGCGGCGGTCGCCGAGGGGATCGATGCCGCCGAGGGGGCCACCTACCAGGATCGGGCCGTCGGCGCCCTGGCCGCCGCGCTCGAGGCGGCGGCGGGCGACCACGGCGAGGCGGCGGCGCAGCTGCACCTGTCGCGGGCGCGCGCGGCCGTGCACCCGTCCGAGGACCGGATCGCCCACGCGGTGGTCGAGCTGGGCGCCGCCGCCATCGCCCGACGCCTCGGCAGCGAGGAGGCCGAGGAGCAGGAAGCTCGCGCCGAGCACCTCCTGGCCAAGCTCGGCCTCGAGGCCGAGGGCTGGCGGCGGGCGTTCGCCCTCGCCCTCCGCACGCCCGTGGGCTGAGCCCGGACGCGCCGGAGGGCGGCGCCCCGCGCCGCCCTCCGTGGGACCCGCCGCGGCGGCGGGCTGTCGTTGTGGTGGAGGCTACTTGTTGGGCTGCGGGAGCACCCGGAGGTAGGGCTTCTTGGCATCCCAGCCGCCCGGGAACAGCTCCTTGGCCTCTTCGTCGGAGACGGCCGAGCCGATGATCACGTCGTCGCCGTCGCGCCAGTCGGCGGGGGTGGCCACCTTGTACTGGGCGGTGAGCTGGAGCGAGTCGATGACGCGGAGCAGCTCGTCGAAGTTGCGGCCCGTGGAGGCCGGGTAGGTGAGCTGCAGCTTCACCTTGTTGTCGGGGCCGATCACGTACACCGAGCGCACGGTCATCGTGTCGGACGCGTTCGGGTGGATCATGTCGTAGAGGTCGGCGACCGTCTTGTCGTGGTCGGCGATGAGCGGGAAGTTCAGCGCGTTGCCGGTCACGTCCTCGATGTCCTGCGACCAGCCCTCGTGGCTGTCGGAGGTGTCGACCGACAGGCCGATCACCTTCACGTTGCGGGCGTCGAACTCGGGCTTGAGCCCCGCGACGCGGCCCAGCTCGGTGGTGCAGACGGGCGTGTAGTCCTTCGGGTGGCTGAAGAGGACGGCCCAGCTGTCGCCCTTCCAGTCGTAGAAGTCGAGGCGGCCCTCGGTGGTGTCGGCGGTGAAGTTGGGGGCGTCGTCGCCCAGGCGCAGCGTTGCCATGTCGTGTCCCTCGGTGGAGCGGATGGTGCGGGACCGTCCAACGTAGCAACCGGACCGATGATTCCCGACCGAACTCGTCGGGAATCGGGCCGGGGCCGAGGGATCACGACCAGAGGGGCTCCTCGCCCTCGGGTCGGTGCCCGGTGATGGCCTCGTAGCGCGGGTCGTCGGGGTCGATGTGGCCGGTGTGCTCGGTGACGAACGTGCGCTCGCGGTGCTCGTCGTGCACGTCGGGCTCGATGAAGATGAGCCGGGCGGCGGGCACGCCGGCGCGGATCGATCGCTCCACCCGGTCGATCGTCGCCGCCACCTCGGCGACCTTCAGCTCGTGCTGGAACTCGACCTTGGTGGCCACCAGCAGCTCGTCGGGACCGAGGTGCTCGGTGCGCAGGTGGATGACCCGGAGCACGTCGGGATCGAACTCGATGGCGGCGCAGATGGCCTCGACGTCCTTGCGGTTGGCCGACTCGCCGATGAGGAGGCTCTTCATCTCCACCACCAGCACGATGGCGATGATGCCGAGGAGCACGCCGATGCTCAAGGTGCCGTAGGCGTCCCAGCGGCCGTCGTCGGTGACGACGGCCATCGACACGCCGCCGATGGCGAGGGTCAGGCCGATGAGCGCGCCGAAGTCCTCGAGCAGCACGACCGGCAGCTCCGGGCTCTTGGCTCGTCGGATGAACTGCCAGTAGGACGACGCGCCCTTCTGGCCGCGCGCCTCGCGCACGGCGGTGCGGAACGAGAGGCCCTCGGCGAGGATGGCGAAGGCGAGCACGCCGAGCGCCCACTCGGGGCGCTCGATGGGCTCGGGGTGCTCGAGCTTGTGGAGCCCCTCGTAGATGGCGAAGAGCGAGCCGAGCGAGAACAGGACCAGGGCGACGACGAAGCCCCAGAAGTACCGCTCGCGCCCGTAGCCGAACGGGTGCTCGAGGTTGGCCGCCTTCCTCGAACGGCGGGCGCCGAGCAGCAGCAGCCCCTGGTTGCCCGAGTCGGCCACGGAGTGGATGGACTCGGCGAGCATCGACGACGAGCCCGTCACGGTGAACGCGAAGAACTTGGCGATGGCGATGGAGAGGTTGGCGGCGAGCGCGGCCAGGACGGCCTTGGAGCCGTGGTGCGCGTCGCCGTGGCGGTCGCCCGCCACGATCTCGGCCTCGTCCCCCTGGCCCTCGACGATCTCGGGCCCGGCGGGCTCGGTGGGGTCGTCGGAGGGGTCGGCCATGGGCCCATGCTACGGGTCGGCTCGCGGCCCACCGGCCCCGGCGCTGGTAGACCACCCTCCCATGGTCCTGCTGCTCACCTTCGGTGCCGCGGTGCTCGGCGCGGTCCTCAGCCTCGGGGCCTGGCGGAAGAAGTGGACCATCGACGACACGCCGACCTCCACCTGCCGGGGGGTGTTCGTGGGCCGCAACGAGGTGGTCGGCACCGCCCAGCCGCTCTACGAGCCGCTCCGCTCGCCGTTCACCCAGACGCCGTGCGTCTGGTTCAGCTGGGAGCTCGAGCAGTACCGCAAGCAGGGCGACGACCACGAGTGGGTCACCATCGAGAAGCGCCAGACCGCGGCGCCGTTCTGGCTCGTGGACGACACGGGACGCGTGCTCGTGCGGCCGCGGCGGGCCTCGCTCGAGCCGGTGCGGTCGCTCCAGGAGGGGCTGGGCGACCGCTTCGCCCCGCCTTACTCGCGCTGGCAGCTGCGCCAGTGGGTGCTCATCGGCGAGGACGCCACCGAGCGCCAGCAGAGCCTCGCCGACGCGTCGTTCTCCGAGCCGCCCCAGACCCGATCGGGCTGGTTCTCGTCCACGCCCGACACGGCCTCGCCCATCTCGGCGCTGTCGGGCCGCAACCGCGTCACCGAGCAGGTGATCGCCGTGGACGCGCCGCTCTACCTCCTGGGCACCGCCCGGCCCCGCCCGGACGGCCCCGGCCTCGAGCTCACCGGAGACGACGGCGAGGACCTGCTGGTGTCCACCAAGTCCGAGGCGCAGGTCGCGTCGTCGAACGCCTGGGCGGCCCGCCTCTGGGGGGCGGTGTGCCTCGGGGCGTCGGCCTGGTTCGTGGGGGCGGCGTCGTCGAGCCTCACCGACGAGGTCCGCTGGGGCTGGGTCGTCGCCACGGTGCTCGCCGAGCTCGGCGTGCTCGCCCTCATCACCCTCCAGCGCAACTACAACCGCCAGGTGGAGGTGAAGGAGCAGGCCGCCAAGGCCTGGTCGCTCATCGATGTCAGCCTCCAGCGCCGCGCCGAGCTCATCCCGGCCCTCGTCGCCGTGGTGGAGGGCTACGGCGCCCACGAGCGCCAGGTGCAGGAGCTGGTGGCCGAGCTGCGCACCGTGCCGGCCCCGCCGGCGGGCCACGCGGAGCTGCCCGACGATGCCACCATCGATGCGGCCGAGTCGGCCGACCGCGGCCAGCGGGCGACGGCGGGCCGCGCCGCCGCGCTCGCCGAGGCCTACCCCGACCTGCGCGCCAGCGAGGCGTTCCTCGACCTGCAGCACCGCTACGCCGACGCCGAGGAGGCGGTGGCCTCGGCCCGGCGCTTCTACAACGACGCCATCGAGGTGCTCCGCACCCGGCGCGGCCAGTTCCCGGGCAACCTCTTCGCCCGGTTCGTGCAGGTCCCGTCGTGGAAGCTGTTCGAGGCCGACGAGGCCGACCGCTACGTGCCACCCGCAGCGGTGGCGCCCCCGGCGGCCCCCGCGCCCGCGCTCGACCAGCCGGCGGCACCGTCGGGCGGCGAGGCGTTCTAGGCCCCCGAGCGAGCGGGAGGGGGGAGCGGTACCCTCCTCGCCCGTGGACATCGGCGACGCCCGCTACGTGTCGATCACGACCTTCCGCCGCGACGGCGAGGGCGTGGCCACGCCGGTGTGGATCGCCCCGCTGGGCGACGGGCGGGTGGGCTTCACCACCGACGTCGCCTCGGGGAAGGCGAAGCGCATCGGCAACCGCCCCGACGTGACGCTCCAGGAGTGCTCGATGCGCGGCGAGGTGGCCGCCGGCACCGCCGAGGTCCACGGCACCGCCGAGGTGGTCACCGACGGCCCCGATCACGACGCCGCGGTGGCGGCCATCCGGCGCAAGTACGGGATCCAGTTCCGCCTCGTGGAGCTCGGCGGACGGCTCAAGCGCCTCGTGGGCCGCTCGAAGGAGCCCGCGGCGGCCGTGGTGATCACGCTGCGCTGACCGGCACCCGCCGCGGCCTCAGCGACGGGCGTGGGCGTCGAGCACCATCGCCACCGACGCCGTGAGGTGGCGCGCCGTGGCCAGGTCGAGGAACTCGTTGGGGCCGTGGGCGTTCGAGCCGGGCCCGAGCACCCCGGTGAGCAGCACCTGGGCGTCGGGGAAGCGGTCGCCCAGCAGCCGCATGAACGGGATGGAGCCCCCCTCGCCGATCCAGCTCGCCGGGCGGCCGAACGTGGCCCGGCTGGCGTGGTCGACGGCGTCGGCGAGCCAGGGCGCGGTGGGCGCGGCGTCCCAGCCGCCCTCCGCGCTGTCCACGTGCACGGTGACCGTGGCGCCGGCGGGCGGATCGCGGGTGAGGGCGACCTCGACGGCGTGGGCGGCCCCGAGCGCGTCGACGGTGGGCGGGAGCCGGAACGACAGCGCGAGGGTGGTCGACGGGCGCAGCACGTTGCCGGCGTCGCGGGTGGCGGGGAGGCCGTCGGCGCCGACGACGGTGAGGGTCGGTTCCCAGCTGCGGGCCACCAGGCGGGCGAGCGGGTCGGCCACCGCCGCGCCGGCGGCGTCGTGGCCCTCGAGGTAGGGGAAGCGGGCGGTGAGCCCGAGGCCGTGGTCGGCGGCGGCCGCCTCGAGCTCGGAGCGGCGCCCGGCGGGGACCTCGGCGTGCATCGCCGGCACCAGGATGCGCCCGGTGTCGGGGTCTTCGATGCGGTCGAGGAGGCGGCGGGCGAGGCGGAACGAGTCGGGCACGATCCCGCTGGCGGTGCCCGAGTGGACGCCTTCGGCCAGCACCTCGACGTGCAGGGTGGCGTGCACCATGCCTCGCAGCGACGTGGTGGCCCACAGCCGTTCGTAGTCGCCGCAGAACGAGTCGAGGCAGACGACGAGCGACGGGTGGCCGATGCGCTCGGCCAGGGCGGCCACGTGGGCCGGCAGGTCGGGGCTGCTCGACTCCTCGCTGCACTCGATGAGCCCGATGCAGCGGGCGTGGGCACCGCCGTGGGCCTGCACCGCCTCGATGGCGGCGAGCGAGGCGTAGGCGGCGTAGCCGTCGTCGGCGCCGCCGCGCCCGTACAGCCGACCGTCGCGGACGACGGGGGACCACGGGCCCAGCCCGTCGTGCCAGCCGGTCATCGGGGGCTGCTTGTCGAGGTGGCCGTAGAGCAGGACGGTGTCGTCGTCGGCGCCGCTCGACGACGAGGGGGCCTCGCCGTCGAAGGCGGGCACCTCGAACCAGAGCAGGGGCGTGCGCCCGGGGAGGTGGGCGACCTCCACCTGCAGCCCGGCGATGCGGCGGGCGCGCGCCCAGTCGGCGGCGGCGCCGGCCACGGCGTCGAGCTGGCCGTGCTCGGCCCAGTCGGGATCGAACGCGGGCGACAGCGCCGGGGCGCGGACGTAGGCGATGAGCGCGGGCAGGAGGTCGTCGGCCCAGGTGGCGTCGACGCTGGCGATGGCGGCGGTGGGGTCGAGGGCCATGTCCCGAGCCTCGCGCGTGGTGGAATGTGACCCGTCGCCCACCTCCCCGGAGCCACCCGTGACCGCGTCGCCCGCCCCCTCGCCCCGCCCCCGCCGCCGACGCGCGGTGGCCGTCGCCGCCACCGCCGCCCTCGCGCTGCTCGCCGCCGGGTGCGGGGTGGAGGCCGGTGATGCGCCGGCGCCCGGCGCCCTGCGCAGCGACGAGGGCATCGTGGGCAGCGACGTCGAGGAGACCACCACCACGGAGGCCACCACGACCACCCTCCCGGAGGTCGACCTCGCCATCGAGGGCGACGACGGCTCCGAGCTCAACCAGGTGATCGCCAACGCCATCGACGACCTCGAGGCCTTCTGGGCCGACGCCTACCCCGAGGCGTACGGAGAGGCCTACGAGCCCCTCTCGGGCGGGCTCTTCGCCATCGACGGCGGCACCGACCCCCGGGGGGTGCCCTGCGCCGGTGGCGACATCGCCGAGCTGCTCGACAACGCCTTCTACTGCCCCCAGGACGATGCGGTGGTGTGGGACCAGGAGCAGTTCATGCCCGACCTCGCCGAGCGCTACGGGGCGTTCACCGCCGCGGTCGTCGTGGCCCACGAGTGGGGGCACGTGATCCAGGGCCGCTCGGGCTTCGACGGTCCGTCGGTCATCGTCGAGCTGCAGGCCGACTGCTTCGCCGGCGCGTGGGCGGCCCACGAGATCGACGGCGACGACGCCCGCTTCGACGTCGGCACCGACGACCTCGACCAGGCCCTCGCCGGCGTGCTCTCGCTGCGCGACGCGCCCGGGGGCACCGCAGACGACCCGCTCGCCCACGGGTCGGGCTTCGACCGCGTCGGCGCCTTCCAGGACGGCTTCGAGGACGGGGTCGAGCGCTGCGCCGAGTTCACCAACGGCGACCCGACCCCCTTCCAGTGGGAGTTCCGCGGCGAGGAGCTGGTGACCGGCGGCGACCTCCCCCTGTCGACCTCCGAGCCCGACGACGACATCTTGGACTTCACCTTCCCGGTGCTCGACGCCTACTGGACCGACACGTTCCCCCAGCTCAGCGGGGGCGACGACTGGGACGCGCTCGGCGACCCGGTGGCGTTCGGCCCCGACGACCGACCCGAGTGCGGCGGCTCGCCCGTGGAGGGGTACGTGCTGTTCGTGTGCGTGCCGGACCGCTACGTCGGCTTCGACCTCGAGGAGACCTTCGCCCAGCTCTACGACCAGAACGGCGACTTCGGCGTCGCCGCCCTGATCGCCACGCAGTACGGCCTCGACGTGGTCGACCAGCTGGGGAGCGCGGACGACGAGGTGCGCGCCACCCTCCAGGGGGACTGCTTCGCCGGGTCGTTCGCCGGGGCCATCCTCCCCGACGAGAACGGCGAGTCGCCCTACGACCTCGTCCTGTCGCCCGGCGACCTCGACGAGGCGGTGTCGGCGCTGCTGACGTTCCGGTCCGCCGACGACCGCGAGCGCCAGGGCCCGGGCTTCGACCGGGCGCGCGCCTTCCGGGTGGGCGTGCTCCAGGGCCCCGACGCCTGCACCGACCTCTGAGCGGGGCGAGCGCACCGCGGCCGGGCGGCGTACCGTCCGAGGGGTGACCGACACCGTTCCGTCCCCCGACATCGCCGAGGTCGCCACCCCGGCCGACGCCCTCGATCCCCGCCTCGACCCGGCCGCGGTCGACGCCCTCCTCGCCCGCGTGCGCCGCGAGGTGGAGGACGGCCTCTCGCCCGCGGTGCAGGTGGCCATCGCCCTCGACGGCGAGGTGGTGGTGGAGGCGGGCTACGGCGCGCCGCTCGAGTCCCGGTTCCTGGGCTTCTCGACGACCAAGGCGCTCGTCGCCGCCGCGATCTGGCGGCTGCTCGACGCGGGCGAGGTCGACCTCCAGGCGTCGGCGGCCACGTACGTGCCCGAGTTCGCCACCAACGGCAAGGACGTCGTCACCGTCGAGCACCTGCTCACCCACACCGGTGGGTTCCCGTGGGCGCCCCTCGGTCCAGGGCGCTGGGAGACCCGCGAGGGTCGGCGCGAGGCGTTCTCGCGCTGGCGGCTCACCCTCGACCCCGGCGGCGCGTACGTGTACCACCCGACCGCGGGGCACTGGGTGCTGGGCGAGATCCTCGCCGAGGTGACCGGCATGGACCACGCCGATGCGATCGAGGAGCTGGTGACCGCGCCGCTCGGACTGCCGCGCCTGCTCGGCATCGCGCACGACCAGCAGGACGGCATGGTGGCCGCGGTGGGCGTCGGCGAAGCGCCCACCGCCCAGGAGATGGAGGCGCAGTTCGGCGTCGCCGTCGACCTCGCCGAGCTGATCCCGCCCGACGTCGCCATCAACGCCCTGCTCACCCTGAACGACCCCGACGCCCGGGCGATCGGGGTGCCCGGGGGCGGCGGCTGCTTCCGGGCGCGCGACCTCGCCCTGCTGTACCAGGGCCTGGTGCGCAACCCGGGCGGGCTCTGGTCCGAGGAGGTGCTCGTCGAGGGGACCCGCCGCGTCCGCATGGACCTCCCCGACGTCTGGGGCGTGCCGGCCCACCGCGCCCTCGGGCTGGTGATCGCCGGCGACGACGGCTTCGCCGACCGGCGGGGCTTCGGTCGGGCGACCTCGCCGCGGGCGTTCGGTCACAACGGCGCCGGAGGCCAGCTGGCCTTCGCCGACCCCGACTCGGGCCTGTCGGTGGGCTTCCTGACGGCGGGGATGGACCAGCACCTGATCCGCGAGGGCAAGCGGGGGATCGCCATCGCCTCGCTCGCCGCGAGCGTGCTGGTCCCCACCTGAACCCCGTTCACCTGACGCTCCTGTCAGAAAACTTTGGCGGCGGAACGCGCCGTTCAGGGCCGCGGGGGCCATCGAGAACCGTTGTGGGACAACGTTCCTGTTGAACGGCAACCGTTGGCGAGCGGCAACCGTTGCTTGTGAACAAGTGAAAAAAGTCCT
>Ga0116151_10004092_pt1 | contig 12860 bp, 11 predicted proteins | sample AD_UKC117_MetaG_FD_89893 | JGI IMG/M metagenome (GOLD analysis project Ga0116151, IMG submission 89893) | Active sludge microbial communities of municipal wastewater-treating anaerobic digesters from Hong Kong - AD_UKC117_MetaG | ecosystem: Engineered > Bioreactor > Anaerobic > Digestate... | reverse complement strand
GACGGCGGCACCGGTGCGCGCAGTCACCATAAGGGCGGCGAGTCCGGCAAGGCCGCCGGTCAAGGTGTGGCAGGCGGCAATCACCCATCCAGTACGAACGCCTGAGAGTTCGGCCGCTTTGGCATTGGCTCCGGCCGAGAGCATCCGCCGGCCCAACGTCGTAAAGCGGTAGAAGACGCTCAAGCCCGCGCACACGGCCAGCGTGAAGATCAGCAGAACCGAGACTTTGCCAGCGAGTTTCATTTTGCCGAAGCTTGCAACCGACGGCGGCAGCTGGTTGAAACCTTGTGCCTTGGTGAGAAAGATCATCACGCCGAAGAAGATGCTCATGCTGGCGAGCGTGATGATGAAACTGTGAACGCCAGAGCGCACTACGGCAAGTCCGTTGATGAAGCCGAGGGCCGCGCCAAACAGGATGGCGCCCGGGACGGCAAGCACCAACGGCAGGCCTGCGCTCTGGGCCAGATAGCCGAAGAACATCGCCGTGCACACCCCTATGGCACCAACCGACAAATCAAGCCCACCGGTAACAATGACCGCCATCATCGCCAGGCCGATCATCGTGTCGATGCCGATCTGCCGGCCGATGGTGAACAGGCTGAAGGGGGAGGTATAGCCCTGAAGCGTTATGGCGAAGCTGACAAACGCAATGGCGATCAAGACGGCGAGGCCAAATTCATTGCTCAGCAGCAGCCGCGTCATCGCGGCACCACGCGGCCGTGCGGCCGCGGAGTCGTCGGAAAACTGGGGGTTGCCGATCGTCGCCTGTGTCATGTGTCCGGAGACCTTAAACCCCTTCCCCCGCGCCGAAGGAAGGGGGATTGTCGCGGTCAGCCGATCACTGGCAGTTCATGTAGTCCTTGGCGAAATTGGCAAGGATGTCCTTGGTGATGCCGCGCATGGCGTCGACGTAGGTGTCGACCTGGGCGGCATTGACGAACACGGTGCCCGAATCCACGAACTTGGCGGTCAGCGCGTTTGACTTCCAGGGCGCATCGTCCTTCAGCGAACAGCCATGGCGCAGCTTGTCTAGCACATAGGAGCCGATATAGCCCTGGCCATAGGGATTCTGCAGCATGGTGCCATCGACGAACCCATCCTTGATCGCCTGCAGGACCACTTCGTCATGGTCGATGCCGACCATCTTGATGCGCTTGTCGCCGATCTTGCGAAGCGAGTTGGCGGCGGTGACAGCGGGCACCCAGGCCGTCGTCACGATGCCGTCGACATCGGCCGCGTGGGCGGCGAGGTAGGCATTGATCTTTTCCTCAGCCGGCTGCGGCGCATCGATATCGGCGATGACTTGCACGACAGTCACTGCACCGTTGGTCTCGTCCGCCGCTTTCTGCACGGCGTCAATGCGGAGCTGGGTGTTTGGATCGACGAGGAAGCCGGTGAAATGGGCGATCCGGCCCTTGCCGCCCATCGCCTTGATCAGCTCTTTGGTGCCGAGATAAGCGGAGTTGCCGGTGTCGGTGCCCATGCAGAACAGTGCCGGCGTGGGGTCCTTCAGGCAGCCCGCCGTGGCGATCGCCTGGCCGCCGTTGTCAACGATTTCAGACACCACGCTGTTGGTGCCCACAGCATCGCCGGGGAAGATCAGGAAGGAGTTGTAGCCCTGCGTCAGCAAGCTTTCGAGCAGCTGACTCTGTTGCGAGAGTTCCCACTTCTGCGGCACGCGATAGTCGCCGGCACCGAGATTGAAGTCCTTCATCGCATCCTTGCCAGCCTGCTCCCAGGCGGCGAAATAGGGGTGTGGGCCGCCCGGCACGAGGGCAACCTTGGTATCTGGATCAGCCAGAGCCGCAGTTGAACCGGCAAGCCCGAATAGTACGGCAGCAGCGATCTTAGCAGTTGATTTCATGACGTTTCTCCCATCGGGCGGCTGCACAAGAGGGTTGATCTTTGAGCCGCATCCATGCATGCTAGTATACAAGATAGAGCCCGACAAGATGGAATCCGCATGCCGCCCAGGATTGCCGTATCGACGCCAATCGAAACCGCCGGACGACCGGGCGGGCTGGGCCGGCTCGACCGCAAGCTTCCGGCCGCGGATCAGATCTACCGCGTGATACGCGATGCCATCATCTCCGGCCAATTCCGGCCGCGCGAGGCGATGAGCGAGAACCGCATCTGCGGCATGTTCGCAGTTTCGCGTTCGCCGGTGCGCATTGCTCTCACCCGGCTGGCGGAAGACGGGCTGATCGACATCTTTCCGCAGCGCGGCAGTTTCGTGGCGCCGATCAAGCTGCAACAGGTCAGGGAAGGTCATTTCGCCCGCGTGGCGCTGGAACTTGCGGTCTTGCGCGAAGCTGCGGATCACTGGTCGAAGTCTTGTGCCGATGTCGCGACCGAAGCGATAAGGCGCCAGAAGCGATTTGCTCGCGATGGCGATGCCTGGCGTTTTCACACGGCGGATGAACAGTTTCACCGGAGCTTCGCGGTGTGCGCTGGGCTGGAGGGGGTATGGACGACGATTCAGGGCGTCAAGACGCATCTTGACCGCGTCCGCCATCTGGCCAATCCGGTGAAGGGGCACATGGACAAGGTGATCGCCGAACACGAAGCCATCATCGCACAGCTGGACGATGGAAGACCTGACGATGCAGTCGCAGCGATGCGCCATCATCTCGACTCTCTCCATGCCACGATCGAGCGACTGCGTCCGCTACACAAAGATTATTTTGTCGAGGAGTGACATGCGCGCCATTCTTTGCTGCAAACCGAAAGTGCTGGAGATCGTCGACCGCCCTATGCCTGAACCAAAGCCGGGCGAGGCCCTGGTGCGCATCCGCCGCATCGGCGTGTGCGGAACCGACATGCACATCTATGAAGGAAACCAACCCTATTTCGCCTACCCGCGTGTGATGGGCCATGAACTCTCGGGCGAGATCGTCGAGGCGTCACAAGACTCGAAATTCAAGGCCGGCGATCCCGTCTATATAGTCCCCTACCTTCATTGCGGACATTGCATTGCCTGCCGTGCGGGCCGCACCAACTGTTGCACCAGCCTCAAGGTTCTGGGTGTTCATGTCGATGGTGGAATGTGTGAGTTTCTGGCCGTTCCGGAGAGCCATCTGTTCAAGGCCGAGGGCATCACGCTTGACGAAGCGGCGATGGTCGAATTTCTCGCCATCGGCGCCCACGCCGTAGCGAGAGCACGGATTGAACCGGGTCAGCGAACTCTGGTGGTTGGAACCGGCCCCATCGGTGTCGGCGTTGCTCTCTTCGCGCAACTCAACGGAGCCGATGTCACTGTCATCGACGGCCGCGAGGATCGGCTCTCCTTCTGCACAGCGACACTCGGCATCACTCACGCCGTCAAGCTAGGACCAGACGACGCGGAAGACCTGAAAGCGATCACGGGTGGCGAATTCTTCCACCATGTCTTCGACTGCACCGGCAGCCCCAAGGCCATGGAACGCGGCTTTTCGTTCGTGTCCCATGGTGGAACGTACGTTTTGGTGTCAATCGTGCAGGGCAACATCAGCTTCAACGATCCCGAATTTCACAAACGCGAAACAACGCTGTTGTCCAGCCGCAATGCCACGCTCGCGGACTTCGAAACGGTGATGGTGGCAATGCGCGATGGGAAGGTCCCTGCACGGGCGATCAATACCCATCGCGCGTCACTATGGGAAGTTGCTGAGAAGATGCCGGAATGGATCAGCCCTGAGACGGGGACGATCAAAGCATTGCTTGAGCTCTGAGCCTCTTCATTTCCCACCAAAGCCGGTGTGCCGGTCTGCTCGGCCTTGCCCCCTTGAAGCATACTGCTGGACATCTATCTTACGGGCTGCAAGCCAGGAAAGGTCCACCGATGTCAGTTCGACCAGTCAAGAGCATTTCCACTGCCCGCCCAGCCGTAGAGGGTGCCGGCGTCAAACTGCATCGCGTCTTCGGCTTCGGCGATACCAAGCCGTTCGACCCGTTCCTGATGATGGACGACTTCCGTAACGATCGTCCGGCCGACTACATGGCGGGATTTCCGTGGCATCCGCATCGCGGCATCGAGACCATCACCTACGTGCTGGCGGGTGAGGTGGAACATGGCGACAGCCTCGGCAACCGTGGAACGCTCGGTTCAGGCGATGTGCAGTGGATGACGGCAGGCAGCGGCATCATGCACCAGGAGATGCCGCGCGGCGACGGCCTCGGCCGCATGCATGGCTTCCAGCTGTGGGCCAATCTGCCGTCGTCGCTCAAGATGACGGCGCCACGCTACCAGGACATCAAGGCGGCCGAGATCCCCGAGATCACTGACGACGACGGCACGCGGGTGAAGGTGATCTGCGGCGATTTCTGGGGCAAGGCCGGGCCGGTCGATGGAATCGCCGCCGAGCCGCGCTATCTCGATGTTTCAGTGCCGCCCGGCAAGCGAAAGACCCTGAAGGTCGAAGTCGAGCGTCATGCCTTTGCCTATGTCTTCGCCGGCTCGGGCAATTTCCGCTCGGCCTCGCAGCCCTTCGGCGTGCTGACCGAGAAGGAGGTCGACGGCGAGGAGATCCATGTGCGCGAGACCACCGGAAACCGTTCGCTCGTGCTGTTCGACAGCGGCGACGAAATTTCTGTTCAGGCTGGAGACGAAGGCATCCGCTTCCTGCTCGTCTCCGGCAAGCCGATCAAGGAACCGGTCGCCTGGTATGGGCCGATCGTCATGAATACCCAGGCTGAACTGCAGCAGGCCGTCGCGGAACTGCGCAGCGGTACGTTTATCAGGAACTCCTGAGGGTGCCGCCTGGGCGCCAATTCCCGTCACCGAACATTCGTGTGCATTGAGACAGGTCGCTATAAGCCGCAAGGCTGATCCTCGTCGAGCGGGGGCCGGGCTTGCATTCGCCACTCCTTCGCATCAAGCTCTGTGAGCCACCGTGGCCAGGACGCCATGCCGTGCGTGCAAGCCATCCGCCACCATGTTCCACTTGAACCTGAAGGGATTTCGCAGTGTCTACCATTCTGATCACAGGCGCAAACAGGGGCATCGGCCTGCAACTCTGCATGCAGCTCAAGGCACGCGGCGAAGAGGTCATTGCCGTCTGCCGGACCCCTACTGACGAACTTGCAGCACTTGGCGTGCGCATCATCGAGGGGATCGACGTGACCGATTCGGTATCGATCGGGCGGCTCAAACGGGAGATCGCTGATCGGCCCCTGGATGTGCTCATCAATGATGCCGGCATTTTGAAAAGAGAGACATTCGGCAGCCTCGACTACAACTCGATGCTGGAACAGTTCCAGGTGAACGCGCTTGGCCCGCTGAGGGTCACGGAAGCGCTGGTCGACAATCTCAGGAGTGGATCGAAGGTTGTGATCGTGACAAGCAGGATGGGATCGATCGGCGACAACTCTTCAGGCGGCAACTACGGATACCGGACTTCGAAAACCGCCGTGAATCAGATCGGCACCAATCTAAAGCACGAGCTCAAGCCACGCGGCATCGCGGTCGCGTTGCTCCACCCAGGCATGGTTGCGACCGGCATGACCAACGGACATGGAATCTCCCCCGTCAAGGCGGCCCAAGGTTTGATCGAGCGCATCGACGCGCTGAGCCTTCAGACCAGCGGCGGCTTCTGGCATGCCGAGGGTTACGAACTGCCGTGGTAAGCGATCACTGGGCACTCGAAACCACGCCGGTCGCCATAATTGTGGAGCACTCTTGCGCAAGATGACGGCAATGTGGTCGAAGCTACCGTTCACTACCGGTATGCGAAGGCCGGCGGGCGGCTGATCTTCCTGAAGACGGGGTCGTGGCCTTCTTCAACCACAAGGTACGGGTGAAGCACATCCAATCCGTGGTGGCACACTGACGGTAGCCAAGTAGGTCACTGCGCCGCCACCGGTCCTGGCCCCGTCCGCCCGGGCTCTCCCACGCCTGCAAGCAAAACGACGACTGCTCCGCACCGGCCCACATGGCTCGGCGTCTATAGTTCAACAGGCCTGGTGCGTAATGGGCCAAGACGGAATCGTCTTGGCGAAGCAATGACGCACCAACCTGCGGCCGTTCGTTCTGGGCGCTTCACCTGTTTCGATGGACGTGACAGTAAGCCTCATGTTCATGTTGAGCGCGCCGATTGCCGGCGGCTTTCGAGGCTGACGATACCGCGCACCTCGGCCTCTTCGTACTCCGCGGCGGCGATGGCCCGGCCGAGTGCGGCGAGAAGCTCTTTCGCAGATTGCAGCGTCAGTTCGACTCCGGCGCGAGCACCCGGATCAAGCGTGGTGTTGACGAAGTCGAGAGTAATGACGTCGGCATGCGCCGCATGGCGTGCGTGGTCGTAGGCGATGACGGCACGGTTGAGGTCGAACCACGTCTCACCGCGTTTCGCCATGCCCTCGGCGCGAACGATCTCGATGATCGATGTGCACATGTTCGAGCCTCCTATGCGGAAAGGTGTTTGCCGAAAAAGGCATGGATCTTGCCCCAGGCATCCATGCATTGCTCCGGCCGGTAGAGCGGACGGTGCCAGTAGAAAAAGCCGTGGCCGGCGCCGTCATAGCGGTGGAACTCGTATGTCTTGCCATGGCGCTTCAGCATGTCCTCGTGCTGGTTCACCTGTTCGGGGCTGGGGGCGCGGTCGTCGTTGCCGAAGATCCCGATCAGCGGACAGGAGAGGGTCGCGGTGAGGTCGATTGGCGCCATCGGGGTCTTGTCGTTGAGGTCAGCCTCGGCCATGACGACGCGCCCGCCCCACAGTTCGGCACAGGCGTCAACATCGCTGCGCTGGCAGGCGTAGATGAAGGCGTGGCGGCCGCCCGAGCAGGAGCCGAAGAGGCCAACCTTGCCATTGTGATCGGGCTGTGCGCGGACCCAGGCCACCGCAGCGGCTGTGTCGCCGACCATCTGGGCATCGGCGATGCCGCCCTCGGCGCGGACCTTGGCGGCCACGTCGTCGGGATCACCTTCACCCGCCCGTTCGTAGAGGTTGGCGCAGATCGCGATGTAGCCATGATGGGCGAAGCGGCGGGTGGTTTCGATATAGAATTCGCTCCAGCCTGGCAGGTGGTGGATCAGCACGACTCCGGGGAAGGGACCAGATCCTTCAGGCGCAGCTGTGTAGGCCGTGATCTTCGTGCCGCCGTCGCCGGTCAGGGTGACGTTCTTGCAACTCATACCTCTATAGAATGACATGATGATGCCTCCTCAGGCCGCTTCGCGGTTGATTGTTCGAATGTCTACCGCATCCTATCCAGAGTATCGTTCGGGCGGAAGGGCAGGGTGGCTGGCGTCGTAGGACCGCGGTTCACACTAGCCCCGCGATCCAGGCCTATCATCGAAAGATGATGTCCAAGATGCCAAAATTGAATTACCGCCATGACCCATGACGGCGCATAGCGATCCGGTCGACCGCCTCAGATTTCGAAGAATTGCTGCATCTGTGGACGTTCGATCCGCGAAGTCGAAAGCTGCTGCGAGAGGGCCTCGATGGGCGAACTTTCGCCGTGCACGAGTAACGTCACGTCCGGTGTTCCCGTCGACCGATGCCAGTCGAGCAGTTCCGATTGTATTGAGCGCCATGGATCCTGATGTCTCGCGTACGAAATGCAGACCATTGAGGTTCAATGGATCGCGGCCCTCCTCGAAGAGATGCCGCACATCGTCCCGAATTGCTTCCGGATGACGGCGGAAGATCTCGGTAGCAGAGATCGCCATGGGAGCGTCGAGAAAGACTTGGATGTTCCGGTCGATCGCTCCCGTCGTTACCCCTTCATGGAGATGTGCCGCATCGAGAAGGACGAGCCGTGCCAGTTCACGCGTTGCGGCCGTACAGATGATTTCGCCTCGGAACCCCTTGCTGACCAGGAGCGGTATGCGTCCGCAGTGGTCGAGATGGGCGTCAGTCAGGAGCAGGACATCGATTTCGGCGGGATCGAAGCCGAAGGGTTCGCTGTTCTCTTCCTCGATCTCGCGGCCGCCTTGGAACATCCCGCAGTCGATCAGGATTCGCGTGTTGCCCACCTTCACAAGGTGGCAAGAGCCTGTGACTTGGCCCGCCGCGCCATGACATGAAAGCCGCATCATGGCCCCCCTCGGTTCAGTCAAGAAGCGGCTTGCCCTTGTCGGCATGCCAGCTTGCAATGTGCGTGTGGATCTCGTCGGCAGTCTCGACCACCTCAAACAGATCGACATCTCTCGCGCCGATCACTCCTTCTTCGACAAGGAAGTCGAAGTTGACCGCCCGCGACCAGAACGCGCGGCCAACAAGGACGACCGGCAGGGCCGCGATCTTGTTGGTCTGGATCAGGGTGAGAGTCTCGAACAGCTCGTCAAAGGTGCCGAAACCACCTGGAAAGGCCACGAGGGCCCTGGCGCGATGCAGGAAATGAAGCTTGCGCATGGCAAAGTAGTGAAACTGGAAGCACAGCCCGGGAGTGAGATAGGGGTTCGGATATTGCTCGTGCGGAAGCGAGATGTTGAGCCCGATCGAGCGCGCGCCCACTTCGAAAGCACCCCGGTTTGCTGCCTCCATCACGCCTGGACCACCGCCCGTCATCACCGCAACCCGGTCGCCATGACTGCGCTCGGTACTGCGGCCGACTTGCCGGGCAAAGTCGCGCGCGACGTCATAATACCGGCTGTTTGCCACGCCGCGCTCAGCCACCTTGAGAGCACGCATCAACTCGACATTGTCCGGCTCCTTGGCAAGCCGTTCGGTGGCCGCCGCCAGCCGCCGTTTCGCGGCATTCGGCTCCAGGAGCCGCGAGCTGCCGAACACGACGATGGTGTGGCCAATCCCGTGGTCGCGAAGCCCCAGTTCGGGCTTGAGATAGTCGAGCTGAAGCCGTGGACCGCGGGTATGATCCGACTCCAGGAATTCGACATCGTGTTCGGCCAGCCGGTAACTGGTACCCTTCATGATCGTTTGGACGCGCGCCAACGCCTCTCTGTCGTCGCAGGCGTCCTTTGGACTCTGCCAGGGAAGCGGCTCGGCCGCCCTGTCGGACGTCGCTGTTCGCGGTCTCTTGTCTGGGGTCTTCTTGTTCATGACCACGTTCCTTTTCCAGTTCGGTTGCCTAAATCCAGGCTGGGACTCCACAATGACATACAGCTGAGCGTCGCCCGCTTGTCATCGATACCAGATCCGCCACGGCAGTCAGCGCCGCAACAGACGGTAGACGTTGATCTTCACGGAGCTGTTGATGAAAAACCAGATCAGCGCGTAGGCCCACACTGCGAGGGCATAGGTCCAGCCAATCGGCGTTACCGACCAGCCGTAGACGGCGGCCAGGGTTCCGATCAGCTGGGTCGTCTCCGTCGTTAGCACCAGTTTCCATGCGGGCCACGGACGTTGCCAGATGACGCCGGTGTTGCGGGTCAGGAAGATGGTGAGGTGGCCGGACACCAGCAGCTTGAGGTATTCTTCGGCAATCCAGAACAACGAGAAGGTGGAGATGACGCCCATCACACCCAGCACGATGCTGAGCGTCAGAACGCGATGCATGACCCAGCGCACCGGGCGTTCGGTCACCGGAGCGTTGTCATAGGCGATCATCATGATCGGGACGTCATTGAGGATCGCCAGCAGCACGATCATGACGGCGGTGACCGGGTAGAAGTTGAACACCAGAATGGACAGCGTCATGAAGACAAGGACACGGATCGTCTCGGCAGCGCGGAATATTGCATAGCTGTTCATCCGCTCGAAAATCTTCCGCGCCTCCTCGATTGCCTTGGTGATGACCGAAAGTCCGATGTCAGTGAGCACCAAGTTGGCCGCGGCCCGCGCCGCATCGGTCGCCCCGCTGACGGCGATACCGACGTCGGCCTTCTTGAGCGCCGGGGCGTCGTTGACCCCGTCGCCCGTCATGCCTCATCAATGGCCCGAATATCGCGTTTCTTGCCCAGATTGTCGGTGCTGCTGGATCGCCAAGTCACGGGAATCTCGCGGCCATTCCAGAAACGAACTGAGATCAAATTGAGCCCGCAGGAAGAATTTGGGCGGCGAGTCACCACGCAAACTCAATGGATTGCCCGCCAATTCCCTGCACCCCAGATCGGGGAACGGAATTTGTCCGAACATGAAATCAGTTGATCGCTATCGGGGAAACATCTGGCGCGAAGCGAAATGCAGGGACCCCAACTTATGCGGCGCCGACGCCATGAACGGTCAGTTCCGTAATATCGTGCACCAGATCTCGATGCTGCGACTGTTCTCTGAGAGCAATACTCGAACATGGAATCGCCAGCTGCCCAGGGTCAGAGTAGTATGATCATACTGGCAGGAGGTTGAGACCGAAACAGGTCCGGCAGTTTGCCGACAGCATCAAAGAGTTCGGCTTCGTAATTCATGACCAGGAGAGATCCTTCAAGAATGACCGGCGATCTGATCCAACTCGTTCGTGGGCCGGAATCTTCGTCGCAAAGTTACTGCACGGGGGCCAGCCGGAACCGGTTACCCGGACCATCCGTCGTAATCACGCGGCACCTCCCAAGGCGGTGATCCAGGACGAACACTCGATGTTGTGACGCGGCCCTCAGACCGGGGTTCCACCTCTCCGCGAAGAACCGGGCATCGGTTTCGTTTGCTGTCTCCAGGGACCTTGGGACTTCTCCAGGTCACGATGAAAGTTGAAACCCGGCTTCGCGAAGAACTCTTGCAGATCACCTCGCTGGTCAATGCCGTCCAGATCAAGGCCGCACGTCACAACTTCTCGTAGTCGTCACCTTGAGATCGGCACGTGCCGGAGCCGAGGTAAGTTGCCGCCTATTTATTCAGTTCCTGTGTCCACTGGTGAACTCGACAGGGTGCTGCGTCTGTGCAAGTATGAATGTTGATTACAGCGCATGAAGCCATGGCAGCGTCATACGTTGGTTCGTTCTCTTCTCGCTCATTCACGTGCATTGGCAAGGCTGCTGGCGGATCAGGCAGCCAATGAATTCAGTCTAGAACAGCATCAGGTGGACGGGCCGGACCTGTTCGCCGTTCTTTTACGGAGATTGGCGAATGGCTGGCAGCATTTCCAGCGTCAAGCTTAGTCAGTTGTCCTCGGGAATTGGCCAGTCCCTTGCCCAGATCGACGCCAATATCGTGGCACAGGTTTGGGCTGAAACGCTCCCGGTGCTGGGCAACAATCTGAAGGACGCGGCTGACGGCGGCGCCGGCCAGCTTCACCAGTCCAAGACCTTCGGAGATGTTATCAAGAATGGACTGGACGGCCTCGTGTCGGCGGGCGGCACTGGACCCACAGGTGATTTCTCGGAGGAGCAGGTCGAAGCGGCCATCAATGCCGCGCTCGCCGGAAACGGTTTCAGTGGTCTCGCTATTGACGCGGACTTTACCAACGCCGGTGACCTAAAGCTCAATCTCATAGCGCACCACAACGCAGAGTCCCTCTCTGTTGCGGCAGAAGCAGATTTCGGTCTTCCCAACCTTGGGTTCGAAGCGGACGCGATGACGCAGACGTCTGTCAGCGCGGCCTTCAAGATGTCAGCCGGTGTCGACACGGGTGGATTCTATCTCACCGCAGGACCGGAAACCGAAATTTCAATCGACGCGCAGGCGAAGCTGCCCGGATTCAACGATACGGTGCAACTGGGTGGGCTGGGGCTGCTCGCCACTGACAGCAGCCTCGATGCTTCCGATTTCAGCGCACGGTTCGACGTGGATTTGAAGGATGGCAGCGGCAAGATCCGGCTCGGCGAACTGGGCGGCGACCTGATCGACGTGACGCTGAGCGGCGCGGCAGACGTCAACCTCGATCTTCTGATGGCGTTACCGGCGGGGGCGGTGATGCCGCGCTTCGACACCGACTTCAAGCTGTCGTGGTTCTTCGACCACGCCATTGTTGATCCCTTCGACGACAATAGCGACTTTGGCGTCGCGCCCCAGGTCTCGTTCCTCAACTCGAACCTCAACCTCGGATCGTTCTTCAGCGGCTTTGCCGGGAGGGTCCTGCTTGAGATCGGCGAGGTGACGGCGCCTTTGCGACCGATCATCAACATCCTCACCGAACCAATTCCAGTCCTCTCCGATCTTGGCTCGGCGAAAGTGACACTACTGGATTTCGCCGGCCTCGATCCCCAGGAAACAGCTGCCATCAAAGGGCTTGCCGACATCATAGATGTCGCGGACATGCTGGGCAGTTTCGCGGACGCCAGCCAGATTAACATCGACCTGGGATCAGCCGTGGTGACCGGCGACCTGCGCTCGGAACTGGCGCTCGATCAGGCGTTGACGATCGTCCGCGATCCGAATGCCTTCTCCCTGCAGAATGCCGATCTCGGAAAATTCCTTGCGGCTGTCGATGCGGTCGCGGGCGGCGGTCTTGCCTTCCCCATCTTGAACGATATTCGGACGATCGGCGAGATGCTGCTGGGGCAAGACGTCAGCATTTTCGAGTATAATACAAGCTTCGGATTCAGCGAGGAGTTCTCGCAGTTCTATCCCGTTCTTGGTCCAGTCGGAGTCACACTTGGCGGCGGGTTTGGTCTCAATGCCGCCTTTGACTTCGGCTTCGATCTGGAGGGCGCCCGCAACTATTTCGCGGGTGGCATGTCAGATCCCTCGGCCTTTTTCGATGGCTTCTTTGCGCGTGCTTTTGACGAGCTTGGAAATGTCACCACCGGTTTCGAGATCGAAGCAAGCGTAACTGCTGGAGTTGAGGCCAATGTCGGGATTGCTTCGGCAGGTGTCGACGGTGACATCACCGCTAATGTGAAGTTTGGCCTGAGCGATGCCCTTGCGGACGCCTACGGCAAGGTTCGCGGCAATAAGCTCCTTGGCACCGCGATCTCCGATCTCTTTGATCCCTCCGGAATGTTGAGCGGTGGACTTCACGCCTATCTCGAAGTCGGCATCGATCCGTTCTCGGTGGAATTTGGCTTCGACAGTCCCCGATTTGTGCTGTTGAACTTTGACGGT
>Ga0116151_10004090_pt1 | contig 12865 bp, 11 predicted proteins | sample AD_UKC117_MetaG_FD_89893 | JGI IMG/M metagenome (GOLD analysis project Ga0116151, IMG submission 89893) | Active sludge microbial communities of municipal wastewater-treating anaerobic digesters from Hong Kong - AD_UKC117_MetaG | ecosystem: Engineered > Bioreactor > Anaerobic > Digestate... | reverse complement strand
TAGTGATGGGTTCGCCGCGAAGGGCCTGGACGATAAAGTTGCTGACCACGCGTCCGTCGTTGGGATGCATCCGCGGACCATAGGTATTGAAGATACGCAACACCTTGATTTCAAGGCGATGCTGACGCCAGTAGTCGAAAAACAGGGTTTCGGCGCAGCGTTTGCCTTCATCGTAGCAACTCCGGGGGCCTATCGGGTTGACCCGGCCCCAGTAGGATTCGGGTTGCGGATGCACCTCGGGATCGCCATAAACCTCTGAAGTGGAGGCTTGCAGGATGCGCGCACGCAGCCGTTTGGCTAAACCCAGCATATTGATCGCGCCGTGTACACTGGTCTTGGTGGTTTGCACCGGGTCATGCTGATAGTGGATCGGAGAGGCGGGACAAGCCAAATTGTAGATTTGATCGACTTCAACATAGAGGGAGAACGTGACGTCGTGGCGCATGAACTCAAAATAAGGATTGCTCATCAAATGAGCGATGTTTGCCTTGCTGCCGGTAAATAAATTATCGGCACACAACACATCGTGTCCGTGTTTTAACAGGGCTTCACATAAATGCGAACCTAAAAAGCCTGCGCCTCCCGTCACTAAAATTTTTTTCATGGATTTTCTCTGTTAAATCGATGGTGATTAGCCACGATGAATCATTCAGCTTGCCCATGAATGAGGCGAGCCATTTTTCGGAATAAATTCTGAGTATTGGCCACAAGTTTTCGCTTGAGCGTGTATTTTTGCAGAGTAGATTCGGTCGATGCGATTAATTGATAGCGCTCCAGATATTGTTTTTTTAATACACTGAGATCATAGCGTTCAATGGCAATTTGCCGTCCGCGCTCGCCGATTGCAGCGAGTGTCGCGCGGTCTGTTTTGCGTAGAGCTTCGGCTAAGGTTCCTGGTTTTTTCATGTCGATAAAGATGCCTTCTTTGACAATTGAACGTTGGTTCGGGTGGTTAGTGCAAATAACCGGAAGACCCATTGCCATAGCTTCAATATAGACGATACCGAAGGTTTCAAACAGGGAACCGAGGACAAAAACATCAGCCGCCGCATAGGCTTTTGGCAGATCATTGTGAGGCAGTGTGGTAAAAATAACTCGATCTCCCATGAGACGCTGACCTAGTGTCTTGATCTCAGGCGTGTCACCACACGCCTGACCGACAATCAACAGGTAGACATCCTTTAATTGGGCTACTTCCTTGATGACGTAATCCATTCGCTTGTGCCAGTAACCGATCGTGCCGACACTGATTACGACCAATGCATCCTGGGGTATGCCGTGAAGCGTCCGAAAACCGGATTCGATCTTTGGATTAAATCGCTGCAAATCGACGCCATGGGGAATCACGAAGGCTTTTTTTCTGGCGCTATAGTTTAGGTTATGCTCGGTGTATTCCTGGACAAAATCACAACGCGGTAAATCTCGCGCCGGAATCGCGCCGCCGTTAGAGAATAGGATCTTTGGCGTATTCTGAAAAAGGTGTCGATTATCATGGATAATGTTGCAAACCTCCTGCTCCAGACAGTGGATCACGTTAAACCCGCCTGCTAATAAGGGCTTGATCGCTGCGTAGGCGAAGGTTTCCGCTTCGATGCGCATACGCTCCTGCTCCTTCACGGCAGCGGCCCATTTTGGCGAAACAGCAACATGAATGTGATCCAAACAGGCCGAGTTTCGCAGGAGGTTGTCGATAACCCATTCTTTTGACAAGTTTTCACCACCGCCTTTGAAAAGGGTGATATCGACAGTATCACCCATCAGCGTCAATAAATCACGGGCGAAAATTTCGTGACCACGCAGGATATTTCCCAGACCGGAACAGAGGAGAGCGATTTTCATTGTGTTATGAAGGAAATTTTCCTTTAGAACTGGATTAAGTAATCGATTTTACTTTTCCAATAATTGTAGAGACGAATAATCGTATACATTTATTTTATATTTTATTTGATATCCTTTTTTGGATAAATAGTTAATGATAGTTTCTCGATTCTTGGCGTTATTTCCATCTCTGGAATCACTGATATACAGAATAGATTTTTTATTAGACACATCAATTGACGGAAAGTTATTTAATATGTCTTCCTGACTTGCTGCATATACTTGAGCGTCATTATTCACATGCCAAATAAAGGTCGGTAAAACGCCACGAGCCACAGAGTCAAGAATAATTGGAGTATTTGTCTGTAACATTTCAATAACTTTATGTTTCTTTGCCTCGTTAATACTATAGAGATATGCAACATAAATACCATAGGCTGCTTGCCAACCTAGTAAGCATGCGAAGAAAAAGGGTGTGAATAATTTGAATTTTAGTTGCCAAAAATTAAGCAATTGCGCAATGAAGATAAAATAAACAGGAGTCAAGACATTGATGTATATTGTTGACATAGCGTGAGCAGGGGTAAAACTGAAGGCATAGAGCGTAAAGACTATAAACGAAATTAAACAGGCCGATGCCAGCGGTAACCAATGCTCGTGAGGTAATTGGTAAAATAAATCCCTATTTGTTTTTTGTCTCAAGAAGAGTGTTAGCCTAACACATACGATAACGCTTAGTAATGTAGTGATTACTACAAATAAAGTAAATCCATAACCATAAGATGGCGCGAATATTTGAACCAAGGTCGTGAAAATTTTTTCAAGTCGCCACGATAATGATCCCCAATCGAAGTCTTGAGCCTGAGATTGTTGACGTATAAATGAATGATAAAAGTTAGGGTGAAGCATTATAGATACGATCAGTGATGAAAATGAAATCATGCTTAGTTTCACAAAACCAGCGTAATCTTTAGCTTTTATTAAAATGAAAGCGGCAAGCAAGCTTGCGCAACCAAGAACGACGATAAATTGATAATGAGTTAAAAGGCCAATAATAATAGCAAGGAAGATATAAAAGCTTGATAAAATAGATAACTTTGTGCTTACTAATTGTCTGGCATTCAGGAATCGTATGAGAGAGAAAAAATAGAAAGCAACAGCTAATCCTAATAGGCTATATTGGCGAACGACAGTATCAGCCGATAAGGTCGATCCACTTAGAAGCCAGAGCAAGCTTGCTGTTGTAGCAGACCATGGCGTACAACGCAGTTCAATGGCGGTGAGATAGATGAAGAGAGCAGCTAAAACCAGGAAAATAATGTTGAGTAAAGGGCCAGCGCTTAATTGTACGCCGACAACATGAGTCCACACATGAAGCGCCCAGAAATACAAAGGAGGATGAATATCGTACAAAGCCAGGTCATGGCTAATTTTTTTGAACGAACCAAATTCGGCAGGCGTCCAGAATGACTGCCATTGACCGGCTAATACCCACTGTGCATCAGGTCTTTCAGTCCAATAGAGACCCTGATGCCCGGTTGCCGCCAGGTAAGAAATGCCATCGTCATAAGTGATAGTGCTTGTAGATAGTGCCTGCCATGTAAGAAGTATAACTCCAAAGGCGATACCAACCATTAGTAAAAGATGATGGGCTTTTAACCGGTGTACGGTAAATAACAACTTACTCAGGTAAGTTGACATTTCTGTTCTCCAGCAGGAGTTCTATTTATGGCTATCAACTTCTCAATCGCTTTCAAGGCCACTGTCCTATACTAGCCAATTTTTTGCGTAAACCCGGCAGAGGATAACCTAATTGATAAGCTTTTTTTGCATGTTCCTTGGCTAATTTATAATTTTTTAAATCAAAATAAAGCAGGCCAAGATTATATTGAAGGTCAGCTACATTAGGTTGGATTTTCTCTGAAATTCTATATTGATCCAAGGCTTTTCGCAGATCGTCTTTCCGATGCAAATAGAGGCCATAAAGCATGCGCACAGTCGGATCATTAGGCCGCCAGCGCAAGGCTCTGTCGAAATAACATTCGGCACTGGCCGGATAGCCGTATTTGGTCATCGGCGGTTTGTAATAATTATTCTTTTGCTGGCTTTTTTGGCGCATTTTAATTTCATAGCGAACAAATGCATATAATGCCCGGTGATGATTAGGAAAAGCTCTCAAAGTATAGTCAAGATCATCCCATATATAACTCGATTCTCCGCCTCTCAGTTGCTCAACCTTCGGGGTAAAATGATAGGTTTCTACAACAGGTAATTTTTTAAGGTCTTGGGGGTCCGTATAGTCAAATGGGCCATAGCCAGTGGCAAGATCACCACACACTGGTGATGCGAATGAGTTATTTGCCGAAATTATAGCTATGAATAGGATAACCGCTAAATAAACTAGGTTATCTTTTATAAAGGATTGATAGGTTTTTTTCATAGACAGTACCTTAATAGCTTACGGTTCTTCAAGGGTTTTTGTGTAGTCCACTGCGCTGGAAAGAAGTCATCTAGTCTGCTTAATTGATCTAAAAAAAAACGTAGCTGATCCCTAAACGCGCTTGTCAGGCCGAGCCCTGTCCAGATGAACCGGTTGTTTCACAAGAGTCTTGAGAAAAATCTAAATTATCTTGATGGTTGATTTAAATACTGAAGATTAGTGGTATTTTCGCGCTTAACAATAGTCTTAAATAACCGCCCTCCGAAATGGCAAGCGGCACTTACTAATCCAGATACTGTGCGCGGATTAAAAGCAATAATACCGTATCGTTCTCGACGATGACTCATCCAATCACGCTTATAGGGATCATCGCCAATCAAATAATCAACTTCACGCACTTTATCAATGTCAGTAACATGTTGCATCAGTGCTGCGGTCAGTACTGATCCTGCTGACAAGCGGATATGCTCTTGATCGTAGGCCAGCTTAACGATTGAAGCAACGCCACCAAATACCAGCCACAGTTGGGCAGCGATGGGTTGATCATTAAGGCGGATGACTCCCAAACGCAGCCAGCCTTCTCGCGCCGCTAAACGACCTAGTTCCGGGATAAAATCTGGGAAAGGTTCCGGTTTTTTCCAACTGCGGTTGTAAACCGTTACGAAATCCGCAAGCATGGGTTCAAGCAGTTCATCAGCTTGGGTCTGAATATGTAGTTGATAATTTGGTAGTTTAAGTAATTTCTTGCGAGCGCGATTGACCGTATTGCGTAATTGTGAAGGTCGTTTTGCAAAGTAACTGTCAAAGCTATCTTCGTCAACCTGAAGAAACCAATTGCCGAAACAGAAATATCGATCTACCCACCAACCGCCATCTTTCAGCCCCTTCGTGAGGCTATTGAAGAAAGATGTATCTGGATCAAGAGGACGGAAATTGAGCATAGTCCAAATCGGGCGATCTTGCGCTAAACGGTCGATGAGAGACGCAATACCCTCTTTATTAATAGTATCGCCCGCGATCGGCGCGAATAATGGAGTATAAAAATTTGAAAGACTGTGCAAGACACACGGTTGATTGCTGAATGACATGCATGGTAGCCGGGGGGCAAGCAAGTCGTCAGTTTTTCCTAGTGAGTAAATCCCGACTTTTGTCCCTTCAGGCAAGGCAGTGCGCGCTAACAATTCGAACCATTGTGGGGTAAAGTGAATGTCACTCGCTATCAACGAACTTAAAGTATTTTGTAGGGTTTGAAAATCTTGTGTGCTATTGTTCATGAATGATATTTAGGTCAAAAAACTTATAACTAAGCTATGACTTAGTGCTAAACTTATAAATTAGTGCTTCAGAATTCCGCAACGGATCATGATCAACCCAAAAGCAAGTATTGCCACTGATCTCCAGATCCATGTGAAATTCATCGGCAATAACCCTCATCTGGTGATGAAAAACAGGGTTGATGTGCCAAGCGACTTCGTTTTTTCCAAACCACTCGAAATAACCGGTACGCTTTAGCAGCTTAATACTGCGATTGGAGAGTGGATTGGGTGTGGTGACAATAAAGCCTTTGCGAGAGATTCGTTTTAGTTCTCTGCAAAAGCGTCGCGTACTTTCTAGATGCTCAATTACATCAACTGAAACTGCATAGTCGAATGATGCATCTGAGTAAGCGATTCCGTCGTTAAAGTTCATCTGTGTAAAGTTTTCGATTTGTTCAAAAGGCTCGATATCGCTGTACGCACAGTTAATGCCGAGTTCTTCAATGATTCGCCCCGGATTCTCATTACCGCAGCCAACATCAGCGAGCGTGGAAATACCTTCAAGCGGCAACATACGGATCACCTGTTCCCAAGTACCCGGTACAGTACGCGCTTCAATACACAGCGCGTTAACTATAGTGGGAACAAGCCCTTTGACTCCGCGTTCAATCATATACTTTCTGGAATCACTTATACCTATCTCTGAAAAATAGCGTTCCGCTCGGTGGTAGTAGGCGGAATAGAAGCTATTGGCAAGCAACTACCTAAATCTGAGGCGGATGCGCCAGGGAATCGCATTAACTAATTGCATCTCTAGTTTTCCTTTCGTTGCAAGTTTTGCTGTTGAACAATAAGACCCTAATCCATTACGGGTGATATTCTTTGAAGGCATTTAAGAACGCGCCATCCGAGTATTCACAGACGACAAGCCATAAGCCGCTACAGTCATTTTACCAATTTTCGTCCAATTCAGGGCCTTTGCTGTTTCGAGATTGCGCTTACCCATCGCCTCCAGATCCCAAGTCGACAAACATTTCAAGATTTTTTCAAGATTCTTCAGGTTTCTGTGGGTTAGGTTCATGTGATCGGGGATCAATTACACCAAACTGTTTTATTTATGACGAAAAAATATCCGAAATTAACATTCAGTTAAATCGTTAATAATTGCTTGTCGCATTCTTCCAGCGACAGTGGACCAGCGAAATTGATCGGCAAAAGCCCGTATTCGATCAGGCCTAAGTTTATCACGGATTTGCCAAAAGCGTCTAATTCCATTAGCAATATCTTCTGGTCCGGCTCCATCAATGATGATGCCAGAGTGTCCATCTGCGACAGCATCTGTTGCGCCACCCATTCGAGACATCAACGAGGGTACCCCTCGTGCAGCCGCCTCCGCATAAACGATGCCAAAACTTTCTAAACCTGCCGGCACAAGAACAAATAGGTCGGTATAGTCAAGATAGTTGGGTAGTTGCTCATTTGGTACATTGCCGAGAAATGAGATCTGCTTATTCAGTCTGATATCCTGCGCGAGTGTTTGTAGTTCCAAACGGCGATCACCGTCACCAATGACCTTATAGTTGATTGGGATCTCACGTTTGAGAAGGTCAATCGCCCGCACGACATTTTCCACATTCTTTTTGGGCGCAGCCGACGAGAGGCGGGCTACGGTCAGCAGGCGCAGGGTTGTAGGATCATTTCGAGTACTGGTTCGTGAAGGACTCCAATTTTCAAAAAAATGCTCATTTACGCCGGGGTTGCTAACAATTATTGGCCGCTCAAGTCGAGGAAATGTTTGGAGCAAAATTTTCCTTGTGTAGTGACTATTGACAAAAATGATGCGTGCTTTTGAGATGCCACGGACCAACCGCTTTTGGGCAAGTTGCCTGGTTAGCCATGGAGTAAACCGCCATAGGAAGGGAGTCCGGCTCATTATGTCCTGTGTGGTCGCATCAACCTTGGATTGCTGAACCCAGGGATTAAGAAAATCGTTGCCGTGACAGTACGCATAGACGGGATCTGGAAAAAACCTTGTTAGTGAGGAATAAACCGCATTCAGTGTGAGCCACAAATCGAATCTTTTCTCGGACAATAGCCTGACGTCTTTGCAGAGATCACGCAAAAGCACCGCATGAATCGGGAACGGTGAGGAGTTAGCTGCCATCGCATTGCTAACATGAGTAAATACCTGAACGTCATCAGTCATAGAAAGCGCTTTAGCTAACCCATATGCATGTTGCTCCATGCCGCCAACCATAGGAGGAAATTCAGTCGCAACGACACCAATATTCAGACGGCGATCAATAGATTGCACGTAGTTCTTTTCCTATATCTATATCTGAGACTCGGACATAATTTGCAATTTCTTCATCTGTTCCATGTTGGAAGTAGAAGTATTTATCTGAAAAATCAATAGGCCGAGTTCGACCATACCCCAAGGGAAGATGGTCATATCGTGAAAGTAGTCGTATTAAACGCCACCGTCTATATGTACTTAATTTTTTTAACATAGGAGACATAGTTGTCAAAACTTGGCTTGTAGCAATAGCAAACTTGTCTTCTGGGCAAAGTTGCGAGTCTGCGTCTCGCATAGCCACTAGGCGTGTTAAAAAGTGATTGATCGCATTGCGGTGGATGATGAAAAAAGATTGTTGAAGGATTTGCGGTGTTCCTTGCCCGCACCCGAACATGTAAGGGGTTTTCATGCGGGTGATACAATATTCGATAATACCCTGTCCTTTGAGTAGAGCATCTTGTTCTACATAAACAAAGTAGTCAACATCAGCGACCTGTGCATACTGCAATCCTAAAATAACGGACCGCGTCCAACCTGCCCATTTACCAATGTGATTTGTTGAGTGGCCAGCGTTGAATGGTAAACTAAGAAATTCGATTCGATTGTCATCTATATTTAAATTGGGGTGTAGCGGTGAGTTCGAGTCAACGATCAGGATCTTTCTAGGTGAGGTATTTCTGCATATGGATTCGTACCAAAGCAGATGAAAGTCACGTCCTCTTATTGAGTCGGACCCGAGAAATTTCCTCTCTTTAAGTTTAATTTTCTCATCTTCATCGGTACACCACCATCCGGTCCCTATTATGTAGCTATGGCTGTTGTTGGTCATTACACTGCTCTAGTTTGTTCTTCAGAGTCGGCTAGGTTGGTATGGCTTTAGTGTCGTCGGAGGCGTTGACGGAGGTAGTCCAGTGCGCCGTGGATTTCGCGTTGGGTCCGCTGGAGTTCCTGATGGCGGATGCACCAGAACCAGAAGCGCAGGGCCTGAATGCGCAGGCCGGGGTTGAGGAGCAGGGCCATGTAGTAGGCGCCGCGTCCGTGATCATAGCCTCGTCTGAGTTTTTCGGCGTCGGCGGAGGTTTTCCGGCCATGATGGTGGTAAACGACTGGTTCCGGGGTGTAAAGACCGGGCCAGCCTTGGGCGCTGAGTCGATTGACCATTTCGATGTCTTCGGAAGGAAGCGAGGTACCGACCCCCAGTCGCGGGTCAAAACCACCTACTGATTCCAGGGCGCGGCGTCGGAAGGCAAAATTAGCGCCATGAATTGCGCCAGCCGGGATCAGCTTTCCCGGTGGAAATTCTTGTTTTTCTGTCGATTCCTGAATAGTCATCTGTAGGTCAGTGAGGTCATGCAGTAGAATGCGTCCACCCAAAAAGCCGAGTGTATCATTAGTTTGGAAGACGGTAAGTATAGCTTGGGCAAAGTGGCGATCAACGTAACAGTCATCATCAGTGAAAGCAATGACGTCACCGTGGGCGCGTCGCCAGCCAGCGTTACGAGCGTTGCCGAGACCGGGGTTGGGTTCAAAGACGAACGTCACCGGATAGTTGGCTTCAGCCGCAAACTCCTTGATGGTTGCTGCTGTATGATCGGTGGAGGCGTTGTCGACCACAACCGATTCAAAACCGTCCGGTCGATGCATCACCGATATGGCTCTGAGACAGCGACCAAGCTGCGTTGCTCGATTTCGCGTACAAATTACAATCGATAGAATCATCGATGATAGATGCTAATTGTAGTCATGTGCAAGAATGTCTTGTTCGATTATTTTTAATAAATTCGCAGATTTTTTCTCATCGAATTTTCTGGCAAACAAAGCCTGGGATTGTTTGATATATTCCAGATCATGCATATCCAGAATCTTCGGGTGTGCGCCACCAGCGCTCCAGTCTATGTAGTGACATCCATGATCATTTGTGCAAAAGTATTTTTCAATATCATGATGTTGCTCGAAGTCATGTGTGATATTATCCGCAAAAGGAGAAAATTTCATTAAGGACTGAAAAAAGATTTCGTCAGGACAATTTACGTATTTAAAAAATTTAAGATAGTCATCATTTTTTTTCAGAAAATCTAATATAAAAGCTATACTTTTATCTGTAAGGCACCACCATCCACAACCATGATATAAGTTAATTTTTTCGTATAGTTTAATCCTCGACAATTTTTTCGAAAATTTTTTATGTATGAAATGGGGGCAATCGTTAAACCAATATCGCGTTACAAATCGATCATGGACTTTGCTGCCTAGTAGTTCAATTTTTCTGTCAATGCGAATAAATTCTTTCTGGGTGGAAAAATATTCTCTCATTTGATCGTTATGCTTAATTGGGAAACAGGTTCCACTTAGGAAACAGAATCTATCAAAATACTCGTCATGATTTAAGGCAAAATCTATTAATTTTAAAGTAGCTTTCAACAGACTAAAGCCACACCAATTAACTTTAATTCGTTCATTGTTCCGGAGAAATCTGATTCGCTTGGTTTCAGGAATCAGTCTGCTAAATCGGGATATATCAGATTTTTTATCTATATGAATGAAAATATATGCCCAATCACATTTAAGCCGTTCTACCATCCAAGCTAAATGGCTGGGTTGATTATGTGCAGCAATTAGGAAGGCAGTTTTCATTGTGGATATTCATGCCATTAGCTGGTATCAAACAGGTTTCTCTTTTATCCAGACAATTTTTGTCAAATTTAAGGTGGTGTTTGATCAGAGATACGCAAGTTCGATTGTGGACCGGCTTCCAATCCTGGTTTGGACCGGCAGCAGGATACATCGATTCCATAGACAGGTTTCCAGCCAGATACTAGATGGGATTATGAACTGGCGCAATCCATCCAAGATCTGATCGAGAATCGCTATTCGATTCTGTTACAGATTGCAATATTAATATCCATTTGAGGTTTATCTTCACGAAATAGTTTGAAATATGGATTCATACGTCAAAGTCAACCACAGTAAGGATTTGGGCCTAAAGAACGAAGCAAGTAATTTTTTCGATTCAAGCGATCATTTAGCTGCTTTTGAATACTAGAGTTATCAAAGCTATACCCTAAAAGATTAATATCTTCTGAGTATACTGTTGCAACGATTTCTATTGTTTTCTGAGTATAGTGCTCTTTGTAATCTATATGCTGGCTTTCATTTAATTTAGGTAGTGTACAGTCAACTCCGAGTCTTTTTACGATATATGAAAAGTCCTCTTCAATATTTTCGAAGAAACCTAGAAAATCTATCGAGATTTTTTCCCTTTTGTCGAACATGTAGTGGAATTGAGGTCGAAAGTGATGATACTTCCAGATATTTTCTTTGTTTAACCAAATCCTAACAAATTCATCAAAGCTTTTAAAATACTTAAGTTCTTTGTTAAACCAAGCACGATCATTTTCTGTAAAACCACCATTTTTTAAAAAATTAAATGCAGAAACCACTCTGTCCCACGGGTTTCTTACGATTGTAAATTTGAAATAACTAAGAATACAGCTTGGCTCAAATATATCTAAATATTCCTCAAGTGTTGTATGTCCACCAGCAAGGTTGCCAAAAAGAGCCTTATTTATCGAAACTCCAGCGCATTTGGGAATATGTATGAAAATCGACCGTGTATCATCGAATGGTTTATAAGAATATGAGTCTGTTGAAATAATACTTCTCCTATTTTGAATATCCTCAAAATAACTCTTTTGAAAGAGTTTATTGTGAAACCATCTAGCTTCCAAATAAATTCTTGGAGGCAAAAATGAGATAATTTCTTCTTTCATGGGCAAAATCCCCCAAATGATACTTAGGAGTACCAATAAAAATTGGTTCTTCGAAAGTTTCTGTGGAATATGGGGTTCTGGGCTAAGATCAGCACATCAAGCCGACACTGTCTCTTTTAAAGATCAACGGGTCGGAACCACGAGCTGCCCCCGAACAGCAATTCCCGGTCTCTTGATTGATCATTGATCTTAAAGGTGTTTTTTGTGTACACTCAAGGTTGCATTAAGAAAAATATCATTGCGATTCAATACGCTGGAAAAAGAGACCGGGAATTGCTGGCCCCCGAATCATCTGGCTTCACAAGAACCCTCCTCATGAGTTATAAGTTCTCAATAACTTTTTGAAGTTGTTCAAATTCGCTTGTTCGACAAGTTATTGCCATAGGAGAAAAATCAATTATCCTTCAAAAGGATATATGCTATTCAACCCCATGCTTGATGAAAACTTGTGACTCTCGAGAACTCTCGAAGAACCTGAAAATTAAGTAAAACGAAATTTGGCCTGAAATTATGCGAAGCAGCAAAAATAATCTCATAACTATCTATTGCTTGCAAAATAACTTTAAAGGAGCTAATTACTTAGCGTTATCCTCAAAATGATAACCAAACTGTTCGATGTCTTGATGATAGTACTCGTCTACGAGATTTCTCGTTTCATCGTCATAATAAAAAGAGTAATGCTTGTGTTCACTGCTGTTTAGGTGTGGTAATTTTCGCGGATGAATACCAACAATCTCACAAATTTTATCGAAGTCACTTTGTAAATATTCAAAACGGCCCACGAAATCAACTAATTGCTTTCCTGATTGATCAAACATCTTATAGAACGGATGGCATTGATAGAGTGAATGATTATGAATGCTCATCAGGTATTGATCACGGTAATAAGCCATCTCTTCCGGATTGCCATCCTTTTTTTTCCAAACCCGTTCACAGGAGATCTTTTCCGGTTCTCGGGGAGCAAAAGCTATCTTAAGAAATTCCTCAAACGGCAACACTGGAAACCACTCTGGACGTCGCCAAGTAGAGAACATCTGCCATGACGAGACCATCTTGTCCCATGGATTACGAACAAATCCAAACTTAAACCAACCTTCAAATTCTGCAGCGTGTGCATCTATCTTGCACCAAGCTTGATTAAGAGTATCAATTGGAATCCTCTCATCGCTACATACACGCTCAATACTTGATCCTGCTGCTTTTGGTAGGTGAAGGAATATCGCTTGTACGACTTGTGAAGACCAGCGAATCTTCCTCCGAATGCTTGACAGCTTTTTAACAGGTC
>Ga0116151_10004089_pt1 | contig 12869 bp, 7 predicted proteins | sample AD_UKC117_MetaG_FD_89893 | JGI IMG/M metagenome (GOLD analysis project Ga0116151, IMG submission 89893) | Active sludge microbial communities of municipal wastewater-treating anaerobic digesters from Hong Kong - AD_UKC117_MetaG | ecosystem: Engineered > Bioreactor > Anaerobic > Digestate... | reverse complement strand
TTCGCGTTGTCGAGGGTTCACACGTCGATGCGACGGGTGGCATTCCGATGACGCTGGAGGTGACAGAACGTAAGCCGCGCTATTTCGGCGCCACGGCATCGATGTCGACGCTGGATGGTGCGGAGGTGCATGCCTACTGGGGCCACAGGAACCTGTTTGGAGAAGGCGAGCGGCTTCGCCTTGATGGCACCATGTCGCAGATCGGCGAAGGCAGCATCGAGGATTCCAATTTCAAGCTTGGAGCGGAATTCACCAAGCCCGGCATCTTCGACATCGATACGGACCTATTCACTGAATTCCGGATCGAACGGGAGCAGCCTGATGCCTATGAAAGCCGTTTCGTCAAAGGGCGCGTCGGCATCATGCGCAAGTTCAGCGAGCGCTTGAACGGTTCTGTGGCGCTGGAAGCGCGCTATGAGGAGATCGACGACGTTTACGGGCATTCGGAGTATTTCCCCGTGGCACTGAGCGCAGAGGTTACCTACGACAGCCGCGACCACAAACTTGACCCAACGAGCGGAATTCTCGCCACGACACTGGTGAAACCCACCGTCGACACGATGATGGATACTGCCTACGTGTCGATGACGGCCAGCATGGCCACATATGCCGCGCTTTTGGGCAACGACAAGATGATCCTTGCCGGTCGCATCTTTGGCGGCCTCATCGCGGGAGCATCGCCCGCCGATGTGCCCGCCTCGGAGCGGTTCTATGCCGGTGGCGGCGGCTCGGTGCGCGGTTATGAGTATCGCAGCCTGGGCCCACGCATCGGTGATGAGGTTGCCGGCGGTCTCACACTCGTCGGTGGCTCGGCGGAAGCGCGCATCCGTATCACCGATCGCTTCGGCATCGTGCCGTTCATAGATGTCGCAGCCGTTTCAGCCGACACGTCGATGCGCTTTTCCGATGGCGTCTACGTTGGTGCCGGCATCGGACTGCGCTACTACACCTCGCTCGGACCCTTGCGGCTTGATGTGGCGATCCCGCTCAGTGACCATCCGGGCCAATCCGGCTATGGGCTCTACCTGGGCCTCGGGCAGGCATTTTGATGCGCCGGTTGGTAAAATGGGCGCTGCGCCTTCTGGTGATCGTGGCGCTGATCGCAGGCGTCGCGGCGGGGTCTCTTGCGACGCACACAGGGCAATCAGCGCTGCTATCGCTCGTTTCCTGGCTGGCCTCGGACAAGGACCAATCCATCGCTTTCGGCTCCCTCGAAGGCTCGCTGCTGTCAAAGGGACGGATCGCAAGCCTGAGCGTGGCGGATCGCGAGGGCACATGGCTCGTTGTCCACGATTTCGCATTTGACTGGCAGCCATGGAAGCTGCTGCTGGGCCAGCTCAAGGTTGTAGAGGTCGGCATCGCCCGTATTGACGTCCTGCGCACGCCGCACGGAGACAAGTCAACATCTGACGCCGGCGGCGGCAACGGCGGGGGAGTTCCGCAGCTCGTTCCAGTTTCGATCAACCGGTTTGCAATCTCGCAGATCGCCATCAGCGAGCCCGTCATCGGCGTGGCGGCACGTTTCGATTTGACGGCATCAGCCCATTGCGACGATCGCGCGCGCGGCGCAGATGCCCGCTTCCAGCTCAAGCGACTGGACGCAGAGGGCACGGCGTTGATGGCGACGCTGAACTATCGGCCCGACGAGAAGCGCTTGACGATCAGCGCGAATGGGCACGAAGCGCCCGGCGGCCTCATCGCCAAGGCTGCCGGACTGTCGCCGTCCCTGCCCTTATCGATGAACGTGCAGGGTGATGGCATTCTCGACGCCTGGCGCGGTTCATTTTCGTTGAAGGCTTCGGAGGCGCCGTTCATTGCGGGCGCGGTGAGCATTGATCGCGCGGCGCAAGGGTATGGCTATTTTGCGCAGATGGAAGGCTATCTCGAGACCATCGCACCCCAGCGTTGGCGCGGCCTCGTGAGCGGCAAGACGAGCGCCCAAGTGCGCGGTGCGCTGGCCGACAACGGTCTCATTTCCATCGAGAGCCTGACGCTTGCCAATGACGCGCTTCGCCTCAGCGGCAGTGGCCAATACCATGAACGCGCACGCGATCTCAGCGGCAAGGCGCACATTAAAATTGCGCGCACGGACGGACAGGCCGTCGCGCTTCCGGTTGCCGGCGACACGCCTTTGCACATCGCCTCTCTTGAGGGTACCCTGGACCTTCCATCGGCTCGTGCGGCCGCAACCTTGGCAACTCTTCGGCTCGATGTGCGCGCGATCAGCGATGGGTCGGCATCGGCCGGCCAACTCGACGTCAAAGGACAGTTCGAGCGCACGCGCGGCCACGTGGCTGCCGGTGCGTTCAAGATCACTGGGGCGCTGCGGGAACTGAAGCATCAGGACGCACTGATCGCCGGCGCCATCGGTGAAACTGCCGAATTTGCTGCCCATGGCACGCTGTCCGATGGCGGGCGCCTCGACATGCAAGCCTTCAATCTCGACCTTGCACACGGCGCCATCACAGGCAGCGCAACACTCGATAAGGGGGACGTCAAAGGGAAGGTGAACGTTCGCGCTAGCGACCTCAAGCCGCTTTTGAAGATCGCTGGCATTGATGCAGCGGGAGCCGCCAGCCTCGATGCACAAGGCGTTGCCAGGCTCGACGGGTCGGCCTTGGAGGTGAGCGTTACGGGGGAAAACCCGTCGCTGATCATTTCTGGCAAGAGCGGTGCAACGCGCGACATCGGATCGACAAAGCTCGCCTTCAAGGCCAACCGCAAGAATGGCGGATCCCTCACCGTTCGCGACGCTACGATCACGTCGAAATCGTTCCATGCGAACGGGTACGCCGAGGTCGACGATGCCAAGCTCAATGTTCATGCCGAGGCCGAGGTTGCGGAGCTTGCGGTTCTCTCCGACACGTTGCGTGGATCAGCAAAGCTTGCCGCGGACATCACTGGCGCGCGCTCAGATCTTCGCACCAAGATACTCGCCAAGGCACCTTCGCTCACGATAGCGGGCCGCGACATCACCAACGTCGTTGCGACACTCGATGGCACCGGTCCGCTCGACCGGCATGCACTCGAAGCAAATATCGATGCCATCGTCACCGGCCTGAAGCTGGAAGCCAAGAGCCGGCTTGTTCTCGAGGCCGATGCCGTAGCGCTCGATGATCTCACCCTCGATTGGGGTGCCTTGAGCGTGCGCGGCAAAGGCCGGCTGGCGCAGACGGCTCCGCAAGCGCGCTTCCATATCGAACACGGGAATCTTGCGCAGCTTTCGGCGCTTGTTGGCTCCGATCTTGCCGGCAAGCTGACGGCTGATGTCGATCTGGCAACGATCGAAGGTGAACCAAGCGCACGCATCAAATTCTCGTCCGCCGGCATCTCAACTCCCGGTGCGCGGTTGGTGCGGATCGAAGCTGCGGCGCGCGTTGCGCTACAAGATCCCCTGCGCCGCACCGAGGGCACCCTTCAGGTCGGCACGATCGCACTCGGACAAACCCGCATTCACAACGCTCAAATTGCGCTCCAGCCGGGGAAAGATGGCCTGCAGATCAAGGCTTCGGCCAAGCCCGATGATGGCGCTGTCGCTCTTGAAAGCCGCCTGCAGGTACTCGATACCGCGATTGTCGTGCTGATCGATGGCTTGCGGGCCGAGCGCCACGGCAGATCCTTGAGCTTGCCGCACGTCGCGACGATCCAGCTCAGCGAGGGCGTTACCACCATCACCGGCCTGTCACTCCAGTCGGGTGATGGGCACTTGGACATCGATGGCACGGTTGGGCCCGACGCGCTTGGCATCAATGCCCGGCTCAGCAATCTGCCCCTCGATCTTGCCGATATGATCGACCCCTCGCTGGGCGCGCGCGGGCGGTTGAGCGGCACGGCGCACGTCACGGGAACACCATCAGATCCGATGGTCGATTTCGAAACCACCTGGGCTTCCATCAGCGTGCGCACCATGGCGGATCTTGGATTGCCGCCGCTTCAATTGCGCGTCAACGGGCGGTTGGCCGAGAAGGCTCTGGCCAGCAAGCTTGAAGCGTCCGGTTACGAGGATCTTTCGATCACCTCCCAGGTGCGCCTTGGCGGAAAATCCTTCAATGCCCTCTCCGGCACAGTCAATGGGCGCGTGCCACTGCAGATTGCGAACGCCATTCTTGCCGAACGTGGCACGCGGCTAACCGGTGCGGCGCGCATCGATGCCCAACTGGATGGGACGCTCGATCAGCCGAAACTTGACGGAACGGTCCAGATCGAAGACGCCAGCGCACGAGATCCTGGCAGCGGGGCTCTTCTCAAACAGATCAACGGACCAGCCAGGATCAGCGAAACCAGCCTTGAGATTGTCGGCATTCGCGGTGTCGGCGAGAAGGGCGGAGACGTGTTGGTGCGTGGCACAATCTCTTGGGCACCCCCCGTGGTGCAGCTCCAGCAGGTGGAGATTGCTCTCAACCGCTTGATCATTGACGACAAGAAGCAGATTTCCGGTGAGGTCGATGGAGTAATCTCCATCAATGGCCCGATTACAAACTTGCTTGCAGCCGGGCGTATCGACTTGAAGCGCCTCAACGTCCTGGTACCCGAGCAAATGCCCAAATCGATTGCGGCGCTCAACCTGAAGCACGTCAATGCCCCCAAGGAAATTGCCGAACGCGCCAAGCGCGAGAGCAAATCTCAATCAGGTGGAGGCAGTACGGCCGTCGCGCTGCAGATCGATATTCACGCACTCGAGCGAATTTCGGTCAAAGGCCGGGGGCTTGATGCCTTGCTGGGCGGCGACTTGAAGCTGCGCGGGAGCGCGGACGCTCCTGTCGCGGATGGAGCCTTCCAATTGGTGCAAGGGCGGCTTTCATTGCTTGGCCGGCAACTCGAATTCCAGCGCGGCACAGTCACCTTCGCGGGAGCACTGGAACCATATCTGGATCTGGAGGCGACAACGGAAGCGGACGGCGCCGAAATAACCGTGAGTGTGACAGGCTCTGCAAGCCAGCCCGAATTCAAATTCTCGTCGCAACCGGCACTTCCCGACGACGAGATACTGGCACGTCTGGTGTTCAACAAGGCGCTGGTCAAGCTGACGCCTTTGCAGATTGCGCAGCTGGCCAGCGAAATCGACAAGATCGGCGGACTTTCCAGTGGCCCTGGGGTGCTCGACAAGCTGAAATCGACAATTGGCATCGACAGGCTGGACGTCACAACTGAGAAGGATGGCAGCACAGCCGTTTCGGCCGGCAGCTATGTGGGAGACAGCACTTATGTCGGTGTACGCCAGGGTCTTGATGCCGGTTCAAGCCGTATCATTATTGATCACGACCTGACCAAGAACCTCAAAGCCCGTGGCGAGGTCGGCGCCGATGGAAACAGCAAGCTCGGCGTTGGCGTCGAGTGGGATTATTGACGCCAACGGACGATGGCAACCGTCAGGAAAGCCTGCGCAGCTGTAATTTGACGTGATAGCATGTCTATCAAATGCCGACACGGAACATGGCGAGGCCAAGATGCTCAATAAGAAATCAGATGAAATCGTTTTGCACCTCTACTCGGGCGAGCCCGTTCGAATTGCGGCATCCGACGTCACCTACATCGACGAAGATCGCGGGTCGACAGGCGCCGTTAAGGGAACCCGTATCGTGGTGTCGGCGCTCGATGATCAGGGGAATCCTGTCAACTACTGTGTCAGGGAATTGTGTGAAACCGTGGCTCGGCAATTAAGCGAAATCGTTGGTGTTACCGGCGTCGGCGACGACTGAGGGCTCACAAAATAGAACTGCCAAGGGCTCTCCTCAAAACAGACTTAAGGCAACATTTCGGTTCACACCCGCGCCTCGAAAAGATGTTTGCTGATCATCGATTGAAATGGGCCCGGTACTGGTGCGCATAGACTGAGCGGCTCACAGTGTTTCGGTTTCCTCGTGCGAACGACACGCCGTGACGGCTGCGGCGTAAACGATGAGTTCGGTGGCAAGTGACCAGATCAACCTGTCAAGCACCGCGTTCTCGCCCGGTTCTACAAATTCAAGCACGAATGCAGCCTTGGCCCGAAGTTGCGTAATAGTCCGCGCGGGCTTCATGGCAGCGGCATCGGCAAGGTTTACCGTTGATGCCGTAATTTCATCGAAGCGCCGCTGGAACACCCTATCTTGCAGTTCAGCCAGAGCGCCCGTCACCTCCATTTCGTCCCGCGCCGATTTCAGCACCAGACGCTTCAGCTGCAGGGCTTCCAGATCGGCAGCCATTTTGATCAAGCTCTCAGAATCCCCAGAATGCCTGCCAAACCGACCCGAGAGGAAAGAATCGACACTCAGCACGGCTGAGGGCGTTGTATCGTCACCTTTGATCTCATTATGGTTTTCGACCATGCTCTCAGACATTCGAAGTCCTCCGTCGTGGATATTCGGGTTCGGATGCGACCTCAGATTGGCACGTGGATCAGAAGCATGAAGAGACGTGAGATGATCACCCTCTCCGGCATTCAGCCAATCATTCACAACATCGCTCAACATGTTTCACACTAAGTCCCGTTTCTAATCTTTGGTCGCAACCGAGTTCCCCCGCCACCGCATCTCCCGGCCCTATGTAGATAGAAATACTCTACCCTAATGGTGGGAATACAACTTCTGTGAGTTGCAAACACCATTCGCATATTTGCGATACTAAACGGAGTTTGAAGGACGATATGCACGTTTCTAAAATTAATCATCACTCTGATATACCGTTGAGAAACCAGAATAAAATAGTGACGCCTTGCTGCGCCATCACGGTCAAACAGAGACAATATTCCGCTATCGTATGATATTTTTACTGATCAAAAAACATGTGCAAAATTTGAATTCTTGAACGATTCGCAATAGGGCAAATGGATGCTGACCCAAATGGCGAACAACCCAAGGCTATAGTTTCCATTGGCGCTCGACCTTCTTGGGTACTCGACAGAGAAAACTTATCGCGAACAAAGTGTGAACTTATGTTTTGTGCGGGGGGCAACTCTTGAGAAGCTTGAGCCATGACGAACCAAATCGACGTCAAGGACGAGCGGCAGACTTGGCGGCGACCCCCAACAGTCCAACACGGCAACTACCTGCGGTGAGAGAAGTCATGGACAGCTTAAGATTAGCTTTTGCAGTCGCGCGACAGCACATACCTCATGCCACGGCTGAGTTGGCGTCTCACATCAGCAATTGATGTCTTTTGCAAAGCTCAACAAAACCTTCGAGAGCGTCGCAAATTCAACTGGCTTACTCAGTGTCTGGACCTCGTGGATCCCTGAAATAGCAGCGACCGACTTGCACAGCTGGATCGCATCCTCCCCGCGACCACTCAAAATCACCAGGCGCACCTCGAGCTGCTTGGCGAGCATGAAATCACCCAGCCACTGAGCCAGTTGCAGGCCATCGATGCCAGGCATCTGAATATCAAGGACGACGATCTCGGGCCTTATTGCCGTGCACCTCTCCTCGAACTGTTTGGGATTGGAGATTGCCGTCGCATTGAAGTTGTTGTGGCGAGCAACCTCACAAACAAACTCTGCAAAGTCGACGTTATCGTCCATTACCAGAACGCGAATGGAGCGTGAGGGGACCGATCCGGGCTTCTTCACATTACCCCCCCAGCCATCAAGCCAACATTCTGTCTGCAAAACCCATCGCATCGAGGCATGTTTAACCTTCCTTGAAGCACTGGCGGCTCACTTGAGCGCAAAACAATCGTCTCACGAGAGGCACCGCGTTGACCCAGTCCATCGTCAGCATGCCGCTTTAAAGTGCAACCTTTCATTGAGCGTATACCCCTTCGCAAATTTGCTCAAGTGCAATACTATTAGCGAGTCTGAGCACCTCCATCTCGATGCTACGTTATTTGACGAACCTTATTTTCAGACATTGACGCTACGGCCATGCACGACGCCACAGCCATCTATGAACAATTCAGGACCCATTTCACAGGGGTGTTGAGGATGTTGTGCGAGAAACGCGGCTCGGTGAATGCCGTCTGCCGTGAACTCGGCATAAACCGCCAACAATTTGCCAAATACCTCTCGGGCACCAACCTGCCTTCTGCCTACGTCATCCAAAGATTAATTCTGTATTTTTCCGTTGACCCCAATGTTTTTTTTCTCAGAGGACGTAGAAGAAACCGTTTTAGCCCGGTCAGCCACGCCACCGAAGAGGCCGACGCCATCGGATTGAACGAGGGGTTTTACCTGGAATATGCGATGAGCCCGTCTAGCGAACCTATTTCAGTAAGTCTATGGCGTTTCGAAAAGACAGATCTACAAACATATTGCCACGGCGAAGTTCCGCGGCAGCGCGAAGGCCGAAAGCATGCTTTTGAAAGCTTCTCCGGCAATGTAACAAGTCATGGCAACCATCATCACTTGCAGGCATTTTCAACACAAAAAGGCGATACTATTGGTTCTTTTTTATCTGCATTTGAAAATAACATCGACGATCTGCTGGCTGTTCGGGTCGCGTCCGTGGAACGCTCCGACGCCCTCATCTGCTCGGCCAGCCTCTTCCGGTATATTGGCACGCAAGTCGATATTGCTGAGATTCTGACGACCGAATGTGGTTTAATCGAACGCTCACAAATCAACGATCGCGCCGCCGCGTTGATTGCATTGCTATCGGACCGGCTCTCCCCGACTGGTTCCGGATTCCGGATCTCAATCTGAGCACTGCGAAACAGTAGGTCTGACACACTTTTCCTGCACGAATAGTGCAGACGTCTACGTTGGACATCTTTGCCTGCGTTACACATGACAGGCTGCTTTGTTCAATCGCCGTTGGAATATGGCGGTATACTCGCCCAACCGTTGGGCAGTTCAGCACGCCGCAAAAGCTGTCGGACCGTCATGTCTCACATGAACCGCTAGTGACACGAGCGGCGCTCTGCTAGTGCATGTTCCTCGGCGAGGTGGAAGCCACGTTGTCAAAGACAAATACGACAAACCAAAGAACTGGAGCACCAATTAGATACTGTCGGATCGAAAATGTGCTCTAGAATACAAACATTGCGCCGCCAAGCTCATGGAAGATCGCTGATGCGAACGTACTTCCAAATTGCGACTGACCTCTTCGGACCTATGGTGCTGGCGATCCTGGCGCTTGCCCAGCTGTTTTGCATCTTTTCTTCTCACTCGAGCGCTCAAACAAGTGGTAGTTCAAAGTTTGAGTTCGAACTAATGCATTTGTGGTTGACCCCGCTCGAAGCACCAGCGCTGATGGTTATCCGCGATCGCGTACTTAAAGCCGGGCTTGAGTGGAACGAACACCGCGTCAAGGGCAATTTCTATGGCGTGACAAACGCCTTGGCAGAACGGGTGGCGCTCGGCCTACCGCCAACCTCTGTCTTCTGGATCGGTTCGATCAAACCCAATTCCATCACTGAATCGACGTTGTTCAGAACAATTCCTGATCAGGCAACGAGTTCCAACTTTTCCCAGATCCTGCGCCCGGACATCGAAGCCCTCGTCCATACCAACGAAGGCTACACCTCACTCCCTCTCGTGATCCACCTCCAGAACATAGCTCTGGCAAACCTCGATGCATTTGCCAAGATTGGCGAAACGCCACCAACAACATGGCATGACTTCATTGAGATGGCACCACGGCTCCAGGCTGCCAACATCACTCCCATTTCCGTTTCAGACCAGCGATGGCTGCTGCGCTTTTTATTCTTGTCGGTCTTTGCCGAGGGTCTGTCGAAATCGCAATTTGAGGCAATGCTTACCGGGCGCATCGAAAAACGCCAATTCATCGAACACGCAAAGCGTGCCATGAAAACATTCCGTGCATTGAAGAAGTTTGCCAATCACAACAGTCGCGAAATCAGCTGGAGCGATGCCGTTCACCAGGTTCGCCGTGGCAAGGCTGCACTCACAATCACAGGCGATTTTGCGGCGCCTGGCCTGCGCGACCAGAAACAGGTTATGTGCATGCTCGCGCCGGGCAATCAATTCGTCATGTGGTCATTCGACGTTCTTGCATTTCCAAGTCCAGACACAAAAGAACATGCGCAAGCCCAGCTTATCGGCTTCCAAGCGTTGTCGAACGAGGACACACTTCGAGATTTTGGCATTAAAAAGGGAGGCATACCGGTCATTCACAATGTCGACCCCATGATGCTTGACCATTGTTCAAGGCAATCTTTGAAGAACTGGCAGGAGAGGGAGAGGATGCCGCTGACATATGATCATTGGCGCATTCAGCTCAACTCGATTGCCAGCCTGGCCCAGTACGTGTGGCAGGACGATTCGTTGCACGTGGAGAATGTCGCCGCACAACTCTATCAGGAGCTCGCGATTCTATTTCCCTAGTGTTCTGGATCTGACGCTCCAAGTCCCCAGCGCCGGTTCTCAAACGTCAGTTACTTCAGAACACAAACCAACCATTGATAGGGGCCCGAGCTAGCATCTTGGGTCTCGATAGGGACCAGAGCGTCAGTGAAGGAACACGAGCAACAATGGGCTTTCCGAACAGTTCGGGAGAACAGTTCAATGGATCACCGGCAGACAGTTCGCAGCGGGCTTGTATCGTACATTGTCGTGACGGTACTGGTTATCGCTGCCGCCGCGATCTACCTGTATTTCAGCTACGTAACATCAACCCTGTCAGGCATCAGTGACCTGACGGTCAAGCGGAAGAACGTCTGGATCGACATAACGCGCTACAGCGAACGCCTAGTCAGCTTTGAAGAAACCGGCGAAATGCCAGACAGGATCATTCGCCGCGTTCAGGATCGACTCGCCGAGATGCTGAAGAAAGAACGCTCTTTGCACAACACATTGGATGCACAGATCGACCGTCTGGACCGCTTTCCCTTCACCTACATCCACTCGCAACTGCTCGCACGCATCAAATCAAAGGACGTGCCAGACTCGGTGAGGCAGTACATCGAGAAGCTCTCCATCTCGCCACTGACACTCCTCCAGGCAAGACATTCAAGCCTGACATTACCCGATGCCATCGTGCTCACAAACCGGAAGATCATGCTTCCTCTGGATCATCAGGACGAGGCTTTGCGGACCTTGCGCTCGGACATTTCTGCAATGCGCACGCCGGTGGAATGGGCCGTAACGATCGGGCTGCTTTTTGCCATCTGGGTTTCCTGGTTCGCACTTTTGCGGCCAAGTCTGGTGCGTTCGCACGAATTGCAAGACAAGATCATGATGAGCGAACAGCAAGCACGCACCACGTTGTCGTCCATCGTCGAAGCCGTCGTCGTTACTGACAAAGACGGTCGAATTGGGATGCTCAATCGGGCGGCAGAAAAACTGCTCGGTGTCGAGGAAGGCCGGGCTTCGGGCACGCCCTTGAACAAACTCCTACGCACATGCGGCAAGGATGTGGAGCCTCAACTTACCTTCTCGGTTGACGAAATTCTCGCAACACCCAGCGTCATCACGCGTCGCATTCAGATGCCGCCGCGTGATGATGGGGGTTGTCCGCGTAAAATCGATCTCAGCGCTGCTCCCATAACCTTCCCGAACGGCACCATCAGCGGCGTCGTGCTGGTCCTGCGCGACATCACGCTCGACCTGAAAATTCGCGAACAGCTCCGCAGCAGCGAAAAAGCGCGCGCAGTTTCCGCCCTGGCCGGAGGGCTGGCACATGAATTCAACAACACTCTAGCGATCATTACCGGCGCCAGCGATCTCATGGAACTCAAGATTGCGCAATCCTCGTTCGCAGACCAGGCAACGCGACGCTACCTTGAATCGATCAAGAGCGCTGTTCGACACTCCAGCGCATTAACGGCACAGCTCCTGGCGATCGGGCGCAAATCTGGTTTCAAGCTCGCTCCGATCGATGTTCTGGCGCCACTTTCGGAGGTCATCGACATCCTGCGGCGAACGACGGACCGCGCCATCGAGATTACCCTGAAGGCCGAAGCCGATGAAGCGCATCGGTATGCGCAAGGCGATAGCGCATCCTTGCAGAGCATGTTCTTGAATTTCGGACTGAACTCGATCAATGCAATCGAGCCGCCAGGGGCAATTACCGTATCGATCGAATGGGTACAGGTAACAGGCCCCAAAGCGCTGGCGCTCGGCCTCGACGCAACCTTGAAGGACTTCATAAAAGTCCAGTGGACCGATACCGGGCGCGGCATCCCGCGTGAGAACCTGGAAAGAATCTTCGAACCATTCTACACCACGCGTGCCAAGACTGGCGGTGTCGGGCTGGGCCTGAGCGTCGCACAAAGCATCGTTCTGGAACACAAGGGTAGCGTGACGGCGACAAGCAAACTGGGCCAGGGAACAACTTTCACAGTTTATCTTCCCTGTACCAGCGAACGCCCTGAAATAGAGGCAAGCACTGAACCAGGCATCACTGCGGATTTGGGCGGTTGCGTCCTGCTCGCTGAGGACGAAACCAGGAATGCGGAATTGATGTCAGAGTACTTGACGTCGAGCGGTTTTGAAATCGTCGGCGCCGGCAACGGGCGCGAGGCCCTTGAACTTTATCAGAAACATCGCGACAAGATCGATGTCGTCGTGCTCGATATCAACCTGCCCTTGATGCCTGGCCACGAAGTGGCTCGCGCTATTCACAAACTCGATCCAGAGCGCGCAATCATCATCTCGACAGGGTATCTGGAACCCAACATTTTCGCAGCGCTCCAGGCTGATGGGATAACCTCGATCCTCAAAAAGCCTTACCACGCCGGCGCCCTATTCGCGGAAATCGCAAAAGCGCAGCGCACACAACCCAGGCGTGAGCAACAACAGTCAATCGACTGATTGTCTGAAACTGGCGTCGCGCCTTGGAACTCAGTCCTGGAGGATTTTCTGGCGACGTGGACACCGGTTCGTCGAGGAAAATGCGACAAGACAAGAAGCTAGAGCGCAGGGCGATAAAAGTGAATCGTGGGGGATTCACTTTTTGGGCGAACAATGATTCCCATGGGTCATGGAGGTGGCT
>Ga0116151_10004088_pt1 | contig 12871 bp, 17 predicted proteins | sample AD_UKC117_MetaG_FD_89893 | JGI IMG/M metagenome (GOLD analysis project Ga0116151, IMG submission 89893) | Active sludge microbial communities of municipal wastewater-treating anaerobic digesters from Hong Kong - AD_UKC117_MetaG | ecosystem: Engineered > Bioreactor > Anaerobic > Digestate... | reverse complement strand
CATGCCCCCGGCGGCTGAACCAGCGGCCCCAGCAGCCCCAGCCCCGGAACCGTCCCCGAAAACGGCCTCCGCGCTGGGCTATGCTAAAATGACGCTAAAGGGCCGCGTCACATCCAAAACCGAGGCTTAAACGGCGCAATCGGTGCTGACCTTCATGGAAACGCATCTGACCGACATCACCCGCGTGATCCAACTCTCGGTCGCCCCCGCGTTCCTCCTGGTGGCGATGGGGACTTTGATCAACATCTTGGCGGCCCGGTTGGCGCGGATCGTTGATCGTCGGCGCGTGGTGCAGGAACGGCTCTGTACGCTCAGCGGTGAGGACGTAGCGGAGCAGCAGGAGAGGGCGCAACTGATCCGCCGGGGTAATCTGATCTATTTCGCCATTCTGTTTGCGGTGCTGGGCGCGTTGCTGATCTGCCTGGTGGTGGCCGCCGCTTTTCTGGGCGCGTTGCTGTCTATTGAATTGGCCGAAGTTGTCGCCGGCCTGTTTGTGCTTACCATGGTTTCCATGGTGATCGCCTGGAGCCTGTTTCTGTGGGAAGTCTACCTGGCGGTTTGGGCCGGTACACATAATCGCCGGTAGGACCTTTTGCCCTGATGAAGAAGGGATTGAGACAAACACCCTTCGCGATAATTGACCATCGCGGACGCCTTTCCTGATTGACCTTGCCCTGATGAAGAAGGGATAAACTCAGCCCGCCTCGTGCGGGCTTTCGCATTCTAGCGCCGCTGTAAAAAGGGCGGCGATACGCGAGGTGCTATCCTTCGCGGCTTTATCCTGCCGCTGGAGAGCATCCCATGATTTCTATCCGCCCTGTCTGGCCCTGGTTGTCTGCCCTGCTCATGCTGGTGTTGATCAGCGGTTGCGACCGCGCCCCGATACCACCCGCCACAGCAGCGCCTGCCTCCAAGGAACTACCCCGCACGGCCAGCACGTTCACCGGCACCAAGAAGGCGCTTTACGATCAGGTTTATCGGGATCACCGCGTAACATTCTATTGTGGTTGCGATTACAGCGCCGACCGCAAGATCGACTTGGCCAGTTGTGGCTTGTCCGCCTTGGCCGACAAACCGAGGGCGCAACGGATTGAAGCCGAGCATATTTTCCCTGCGGCCCAGTTCGGCAACTTCCGCCCCTGTTGGCGCAAGCCCAGAGATTTTCCCGAGTGCATTAAAAGCAGCGGTAACATCGTCTCCGGTCGGGAGTGCTGCCAGCGCGTTGATCCGATTTTTCAAGCCGCCCACAATGACCTGATGAACCTAGTTCCCTCGGTCGGCGAGGTGAACGGCAAACGCAGCGATTACAACTGGGGGATGATCGCGGGCGAAAAGCGGGCCTTCGGAACCTGCAACATCGAAGTGGACAGCAGCACTCGTCGGGCTGAACCGCCGGAAACCGTTATGGGTGACATTGCGCGAACGATGTTCTATATGTCGGATACCTATGGTTTCAGGCTCTCCCGTCAGGATGAACAGCTTTACACAGCCTGGAGTCGGATGGACCCGCCGGATACGTGGGAGGTGGAACGGAATCGTCGAATTGCGGCTATTCAGGGCAAGGGCAACCGGTTTGTGGAGGAGTACGCGGCGATCTTTGGCAAGGCAGCCGCGCCGGCCAAACCGCCCGCCCCGGCTTCGGGCACACCCGCCGCTACTGCTGCTGATGCGTTCTCATGTGGCGGCAAGCGGCGGTGTGGAGAAATGGCCAGTTGTGAGGAGGCGAAGTTTTATCTGACGCGGTGCGGCATCGACTCGCTGGATGGTGATGGCGATGGAACGCCCTGCCAAAGTCTTTGCCGGTAGGCAGGTCGGGGCCACCGACTACAGTACCGGATCGCTCCGCCGCTGCATGTTCTCCCGTTGTCGCTTCTCAATGGCCTTGTCGCGTTCTTTCTCGAACAGATCAGCCGCCTGATCCACGGTCAACAAACCCTGATCCGTCATCCAGCACAGGTTTTGCCGGAAAGCGAACAGATGGGTCAATAACGGATCGTTCGGATGGGCCGCCAGCCGCTCGGCCCATTCCCGGTTGGCCGTCGGATCCTGGCAGAGGTTCTCGGTAGTTTCCGCCGCCAGGGGAAGCGAAAGCAGCACGGGCAGTAGCCTCCAGGGCGCGATCCTCAATGGCATGAGCCTGCTCCGGGTTGTTCATCCGGACGCGGCGGCGCCGCGCCGGACATGAGGGTTTACTTGACCATTTTCTTGGCGGCCTCCGTTGCCTGATCCTTGCCCATGTCCATGGCTTTGTCTTTGCCCATCTCCATGGCCTGATCCTTGGCCATGTCGGTCATAGCACCGCCGCCGGCTTTTTGCAGGGCCGCCGCGCCCGCCGCGCCTTCCATGGCGCCGGATGCGCCGCCCGGCGCGACCTTCATGGCCGATGCAGCATCGGGCTTGGGCATCATCGCCCCGGCTTTGTCCTTGACCATGTCGGTGGCTTGTTCCTGGGCCATTTTGCTGGCTTGATCTTTGGCCGCATCGGTGGCCATGTCCTTCACATCCGCCGCCCAAGCGACGTTGGATAACAACAGGGTGAAGCTGGTCGCCATCAGGATGGGTTTCAGAGTCATCGTTTTGTACTCCTTCATATCGGGGTTTGCGAACAGGAAGCTTGCCAGCGTCGATACGCCGGTGCGGATCGGAACTTCCATCGATTGATTGTAGTTGGAGGAAGCGGACGCAACACTTGAGTTGCCCAGCCGTTTGTTCAGGTAACGGGGGCTACAGCTAAACACCGTTCCGCCCATTCTGGTTTCTTGATCCGGCCATGCTGAACCGGATGAAAACGCCTCCAGATCAGGCAATCAAAATAAAATTATTTAAAACAAATTATTAAGTACATCATGGCCGATGGCATAAGACCTGCTCTTTAAGCAGGTGGAGGGGGCGATGCGCCGCTCCTTGCGCGATCCACACCCGAGTCAGGAGCCATCACGGTGAATCGAGTTAATGCTTTGTATTCGTCGAATCCGACGGATTACCGGAAATACGCACTCCAGGAAGCGGCCCGGAAAAAGACGCCCACCGAGACGACCGCCGTCGTCCTGAGCGACCGCGTGACCCTTTCCCCCGAGGCCATCCGGCAAGCCGCCCGACCGTCTACACTGTTGGAAGATCCGATCATCCATTTACGTTCCGCAAACTCGGGGATTTATGATCGGCGCTCGTTACGATTCCGGCGTTAGGTAACCTCACTGCGCGACCTGGCCCCTCGTTAGACGTCCGGTGGCGTATATCGCTCCAGTCCAGCGAGCGACAATACCTTCTCTTGGGTTTCCTGGCGGAGACCATTGAATTCAGGCCAGGTGAGCCAACCCTGGTAGACCCAGAAGGCCAGGAGGTCATACGCATTGCGGCGTCTGAGATCATCGAATCCCTTGGCCATCAGGTCGTCTTGCGCCTGGATCCACCGGTAGACAGCCAGATAGCGTTCATGGTGCGTTGAATCCGTAGGCAATGTCTGTAACTGGGCGGTGAGTTCATCGAGCAGGCGCTGACAGGCACGATCCAGCACGGCGGGCTTCAGGTCCCGGATCGTGCGCCATTCACGTTCGGGTATCTCAGGCATATCGATCAAGTCTCATTTTGTGCTTGCAGGCGTCTGGCGGAAGGTTGCGCCTCAGCCGGTATGACACGGCCCCCTGAGTCGGCGACGGCATTTACCAGCGCCCGTTCCCAGTACACCACGCCTGGCAACGGGTTGCGTAATAGGGCGCGCAACGCTGGAAGTCCAGGGTTTCATAAATCCGCATCGCCTGCTCCAGCGTGTCCAGGGTATCCAGGCGCATCACGGTATAACCCACGGTGAGGGCTTCCTGGATGATCCGCTGGGCCAGCCTCCGACCCAGGCCCTGACCGCGAGAGGCGGGCCGAACAAACAACCGCTTCATCTCACAGGCACCTTCCTCTTGCAGTGGGCGCAAGGCGACACACCCGGTGGCCTGCTCGCCTTCCCACGCCAGCAGCAAGCGACCTCAAAATCCCACGAGACGGAAATGGAGTCAGTTCATCAGTCAAGGGATTACAGTCCTCCACCCAGTCCGATCAAGGCTCCGGCAGCCATCAGCCACAGCGGATGCAACGCGGCATAGCGTAGATTCAGCATGACAGTGATCCCCACAATGGCCCAAGCCCCCCACTGGAAATCGGCGGCCTGAGTAATGAGTGTGGCCCCGGACAAGACCAGGCCGACGGCCAGCGGCGCCACGCCGAGGCGGATCGCCTGTTGCCAGCGTTGACCGGAATACCGCTCCCAGCGATTGACCAGCCCGTAAATCACCACACTCATTGGCAGACACAGGCCCAGCGTAGCCGCCAGCGCCCCCCACAGACCAGCCACTTCCCAACCGATGAGCGTCGCCACCAGCACATTCGGCCCCGGCGCGGCCTGCGCGATGGCATAGAGATGGGTGAAAGTCGTATCGTCGAGCCAGTGATGATGGTCGACCGTGACCCGATGCAGTTCGGGCAGCAATGCCGTCGCACCGCCAAAGGCCACGAAGGACAGCCCGGCAAACTCAAAAAACAACGTGATGAGGATCATTTTCGTCCGAGCATCCAGTACGCGACGCCGCTGGACACGAGCAGACCCGCGGCCATCACCCCCGGCATGGGCCAGCGCAGCAAGGCCAGGGCGCTCACCGTGAACACAGTGAACGGCCAGAACACCCGTTTCTGCGGAATCGCCCGCGCCATGCGCCAGGCCATAGCGAACAATAAACCGCATCCTACCGCCGCCAAACCGCGCAACAAACTTTGCACCTGCGGTAATGCGCCATAATGGTCATACAGCCGGGCCAGCACCAACACGATCAGCACCGGCCCGGTGAGCAGCCCCAGCGGCGCGACCAGCGCGCCCCGCCATCCCTGGTAACGCTTGCCCACGATCACCGCTAAATTGACCACGTTGGGACCGGGTAGAAACTGGCACAGGCCAAGCTGCGCATTAAATTCTTCGGCAGTCATCCAGCGGCGTTTTTCGACCAACAAACGCCGGGCGAACGGTAAGACCCCGCCAAAACCCGACAGACCGACTGACGAAAAGCCCCAAAACAGCGCTGTCAAGGTGGGCGGCGGTTCGGTCGCGGAAGACGGGACATTGTGATGTGCTGTGGTCACCGGGATAAGTTGCTGACGTGTGGAACGTCCGTTGATAGCAGCCCTAACTGTAGCGAACTGCAATTATCGGGGTGTCGAACCGCAATCATCGGTTTTTTTCGACCACATTAAGTGATTCTATCGGTCGCCCTCAAACCACATTATTGGCGAATGAAACCACAATAACAGCTTCCAAACCGCAATCATCGAGAGGAAACCACGCTCTCTGCGACGGAACCACGAACCGGGCGGTCGCCCTTGTGAAGGGCAAGCAAACGTTCGTTTTCTTGCCTTTAGACGCCATTTTTCCGAGACTTCGCAAAAACGTACTGAATCCCGTCAGTTTACTCAGTCAAGGAATCAACGTCAGGGTAAAACGCTTGTTGACGAGTTTCCAGACGACCTAACAGCTTGAAGCAACTATCAGTTATGTTATTAGCGCATAATGTGGTTTGAAAACGATGATTGCAGTTTCGTAGCAAATAATCTGGTTTCAATGGTAGATAATGTGGTTTCTGCGCATCAGATAGAATCACTTAATGTGGTCGAAAAAAACCGATGATTGCAGTTCGGGCTGCCGATGATTGCGGTTCATTACACCTAACGGTTGGTAACCGGCCTTGCGAGCCAAGCCGTGCGGTCTGGCGTTTTTCATCGCGTTGCGTCTGACGATACCGGGCATGGGTCGCCTATCCCCACCGCCACAACGACGCCGCCAGGGCGATCCCGCCACCGCTGGCGCAGAACAACACGAGTTCCCCCGGTTGTGGGCCTTTCCCCTGCGCGATGGCGTCGTCCAACGCCATTGGAATACCGGCGGAGCCGGTATAGCCGTAGCGATCCATGATCCAATGCGTCTTGCTCAGCGGTTGCCCCAAGGCCGCCATCGTCGCTTCAATGCTGCGCACATTGACCTGCGTGAAGTAGTAGCGATCCACATCATCAGGTTGCAGGCGGGTTCCGGTCGTCCGGCTTGCCTTGGCCAGCAACCGCTCAATCAGGGGTGGCCACTGTTCGACGTTGAAGGTGGCCGGGAAGGGGCGCACGAATTGCACGACGGGCGGGCCGGATTGGGCGATTTGATCGAGCGTGGCGGGGCGGAAGGTTCCCCCGGTGTAAATGCCCAGGGCGTCATGGTATTCGCCCGCCGCCGCCGTGACCGTGGCGAGCCAACCCGGCGCGGTTCCCGTGCCTACCAGCACCGCCCCCGCGCCATCGGCAAACAGCGTGACGGTTTTCTTGTCGTTCGGGTCCAGGAACCGGCTCATCCCATACGCGCCAATCACCAGAATCTTGGTGTCCTCTGGTTCGGTGATGACCTGCCGGGCCGCGACATCCAAGGCTGTGACCCAGCCGGCACAGGCGCTGTTGACATCCAAGACGCCGGCCCGGTGCGCGCCCAGCTTGGCTTGCACGACCGCCGCCGTGGCCGGGCTGAGGTAATCCGGGGTATCGGTGGCGATGATGATCTGATCCAGCGCCGCCGGTTGCAAACCCGCCCGTTCCAGCGCCTGGCGTCCCGCAGCGACGGCTAAATCGGAGGTGGCCTGATCCTCACTCATATACCGCCGTGCGCGGATACCGACGTTCTCAACCAGCCAGTGGTCTACCTTCTCGCCAAACCGGGCGGCGAAATCAGCATTAGTCACGACCCAGTCGGGGATATAGCTTCCAGTACTGAGGATTCGGGCATCGCGCATCAGAGCGGTTCCGGGTGGGCGTAAGAAACGTCAGGCTGCAAAGGCAAGTCGTGTTTTAATACCGGATCATTTTAGCTCAATCGGGAGAACGCCATGACCACCCCGTCACCTGCCGAAGTGCGCAACGTCAGCGCCGCCCTGGCCAACGCCGCCCAGGACCTCGATCAGCTTATTGCCTCGCTGCCGTCTAACGTGGAACCGGACACGATCACCCAACTCAAGGAACTTGCTGAACATCTGCAAGATTTGTCAACGCTGCTCCAGCCGGAGGGTTGAGCGGCCTGGTCAGTGCCGGCCAGGCGAACCCATCACTGGCCCTGGTAATCCGGCCTGACTGAAAAATGGAGATTGGATTTTGGCGAATAAACCCACGCCCCACTGGCAACCCCTGACCGCATTGCCGCTGATCGCCTCGCTCATCGACGGCGAACTGGCCGATGGCCAGGAACACCATGCCGCCCTTCTGGCCGTGCGCGACCGGCCCCATGTCCTCGATGACGCCACGGTGGAACGCAGCATCAAGCTGCACACCGAACAGCGGGATTTTCTCGGGGTGTTCGCCGAACAACTTGAACGCTGGCGCCATGAACAGCCTACCGACACGCAACGCCGGGAACTGGATCGGCTGGAGGGACAGCTTGCCTGCTTGCGGACCGTGCTGGAGGATATTCTCAAACTCGCTGCCGAATTGAAGCAGGGCACCATCGAGCGGGTGCTGGCTAAAAGCGATCTGGAGTTGGGCATCGAGGCGCTGATGCGGATGACCAAGGGGCGGTGATGTGCTGCTCTTGTTATTCTCGCGTCATTTGAACCTGTATCGAATGGCGGATCATGAAAGCGTCTTGGATATCGTGACTTCCGATAGAACCGCCGGGCTGCGGCAAACCTGGTATCGGACTGTGACGCCAGGCGCCGTCTCTCCCTCTGCAAAGCAGGCGCGCAGTGTTTGAACCAATGCTTCTCCGGCTGCGTCGCAGGCTGCCCTTTCGGACTCACGCAGCAGGAAGAAATCGTTCCTCCGCTCCGGCTCGGCGAACCAGGACAGGTCGACGTTGGTCTCCTCGCCGAGTGTGTAGCGTATCGCATACCCCCGAAACACATAACCGATCCATCGCTTAAAGGCAGTGAGCGCCGACCAGCGGGTAAACAGGCGAACCGGCCAGCCCAGATCAGGCTTTCCATCGATGACCAGTAAGTTCGGGCCGAACAACCCGAATTCAAGCACAGTCCCGGCGGGTAGCAGCGGATCGCGTAAGCAAAGTTCCTCGTCACGTAACACTGTGGCTTGTTCGTAGGCATCCCATCCACCCGGATCAAGGGCTTCCACCGGAAGCGCCTTGCTACCGGCAGAACGCACGTCGCGTAACATGGCGCGGAGGTCGGCCTCGTACTCCTTCCGCTGGAATATCAGGCGCAGGAAGCCACTATGCCATGCCCAATAGTCTTCCAGAGTGGGGCCTAGCCCGTGTACATCAAGCTCCCAGATGATGGTGTCGGCATCGGGATGACTGACCAACACCATTTCTTCAATGCCGGCATCCGGCGGATATCCACAGGTGCAGTTGAGCAGAAAGTAGCCTCCCGGACGCTGTGCGGAATGGAACAGGTCGAGGAGATCGAAAACGATACCGGTCTCGTGGATGGCTGGATGGCATTCCGGGAACGATGGAACTAACCGGACGGTGAGCCACGGAGGGTCGGCATAGGTCGTTTCATCCGCCAATGTCCAGCCTAAACGGGCTGGACACTCAGCGAGCGGGACGGTATTGCCATTCATGGCTCACCTCAAGACCTTGCACCATCGGCTATCCGATGGCGACATCCAACGCCGCTCGGCCTATGCCGGTTTGACCATCGCTGATGAGTTTGTCGAACATCGAGATTGACCCGTGCTTTCTTCAAAGGCCATTACTTGCCTTTCTTGACCGTCTGTTGATAGGTCGTCTTGGGGTTTTTCTTCACCGCCTTGTCCGACACGAACCGGCCCGTTTCGGCACTTTTGTTGACAGTACGATGACCACTGGAACGCTGATCTTTTGCCATGGAGCACCTCGCAAGGTTATTGAAAATAGGACTTGGCATATCTTAAATTGCAGCGTACCATAGTTTACAAATTTTAATAAATTAAATTTTTGTAAACAGCAAGGTTGCTCTATCCATGTTCGGCGAACGCCTCAAACGGGCGCGCAAGCGGGCCGGGCTGTCCCTCCGCGATCTGGAGGAGCGCCTGAACCGCCAAGTCAGCGCCCAAGCCATCGGCAAGTACGAACGCGGCGAAATGATGCCGGGTTCTCCGGTGCTGATCGCTTTGGCGCGGGCGCTGCAGGTGTCCATCGGCTACTTGATGAGTCCGATGCAGGCCCGCTTGGATGGGGTGGAGTTCCGCAAGAAGGCGGGCACGACCGCCAAAGACCGTGCCCGTGTAGAAACCGAGGTGCTGGAACAGGTGGAGCGCTACCTGATGATCGAGGCGATTCTTGAACGGGATAGCGCCTGCTGGAATCATCCGCTGCCCGATCCGCAACGCCGGGTGATTAGCGATTTAACCGAGTGCGAGGCCCTGGCCGAACAAGTCCGGGCGCAATGGAATCTCGGTCTCGACCCGATTCCCAATCTGACCCAACTGCTGGAGCAGCACGGCATCAAGGTGTTGCTCCTCTCGCTGCCCACCGGGGTGTACGGACTCACCTGCTTGGTGCAGCGCCCGGAACAAGAGGCCGTCCCTTGCATCGTGGTCAATCAGGCCACGACCCTGGAGCGCCGTCGGTTGACGCTGGCCCATGAACTGGGCCACCGGCTGATTGACGATGCCTCGCCCGCAGGCGCGGAAGCCGCCGCCAAATACTTCGCCAGCGCGTTCCTGATGCCCGCCGTTTCCGTTCGGCAGGATTTTGGTTCTCTTCGCCACGCCATTAGTCCCCCGGAATTGATGCCGGTGAAACGCGGCTATCGGGTCAGCGCCGCCGCTCTTTTGGTGCGCTGCGAGCGGCTGGGTATCCTCTCGCATTCCGCCCTGGCCTATGCTTTCCAGACCTTCGCCAAAGGCTGGCGCACGGCGGAGCCGGAACCGCTGGAACTGCCCGGTCAGGCGGGAACGCTGGAAGCGCCAGAGCGATTTGAACAACTCTGCTACCGGGCGCTGGCCGAGGGGCTGATCGGCTTGCCCAAGGCAGCGGAACTGCTGCGCCAACCGGTGAGCGCAATTGAGGAGACGATGCAAGGGCCAGGGACGGCGGATGCAGATCATCATTAACGACTCTTCGGCGCTGATCGATCTGGCGAAAACCCGGCTGCTGGAAAACTTGCTGCAACTGCCCTACCGGTTTGTCATCCCGGATGTGCTGTATGCGGATGAACTCATCACCTTGCGCTACTACCACCGGGAACAGTTGGTTTCTCCTCACCATCTTTCTAAGGTCTTTTTTTCCGTCTGTGCTTACTTCGGTCAGGCCACGTCTACGCCATAGTGTGCGGCAAGCGCCGGTAACCCGCTTTCAAAGCCTTGCCCGACTGCCTTAAATTTCCATTCTTTGGCGCGACGGTACACTTCCGCTAGAATCAGCGCCTTTTCGCACCGTCCCGCCAAAGACAGGGTAAACTTCAATCGGGTGCTGCAATCCCCATCGACTGTGCAGCCAATCCATGTCTTCTCCAGTAAACCGAAACCGCCTGCTTGATCGTCTGTTTCCAAGGTCAAGGCGAATACGATTCGGCTGATGCTCGTCGATAATCGATTCAGTTTGATAACAAACGCCCAACGGTTTTGTTGGTCACTTGACCGGTGTAGCTGAACAGCTTCATCAGGCGTCTGGGGCTGGTTGTAGAACACGAAACCGCCATCGCCCATAACGCGGCCTTGCTCATCGAGCAGAAAGGCGCTGGCGTCCACTTCAAGGTCTGGCGAACACACAGGCTCACAACCCAATAGAACCATTAAGGGAGCCTCTAACCGGTCTACCCCGATGCCAAGCGCAGTATTCGCTCCAGCGACCAGTTCGATGAGCTGCGGGGCTGTCGGTAGTGGCGTTGGGAGTTCTGAGGTTGGCGGCTCGGTCGTAAAACCTGCTGGCAGTGGCGCAATCGGTGTAAAAATCCCGGTTTTGGTCATCTTGCGGGCCATGTCGACCGCCACGGTCGGCAGCGCTTCCACCGGGTCGATCTGCGCCAAATCGGAAAAGTTGAGTCGCTGCCAACCTTCTCGGGTGACCCGCACGCTTAAAAGATACTGATCCTCGATATGGCCAGTCGCTTTGCTGAGCCGTTGCGAATAACCTGATGCGGTAATTTGCGCTACCCGCTGCAACGCTGCGAATCCTTCGCCGATCAGGCGAAACAGGATTCCGTGAATGTGGGTGGCGTAGTGTTGTCGCTGGCGGGACTCCGACAGGGGCTGCATGATCAGTCCGTCCGTTCCGGGTTTGGCTTGGTTGACCGGTAAGTCTTCAATTTCCGGTAAGTCCACATCCAACGCGAGCGCCGTTCCATCCGGTGCAATGGCAAAGTCCACCAAGGTTTCGCGTGGCCACTCTAATGTGCTGACCCGATCTGCAAACCAAGCTTCCATATCGACGATGATCCCCTGGTCTGCACCGCAGCGCAGGGTGATCTGCTGTGGCGTTAATTCAATGGGAGACGGGTGATCGGGGTGAGGCGTCAACGCATGAATGTTGACCAATTCCCGCAGTGGCTGGTTGTAGCGTTCGGTGGCCTGTTCGAGTAACTGACGAATCGCGACGGCGTGCTGGCTCCTGGCTTTCGCGATGGAGGACAAGGGCAAGGGTTGGAATGAATCCCGGTCTTTGAAAACCAAGCGATTATCGCGGTCCAAGGAGACCGTCGCTTGAACTTCGCGAACAGGCGGAAGCGTATCGCGTGACCTAGATGTCGAAGTTGAATGGGTTGATGAGCGATTGGAATTGCCGGGTGATGGATGTCTTCCTGGACTTGCGCTAGACGATGTTGAGCGCACGGCTGAACGACTGGAATTGCTCAGATTCGTTTGATAGGACAGACCGGTCCCCGGAATGCCCAAGGTCAACCGCGTTCCACGTTTATTGAAATTGACCGTCGCGCCTGGTTTGCCTACGCTCAGGCTGGCCCCCCGCGTGCTGAGATTGATGCGCACTCCAGGGAAAAGACGGATGCTTTTACGGAAACGAAAACCCATGATGCCCTCGTCAGTTGTCTCACGCCACCCCAAACACCTTCAACACCTCATCCCCGTAGTGATTGATCACCTTCACCGCGATCTTGCCGGTGTCGGGCCGGTCAAAGGGGCGGCTTTTGGTTGAGTACAGTTCCGCCAGGCCGCTTCATCCACCTCGGCTTTGAGCGCCCGTTGCAGCTTTTCATAGGGTTTATCGCCGCCGGTGAAATAGGCGTGGCGGACAAAGAAACTTTCGCCGTTGTAGTTCGTGTCGATGAACCAGCAGGCGATATCCGCCGTTGAGTTGCTGCGAATCTGCCCGGTGGTTGGGTCGTAGATGTCCAGGCCCATCAGTTCGATCTGAATCTTGCCATCCGCGCCCGGTTTGATCAGGCCGGTCTTGGGGTCCACTGGCTGAATGTCCGGCTCGCCGAAGATCATGAACAGGTTGCCGCTGCCGGTCTTCTTGAGCAGCTCCTCACCCATCGCCAGGTCGGGGTTCATCTTGGCGGGAAGCACGGTTAGCTTGCCGTAGCGTTTGGCTTCCTCGGACACATGCGGATCGAAGGCAAAGCCGCAGACGATGAGCAAGTCAAAGCCGATGCCTTGCACGGCTTCCTTGGCGGCTTCCTTGACCTGCACCGGGCCAACGGTGCCATGTTCCGGGCCAAGGGACACGGCTACACGTTTCACGGCTCCGTCCTTCTCGGTGTATTCGCCTGCCGCATGAATCCAGACCCCGGCGAACGGTTCCAGGGCATCAAACTTCAGCCGCTCGTTCTTGATAGTGTTCTGGACGCCCGCCTTGCGGAGATTGTCCAGAATCATCGTCTCGAACTGGCCGCTGGCCGATTCGGTCTTAGCGGTGGTTTCGGACGCTGGCCGTTCTTCATCCGTGGACAATACGCGATGCGGCGACAGGCTT
>Ga0116151_10004086_pt1 | contig 12872 bp, 15 predicted proteins | sample AD_UKC117_MetaG_FD_89893 | JGI IMG/M metagenome (GOLD analysis project Ga0116151, IMG submission 89893) | Active sludge microbial communities of municipal wastewater-treating anaerobic digesters from Hong Kong - AD_UKC117_MetaG | ecosystem: Engineered > Bioreactor > Anaerobic > Digestate... | reverse complement strand
GGTCGTGCTGATGACGATCGAGCCGATGGAGATCCCGCAGGTCCCCGAGGACGAACGGGTCACCGTCCTCGACAAGGGCGAGGGGTTCTTCGAGGTGATCGCCCGCTTCGGCTTCATGGAGTCACCCGACGTGCCCGCGGTCCTCGCGGCGGCGGGGCCCTCGCTGCAGGCCGAGGGCGATGCCAGGGCGCCGTCGATGCGGCTCACCGACATCTCGTTCTACCTCGGCCGCGAGACCCTCATCATCCGGCCCCGCGGACCGGGACAGGCGAAGGCCCCCGGCGCGATGTCCGCCTGGCGGGCGAAGCTGTTCGGCGTGATGACCCGCAACGCGCAGAGCGCGGCGGCCTACTTCGGCCTGCCGCCCAATCGGGTGGTCGAGCTGGGGGCGCAGATCCAGGTCTGATCGGGGTGGGGGCACGGGATTGCTTCGGCCGCACCGGTGTGGCGGCACGGGATTGCTTCGGCCGCACCGGGGTGGGGGCACGGGATTGCTTCGCCGGCTGCGCCGGCTCGCAATGACGGGGTGCGCGGCGACCGTCATTGCGAGGCCCGCAGGGCCGAAGCAATCCCGTGCCCGCTCGCCGTGACCCCTACTCCTTGTCCTCGTACTCCTGCTTCAGCCGCGCGACCACGTTCGGGTCGGCCAGCGTCGTCGTGTCACCCAGCGCCCGCCCCTCGGCGATGTCGCGCAGCAGCCGCCGCATGATCTTCCCGCTCCGGGTCTTGGGGAGGTCGCCGGCGAAGAGGATGTCGTCCGGCTTGGCGATCGCGCCGATCTTGGTGCCGACATGCTCGCGCAGCTCGTCCCGCAGCGCCGGACTCGGCACCTGTCCCTCGCGCAGCGTGACGAACGCGGCGATCGCCTGGCCCTTCAGGTCGTGCGCCTTGCCGACCACGGCCGACTCCGCCACTGCGGGATGGTCGACCAGCGCGCTCTCGACCTCCATCGTCCCGATCCGGTGCCCGGCCACGTTGAGCACGTCATCGACGCGCCCCAGGATCCACCAGTACCCCTCGTCGTCGCGCTTGGCGCCGTCGCCGGCGAAGTATCGCCCCGGGAACCGGCTCCAGTAGGTGTCCTGGTAGCGCTGGTCGTCGCCGTAGATGGTGCGCAGCATCCCGGGCCACGGCGAGGTGATGGTGAGGAACCCGCCGCCGGCCCCCTCGACCGGGGTGCCGTCGCCATCGACGAGTTCCACCTCGATGCCGGGGAAGGGGATCGTCGCGCTTCCCGGCACCGTCGTCACGACGCCTGGCAGCGGGGTGATCATGATCCCGCCGGTCTCGGTCTGCCACCAGGTGTCCACGATCGGGCACCGCTCGCCCCCGATGTGAGTGTGGTACCAGATCCAGGCCTCTGGGTTGATCGGCTCCCCCACGGTGCCGAGGAGGCGCAGCATCGAGAGGTCGTGGCGCGCGGGGTGGTCGGCCCCCCACTTCATGAACGCGCGGATCGCGGTCGGGGCGGTGTAGAACACGGTGACGCCGTACTTCTCGCACAGCTCCCAGAAGCGGTCACGCTCGGGCCAGTCGGGCGCACCCTCGTACATGACCACCGTGGCGCCGTTGGCCAGCGGGCCGTATACCACGTACGAGTGACCGGTGATCCAGCCGACATCGGCCGTGCAGAAGAAGACGTCGTCGTCCTTGAGGTCGAAGACCAGCCGCGTCGTGGCGGCGGCCTGCACCAGGTACCCCCCGGTCGTGTGGACGATCCCCTTCGGCTTCCCGGTCGTTCCCGAGGTGTAGAGGGTGAACAGCAGGTCCTCCGAGGCCATCGGCTCGGCCGCCGCGACACCCGGCTGGGCATCGAGCAGGCGATGCCACCAGTGGTCGCGGCCGTCCCGCATCGGGCAGTGGGTCGCGTCGATCGCGCCCCCGCCGCGGTGGACCACCAGCACGTGGCGGATCGAGGGGCACCCCGCCACCGCCTCGTCGGCAAACTTCTTGAGCGGGACCACCCCGCCCCGGCGGTAGCCGCCATCCGCGGTGATCAGGCAGATCGCCTCGGCATCATTGATCCGGTCGCGGAGCGAGTCGGCGGAGAAGCCGCCGAACACCACCGAGTGGATGGCGCCGATCCGGGCGCAGGCGAGCATCGCGATCGCCGCCTCGGGGATCATCGGCAGGTAGATCGCGACCCGGTCGCCCTTGCCGACCCCGAGGGCGCGCAGGGCGTTGGCGGCCCGGCAGACCTCGCGGTGCAGTTCCCAGTAGGTCAGCACCCGGGTGTCGCCGGGCTCCCCCTCCCAGATCAGGGCAGCCTGGTTCCGCCGCGGACCCGCAATGTGCCGATCGAGGCAGTTGGCGCTCACGTTGAGCACCCCGCCATCGAACCAGCGGGCGTGGGGCGGCGTCCAGTCGAGAACCCGATCCCACGGCGTGATCCACTCCAAGCGGCGCGCCTCGTCCTCCCAGAAGGCCAGGCGGTCCGTCCGGGCCCGCTCGTAGGTGGCGGCCGTCCCGGTGGCGTCCGCCGCGAACCCTGCCGGCGGGGGGAAGTGACGGTCCTCGGTGAGCAGGGTCGAGAGTTGGTCTGCCATGGGTCCCGGCGGTCCTTGGTGGGGTGGATGCCAAATGTACAGCCGCCCCGCGGGGCCCCCGGGGGGATTCCGGGGTGTGGGGGGCACGCCACGGGAGATGTCCCATTTCTGGACACGGGGCCCCCCGCCGACCACGTGGCAAGCCCCTTGCTCCTGTTTCGGGGCATGACCGGACCCCTGCCGGAGGCCCCTTGACGGTGACCAACGCACCCCGATCGCGTCGGGTGCTCAGCGCACCCAGCGAACTCGGCCTCCCGACCCGCGAGGCATTCCGCCGCGCCGCGAACGAGCTGCTCGACGAGATGCCGGAGGGTACGGGCGAGTTGGTGATCGACCTCGGGCCGACCCGGCAGGTCGATTCCTCCGGCCTCGGCGCGCTGATCATGATCCAGCGCCATGCCGCGGAGCGCCGGCTGGACGTCGTCCTGCGCGGCGTGGGACCCGAGCTGGAGTACCTGCTGGTGCTGACCAAGCTCGACGAGCTGTTCGCCTTCGAGGGCAAGGCCCGCCGGGCCTAGCCCCGCGCGACGGCGGGTCGCCCCGCGACCTGACGGTTCCGTGGCGTGTCCCGCGACCTGACGGTTCCGTTGCCTGTCCCGCGACCTGACGGTCGCGGCTGACGCGCGTCTTGCAACCTGACGGTACCGTGGCGTGTCCCGCGACCTGACGGTCGCGGCTGAATGCTCGCTTCTCCCTTCTCGCTTCTCGCTTCTCGCTTCTCGTCAAGGCCATATTCCGCGCATGACCGCGGACCCCCTCATCGAGGCCACCGGCCTGGTGCGTCGCTTCGGCATGGTGCGCGCGCTGGCCGGCGTCGACTTCCGCGCCACCGCCGGGGAGATGGTCCTGCTGCTCGGACCCAACGGGGCGGGGAAGACGACCCTGTTGCGGATCCTCGCCGGACTCGTCCGCCCGCTGCGCGGCACGGTCCGGATCGCCGGTGCCGATGTCCACCGCGACCCCGGCGCTCGCGCGGCCCTCGGCTTCGTCTCGCATCACGCGATGGTGTACGACGACCTCACCCCCCGCGAGAACCTGCGCTTCCACGCGGCGTTGCATGGACTCGACGCCGCGGAACGCGAGATCGACCGGGCGCTCGCGGCAGCCGGGTTGTCGGCGCGCGCGGACGCGCCGGCGCGGGGGTTCTCCCGCGGGATGCTGCAGCGGCTCTCCCTCGCGCGCGCCGCACTGCACGATCCGGTGGTCCTGCTGCTCGACGAACCGTTCACCGGTCTCGATCCGCTCGCGGCGGGAGAGCTCCGGGGCCGGATCGGCGACTGGCGGGCGCGGGACCGGGCCATCGTCGCGGTGACCCATGACCCGGCCGAGCTCTGGGAGCTGGCCTCGCGGGTCGTCGTGCTGCGCGGGGGCACGGTCGTCCACGACTCCCCGCACCCCGGCGACCTGCAGGCGTTCCGGACCACCCTCTCCGGACTGCTCGCGGCATGAGGACGGTCCTGCGCGCCGCCCTGGCAATCGCCGCCAAGGATCTCCGGATCGAGACCCGCAACCGCACGGCCATGCTCACGGCCGGCGCCTTCGCGATCCTCGTCCAGCTCGTCTTCGTCTTCGCGCGGCCGCCGGGAGAGGTCTCCCTCTCCCTCCTCGCACCCAGCGTCCTCTGGATCACCTTCGCCCTCGCCGGGCTGGTGGTCCTCAACCGGGCCTTCCTCCTCGAGCGCGAGCAGGCGGCGATCGAGGGGATCCTGCTCGCCCCCGTGTCCCGGATGGCGCTGTTCTGGGGGAAGTGGCTCGCCAACGCCGTCCTCGTGGTGGCGGTGCTGACCCTCGCCTTCCCGCTCTGGCTCCTCTTCTTCAACGTGGCGCCGAGCACCTCGCTCCTCGGGGTCTACGGGCTGGCGGTCCTGGCGGCGCTCGGGTTCACCGGCGCCGGGACCCTCTTCGCCGCGATGACCGCCCGGACCCGGTACGCCGAGCTGCTGCTGCCGGTGCTGTTGCTGCCGTTCCTGATCCCGCCGATCTTCGCGGGGGCCTCCGGCTCGATCCGGCTGCTGCAGGAGCGGCCATTCGACGAGGTGGCCGGATGGCTTAGGATTCTGGTGATGTACGACGTCGCCTTCCTGGCGACCGCCTCGCTCCTTTTCCCCTTCGTCGTGGACGAATGATGCTCGATGCTGCCGCCGCCGATCGCGCCATCACCCGGGGACGGATCGTGACCCTCCTGGGTGTCGCGGCCCTCGCCGGCCTCTACGTGATGGCCGTCCTGTACACCCCGACCGAGCGGTTCCAGGGGCTGGTCCAGAAGATCTTCTATGTGCACCCGCCCGCGGCCTACGCGATGCAACTGGCCTTCGTGATGACCGGCATCGCCAGCGCGCTCTATCTCTGGCTGCGCGACGCGCGGCTCGACGCCTTCGCCGAGGCATCGGCCGAGGTCGGGATGTGGATGGGGGCCATCGTCGTGATCACCGGGCCGATCTGGGGTCGCCCGGTGTGGGGGACGTGGTGGGAGTGGGAGCCGCGGCTCACCTTCACCGTGATCGAGCTGCTGGTCTTCGCCGGCTATTTCGCGCTCCGATCGGCGATGCGCGAACCCGCCGAGCGTGCCAAGTTCGCGGCGGTCGTCGGGGTCACGGCGCTCGTGCTGGTGCCGTTCAACCACCTGACGGTCTATCTCTTCGCCAGCCAGCACCCGACCCCGGTCGTCGTGGGCACCAAGAAGCCGGAACTGCCGCCGGAAATGCTGCGCGCCTTCCTGACCGGGTTCGCCACGTTCACCGTTCTCTACCTCGGCTTCGCCATGCAGCGCTATGGCATCGGGGTGCGACGCCTGCTCGAGGAGACCGCCGATGCCGCCTGACAATGGGCAGTACATGGTGTCGGCCTATGTCGTCGTGGCGGTGGTCGTCCTGCTCTACACCGCGAGTCTCTGGCGGCGCGGGCGGAGGTAGGTTCGAGAAGCGAGAAGCGAGAAGCGAGAAGCGAGAAGCGAGTATGTCACCCTGAGCCGAAGGCGAAGGGGCGGAACCAGTCGAATGGCTCCGCCCCTTCGCTGCGCTCAGGGTGACACGCATGCCAGTCGTCGCTCAGTCCCGCGCCAGCACCAGCGCCGCGTTGGTCCCCCCGAACCCGAACGATTGCTTGAGGACCGTGGCCGGTCGGCCCGTCACGCCGCCCGGCGGCAGGAAGGTCAGGCCGCCCTCGGTGACCGGATTCTCGCAGTTGAGCGACCCCGGCACCCAGCCGTCGCGGAGCGCGAGCGCGGCGAACGCGGTCTCGATCGCGCCGCTGGCGCCCAGGGCATGGCCGTGCCACCCCTTCGAGCCGCTGACGAGGAGCTGGTCGGCGTGGCGGCCGAAGACGGTGCGGATCGCCTCCGCCTCGCCGGCGTCGTTGAGCGGGGTCGACGAGCCATGGGCGTTCACCCACGCCACGTCCCGCGGCGCGATGCCGGCATCGGCGATCGCGGTCGTCATGGCGCGCACCACCTCGCGGCCGTCGGGGCGGGGCCGGGTCATGTGGTGGGCATCGTTGGTGAGCCCGAAGCCGGCCACCCGGCCGTAGATGGTGGCGCCGCGCCGCATCGCCCGGCCGGCCTCCTCGAGCACCAGCACCGCGGCGCCCTCCGCCATCACGAAGCCGTCGCGGCCGGTGTCGAACGGGCGCGAGGCGGTGGCGGGGTCGTCGTTGCGCGTGCTCATCGCGCGGATCATCGCGAACGACCCGAAACAGAGCGGATAGAGCGGCGCCTCGCTCCCTCCCGCGAGCATCACGTCGGCGCGCCCGTCCGCGATCGCGCGGTACGCCTCGCCGATCGCGAGCGTCCCCGACGCGCAGCTCATCGCGTTGGTGGCGTTGACGCCGGTGATCGCGTGGGCGATCGCGATGTTGCAGCTCACCGCCCCACCGAACACCGTGAGCGCGAGGAGCGGGTCCACGGCGCGGAGCCCTCCCTCGACGTACTTTGCGTTCTCCTGCTCGGCGAAGCCGATGCCGCCGAGCGCGGTGCCCATCATCACGCCGACCCGCTCCGGCGCCTCCTCGGCGAGCGGGAGTGCCGCATCGGCCAGCGCCTCCTGCGTCGCCGCGAGGGCGAGTTGCGAGCAGCGGTCGGTCCGTCGCGCCACCTTGGCATCGAGCAGCGCGACCGGATCGAAGTCGTCGATGGCGGCCGCGACATGCGAGCGGAACGGGCTCGGGTCGAATCGCGTGATGCGCGCCACCGCCGAGCGGGGCTCGCGCAACCGGGCCCAGGACCGCTCCCGGTTGGCGCCGAGCGGCGTCACCAGCCCGACGCCGGTGATGACGACATCGCGACGGCTCATGCGCGCTCCGCCGCGCGCGCGATGCCCGCGAGGGTGCGCGAGGCGATGCCGGAGACGAACACCGGCCCGATGACCAGCGACGCCGCGAGTCCGCCGATCAGCGGCCAGCCGGGGCCGCCCCATTCGTGCACGATCGTGACATCGGTGGTCATCGCGTCGACCGCCTCGAGGGACCAGCGGACATCCATCCCGGTCGTGATCCCGCCGACGTGGCGGTAGCGAATCTCCCGCGCCTCCGGATCGACCCACATCCGCGAGCACCACCACGTCGGCCAGTCGAGCGGCCCGCCGAACGGGCGCCACGCCGACATCTCGACCAGGCCATCGCCGGCGGTCGTCCCCTCGAGTCGATGCACCCAGCGATAGTGCGGCAGGATCGCGGGCCACCGTTCCACGGCCGTCGCGTGCGGCCACACCGCCTCGATCGGCGCGGCGATCCGGTGGGCATCGACGGTGCGCATCAGCGGTCCGTCCGCCAGCTGACGAGGACGCGGGCAAACGGCAGCGCAACCGCATGCGGTGCCCGTGCGCCCGCCGATCGCGCGAGGTCGGCCAGTGCCGCGGCCGTCCGGCCGCGGGCCAGCGACACCACTCCATCGTCTATCGTGCTGCGGTGGAATCCCATGGCGCTCCCCGCGGCGCGGAAGCCGAGTGCCGCCAGTCGCGATGGCCGCAGGTCGAGCACCAGGACGCCCCGGCGGGCGACGCGGTGCGCCTCGGCCAGCATCCGGGTGGCGCCGGTGTCGTCGAGATGATGGAGCAGCTGGCTCAGGAGGACCACGTCGATGCTCGCCGAGCGGAGCGGCAGGGTGCCGCCGCAGCCGAGGAGGGTCGGAATGCCGGCCGTGGTCGCGAGGCGCGCGGCGGTGGGGTGGCGCTCCAGCCCGAACGCGGCGAGGTGCAGCCCGTGGGCGGTGGCCCAGCGGCTCGCCGCATGGGGGAGGTCTCCGGCACCGGTCCCGATGTCGAGCAGCGACACCGAGCGGCCGCGGTCCGCGGCGTCGAAGAGGGTGCGCAGTCCGCGGCGCAGCGCCCGGACCCCGCCGAAGAGCCGGTTCGCGGTGGCGATCTCCCCCAGCATCCGGCGGACCAGCACCGGGTCGGCGCCGGGGTCGTCGAGCACCTCGATGCCGATCGGCGACGGGAGCAGGGCGAGGTCAGAGGCCATCAGGGTCCGCGTAGCCGCCGCGATAGTAGAGCAGCGGCCGCCCGTGCTCGGCGGCGTCACCCGCGACCACCCGGCCGATCAGGATCGTGTGGTCGCCCGCCTCCACCGTGTCGTGACGGGTGCAGACGAGGTGCGCGAGCACCCCGTCGAGGAGCAACGCGTCCTCGGGACCCCGACGCCATCCCACGCCGTCGAAGCGGTCGCTGCCGGTGGCGGCGAAGCGGCGCGACAGCGCCTCCTGGTTCGCCTCGAGGATGTTCACCGTCCAGCGCGGCGCGGCGACCAGCGCCGCGTGGGCCGACGCGGCGTGATCCACCGCCACCGAGACCAGCGGGGGGTCGAGCGAGACTGAGGCGAACGAGTTTGCCGTCATCCCCACCGGTGACTCGTCGTCGCGAAAGGTCGTGATGACGGTGATGCCGGTGGCGAAGCGGCCACAGAGATTGCGGAAGAGGTACGGATCCATCGTCAGGCCACCATGCGACCGAGGAAGGCGGGGTTGAGGACCCGCCACGCGGGGACGAAATCGCCCGTGACGCCGATGAGGGTGTCGGCCATCCCGCGGCGCTGGAGGCGACCGACACACCGGTCGAAGAGGCGGGGATGCAGCATCGCGTAGCCGATCATCCGTTCCACCATCCACTTGCCGAGGAAGCGCCGACGCCGGGCCGCGCGGTACGGCGCGAGCATCGCCTCGGTGACCGGCCCCTCCTGCGCGAGGGCGCCGTCGAGGGTCCTCGCCGCCATCCGCGCACCGATCAGGGCGCTCCAGATCCCCTCGCCCGTGAACGGGTCGAAGAAGTCGGCCGCGTCGCCGACGAGCAGCGCCCCATCGGCGGTGCTGCGCCGGGCCGCGGCATCGAACGGACCGGTGACGAGCCACTCGCGCACGAGCCGCGACGGATCGACCCGATCGGCGAGGCCGGGAAAGCCGGCGAGTCGCTCGGCCACGAACCTCGCGGGATCGCCCGCGGCGCTGGTGGCCTCATCGTGGCGCACCACGAGGGCGACATTGGTCACCCCGCCACCCAGCGGATTGAGGCCGACATACGCGCCGGCGCCGACATGCATCTCGGCGTCGGTGTCGAGCCCGCGCACCCCCTCGACATGGGCCACGAAGGCGAGCCGCGCGAGCCGACCTCGACGCACCCCGGTGACCGATCGTGCCACGCGACTGCGGAGGCCGTCGGCGCCGACGACGAGGCGCGCGCAGATCTCCCGTCGCCGCCCCGCGTCCTCGTAGGTGACGCGCATCGTGCCGCCCTGCCGCTCCACCCCGACGCACCGGGCGCCCTCGAGCACCGTGGCCCCCTCGGCCCGTGCCCGCGAGAGGAGGGCGGCATCGAGTTCGCGACGGGGCAGCGCGAGTCCGGTGGGGCGCCACGGACGGCCGCCCGCCTTCGCGAAGCGCCCGAGCAGCGCACTCCCCGCCGCCGCCACCACCCGGGTTCCCGTGAGTGCCGTCGCGCCCTGCGCCTCGACGGCGGGCAGCACCCCGAGTCGCGCCAGCTCGCGCACGGTCGAGGGCGAGCCGTACTCGCTGCACGCCTTGTCGCGCGGGAAGCGGGCCCGATCGAGCACGGTCACGGCGTGGCCCCGCCGGGCGAGGCTGATCGCGGTGGCACTCCCTCCCGGGCCGCCACCCACCACCACCACCGGCTCAGGTCGCGGCATCGGGTCCCGCGGCGGTCTCCAGGAGCTCGACGATCTGCGCCTTGAGGTGGTCGGGGCAGCACCCGGCGCTCAACCGGCGGAGCCGGTCGCGGAACGCCTGCTCGTGGCGTGCGACCTGGGCACAGTGCCCGCACCGGACCAGGTGGGCCTGCATCCGCCCTGCGGCCTCGAGCGGCAGCTCCCCCCGCACGAACGCGTCGAGCTCGGCACCGGCCTTCTCGCAGTCATATCCTGTCTCGCGCTCGGTCATTGTGCCTCCTCCTGGGGCCGGATGATCCCGGTCTCCACCGCATAACGTCGCAACTGCCCCTGCAGGATCCGCCGGGCCCGGAACAGCCGCGACTTCACCGTCCCGATCGGGATCTCCAGCGCCTCCGCCACCTCCTGGTACGGCAGCCCCTCGAGGTCGCTCAGCAGCACCACGTCGCGGAACTCCTCGGGGAGGGCGTCGAGGGCACGGGTCACCTCATCATCGACGAGCGAGGCGAAGAACTGCCCTTCCGGGTCGGGGTTGTCCTCGTCGCCGAGCTCGGGGATCGCCTCCAGGTCGATCGCCGTGGGCCGGCGGGTCCGCTTGCGCCAGGTGTTGATGAACTGGTTCCGCAGGATGGTCACCAGCCAGGCACGGGCGTTCGACCCGGGACGGAACGACCCCCATGCCCGCAGCGCCTTGAGCATGGTGTCCTGGACGAGGTCCTCGGCCGCGGCCGGGTCGCCCGTGAGCCGGAGGGCGACCCGGTACAGCAGGTCGAGGTGGGGCAGGGCTTCGTCGCCGAAGCGCGCAGGGGCAGGCGGTGCGCTCATGGTCCAAAGGTAGGCGCAGCGGGGCATTCCCGGTTACAATCGTCCCCATCCCTATGCCCGACACGGTCCCCGCCATCCTGCCGCTCTCGGTCCTCGAGGCGGTCCAGAACATCGACACCCCCGCCGACGACGGGCTCGGTGCCCTCGAGCACGAGCTGGCGGCGAAGCGACTCGGGCTGAGCAGCACCGTCGCCGCCCAGGTCAAGCGCTATCGCGAGCGGGCCGACGCCGGCGGCGGGATCGACCGGGAGGAGGCGCTGGCGGTCTTCCGGCTGGTCGGACGCCGGCCCGATGCGGAGCTGGTGTACGCCGATGCCGGGCGCCGGGCCGCGCGTTACGCCGCCCGGCAGCTCGGGGGCGGCAGCCGGGCCCTCGGCGCCGTCTCGCCCGGCAAGCTCGGGCGGGCCCTCCGGCTCCGCTCGGCCGGGGCGCTGGCCCGGCGATGGCTGCTCGTCACGATGGAACCGGTCGGCGGGCTCGCCCGCGCCGAGGCCGAGGACTCGCTCCCGCTGGCTGCGCGCGAGGATGGCGTGGGGTGCCGCTTCTACACCGCCGGCCTCGCGGAACTGCTGCGCGTGGTGGCCGGGATCGAGGGGGCGATGGTTCACGAGGCGTGCCGCAGTCGCGGCGATCGCCGTTGCGTCTGGCGGGCCGAAGCCGCCGCGGGGTACGAATGACCTTGATGCTCGAGCGACTCGATCGCGACCGACTTGCCGCCGGCCTCGTGGCGAGTGGCGCCGACGGCTGGCTCCTCTTCGACTTCCACGGCTGCAACCCGGTGGCGGCCCGCCTGCTGCCCGGCGGCAACCTCACCACCCGGCGCACCTTCGCCTGGATCCCCCGCGAGGGGCCGATCACCGCAATCGTCCATCGCATCGAGATGCAGCCGTTCGCCGGGTTTTCCGGACGGATCATCCCCTACTCCCGCCACCAGGAGCTGCACGCGGCGCTCACCGAGGTCGTCGGCGGGAAGGTCGCGGCGATGGAGATCAGCGCCGGCGATGCGGTGCCCTACCTCGACCGAATCCCGTGGGGCGTGGTGGACCTGCTCCACTCGCTCGGCGCGACGGTGGTGTCGAGCGCCGACCTGGTGACCCACTTCGCCGCGACCTGGACCGCCGAGGAAACGGCCGAGCACGCCCAGGCGGCCGAACTGCTGCGGGGGATCGCCCTCGAGGCGCTCGGGCGCGCGGTGCATCGCACCGATGGCACCCTCACCGAGAGCGCGATGCAGGGCGAGGTCGTCGCGGCGATGCGCGCCGCGGGACTGTTCCTGACGACCCTGCCGATCGTCGGCTTCGGCCCCAATGGCGCCAACCCGCACTACGAGCCGATCGCCGGGCATGACCGGACCCTCGGCCCGGACGAGGTGATCCTGCTTGACCTCTGGGGGGGGATGCGCGAGGGAGCGGTGTTCGCCGACCAGACCTGGATGGGATTCTCCGGGACGGTGGTCCCGGACCGGGTCCAGCGGGTGTGGGAGACGGTGCGCGATGCGCGCGATGCCGCAGTCGCCGCGCTGCGCGAGCGGGTGGCGGCCGGCGGCGAGGTGCCGGGCTACGTCGGCGATCGCGCCGCCCGCGCGCACATCGAGGCGGCGGGCTTCGGCGAATGGTTCGTCCACCGCACCGGCCACTCGATCGATCGCGACCTGCACGGCTCCGGGCCGCACCTCGACGACTACGAGACCCATGACACCCGCTCGCTTCTCCCCGGCACCGGCTGCTCGGTGGAGCCCGGGATCTACCTCACGGGGGAGTTCGGGGTGCGCAGCGAGATCAACCTCTACTGGGGACCGGACGGGATCGTGGTGACCCCGACCGAGCCGCAGCGGGAGCTGGTGACCGCCACCACGTGACCAACCGGCGGATCGGGGGGTGATAGGGGCGTTCCCCCTCGCCTGAGGTGCCGATGCCCGGATCACTCCGCGCCCGCGCGGCTGCCCTCCTGCTCGCCGCGTGTCTCGCTCCGGGTCGCGCGGCCGCACAGTCCTCCGGGCCGGTCTCGCCGAAGGCGAGTGCCTCGCGCGCGACCCTGCTCCCGGGATCATTCGGCCAGACCCTCTCGAACCGCGTCCAGTACGGGGTCCGCGCGACTGGCGAGATCGGTGTCGATCCCCAGAACACCACGGCGCTCTCGCTCTCCTCGTGGCCGCGGGGGTCCGCCAACCAGTACATGTTCAACTCGGGCCTGCAAGTCTCCGGGATCATCGGCGGGTCGCGGGCCACGAATCCGTGGGCCGGGGACACGACGGCGGGAATGTTCTTCGACGCCAGCGGCCTCAGGCAGCACGGCACCGGGGTCACCGAGGTGTTCAACGCGCTGCTCCCTGCCGATGCCGAGCGGTGGCCAGATGCCGCCCGGGTCCCGAGCGTCGGTCAGGCCGCCGAGTGG
>Ga0116151_10004085_pt1 | contig 12875 bp, 14 predicted proteins | sample AD_UKC117_MetaG_FD_89893 | JGI IMG/M metagenome (GOLD analysis project Ga0116151, IMG submission 89893) | Active sludge microbial communities of municipal wastewater-treating anaerobic digesters from Hong Kong - AD_UKC117_MetaG | ecosystem: Engineered > Bioreactor > Anaerobic > Digestate... | reverse complement strand
GCTTGATCAGCCAGTTCGAGTTCAGGATCCCGCCGACCAGCGGCCGCCAGGCGATCCCCTCGGCCTGCCAGCCCAGCGCGGCGGCGATCGCGCCGATCCGGTCTTCGATGGAAACGGTCATGTCGCCCCCCTGTCAGGTCAGCTTGCGCAGCCGGTCCGCCGCGCGGGAATGCTGGGAATGCTCCTCGAAGCGCAGGAAGCGCCACGAGGCGTACTTGGCGAACTCGAGGCTCCGGCGCGGCGAGACCTGCGCCAGATGGGCGGCGATCAGCCCCCAGCGCAGGTCGTCGAGGACGCCGTAGACGAAGGCGCGCTGGAACTCGCCCTCGTGGAAGCGGCCGGTCCAGGCCTCGAAGCCCTCGCGGGCCTCGGCCTCGCGGTCGTGCGCCTCCATCAGGTGGCAGCCGATGTCCTCGAAGGGATCGGCGTTGCCGGCGAGGTCGTAGTCCACCAGCCGCACGGCGCCCGCGGGGCCGATCATCCAGTTGGCCGCGCTGCCGTCCCGGTGGCAGGGCCGGCTGTCCCGGCCCGCCGCCCGGATCGCCGCCTCGGCGCTGGCGACGAAGCCCATCCAGGCGGCGAGATGGCGGGGTGCGCCGCTCCCCGCGGCGCCGCAGCGCGCCGCGAGGTCGCGGAGCTCAGCGAAGATGTCCTTGTCGGCGAGGCGCGGGCCGTCGTGGAGCCGCTTCTTGGCGGCGATCACGGCGGCATAGGTCTCGGGCCGGGCCGCGTCGTGCAGGCCCCCGGCGCGCCATCCCTCGCCGAGATGCTCCATCGTCATCAGCCCGTCCTCGGGCCAGGCTTCCAGCACCTTCGGCCCCACGTCGAGTTCGCCGGCGATACGCGCGGCCTCGAAGGCGGCGGCCGGATCGACGTAGAAGCCGACGTCCGGATGATAGTGCTTGAAGATCTCGACCCGCCCGTCGGCCTCGGCGACCATGACGTCCGCCTCGATCCCGCGCCAGCCGGGCGAGGCCAGCACGGTGAACGGGCATTCGAGCCGCGCGGGCGCGGCGCCCAGCCGGGCGGTCGCCCTTGCCGCCAGGAGATCGTGACGTGCGTCGGTCATCTTCTCTCGCCTCCCTTGCCTTCCGACTGTCCGCGCGGCGCCAGCGGCCATCCGGCGGCGGCGCGGCCTCCCGGCCAGAGCGCGGCCTCGAGCGCCGCGGCCAGCCGGACGAGGCGCACATCGTCGAAGCGCCGCCCCACGAGCTGCACGCCGACCGGCAGGCCCCTGTCGTCGAAGCCGCCGCAGATCGACACGGCCGGATGGCCCGACTGGTTGAAGAGCGCGGTGAAGGTGCAGTGGCGCAGCGGCATCGCCGGGTCGATGCCGCGATCCTCGGCCGGGAAGTTGACGATCGGCATCACCGGCGTCAGCAGCACGTCCGCGCCCTCGAAGAGCGCGCCCGCCTCGGCGACGGCGCGGGCGATCCCGGCGTCGATCCCGGCGATCCGCTCGGCGGTCCAGTCGCGGGCCGGGCTGAACCAGTCTACGAGCTGGCGCGGCGTCTCGTCGCGCCGGTCGGCGACGGCCGCGGCATACTCGCGCCAGCCGCGCCACTGGAGCGCCTCGTCGAGCGGCAGATAGGCGTCCCAGCCGATGCGGCGGTCCGGAGCGACGACCCGCTCGACCAGGCCGGCGATGGCGTCGCGCGCCCGAGCCAACGCCTCGAGCACCGCGGGCTCCACCGCCGGGCCGAAGCCGAAGGCGTCGTAGACGGCGACCGTCAGCCCGGCCCCGGGCGCGGCCGTCTCCGCGGCAGGCTCGGTCACGGGAACCGAGTAGCGGTCGTCGGGATGCACGCCGCCCAGCACACGCAGCAGCGGCTCCAGATCGGCGGCGTAGCGCGCCATCGGGCCGGCCGAGCGCACGTCCGAGCCGGGCGTATGCGGGATCATCCCCTGCGTGGGCTTCAGCGCGGCCAGCCCGCAATGCGAGGCGGGCAGGCGCACCGAGCCGGCGATGTCCGAGCCCACCGACATCATCCCGATGCCCGCCGCCAACGAGGCGCCGGCGCCGGCGCTCGACCCGCCGGTGTTCCAGGCGAGGCCGAAGGGATTGCGCACGATCCCGTGGAAGGAGCTGACGCCCGAGGCGCTCAGCCCGTAGTCGGGCATCGTGCATTTGCCGATGATGATCGCGCGGGCGGCCTTGAGCTTCTCGGTCGGGGGCGCGTCCTTTGCGCCCTTCACGCCGGCCCCGTGCGCGGCCGATCCATGGTGCCACGTCATGCCGACGGCATGGACCGAGTCCTTCAGCGTCACCGGCGCGCCGTCGAGCGCGCCCTCCGGCCGGCCCGCCTTCCAGCGCCGGGCCGACGCCTCGGCCTCGGCCATGGCCGCGTCGCGCCGCAGATCGTAGAGGGCGTTGATACGGCCGTTCACCGCTTCGATCTGGGCGAAGGTCAGGTCCGCGACTTCCACCGGGTCGGTTACGCCGGCCCGATAGGCGGCCAACAGCTCGGCAATGGTCAGGCGGCTCAGCTCTTGCAGGTTCATGGCCGGAGGTCTCCTCAGGAGCGGCGGGAGCGCAGCACGTCGAGCGCGGCGGCGACGATCAGGACCAGACCGGTCAGCATCAGGCTCGCCTCGGTCGGAACGTTCATCAGGATCAGGCCGTTCGACAGCATTCCGAGCAGCAGCACGCCGAGCGCCACCCGAGGGAGCGAACCCCTGCCGCCGGTGAAGGGCACGCCGCCGAGGAGTACCGCCGTCAGCACGCTCAACTCCATGCCGACGCCGAGCGTGCCGGAGGGCGCCGAGTTGATCCGGGCCACGGTCATCAGCCCCGCCAGCGCGGCGGCGACGCCGACGGCCGCATAGAGCAGCATCACCGTGAGCTTGACCCGGATGCCGACCAGATAGGCCGCGCGCTCATTCACGCCGATGGCCACGGCATGGCGACCGAAGGGCGAGAGGCGCATGAAGGCGAACCCCGCGACGAGCACGGCCAGCATGATCCACGTCAGGTACGGGACGCCGAACAGGACGCCGTAGCCGATGTAGGAGAAGCTCTCGGGAAAGCCGAACAGCGGATTGGGCGAGAGGTACTGCGCGAGTCCCCGCATCAGCGTCAGGCCGCCGAGCGTGACGATGATCGGCGACATCGACAGCCACGAGACGAGGAAGCCGTTTACGAGCCCCGCCGCCAGCCCGACCAGCAGGGTGAAGACGACGGCGCCCGCCACGCCGAGCACCGGGAAGCTGAGCCCCGCGACGACGCCACAGAGGCCAAGCAGCGAGCCGACGCTCAGGTCGACCTTGCCCGCCATCAGCAGGATCGCGAAGGGGACGGCGATGGTCATCAGCGACGCCACCTGCACCGTGATGCTGAGCAGGTTGCGCGGGGTCAGGAACACCGGCGCCTTGATGTAGAAGAAGAGGCCGAGCAGCACCACGGCCAGAGGCAGCGCCGCCGCGTTGAGGATGCCCGCCAGGTCATGGCGGGAGGGCCGGTCGATGGCCACGGTCTCGGTCATGTCGTTCACCCCTGTGAGTGCACGGGCTGGGGCGCCGGTCGCGCCGACCCCAGGCTGGCGGAAAAGCTCTGATGCGCGGCCTCGACCAGGCGGTCGGCGGTTATGTCGCGGTCGATGAGCTCGATCTGGCGGCCCTGCCCGAGGACGAGGACGCGCTCGCAGAGCGTCACAAGCTCGGCTGGATCCGAGGAGGCGACGAGCACTGCTCCGCCCCCCGCGGCGAACTCGCCGAGCAAGCGGTAGATCTCGGCGCGGGCGCCGATGTCGACCCCTTGGGTCGGCTCGTCGAGGAGGAGCACCTTGATGCCGAGCTCCGGGATCAGCCAGCGCCCCATCACCAGCTTCTGCGCGTTGCCGCCGCTGAACCGCCGGCTCGCGAGGTCCGGCCGGTTGGGATGGAGCCTGAGCGCCGCGGCCATGCGGTCGAACAGCGGGCGCTGGCTGGAGAGGCGGCGGGCCACCCCGTCGAAATGCGGCATCAGCAGGTTGTCGAGGGCGGAGAGCGTCGGGAACAGGCTCTGCTCGTTGCGGTCCGAGGCGACCAGCGCGATGCCGCGGTCGAGCGCCTGGCGCGAGTCGCGAATGCTGACCGGGGACTCCTCGACCAGCAGCCGGCCGCCCGCGCAGCGCCGTGCGCCAGCCAGGGTCTCGACGAGGTCGGTGCGGCCGGAGCCGAGCAGACCGTAGAGGCCGAGCACCTCCCCCTTGCCCAGCTCCAGGTCGATCGGCCCGGTGTAGCCGCAGCGGTAGCCCTCGAGCCGGAGCTGCGGCGCCGGCGCGAGCTCACGGGCGACGCGGCGCTGTTCGAGCTCGGCCGACGGGGCGATCGCCTGCGCGATGATCGCGGGCGTGACCTCGGCCGCCGGGCGGGTCCAGACGACGGCGCCGTCGCGCAGCACCGTTACCTTGTCGGCGATCGCCTCGATCTCGTCGAGGAGATGAGTGACGTAGACAATGGCGATGTTCTCGCGGTGCGCAAGATGCTGCACCACCCGGTGCAGCGCCTCGATCTCCCTGTCCGACAGCGCGGCCGTGGGCTCGTCGAGGACGAGCAGGACCGGACGGATATGCAGGGCGCGCGCGATCTCGACGAGCTGGCGCTCGCCGATGCTCAGCCGGTCGAGCTGTTGGTGCGCGTCGATGTCGACCCCGAGGCGCTCCAGCAGCGCATGCGCCTGCCGCTCCTGCTCGCGGCGCTGGACCACGCCGAAGCGCTGGATCTCGCTGCCGAGGAAGATATTATCGGCGACGGTCAGCCCCTCCACCACCTGGAAGTGCTGGTAGATGATGCCGATGCCCTTCTCGATGGCGAGGCGCGGCGTCAGGGCCGTCATTTCCTCGTCCCCGATCGCGATGACGCCGCTCGTCGGATGGATCGCGCCGGAGAGACAGCCGAGGAAGGTCGACTTCCCCGCCCCGTTGGCGCCGACGAAGGCATGGATCTCGCCACGGTGGAACTCGAGATCGACGCCTTTCAGGACCTCGACCGATCCGAAGGATTTGCGCAGTTCGCTGACCCTCGCCCAAGCCTTGTCCATGCCTTCCCCCTGATCGTGAGATGGGATCCCGGCGCGCGGCGCGCCGGGATGCGCCGGGATCGGTCACTGCTCGTAGTTGGCGATCAGCCGGTCGAGCAGCTCGGGGTCGGCGGTCGAGGCGAGGACCGTCGGCGTAAAGGCGAAGGCCGGGCCGTTGCCGGTGATGGCGTTCAGCGCCTGGTCGACCACGTTCGCGCCGAGCTCGTTGATGAGGATCGCGGCGCTCGCCTTGTAGGCCTTGCCCTCCTTTACCGCCCGCAGGCCCTCGTGCGAGCCGTCCTGTCCGGCAATGAAGAACTGATCCGGGTCGATGCCGGCGATGGTCACGGCGCGATAGGCGCCGACGGCGGCGTCGTCGTTCAGCCCGATGATGATCGAAAGGTCGGGGTGCTGTTTCAGCACGGTCTCGGCGACCGTCATGCCGGTGGCCTGGTCCGCGGAATCCTGGGTGGCCACGACCTCGATGCCGTTCTCGGCGAAGATGCGCTCCACCTCGATCCAGCGCGGGCTGAGCGACATGAGGCCGGTCAGGGTGGTGATGAGCGCCTTGGGGTGCTCGATGCCGCTCGACTTCGCCCACTCGACCGCGGCGTTCCCGACGATCTGGCCGGACTGGGCGTGGTCGAAGCCGACGAAGCCGTCGCTGCCTTCCATGGTGCCCAGATAGGTCAGCCACTTGATGCCGGCCGCCTGCGCCTGCTTCTGGAAGGGCTTCAGGGCCGCCTCGTCAATCGGCGTGACGACGATCGCATCGACCCCGAGGGTGACCCAGCCCTGGACGGCGTTGATCTGCTGCTCGAGGTTGTTGGCTTGCGTGTTGTCGTGCAGCATGGTCACGCAGCCGAGCTCGGCCGCCCGCTCGTCGGCGAAATGGCGCACCTGCTTCACGATCGCCGCCTCGGAGACCGAATGGCTGTAGGCGATGGTGAAGGCGCCGCCGTCGTCGCAGGCCTTCTGGGCCGCGGCGCGGATATCCTCGAGCTTGACGTCGGCGGGAACGGCCTCCTGCGCCCGGCCGGGCGCGGCCGGGCCGAAGGCAAGCAGGGCTCCCCCCATCGCCAGATACAATGCCGTCGTCAACTTTCGTGTGTTCATGTCGCGGTTTCCCTGATGAAGCTTGTCTTGGCATGAGCGTGCGGCGTCTCCGGAATCGTCCCGTTCCTTTCCTGGTCGCCGGGCCGTCAACGTCCCTGGATCGCCTCCAGTCTGGCGGTGATCGTGTCGCGGGCGAGCCGCATGTCCTCCAATCGGCCCGAGATGAACAGGCGGCCGGTGGCGCCCATCATCTGCACGTCATTGATCGTGGCCGCCGGCGCGGCCTTCTCGGCCTCGTTCGCGGCGACGCAGGCGAAGAGCGCCGGCGCCATCTCGTAGATCAGCAGCGCCTCCCCCGGCACCAGGATCGAGGCGTCACGCGATCGGTTGAGAATGATCGCATGCTGATCCGACAGATTCTCGATGATGTCGTGATAGAGGATCTGCGGTTTCAGCTGATCCTCGGGTTTCGCGCCGATCCCGGCCAGGATCGCCGCGCCCGCGGCGTCCAGGTCCTCCATCCGGTCGGAGTGGAGCTCCAGAAGGCCGAACTGGCGCTCGGTGAAGAGGATGCCGGGCTCCATGTCCGGGGCGGACTTGAGCGCAAGGTCGGTGATCCGGTGAATGGCCAGCGCGGGCGCCACCTCGATGATCAGCGAATGCTGCCCTGCGAAGGAAGGATACCCCCTCGCCCTGGTGGGCGAGGAAAGATATGCCGCGAACTGGGGCCGAAGATCCTCGATGGGAAGATAGACGCGAAGCTCTGTCATGCCTCAGTCCTCGTTTGCGGGCGCATGCTCTGGCGGGACGTCAGCCCTTCACCGCCTCGAAGTGACTGCCGAGATCGGGGTGGGGGCGCGGGATGACATGGACCGAGGTCACTTCGCCGATCTGGGCGGCCGCCTCCGCGCCGGCCTCGGTCGCGGCCTTCACCGCGCCCACGTCGCCGCGCACCACGACCGAGACCAGCCCGCCGCCGACCTCGTTGCGGGCGATGATCTCGACATTAGCCGCCTTGACCATGGCATCGGCGGCGGCGAGCGCCGGAACGTAGCCCTTGGTTTCGATCATTCCGATTGCAGGATTTGCCATCTCTCAGGAGCTCCCTTACTGGCGCTTGGTGGATTGCTCGTCGATCGAGCCGACAATCAGCGCGTCGATCGGCACGGACGTCTCGGGGAAGTAAGACGCGGCGACCGAGCCTTGGGTGATCAGCACCGCCTCGCCTTCGGCGCAGCCGAGCGGATCGAAGGCGATGAGCCTCGCGCCGGCTTCGGTCTCCACCTCGAGCAACGCCCCGGTCGGCAGCGTTCCGACATGGCGGGTAGACCAGACCCTGCCGCTGACGCGTGCCCTCATCATGCGAGTGTCCTTTCGATCCTGATGCCGCGGCGGCGCGCTTCGTCGCCGGCCAGCGGGGTAAGCCGCGCCCGCTTCGTCAGGCGTAGCCGGGTTTCGCCTTCGGGCACGCCGGCGATGTCGCGCTCGGTGACGAGGCTCTTGCGGATTTCCGGCGTCGCGGCCGGAACGGTCGTCACCAGCGTGACCGGTTGCGCCGCGGCCGAAGCAGGCGCCGGGCCGTCGGGCGTGAAGCGCAGCCGCCCTTCCCGCAGGGCCGCGACGAAGCCCTGGTCCTCGGCCCGTCGCAGCAGCGAGAGCGCGAACTCGGTCAACTCGGCCGTCGAACCCACGCGGACCCGTTCCACCTGCGGGCCGCCGAGGATCTCGGCGCGGATCGCCGCTATCTCCTCGGACAGGACCTCGCGGATGAGCGAGCGGAGGTCGTGCATCAGGCCGCTCCCGCCTGGCGGAGCGCGCGTTCGGCCGCCTCGCGGGCGTTGCGGACGTCGGCTTCCTTTCCGGCGAGGTAGAGCCGTCCGTTGGCTCCGATCATCCGCATGTCGATGACCTTGACGTCGGCTTCCTTCTCGGCCTCGTTGCAGGCGAGGATGGCATAGGCGGCGGGCTGGCATTCCAGCAGGTAGACGCTCTCGCCGCCCAGCACCATCGAGCCGGTCTTGTTCCGGTTCATCAGGAACGCATGCTGGTCGTCGACCCGCGTGACGATCCTCGACGCCATGATCTTCGGCTTCTCCGCGTCCTCGCGACGCTTGCCCATGGCGGAAAGCGCGGCCTCCGCGCCGGCCTGCACCTCGGAGGTGGAATAGGCGTGGAACTGCAGCGTGCCGAACTGGCGCTCGACCACGAGGAAGCCGGCGCGAACCTCGGCGCCCTTCAGCACCGTGTCGGTCAGCGCCTCGATGTCCAGGCCCGGGGCGATCTCGATGATCTGGGCGGCCATCCGGGCGCGGGGAAGCGTTCCGCGCATCCAGGTGGCGGTGTAAGCCAGGGTCTGCGGCTGCAGCTGGTCGATGAAGATGAAGGCGCGGAGGTCGGTCACGACTGGCCTCTGTTCAGTTCACGGAGTTCCTGAAGGATCAACTGGCGGAGGAGGTCGCGATCTAGGCCGCCGGCCTCGGCCGTTGGCGCGGGGACGGGCGTCGGCGGAGGCGCCGGCCGATGGGCGGGGTCCGACCCCTCGAACGGCGCACGAACGTTGCTGAAGTCGCCGAAAGGCACGGCGGCGTCGCTGTTCCAGGCCAGCCGTGTCCAGTGCACGAGGTGCTGCGGCCCAATGTTCTCGCCCACCGACGAGCGCCCGAAATAGCCGGTGCCGATCGTGAACGAGGGGGCGAGATGCGTGGCGAAGCCCGCGGCGCCTTGCGAGCATGGGGCGTTCACCACCACCCGATAGACGGGGAGGGCCGCGGCGAAATCCATCGCGCGCTGTGGGTCCTCGCCATGGAACGCGGCGGAATGACCCGCGCCGGTCATGCGCAGGATCATCTGCGCCATGCCTATGGCGCGCTCGAACGCGCCGGCGGAGGCGAAGGCCAGCACCGGGCAGAGCTTCTCCTTCGTCAGCGGCTCGTCCAGCCCGACCTTCTCCACCGGGGCGACGAGCACCCTCGTCAAGGGCACGACACGGAAGTCGGCCTGCGCCGCGATCCAGACCGCGCTCTTGCCGACGGCGGCGGTGTTGAGGTGACCGTCCGGGAAGAGCCACTCGCGCAGCTTCGTGACATCGGCGTCCGAGCAGAGATGCGCGCCCGCCGCGCGCAGGGCCCGGTCGAGATGCTGGCGGTTCTCGTCCAGCGAGATCAGCACGCTCTCGTTGGTGCAGAGCACCGAGTTGTCGAAGGCCTTGCTGTCGACGATCCGCTGCGCGGCGGCCTTCTGGTCGGCCGTCGGATCGACATAGACCGGCGCGTTGCCGGGGCCGACGCCGATCGCGGGATTGCCGGAGGAATAGGCGGCCCGCACCATCGGAACGCCGCCGGTCGCGAGAATGACCTGCACCTTGGGCGAGGTCATCAGGGCCTGCACCAGCGGCACGGAGGGCTCCTCGATGCACTGGATCAGGCCGGCCGGCGCTCCGGCCGCCACCGCAGCTGCCTCGAGTCGGGCCGCGGCGTCCACGCAGCACGCCTTCGCCAGCGGATGCGGGCTGAAGATCACCGAATTGCGGCTGAGGAGCGCGAGGATCGACTTGTAGTAAAGCGTGGAAATCGGGTTCGTCGCGGGCGTCAGGGCGAAGATCAACCCGGCGGGCTTGGGTATCTCCACCATCTTGCGGTCGGGGAGGACTCGCGGGTTCACAAGGTCCATGTTCTCGTAGAAGTCGAGGAGTGGATGGGCCGACAGCTCGTTCTTCAAGCGCTTGTGCTCGACCACGCCCATGCCGGTCTCGCGCACGGCCCATTCGGCGTAGGTTGCGGCGGCCTGGTGGGCGGCTTCGGCCACCGCGCGCGCGATCCGCATCACCGCGGCGCGATCGTATCGGGAGAACGCCCGCACCGCCCATCCGGCGCGGTCGATCTTCATCCGTGCGGCTGCCTCGGCCCGATCGGGGGCGACGAGGCGTGGCGCGTCTTCGTGAAGCTGCATCTGCAATCCCCCCACGATCACGCAGCCCGACGCGGGCTGCGAAGGAGCTCCCGCGCCCGCGGCATGGCCGCATCCACCCGATCGACGATCTCCTGGCTGGTGGCCGCGTCGAGCAGCACGCCCGGCTTGAACTGCAGCACCCGCTTGTCAAGGGAGGAGAAGATCGCCCAGACACCGCCCTCGTAGAGCGCGCGCGAGACCGCGACGGCCCCCTCGGGGTGGTCGAACTCCAGGCCCAGGATCAGGCCGCGCTGGCGGATGCCGACGAAGATGTCGCTGTGCGCTGCCATCAGATCGGTCAGCGCGCGCTGGAAGAAATCAGCGACGAAATGCACGTTCGAAATGACCTCGGGACGTTGCAGCATGTCGATCACCTGATGGGCGACGACGCAACCGAGCTCGGATCCTCCCGCCGTCGAGATATGGGCCGCCCCGTCCTCGTGCAGCCAGCCGCCGCATTTCTCGGTCGTGACGCAGGCCGAGATCGGGTAGATGCCGCCGCCGAGTCCCTTGCCGGTGACGAACATGTCGGGCTCGAGCCCATAGGACTGCCAGCCCCACATCACGCCGGTGCGCATCAGGCCGGTCTGAACCTCGTCGGCGATGTAGAGCGTGCCGTAGCGCCGGCAGAGCTCTTGGCAGGCCTTGAGGTAGCCGTCGTTCGGCAGCGGGAACCCGTAGGTCGCGGGAATGGTTTCGATGATGAAGGCGGCGATGTCGCGGCCCCGCAGGGCGCGCTCAAGGGCGTCGACGTCGTTGAACGGCACCTGGATGAACTCGTCCGGACGGTCGGCGAGGAAGAGCTTCGAGAAGCGGTCGTCCCCGGTGGCCACCGAAAGGCCGGAATGCCCGTGATAGCCTTTGATGATCGAGACGATCTTCCGCCGCTTTGTGGTATATCGGGCAGTTTTAAGCGCGATTTCCACAGCCTCGGCGCCGCCGGCCCCAAGCATCGCGTACCGCATCCCCGGCGCGGTCTTGACGAGCTTCTCGGCGAAGGCGGCGCGGGCGACCGAGGGGAACCAATGGTTGCCCATGTCGAAATAGTCCAGTGCCGACTTTAGGGTGGCCACCAGCTCCGGGTTGCGATGTCCGAAATTATAAGTTCCGCCATTGAGATGCAGGTCAATCAGTCGACGACCTGACATGTCGTACAGGAAGTACCCCTCGCGGCGGTCGATCACCAGATCGATACCCGCCTCCTGCCAGAACCGCGTCTTCCCAGGGTTCCAGTGCTCGATCCCCTTTTCGAGCACCTCGGCCTTCGAGTCGAACGTGAAGAATCCGTAGTTGAACACCGCGCACCTCCATCTGCCCGAACCTTGTCATGATTACTGCCGATTTGCAACATTTAATGTGGGATATCGGGCAAAAAAGTGCTTGCCCGCCTTACAGCCTCCTGCGATTCCTTCGGAGAGGAAAGAGGTTAGGCATGAAAGTCGTCCGATCCCGCAAGGAGGTCCGGCAGCACCGGATCCTCGCCGCCCTGGAGGCGAACCCGGCGCTGCGCGTGACGCAGCTTGCCGACGAGCTGGCGGTCTCGGCCGAGACGATTCGCCGCGACCTCGACGAGCTCGTCCAGCTTGGCCAGGTCAACCGCACCCATGGCGGCGCCGTGCGCAACAACCGGTCCGAGCCCGCGCTGAACGAAAGGCTGGCGATCAACGTCCCCGAGCGCCGGGCGATCGCTCGCGCGGCGGCGGAGCGTCATGCCGGCGCGGGCGCGCTGCTACTGGGCGGCGGAGCCACGATGACGCATTTCGCCCGCGAGCTGCGGCTCACGGACCAGCGGATGACCGTCGTCACCCCCGCCTACGCGATCGCAGCCGAGCTCGCGGCCAATCCGCTGATCGAGGTCATGGTGCTTCCGGGCATCTTCGAGCCTCAGGAAGGCCTTGCCTGCGGTCCCGAGACAATTCGCGCCATCAGCCGATATCGAGCGCCGGTGGCGATCATCGGCGCGTCCGGCCTCGACGACGAGGGGATCAGCGAGGCGATGCTGAGCGCAGGAGAGGTCTATGCGGCCATGCTTGAACAATCCCACGAGGGCGTGATCCTGGCGGACCACTCGAAGTTCGGCCAACGGGCGCTGGTGCTGCTGCACCGCTGGTCAACCGGGCTGACCTTGATCACCGACCGGCAGCCCCCGCGAGACCTCGCTGCCGCCATGCGCGAAGGCGGCAGCGACTGCGTAGTCGCACCTCCCGTCGGCTGAGCCGAGTGTGGGCATGCCTTGGGCCGCAAGCGCGTAGCCACTATTGGCCGAACGACTGTGGGGGAGGCGCACCGCGCAGTGGCCAGGTGCGAGCGGACCCACACCTGATGGGGGTCGGTGGCGACCCTGTAGTCGCCGCCGGCCCGGATGGCCGCGAAGTGGCGCTGGGCGCAGCGGATTTTCCGCTCGGCCTCGACCGAGGCGTCGTCGATGCGGTGCCGGTCATGCCCTTGACCTCGCGGACGAGATAGAGGCGCGCGCCGTCCCCGGCGTCCTTGACGATGCCGAGGTCGGGGACGTAGCCCCCGACCGGGGTCGGGATCCGGAACGAGTCCGGCAGCTTCATGAAGACCATGCCCTTGCGGTCGCGAAGTCCCTCGATCATCAGCTTCTCCGGGACGCTCTCCGCCAGGATGTGGCTGTAGTAGCTGGCCGGGCCGGCGTCGATCAGGTCCATGGTCAGGGAGTGCTCATAGTCGACGAGCCGGTCGAGCCTGCCGATCTGGCCGTCCATCGGCTTGTAGGCGACCTGGTCTGTGGAGAGGCGCGCAATAGGGACCCCGTTTCCGGGGTGATCGGCTTCCAGAAGGGACCCCTCTGGCGACGGGGTTCACAGTGCTCCCGGGGTCATCGGGAGCCGAGTTGGGGATGCTGGTT
>Ga0116151_10004079_pt1 | contig 12882 bp, 11 predicted proteins | sample AD_UKC117_MetaG_FD_89893 | JGI IMG/M metagenome (GOLD analysis project Ga0116151, IMG submission 89893) | Active sludge microbial communities of municipal wastewater-treating anaerobic digesters from Hong Kong - AD_UKC117_MetaG | ecosystem: Engineered > Bioreactor > Anaerobic > Digestate... | reverse complement strand
TTCTCCTGAACAACATATACGGCGTCGACATCGACCTCCAGGCGACGGAGGTGACGAAGCTCTCCCTCCAGCTGAAGGTCCTGGAGGGCGAAAACCGGGAGACGCTATCGAGGCAGCTCACCCTCTTTCACGACCGGGCTCTTCCAGATCTTGGCGAGAACATAAAGTGCGGAAACTCGCTGATCGGCCCCGACTTCTACGACGGCCAGACCTCCCTCTTCGACGAGGAGGAGATGTACAGGGTGAACGCCTTCGACTGGGAGGCCGAGTTCCCCGAGATCATGAGCCGGGGCGGGTTTGATGCGGTGATTGGGAATCCACCTTATGGAGCGTACCTGCATGAGGCCGAAAAACCTTATTTAAATTTTACATATACATGTCAGAGTTATCAACTTGATAGCTATCTTCTATTCCTTGAGAAATCATTAAAACGTCTATTAAAATTTGGCGGATTATATGGTATGATTATACCAAATCCATGGCTTACAAACTTACTTCAAAATAAGATTCGAAGATTGGTAACTAATAAAACTCGGATAATTGAGATAGTTCATTTTAAGTATCCTGTATTTCCCAAGGTCACGGTGGATACTGAAATTGTAATACTCCAAAGATCCAATCCTGATGACTGGACCGCTCAAGTTACTATTGCAAAATCGTGTGATGAATTTGTGGATAGAAATTCAAACTCAGCTATTGCACAGATATTTCACGAACAACAAAAATGGATAGACAAAAACGGCGATGTAATTAATATTTTTATGGATTCTTCGGAGACGGATCTAGTTGAAAAATGCGTTAGACGATGTTATCCGCTTAGTGAACTATGCGCGATCAATGTCGGCATCAAGCCTTATCAATCGGGCAAGGGAAAGCCGCCGCAGACAAAAGAAGTTGTCAAAAATAGAATTTATGATAGTGACAGAAAACTAGATGATTCGTATCGGCAATATCTTCGTGGTAAGGATATTAATCGATATAAAATAGATCCCATTGAATTGAGATACATAAAATATGGACCTTGGTTAGCCGAACCTAGACCAGCTGCTAATTTCGATGCTCCAGCCAAAATTTTTATGCGTCAGACTGGAGATAGTTTGGTTGGGACGATAGACTTTGGAGGTCTTTTATGTTTAAATAATATGCATGTTTTAGTCCCGTCTACAAACCATCCCTACATCAATTACATGCTGGGATGTATCAACTCAAAACTGCTAAACTGGTATTATCACGCTCTCAATCCAGAGGTAGGAGAGGCACTCGCAGAGGTCAAGAAAACCAATGTTGCGAGACTCCCCATCCGCACCATCGACTTCTCCGACCCCCAGGACGTCGCCCGGCACGATCGCATGGTGAAGCTCGTCGAGAATATGCTGGACCTGCACCGAAGGGTGGCGGAGGCGAAGACCGGCCACGAGAAGACCCTCCTCTCGCGCCAGATCGAGGCGACCGATCGGCAGATCGACGGCCTCGTCTACGAGCTTTACGGGCTGACGAAAGAGGAGATCGCCATCGTAGAGGAGGCGACAAAATAGGAGGTATAGAATGAATCTGAAGAAGACGTTTCAAAGCCCAGATCTTCCATTGAGCAGTCTTTTGGATGATATCAAGAGAGGAAAAATACAGGTCCCTGAGTTCCAGCGAGATTGGAAATGGGACGATGACCACATCAAGAGCATACTGGCCAGTGTTTCGCTATCATATCCTGTTGGAGCAGTGATGATGTTGGAGACGGGGAACGAGAACGTGAGATTCGAACCTCGTCCTATCGATGGCGTCGAGAATCCTGAAATAAGCTGCCCGGATTTTTTGGTATTAGATGGCCAACAACGATTAACCGCCCTTTTCCAGGCCCTTTACTCCGAAAAGCCAGCAAAGACAAAGGATGTACGAGGAAAAGAGATAAAACGATGGTATTATATTAATATAGAACACGCAATAAAATTGAATAACGATCGTGAAGATTCCATAGTAGGCTTGCCTGAGGACAAAGTAATCCGGAACTTCCGCAACGAAGTAATCAGCGATTATTCTACACCAGAAAAGGAATATGAGGCAGGCCTATTTCCTCTTAATAAGGTATTCAATTCGTCAGACTGGAGAAGGGGTTTTAACGAATATTTTGATCATAACCAAGAGAAGTCAAAATTATGGGACAAATTCGAAGGAGAGGTCGTCAAGCGTTTTGAGCAATACCAGATCCCAGTCATTCAACTCACAAAAGAGACGCCTAAGGACGCCGTATGTCAGGTATTCGAAAAAGTAAACACAGGAGGCGTCTTGCTCAATGTATTTGAGCTGCTGACGGCGACCTTTGCAGCTGACGAATTCATCTTGAGAAAGGATTGGTCAGTTCGCAAAGATAGGCTCAATAAGAACAAACTGCTGGCCAAGATTGAAAACACCGAATTTTTACAGGCTGTAACATTGCTGGCAACTTGGCAGAATCGAAATATCTGCATAAACTCAGGTCAGGCCGCAGAGAATGCCCCACCTGTCAGCTGCAAGAGAAAGGATATCTTAAATCTCTCACTGGCCGATTATCAAAAGTGTGCTGACCCCGTTATCGAAGGCTTCGAAAGAGCAGCTAAATTCCTTCATACTCAAAAAATATTCTCGGCACGCGATATTCCTTACAGCACACAACTAATTCCCATGGCGGCAATTTTGGCCGTTCTTGGAGATGAAGCTGACAAGGAAGGCATACGAGCCAGGCTTTCCCGTTGGTTCTGGTGTGGCGTTCTCGGAGAACTCTATGGAAGCGCCATCGAGACCCGTTTCGCCCGAGATCTCTCTGAGTTCTTGACCTGGACAGATGGTGGCTCTGAACCGATAACAGTATACGATGCTGGCTTTAATCCCTCTCGTCTCTTCACCTTGCGCACCAGGAACAGCGCAGCTTACAAAGGAATCTTAGCAATATTGATGAGAGGCGGAGCTTTGGACTTGCGAACAGGTTATTCGATAGATGAACAGAGCTATTTTGATGAGAAGATAGATATCCATCACATATTCCCACAGGATTGGTGTTCGTCAAACGGGATTAATCAAGAACGCTGCAACTGCATAATAAACAAAACGCCAATATCTGCAAAGACGAATAGAATTATCGGTGGGACGGCACCAAGTGATTATTTAACCCACATGGAACGAAACGCAGGAATAAGTAGCGATCACATGGATGAGATTCTAATCACTCATTCAATAGATCCGCATTATATGCGGAGCGACGATTTTGATGGATTCTTCAAGACAAGAGAAGAAGCTTTGATCAAGCTTGTTGAGCAGGCCATGGGTAAGCCTGTGGTTCGCGGCATTCCTATGATTGATTTTGATGACGATTATAAAGAAGAATCGGATAAATCGACTTTTGGTAAAGAACTTTAATGTCCGTCTATGGCGATGGAAACGCTGATCGAGAAGCTCGTCCGCGAGCTCCGCGGGCTGATGGCGGAGGAGATCGCCATCGGCGAGGAAGCCGACCGGCGGCGCTGCCAGGCGGGTGGTCTCCGCCGCCGGGTGTATATTTCTAATTCTATTTTAATTTTGCAATATAACTATTGCGTCCTCGACGATCGTCTCCGGCCACCTCTGACAATGGGCTCTGCCGAGGCTGGCAGCTTTCGGCGTCTGGTCATCCAGAACGAGACAGGCGCATCGATTGGGATGCAGCAAAGACGAGGATACTCAGCGTTCTCAAGCAGAGATTTGAACGTGGCGAAAGTGGGCTTTCAAATACTGAAATTCGACAGATCACACATTTAGGTAGATACCAGGTTATCCGCTTAATGAGGGAACTGGTAGACGAAAATCCTGGAAAAATCGAACTTGTAGGCAGGGGGCGTGGTTCTCGATACATTTACCGCAACGAATGAAGAAATGTGCGCTAAATACAAACTCACATTCATGATCACATTAATCTCCCTTATTGTGATCATAAATGTGTAATCACAATATTTGCGTTTCTATGAGTATATTTTGTTTTAGCTAGCTATTTGCTGGCTGTGTCGGGGGCCGGAAATGATAGCTCTATCGAGACCGGCAAGGAAACCGCCCGGTGATCGCGCCGACCGGCGGCGAGGCCGGGCGGTAACGAAACCTGAATAATGATAGGAGAGGATCGCATTTAACCTCTGCCCAAGCCCAGCAAAAGGATATAAATCGGCGGAGAGCCAAACAAAATTCCAGCTATGTTCTCCGAGTACATACAGGCAGCCCTCGCCCGAGCAGAGTACGAGCCGATCGAGGAGGGCGACTACTGCGCAACGGTTCCGGGCCTCCAGGGCGTCATCGCCACCGGGAAGACTATCGAGGAGTGCCGCAAAGATCTCATCGAGGTCCTGGAAGGATGGATCGCCCTGAAGCTGAGGCTCGGGATGGCCATACCGACGATCGGCGGCAAAACTATCGAAGTCTCCGCGGAGCCCGAGGCCGTTGTCTAAGCTTCTGCCCGTATCTCATCGAGACCTGATCCGGCGGCTCCGAAAGCTCGGCTTCGATGGGCCGTATCACGGAACGAAGCATCCTTACATGGTCAAAGGAGACATTCTCGTCACCATCCCAAACCCCCACGGCGAGACGATCGGGGTGAAGCTTTTGGCAATAATCTTGCGGGAGGCCGGGATCGAGAGAGATGAATGGCTCTCGGTTTAGTTGGTGAGACGACAAAAGACCAGCTGCGAAATGACCGACTCCATCGGCAGATCGATGGCACCGGGTCGGTCGGCAGATCGGCGGCCTCGTCCGCGAGCTTCTCAGGCTCTCGGCGGAGAAAATCGCCATCGTCGAGGACGCCGCCCGGTGATCCCGCCGACCGGCTGGTGCGGCCGGGCGGGGCGGTCTTCCGCCAGCCCCTGCAAGATATTAAGCCACAGCTGTAAGCCACGGCTGAGAAGCGGACGCCTCAGAATCCTACCGATCCCGTCTATCTCCTCGATTGCAGCTCTCTTGCCCGTCCACGGGCCGACTCCGCCTCGGACCTCATGCCGAGGGCTTCGAGGGCGGCGCTCTTGTTAATCCAGGCCCTGACGTACACAGGATTTATGCGGAGGGCCTCGTCGTAAGCCTCGATCGCCTCAAGAACCCTGCCCAGATTCCTGAGGGCGAATCCTCTGTTGTTCCATGCCAGGGCGAACTCAGGATCAAGCCGGATGGCCTCGTCGCAGGCCCGGATCGCCGCCGCATGGTCGCCCAGAGCTGCCAGAGCTGCGCCCTTCTTATTCCAGCCATCGGCATCCTCGGGATTGAGCCGGACGGCCTCGTCATAAGCCCGGACGGCCTCGGCGTACCTGCCCATCGAATAGAGAGAATCGCCTTCAGAAAGCCAATCCGTCGCCAGCATCGATAAGTCACCTCGCGCGAGATCCTTGCGAGATCCTTTTAAGTCGGATCACCTCGCCCTCCTCGATATCAAGACCGCCACCTCGAAAAACGTTTCGGCAAACCGCCGATGATCAAGCGCCTCCACCCCCACCTTCAGCTTCGGCTTCCACCTCACGTCACTCGATACCGCCGCCTCCGGCCCTGCAACGATGCGATGGTGAAACTCACCGAGATTATGCACTCTCTGGACAGACCAGGAAGCTCTCACAAGTCGCAAGACCGCTGGAATCGGACCACCCATTTGCGTGCTTTACGGATTTATGGCGGTGGAGATCGCCATCAAATAGAAGGCGACGGCTACGGGATGAGACCCAAATCACAGATGGACCCGGCCAGATTGAAGAGATCGCCTGCCTCTCACCCACTCAAAGCCTTCTCCACCTCATCACAGAACGCCTTGATCTGGTCGTCGTCGAGCTTTCCCTCGGGGATGACAAAGACCTCATATCCCGCCGCCACAAGCTTCCTGACAGCGAAGGAATCTGCATTCCGGGTGTCGAGGACGATTATTCTCTCCTTTTTAAATAATATGTCTGCCACGTACCCCACCCTTAGAGAGGTCTGTAGCCTGAACTTCAACCCCCGACCCTCCAGCTCCATGATGACGCCATCTAATTTGCGCAAACTTCACACCATCCTCTTTGCCGCTGGGTAAAGGCCGCCCTATTATATTTCTATCTCCGCCTTCGATCATCGATCACGGATTATCGATCACGGATAATCGATCTTCACGGCCATCAAACGGAGTTGAAAAAGAGATATAATAAAAAAGGATATATAAAAAAGAAAGTTCTGGCCGCGCGGCCGCCGGATCCAGACGAAGGACCGGGCCGCTGCTCTCAGCCATGAACAGTGGTGCCGGAGAAAGAAAATCCTGAACTCGTCCTATATAGGGGACGATAACCTTGCGGATCATTCCACCAGCCATCGGTCACATAAACAGGGCGATACTCGGTGAAGTAATACGTATAGTAGGGAGTGCCGTCCAGGAACGATCGAGCGACGGGATACCACTCGTCGTAGAAGAACCGATAGTCATAGAACCCACCCCAGACCGGATAACCGAAGGGACCGTAGTAGGTTAAAAAGCCGACGTCATCAGAGAGCCAGTCGTGGGACGGAACTGATCCTCTCCACGGCGATGGTGCCGTTCCAGTTCCCGACATATCGGAAGGCGGCGATCCGTACGACTGGGTCTCCCGCGGACCGTCCATGGGCGGCGATATGGTCGGCCCACTCCCCGGCGGAACCTCCGATGGCGGATAGAAGTCTGATCCAGTCCCAGGAGGTGCGCTGTATGGCGGAGACGATGCCGCAACCGCGGATGCCAGACACAGGCAAGCCAATATCAAAGAAATTTTTTTCATATACTAACCCCGCTACCCTGCATATTCTTCAAGATTTATAACCATTGCGTTCTGACTGTTTCGTTGATCGCTGGAACCGAGATGTATCCAGCCATATCTGGGATGAACTGAATGATTATATGCTATTTTGCCCGAAGATTCCATATTATAATTGACAATTTGCGGCCTTCAATCCAGTCATCTCCAAGGTTTTCGACCTTGCGCCGAAGGATGCGGGGGCGGGGGGGCGGATTCGATAGAAAGCTCGTGGGAAGGATGGCTGCTACATCCCTGAGCTATTGCGGACTATCTGAGGAGAGAGAACCGTACAAGGTGAGACGGCGGCCTCGCCGCCCGGCAAGCCCGGCACGCCAGACGGCCTCCGATCCGGCCCTACGACCCGGTCCCGTCACCTCCGTATCCGAGCACGCCTTCCCCTTTCGCCGATGCAGGCCCCCGGTTCCGCCTCTCTCCTTCGAACTCGGAGCCTTTCCTGCGGATGGACCTTGCAGATAATCCATCTCGGGGTCAGATCAGCCCTACGACCCCGCCCCGGCAGCCTCCAGAACTCTGTCCCCGGAAACCTCCTCTTCCTCGTCCCCGACAGGCTTTCCGGCGGTGGAGTTGGAGAGGTCCACCCCGACGAGGCGGGCGACCCCCAGAATCGCCCCGCTGTAGACGGCGCCCGCGATGGTGACGAAGATGGGCAGAGCCTCACAAAACCGGTAGCTCCAGATCCCTGCGAGCGACCCCACAAGCTCCATGTACCCGACGATGGCCACGCTGACGAAGACGAGGGCGGCGTTCCAGTCGATGGAGCATCTGTTGGAGAAGAAGAGCCCAACGAGGACCAGGACCGAATAGAGAACCAGAACCTCCCTCTTCACCACCCCGAAATAACCCTCCAGATAGAAGAATATGAAGAAGACCGCCGCCGCCGCGGCGAAGGGGAGGGGCCGCCACCTTTCGAGCTTATCGAATATCCGAAGCCTGGAAAACCACAGCCTAAAAAGGTCCGATAACCCGAACACAACCACCATCAACAGCGCCCAGGCGGTCACGACGAAGAGGGTGGGACCTGCAAAGCTGTTGGCGTAGTCCACGATCCCGCCTCGTATGATGTCGGTCTCCAAAACGATGCCAGTATCAAATGAGATCAACCTCTCCACTACGAACATGACCGCCGCCGACGAGAGGATGAGGGCCAACAGGTTTCTCGTCTTCATCCTGACGGCGGCGAGGATCGAGACGACTATGGCAAAAAGGAAGTTCAGGTCGAAGAAGGAGGAGTTCCGAACATACCCGTCCATCCAGAAGCCGAGGAGAGCAGCCTCCGCCAGAAGGAGGAGTATGAAAACGTTCGTCCTCCTCCGGGCGCGGTCGGCTTCGGTATCCCCCTGACCACTCAGGATCAGGAAGACCGAATCGTTCAACAGCTTCAGGAAGGCGGGGGTGAGGTACTTGAAGACCGGAAGCCTCGCCATGTCGAAGAGGAAGAAGTCGGCTCCTACGTTGAAGAGGGTGGGCCACCCCGGAAACTTCAGCATCAATTCGATCCCCCAGTTGTAGAAGTCCTTCACCTTCGCCTCGGGCCGGTCCCAGTTCCCATCCTTGCCGCTGGCGTGCTTATAGGGGAGGGTGTCGAAGTCGAATCGTAAAGATGCGTCGCCGAGCCCCCGCTCGGCGGCGAGCCTCAGGTGCTCCACCTCCGACGGCTTGTACCCCATCATCTGAGATGCGATGGAGTCGGCGCAGACGACGTCGTTTGACGCGATGATCGTCTGATAGTCGATGGGCTTCGAGCTCAGGGGCCCGATCGCCTCGTTTCCGATGCTCCCGTCGATGATCACAAGGTTTGGCGTGAAGGCCTTGTTCACCTCGTAGATCACCTCCTCGATCTTCATCTTGTGGTATTTGGCCTTGTCCACCTCGGGGAAGGTGCCGTACATGTTCTTCATCGCCAGGGTGACTCCCGTCAGGAGGTGGGTCTTCATCGTCGGCACCGATATTATGACGTTGGCGTCGACGATCTCTTTGGAGACCCTGTCGGTCCCGATGACGCTATCGTCTCCAAAGTCGAAGCCCACGATCTTCGTCTCGGAGAGGTTCACAAGCTTCACCCCCTTCTTCTTCGCCCAATCGGCCCAGCCGGAGGCGGCCGCCACAAGCCAGAACTTGTTCCAGATCATGTCCGCATCTGCGATGATCGGTTCAGCTCCGGCACCCTTGACCATCTCGACGATCTCCTCCACCACCTCGGTGCTGGTGAAAGTCCCCGCCACCTCGGGTACCCCCCCGCAGATGTTGATCTTGATCAGGACCCGGTCGCCGGCTCCGACGAACTTCCCGATGCCGCCGAGGGCTTCGACCGCCTCCCTCACGCACCTCCGGGGGTCAGTTCCCCTCCTGACGGCGTACTCCGAAGGTCCCCGGACGACCCCGCTCTTGACGTCCGGAAAGGAATAGACATCGCTTGAGACGAGCCTCCGCTTCGAGATTAGGAGCATCGCCGCATACCCGGCGAAGAGCCAGACCGGGTAGAGGAGGAAGAGGAGGATGACGACGCCGGTGGGAACCATATCCGTGGTGATGTGCGTCGTATTCGAGTGTAACATGAAAGCTGAGCCGGTCTTCTCTGAGAAGAAGGGGAATACGAACCGGATAATGTCGGCGTACAATAGAGAGCTAAATATTATAAATATAAGCACTATGGCGACGCCTACCACGATCTTCGCATGTCTATTCCAGCCCAGCTTCGGGCCCACAAAGTAGATCAAGATGCCTGACAGTATGAGAAGAGGCGGATCGATCAGAAAACTCATAGATTACAACCTCCCGACCAACAGAAGCTCCGGAATATAACAAGGCTGATTTAAAATATAAGCCTAGCGATCGGCGAAGTTTTTTTGGGATTAAAAAATTTAAAATAAAATTTGGTATATAGCCCTACCCTGCCCATCTCAGCACATAGGGCGGGCATATGCCCTTTTCGTCTCTGAAGATTAACCCCTTGGAGCTCTCCAGGTGGTCGAAGAGGGGACTATTGTCCCGGCACAGCCTGCCGATCAGGATGTCGTTCATCACCACCACGATCTCGCACGTTTTGGTCGGCGGCAGGCAAAGCCGAAATCCCTCATCGGATCTTCGGAGAACTCCGCCTCTATCCCGCATATGGAGAGCACGCCTCCGAGGATGTAGCCGGCCTTGAGCCTCCCCCTTCCATGTAGTATCTGAACCTGAAGAGGGCCAACGATAGGGCGGGATCGAAGACGAGATTCGCCTCCTGCACCCTCAGATCCTCCTTCGAACTGTCTGACATAATTAAGTGTGGACGGGTCCCGGGATAAGGTATATATAGAATATACCGCTATATAGACTATTGGGAAGTGGTTGTCGTGATACTGGAAGGCATCTTCGTGGCTCTGCTATTCTCTGGCGTAGCCTTTGCCATAACCCTGGACATCTATAAGGACATACGTGAGCTGGTAAGAAACTAGAGCTGTTTTATGGCTGTTTCAGTCGGCCAACTTCTCTCGATATCTTCAACCAACTGATGATCAAGTCAGCTTTGCTTTTGCCTCTGCGATCGATGGCTAAACAGTGAGGGCTCCCGATCTAATCAGCCCGAACGGCTTGGCGAGACAGGTGCAGGTGGAGAGTGCAGGTGGAGACAAAAGGGATGACTGAAATGTGAGAATAGAGGGTATCGGGCAGTGGACGGGACGGAGGATCGCGGGCGGCCTCTGCCGTCTGCCCCCATTGGCCGCGCCCCCTCTCCCCTGACCGGTCCCGCCCATCCTTAAGTCGAGCGTTACTTCAGTCGAGCTTGACATTTATCCCGTGGGACCGGAGGTACTCCTTCGCCTCCCCGACGGTGAACTCGCCGCGGTGGAAGATCCCCGCAGCCAGGGCGGCGTCGGCCCCGGCCTCTCTGAAGGCCTGGAGCATGTGCTCGGGGTTTGCGGCCCCGCCGCTCGCGATCACCGGGATGCCTACGGCCTCAGCGACGGCTCGGGTCAGGGGGATGTCATAGCCGTCGTTGGTGCCGTCCCGGTCCATGCTGGTGAGGAGGATCTCGCCTGCTCCCAGCTCTTCGACCCGGCGGGCCCAGTCGATGGCGTCGATGTCGACGGGCGTTCGCCCTCCGTAGATCACCACCTCAAACCAGGCCTCGCTCCCGTCCTCGAGCTTGAAGGCGTGAGCACCCTTTCTCAGAACGGGGTTTCTTCGGGCGTCGATGGCGACGGTGATTCTCTCAGACCCCACGGCCTTCGAGGCCTTCTTGATCAGGTCGGGGTCCTTCACCGCCGCCGTATTTATCCCCACCTTGTCCGCCCCGGCGTCCAGGATCTCGACGATCCCCTCCACGGTGCCGATGCCGCCGCCGACGGCGAAGGGTATGGAGACCTCCTGGGCGGTCCGCCGTGCCACGTCCACCATCGTCTTCCTCCCCTCGGAAGAGGCGGTTATGTCCAGGAAGACCAGCTCGTCGGCGCCCTGCTCTTCGTATCGGATCGCAAACTCGACGGGGTCGCCCTGCCGCTTCAGGTCCACGAACTTGACTCCCTTTACGACGGAAGGCTGGCCGTCGACTACCTTGACGTCGAGGCACGGTATGATTCTCTTCGTATCGGTCATGCTGGAGAGAAGACGCCGACGGGTAAAAATGTTCCTCGGGATTTGTATGAGGATCGAACTACGATGTGAGCCTTGTTGTACTTCGAGGAAGAGCTTCAGCACCTCCGCGGTCCGCCCTTCTTTCTCTTGTCCTGCTCGCGGTCCCGGAACCGAACCAGGTGCCAGTTGTCGATCTCCCAGAGGTCGAGGGCCCGTTCCTCCTCCTTTAGGTAGCCTCTCGCCCTCTCCATCAGCTCGTCCCAGTCCACCTCGCGGCCGTCGAACTCCGGCCCCTCGACGCAGGCGAGCTTCGTCTCGCCTCCGACGTTGACGCGGCAGGCTCCGCACATCCCGGTCCCGTCGATCATTATCGGCATCAGGCTCACCCTCGTTCCGACGCCGAAGGGCTCCGCCGCCCGAGAGCAGGTCGCCATCATGAAGGTGCAGCCGACTAGGTAAACGCGATCGATCTCCTCGGATTCGAGGATCTCCTTCAGGGGGTCCTTGGCCCATCGAGCCGCGCCCACCGATCGATCGCCGGAGGTGACTATCAGACGGTCAGAGACCTCCTCCAGACGGTCGAGCCAGAAGAGGTACTCCCCCTTGAAGGCCTCGACGATGCAGATCACCTGATTTCCCGCCTCCTTAAGGGCTCTTGCGAGGGCGTAGGCGGGTCCCGCGCCGAAGCAGCCGCTGACGACGACGACGGTCCCGAAGTATCCCACCTCGGCGGCCTTGCCCAGGGGGCCTGCAAGGTTTGCAAGCCGCTCTCCCGGCTCCATGAGGCCGAGCTTTTTTGTTGAGAGGCCCAGCTCCTGGAAGACGAGGGTCACAGTCCCCCTATCGAGATCCCAGTCGGCGACGCTCATGGGTATCCTCTCCCCCGCGTCGTCGACCCGAAGGATCATGAACTGCCCCGGCCTGATCTTCTCGGCGATCTCAGGGGCCCTGATCTCCATCAGGGTGAAGCCGGGGGCGACCGTCTCTTTTCGGACGATCTCATTTGGGATGGAACCGGCCGACCTTTCACATATGGTTTCTTCCATGAGGATTTCACCCGCCAAAACGCCTGCTGACCCGTCCCTGCGGGGTTGGGCCGATCCGGGGTTGTTATGGAATTGGGCGTTTCTGCCCCAGGAAGTTCCGGCTCAGCGATTAAAAGAGCTTCGAGGAGCTTCCGAGGTTTCATCCCCTGGATTCGAGGGTTGAAATAGTTTGCCGTAGCGTTTCATCCTTCTATTCGAAAAATGCTCGCATAATGGCTCTGAAATCGTGATAACTTCCGCTGGCGCTTGCTTTATGTTAAATCGAGATCACGATTTTTGAATCTCTGCCCTTTGGCCGATCAAGACCGGTGGGGATTGTGGCTGCCCGCGCGCCGTCCAGCTCTGGAAAAGGTTAATAGCGGTTGAAGGGCAAGGCTTGGGCGTGGACTCGTAGGGTAGAGGATATCCTAGCGGGCTTCGGAGAGGCCTCTCGAAGAAACCCGCTGACCTGGGTTCGAATCCCAGCGGGTCCGTCCGTCTTTTATATCGGA